>Ga0207841_1000022_pt1 | contig 335357 bp, 295 predicted proteins | sample HigsolmetaGSP18D_FD_184846 | JGI IMG/M metagenome (GOLD analysis project Ga0207841, IMG submission 184846) | High solid enriched microbial communities from the Joint BioEnergy Institute, USA - SP1-8-D (SPAdes) | ecosystem: Engineered > Bioreactor > SSF (Solid state fermentation) > Aerobic >...
ATATTCAAATAATTTTTGCTTTGGTTTGATTCCGTAGTAAAGATATCTCATGGCTTTTCACCACGGCAAAAATCATGTTCAGGTGGCTCGCTCGGTTGGGTGGCTCGCTCGGTTGTGGATTACGTTACCTGCTTTGCTGGGGTTGTCGTGATGCTGTCAAACGTTCCATTTTGCACTGTTTGTCTTGGTGGGAGTCGATGCCGATGGAGGGGCTGTGCACGTGATGGCCTCATGTTTTTGTATATCTGGCACTTGAGGGACAGAACTATTTCCTGCTTCTGTTAACTTGGATAACATTATTTCTCCTAATAAAGGCCAATTATAGGTTCGTATTTGTATACATGTTCCAATTGATGGCCATTTCGCAGTGAAGTCAGTGCACCAGCGTAGCTCCGAGCCGACAGGTTAAAAAGTCGAATCTGCAAAAGTCTAATACCAAATTTCCCTTCTCACACATCCACAGAACCACATGATAGGAGGTTCTGAGGGACTATATTAATTAAAATACACGTCCCCCAAAGCTCCCTGACTAGGGCTACTCACGTCACGTTCAAACTACTTGAAACGCTCCTCAGACCAACTTTGAACGTACTACGCAAATCAAAGCCATATTAAGTATTCATAATGGAAATGATGAGTCGCTTTCTACTCCGCTGCGGTTTGTTGATACCGACGGCAAGGACCTGCTTCAGGGGTATATCGGGGAAACCACATCCCATTCCCGAATCACACGCAGCTGAAGAAGTTGGGGAGGGGGGGGGTGGGGCTATGGAGATGAGAAGCACGAATGCCCCTTGAAGCGTCGATAAAGGATCTCGGGCGCATAGTTAGCTAGCGACTGTTCATGATCGATACTGAGTTTGGAGAACAAGAATTAGCTGTGTGAATAGCTATATCATTTACTCCCCTTAGACATCTCCTTTTTGTCACTTGCATCAATATTTCCGTTTCTGGAGAAGCTTGCGCATTCTAAGTCTTCGGCTCCCACTTGGCATATTAGTCGGGCTCGACCTCTCAACTGCTTTGCTGCAGGCTGGGTGAGATATAGATATACTCGATCAGAACAATTCGATATACGCCTTGTCTCGGTTGTCTCACGCTCAGGAGAGGATATGCTAATCAAAGATGATCAAAATACCAGAGGAGTAGATGGGAACCGAAGGAAAGATGATCTGACTCAACCTGACGGTGACCATCTTCTCCTCTTCTTGCTTCCCTAGTCCTGGATTGTCGAAGGAGTCTACGATAAGGTTCTTGCGATTTGCCATCGGATCATCGTCTATTCCAGGAAAGATGACAATGACAGCGACACTAGCTGTGGGTGGATTATCCGAATGCATGAATTTGATTGAGGCTTTTGTTCCTGTCTCTCAATAATGGGGATGTAGATTTGATGAAAAATAATTCCTATTTGATTCCTAGACTGGTCATGCAATGTTCAACTAGACTTGAAAAATCTCACGAGAACAGCTTACTACGTACTGGGTCAAAATCCATGTATTCGTATACCTAAGTTGAAGGCATCAACAAGACAGCCTGTTCTCAAACCACCCCCCTTTTCCCTTCCGAGATAACACGGGCTAAGGATTCAGAGAAACTTCTGACAATTTATTCAGCTCCCAACCTCAATGGTCACATAAAGCCCAGGACCATTTTTATTAGCGTATAATCCAGTCTCGGTCTCCACACGCAAGCACACCTCCTTCCACTGAACCTTGACTCTCACCTGACCAGTAGGTACCTTGCCATTCTGTTCATCTTCATCGTCCGCTCGCCAGCCGAGTTTCCGGTCGACGATCCGCGCTTCGCGATGGAAGTATCTCTCCTTTGTCCTTCCCCAGAAGGATTTCTTGGTGATTACAGGACCAGTGTGTCTCCTGGATACTTGAGGAGGACTGTCTGCAACTCTTGCGGATGCATCTTGCCCAGTACCCTCTACTGTATGTCCCGTTGCTGCCAGCCGGGCTTTCAGACAGGTCTCAAGCTCTTTCACCACGGCCGGTTGCCGCCAGAACTCAAGGGTGTGCTCGTCACCTTTGAGGCGAACGATCTTCACGACATCATTCGCAGGAAAACCGACGACTTCGGGCTCCTTGCACAAAGAGAAACTGTTGCTATTCTGGCTCTGCAGGGCAGTGACGTTCGAGGGTATAAGGACGAATGTGGTCTTATAGAGACCAGAAGCACCGTGAGAAAAGAGCAGTGGGTCGATGTATGTGGTAAGGATCGAGCCGATTCGTTGCGTGCGAACATCTGCAAGATGTGTCTGGAGAGGCAGAGGTGGTGAAGAAGGCACAGCACCGATTTGCTTCAGGTCGTTATTGACACCAACTTGTGGAGAAGAGACGCTCTCTTCGTAGGGAGGCACGGGGTCCCCTATCTGATCTTCAAATCGGGAAGTAGTAGACAACATTTTCGATCGAATTCATTCATTAGTCAGTGTGCGATGGAGCAATCGGCTACAGGGAACTTGAAAGGTAGAGCTAAGCTGGAGTACAACAGTGATAAAACAGTAGAAGAAGTCCGGGTGATTCGTTGATTGACAACTCGACTGCGTCACAATGTCGCAGATGATGCGCGACTTGTTGCACGAACGAAGCACAACCGCCTTCAGAATGATGCGTCGAATGGTCTTCAACCTTAATAATAACGACAGTTAGCAAGGAGCTCTCCCCTTTCACCTGACAAGTTCTGGCGTGAATTCTTGACCCTCGTACAGTCGATTAGCGGTCGGATTGGGCCAATTATAGACATTATTACCGATAGGCACCATGAGTGCGATGCGCCAAGGGGTATAAATGAAGCCGAAGGGAGCCTTCCAGTCAGCCCCGTGAGGAATCAGTCCTGCTTGTCCCCTGTAAGACAGCCTGCATAGCCGCAAGCGGCTGCGAAAAGGTGCCGTGACCTGCCGCCAAGCACCGCCGTATCTTGGAGCGCTCACAGCCTCAGCGCCAGAAAGTTAGAATGATTGAGGTAAAAGAAATATAAATAAAGTACCGTATGTCTAGTGGTATTGTTTAGGCCTCCCAGTGTGCGGGATAACTGCACTAAGTAGTCCGACCTCGCACGCGAGGCTGTGCCCTGGAGCAATTATCGCCAATCGCCAATACACACGATGTATATCGCAATGGTGACGGGCTAAGGACCTATACTATGAGTCCACGAGTTGCTCACGAAGCGGGCCGTCAAGAATGTAGTCAGCTCCTTGACTTGCTAGTATACCACTCGTACTGTACATTGACAGCCTTGCGCCCGATTTATTAGCAGAACATCACAAACATTGACGCTGGCACAAAATTCCCCGTATTATCCGACTTTGCATCTGTCTTCAAATGTGTAAATGCCTCATAATACTAGTCTCAGATCGGGTACTAAGAAGTTTGAATGTCTTACATCCGGAGACCATCCATGGTACCTGGACAAGATGATCATGGTCCAGTCGGGGCTTAGCAGTCATATACATCATACTATCAGTGTGGCCTTTGTTGCCTTCGCTTGATCAATGAGAAATTATAAAAGTCATCATGGATCCCGAGGTGTGCGTTCAATGAACAGCATGCATTCACTCCCTGTCATAGGACATAGTGGTCCGACGAAGTCATCTTCCTGTCTCTGTATTACAGCATTTCCTAGCGCGAAGACCTGACTTGTCTCTCTTTTCAGCGAATCATCAAGAGAACATCTCAGAGGCAGGTTCAGCCGGGCCTCACCAGACGTTAATACCTCCTACGCGTTAGTTAGTTGTAGCATCGCACATTCAGTCCAGATACCCATATCCATCCCTCTGGAAACTCACTAGCAACTCTACGGCAAGATGAAGTATGCAACCCAGACTCGAATGCTGGTTGTATTATCGAAAAGAATACTAAGACACCATGCTTGTTCAGGTACGCGATCTCTCAAGCCAACGAGTATCTCGTCATCACGGGAGCTGGCATCGATGATATCCGCATATGCAAGAAGGCACTTGTTATGCCATGGCAGAAAGTACGTACTACATATCCATTTATTTCCAGAACTACCAAATGCAGATAAGCATGCATGTCTGCATGCTCTGTCGTTACGAATCCGATATTATTCTATTGAAACCTATGTTAATGCTTGCACAACGGCAGTGTTCCAGAATCTCGGTGTCGCCATTCGATTTCTCCCTGAACCTGCAGGCGATGACCATCGAGAAGCTGCAGTTCTCTCTGCCAGCTGTCTTCACGATTGGTCCAGACAACAACCTTGAGGCACTTAAGAAATATGCCTTGCTACTTTCCGGGAACGCTGACGGCACCCCGTCTGGCAAAAAAATTACTCCTACCAAGCAAAACCATGTGCAGGATATCGTCAAGGGTATCATTGAGGGCGAGACCCGTGTTATTGTCTCCAGCATGACCATGGAGGAGATCTTTAAAGAGAGACAGATCTTCAAGACTAAAGGTTTGTCGATGTGGCAGAGACAAGGGAATAGACCAAGTTCGCTAACGCTTATTATTTAACAACACCGCGCAGTCATCGAGAATGTTCAAAACGAACTTCAACAGTTTGGCCTGAGGATGTAAGTCTTCCATTTCCAAATATGTTGGATCTCTTCTAACAGGACGCAGCTACAATGCCAACGTCAAGGAGCTCCAAGATACGCCTGGCAGCGAATATTTCACGTTCCTCAGCCGAAAGGCTCACGAGGGCGCCCTCAACCAGGCCAAGATTGATGTCGCTGAAGCACGCATGAGAGGAGAGATTGGCGAGGCCGAGAAGAAGGGAAGGACTAAGCAGGAAATATCCAAAATCGATGCTGAGACCGCCGTCCTCGAAACAAAGCGTAAAGCTGAGAAGGCGAAGGCGGACTCGGAGCTCATGAACCGCCAGACGGAGCTCGACATGAGTGTCAGATTGGCCAAGATCACCGCCGAACGCCAGGCTGAGATGAGAGATGCAGAGTTGCAAAAGCAGGTAGAGACCAAGCGCGCGGAGACGGAGCTCGAGCGTCTGAGAGCCATCGATGTTACCAAGAGCAAGATTGCCCGCGAGTCAGCGCAGGAGAAAGCGAACGCTGCGTTTTACACGGAGCAGAAGGCGGCAGATTCACACCTCTACAAGCAGAAAATGGAAGCTGATGCTCTATGTAAGCTCATTGAAACATCTATTTTCACATTGATGCGGTTTTAAAGCATATCAATGGATGTTTTACTAACAGAAATTCCAGACTACCGCGAGAGCAAGGAAGCAGACGCAGCTTTCTACCGCAAGAAGCGCGAGGCAGAAGGCCTTATTGAAATGGCCAAGGCCTATGGCGCCCTGGTCGAAGTCCTGGGAGGACCTCAGGCCTTCATGCAGTACAGGATGCTGGAGACCGGTACCTACGAGAAACTGGCCAAGGCAAATGCCACCGCTATCAATGGACTGCAGCCCAAGATCACAATGTGGAATACCGGTGCGCTCAGCTTTTACTAGCCTCGTTTTCTCAAGACCCGCTCCTTGTACTAACATACTTAGTTTACACAGGAAACGGTGACGCATCAGACAACGCAGCCCCAATCCGCAACATCATGCAGAACCTCCCTCCACTCCTCAGCACTATCCACGAACAAACCGGCATCTTGCCGCCGACATGGATGGCTCAAATGCCCAACAGCAAGATCCACGCGCAGGAACCCCAGAGCACTACGGATCTCAAAGCCAAGGGCCGCATTGAAGGCCCTAACGGAGTGCAGAGAGATACATGAGACGGCTTTCTGCCCTGTTACTGTTCTGCTAGTCTCATCTGTGTATGGCTCTCGATTGCGCTCTACATTAATTCATCTTTGTATCCACTCCACTCATTGCGTCTTGAAAGCTCTATACGACGCTTGCTCTAAGTCAGAATACTCTGCGAATGTCTACTGTCTACCACCTGAAGTGGTTTCTTTTGTCTCTCTTATGTATTCCTTGTGGCTTCTGCTGCCACCGCGCTCTTGATATCCAATATCTGTTCGAATATCGCTACTACTCACCATCAGACTGTATGCCAACTTATCTTTTTCCTTTGTTATTAATTTGAGTTGCATGTAGTTCGAAGAATCATAGGATAGATGATCCTTTAAGTGACCCGCATACCTACATATAGGTTTTAGTGGCTCCTCGAGACCTTCAACCATGTCAATTTCATGAATCATCTGGTCTTGACAGCCGGATTCCGGCATGTTCTGATGCATCGGGCCTATGCATAAAGATGTTTTTCATTGGTTTGAGACTGCCGGGATGATACTGCTGCGTACCTCGTCTTCTAGATGCATGTTCCAGTCCAAGCCTCATGGTTGGAACATTTTATAGACAGATAGGATCATGCAGCTTGCTAACATGTTCATCTTCAAAAATGGTTCAGAGAAGCAATTGAGTTCCAACAGATGGACACTATGTACTGTAATATGTACGGTACTAGGTCTCTAGGCGTCGCTGTTTGCTGAACATGACTGGGTACATAGGTACATAGCTAAGGTACTGTGGGCTAGGCAGGTATGTCCAGCTAGCGATAATGTTGCTTCTACCAACGTTGTCACAAGTAGATTAACTGCTTGGGTATGGAATACAAGGACCACTCCAAGCCATATACTGATACATACCTCATACCTGGTACCCATGAACCTAGGTCGGTGGGTAGCCATGGGTATATGTATTCATGGATGAGTGTGGCAAGGTCAACCTTCACTTGAGCAAAACCTGGCGGAAGCACCCCAGGTCCCATGTTTTAAATTGTTTGCCGGTTTCACTGCTTCACATTATTCCCTGACTCAACCTCATCTTCCTCAGAAGCGTTCTCTCCACCTTTCCAAAAGCCACTCGGGACTGACGCTTCAGCCCATCACTATCTTATCGTACCTGACGCTCGTCGTCGAACTTGCTCATTTCATCCAGCGAGAAACCACCAGCGATTTACCAGTCTCAGTCTTCTTCTTCTTTTATTCCTCTTCTTCAACCTCTGCTGCTCCTGCTCCTACTCCTGGAAATGTACGTAGCCGTGCCTGCTGCAAACCCCAACGTGTTAAGAGTGGAGCCAGCCTGAGTGTGGCTCATGGATATTCCTTTATTCCTTTAGATTTCCTCTGTATCAGCGCCGAAGTATACGTTATATATGTGAGTTCTACAGGGCTATGCACTTCCAAGCGAAAGATCATACGAAGTACTTGCCATCTATAAGATTCGGGTGGGCTCCCAATGAATACGAATTGGGTTCACATTGCCTTCAGATAGGTACGCTTGGAGTGCCTTTTAAAAACATTGATAGCTCAGTTAATGGGTGTCAGGCACTACGGGAGATGACGAGATGCCATCAGGAGGGGGATTCACAATTATTGATTTTCAAGTCTCACATAGTCGAGTATGCCATATTGGGTATGTTAGTATTATGATATGCATGGCAGAGTTAAATAGCACCGTTAAAGTTCAGGACCACCTTTGAATATTATTCCCCTCCACTTCCCTGATTATAAGCTCGACCCTTAGATATCCTTCATGCTCCTGGTGCATGATTATCCCAGCTAGAGGAAGGACTTTTTTAAGTATACACATGCCTGTATTGTAGCATATCCAGGTCAAAATAAAAATCTCGTCCAGTCTGCGGATTGATTTCACAAACGATGACTCCAGACTTGATATCGCCGCTGGATCTCAAGAGTTCATCTGTTTTCAATGAACGAGGCCTCTGGCTTATCATTATCGCCGCCAGCAACGGGCCCACCTCGCTCTTTACGCTCTTTGAGAATGCGTTTTGCGACATGGCGAGCATGAGTACCCGGCTCAGTGTAAAGGAGATCAATCTCCTCCAGGGTCAGGTTGGCGGTCTCAGGGTAGCAGAAGTAGACAAGAGGGACGAAGGCGAGATTTGTGCACATGAAGATGAGGTACGCCTTCCACTGGAGTCGATTGATGATGATTGGAGTGATCATGACGACGAAGAAGTTCTAGGTGCAGCGGGTTAGATACATAAACTTTCAATGGTAAGAGTTCTTTCAATGGAGACGGAAGAGACATACCCAAATCCAGTTAGACGAGATACCGATGGCTGTTCCCTTGGCTCTGGCGTGCAATGGCAGAATTTCGGGCACATAGACCCATGGGATGCAGTTGACCGAAGCGCCGAAAATGAGCATGTACTACATTCCCTTTGTCAGTGATAACTCTGGACAGAATCCCGGGTTGACATACGGTGAAAAAGAATGTAACGCTGGCGGCGGCGGTTTCCTTCTCGACAGAGGTTCCTTTGAAGCTCAGCAGGATGGATATCATCATCATCGACAGACCAAGACCAAGACTTCCGAGCATCATAGGGCGGCGACGACCAATGCGATCGACGAAAAACGATGGGACAAAAGAACCGAGCAAGAACATGCATTGAACGCTGCAGAGGATGTGAGTCGACACGGTTATATTTTGTTGATCAGTATGACACTTACATTCCACCGATCAGGAGGGATAGATTCTTGCTGAGTCCAACGTTTTTGTTAAGCACCGTAGGGATGAAATATCTGTATTGCCCTGTCAGTTATATCAATCGACCAGTGCGACTCGGTGGAACTTACACAACAAGATTAATCCCACCGACTTGGTTCATGAACTGCATTCCGTATGCGAGCAGTACTCTCTTGCCGGTCTGAACCTCGTCACGGTGGAAGATTTTTGACCATGAATACCCGCCCTCCTGCGTCTCTAGCCGGATAGCTTCCAGGATGTCGTTTTGTTCCTTCACGATTTTTGGGTGGTTTGGATCACGATCATAGACATCGCACAGAACTTGAAGAGCCTCCTCATTGCGCCCCTTGCTGTAAAGATACCTTGGAGACTCAGGCAACCCAAAAACCAAAGCAATGACCACCTTTTCTGACTGTCAGCACGTGGAGCAGAAATCGGACGAAAGTCCACCACTCACAAAAGCGAAGATCATCTGGCATGCAATTGGCAGACGCCATGCTAGTGTCCCGCCTACAAAGTGCATTCCATAATCAAAGAAATACGCTATTCTATGTCAGTTATATCGACCCAAACATGCTCAAGATGGCATCTACCCACCGATTACAATCCCGAGACCGACGAACAACGCTTCTGAACAAACCAGCCTGCCTCTCTTGTGGGCTTCGCATAGCTCTGCTTGGTACATTGGCACGGTAGATGTCTCAATTCCTAGACAACGTGTTAAATCTGGCTCTATCTTCATGGATGGAAATCGAAAAGGGCGTCTTGATGGGACCCGTTAATAATGCACGTACCGGTTCCAATTCCAGTGACAAACCGGCCAATCATCAGATGAGGGACCGAATAGCAAGATGTCTGAAGAACAGCTCCAACCTGGATGATAAGGTTAGTCTCTGAGATGTTGATGCATCAGGTGCAGGTTTCATACAATGATCCAGCACATGGCAATCCACATGGCCCGTCGTCGACCAAAGTAATCGCCAAAGATAAAGTTCAAGATACAACCGGTGAAACAGCCCAGGTTGTAGATACTGACGATGATCCCCATCAAGCTGTCACTTGGGTGATTAATCTTGTCCAAGAAGTTGTCATTCTCGACGATGCCACTGAAGACGCCTTGGTCATAGCCTGATTAAAAGTCAATCCAAAAGTGTCCAATACAACCTCTTGTGTCAAGACTCACCGAACAAAATGAAGGCCATTTCACAAGCCACAGTAATGGCCAGCTGAAGTGTGAAGCCGCGACCGAAGATGTCGAGTTTCATTTTGGTGCACGAGCAAAGGAGCAACCCAATTGACCTGGTTACGGCACTTCAAGGAGCCGGGAACTTTCAAGAGACAGGACGAGGCCTAATATATATATATATATACCCAAGGAGGAGAAAACGAGTGACCTTTCAGATACCGGAGCTCACCCGGGCTCCTCAGTCCTCCTCCCCGGATCCATGCTGGGAGATACTCCCATTGGAAGCGGCAATGGTCTCCCCCGCATTGGGACAAAACACGAGTCATGAGCCAGCCAAGGATCCGGGGTAGGCCTTTTCCCAGAAAGAGCGCCGCTAACGCCCAACCCCGGCGTCAGAACTGACTCCATCACCGATTAGTTGGAGAACAAATGATGAGGGGACGAACGTGAGACGCGGAGACTCGGGCTCCGGCAGCGCATTGCAATTCGCGATACTTGCTTCATACATCCTGTGACGCGGCTGACGTAACCGGATCCGGCTTAGCTACCCCGCGTGATTCGATGGGATCGGGCGATCGTATGGGGTATGCATCAGTTACGGTAAGTCTACGAAGTTGCGGGCAAGTGTGCCGAAGGATGCTGTAGAGACAGAATGCCGCTCCTGAAGCTGTCAAAGTTGCTATACCAATGTAGCAGCGAGTTGGGACAAAGGTGAAGTATTCCATGATGCCTTGTGGCTGTCATCTTGGCGGACAATGTTTCTTCTGCAGTAGGATATCGAGTTTCCTACGGACTCGTCAAGGATGCAAGTGCTGGGAACAAAGGACTACTCTCCAGACGATCGGATTCTCGAAAGCTCCCGAGCCCGTATAGACCCGCGTGACAGTCCACTGTGGGCTAAAACTCGAAAGCTTCGAGTGGCTCGATCCATCCATCTCGAAACCTGCGCCGGGGCGCTGACCCGCATAAAGGCATCGAAATGGGGTATTTCCGCCTGGGTAGGAACCTTTTCTTTGGATCCTCTACACTAAATATCCATGGGTTCACAAAGTCTCCGCCAATTGTTTCCAAGCTTCTGGGATAGAGGTTAAATTGGGCTCTTGTGATTAGAAACATCGTGAACCCTGGAAGTAAGGAATGAGGTCTCCTCTTGCTTTAAATAATAGCTTTGACTCAGTCCAAGACTCCGTGGAGTGTCCGGTACCGGGTAAATGGAGAATTGGTATTCTAGCTTCAAGCATGTAGTCTCTTGTGGCAATTGTCTCCTCCGCCAAGATTGTCGAGACGGTGTTTCCTGATGCCTTGTGATTGCCAGTGTATATCCGTATACATAGCAAAGCAACACACCAATGATTCAGGCACATCTATGTCCCGTACTAGCAACATATGCGGTGACCTGAAATAGCACAAATAACCAGGTAACATCGCATTCTATCGGTATGCTCTGTATAGTCTTTGTAGTCATTATGGCTATGTCACTGAACAAGCTGAATCATCAATCTGAATGGAAGCCGCAATTTACGCAGCAGGGACCATCAGATGCATCACTCCTCTGCTGTTGGAGAATCAAGCGATAATCCAATTGTTGGAAGCTACGTGGTGCTGAAACCTTCGAATTTGCGATTCATTCCTTCTGGTCAATCTCGGAGAATGGGTGAGTGCTTCGTCGACAAACAGCGAATGCACTGTAGTCCAGAACAGCGTTCTATATACTGACTATTTGGTGTAGGAAAAGGTGGGACCGTCATTGTCGTCAGGTCGGACGGTCGATCATACAGTCTGTCTTTAACCAGAGGTCTATCTGAGACAAGTGGATCCGACAGGACGCTGTAGTAATTAGAAGGGGTTCAGAGCCAAGGTAGCCATTCTAATCCAATGGCAGAGTGTGTCAGCCTCGAGAAAACTCAGCTGGATACTTGTCTCTCTGCTGTCGAGTGAAAGCAGGGGCGCTTATTGGATTTCTCCCCAGTGGCTCATGACAGGGAATGGCGCTGCGGGAGGCCCCGGATGCACTTGACACACGCTTTTAAAGTTTGTAGGACCCAGAAACTGGTGATAGGATGTTCTTGGACTGAGGCTCGTGCTAAGTGAGCGTTTATGATGGCTTCCCTTAACTCTGGGACTTGAATGCGCCGATAAGCGCTAGGAGACGAACGTCAGCATAACTGGTCATGGGATTATAGGAGACGAGCCCCCAACAGTATATCTTCCATCCTCCATCCTGTAAAAGTGCGCCACATGGAGAAACGATAATCATCAGTGGCTGACATGAATATGAATAGCCATTATCGACGTCCAGGAGCGTCAGGCCACAAGGCCGCAAGCGTCACGTGGCACACTCGGGGCTGGGCCAGAGACTAGCGTCGTCCAGCCCCTCTAGACCTCACCTGCCCCCGGACCCCTCGACCGCCTTCAGCCACTGTATCGCTGAGAGGTATACGACATGACGGGGATACCTTCACGCTCACTCCTCCGACACCCTATTGTATGAGTTTTCTCCTATCTATACTCGCCACCTTCTTTTGTTCCTAGTTCAAAAGATTCTATATGCATCCTACTTTGTTCCTGCCAAAGTTCACCCTCCATCCGCAACCATGCCGCCGCCATCCCTCTTACAGTTGTGTACCAAGGCCGCAATACAGAATGTGAAGAGTAAGTGAATACAGCTATTTATCCACTATTCACTTATCTGACTAACGCTTTTGTTCGCAGACCTCAATGATATTGGTGACATGCCCTACTCCCTCGCGCGGCCATTTCTTCTCAAAATAGAAAGCCCTAGCCAACTGGTGAGCCACCTGCAACGCAGCCATATTGATATATGCGTCTTTCGACATGTCGGCTAATACCGCACGTCCCCGCAGCGACTCCTTGAACTCCAGTCGCCCCATATAATGCAAGAGGATAAGGAGCTTTGGTTGGAATTCATCAAGAGAGACGTTCCCGACTGGGAGAAGTTCAAGCTGCCGGAAGAGTCCGACTGTTGGTACGATGTCTACCGCGATCTCCTCGAACAGGTTCAGAGGAGGGTGGATGAGGATGCGGAGAAGATGAAGTTGGCCCTCGAAGGGATTAACTCGGAGCGTTCAAAACACAGTTCCAAATTCATCGTTGACCGCCGCACCGTCCGTCTCCCCAAGGAGAGGCCTACCACCAAGCAGAAGTACGCTTCTCACGACCGCAGGATGGGTGGGATTTCTCCTGTTTTTGTCAACCGATCTCAAGCTGGCGTGAGTTTCCACGACGAATTGAGAGCCCCCTTGTGGGTGTGCAAGAGGCCAGAGCTTCCACGGACACCATCGTCTAAGAAAGCCAGCCCGTTTGCTGTCAAAAGGAACAAGGCGCTGGCTGTTCCGACTCACTGTCTGAGCAACAAAGCCTCTCAGATCAAGCAAGTCCCTCGATTCCTCATTGAAGACCACAAGGCTCCTCCCAGACCACAGATCCCCACGCGCTCTGTGAGTGCGGGATCGGCTGCACCAAAGTCTCCAAGCGCTCCGATCCCGAAGACCTCGAGCGCTTCTGATTCATCATCCTCTTCCCTGCGAGAACGGGAAGCAAGGTTGCGAGCCTTAACGTCTTCGAAGCCAGGAGCTTCTCAGACCCCTACCTCTCGCGCTGCTTCTCCACCCTCGAGACCGATCACGAATCCGCCTCCCGATCCGCCCGCCGCACCGACGAATCCAGCGCCCGAGAGCGCAGCATCATTCTCACCGCCGACTTCCGCGAGCCACGGGATGCCAGAGAGCAGTCTCAAATCGGACGGCGAGGCATCCAGCTCGAAATCGCCTTCAGTCGCTCCGCCGCGTCCGCCGCCGCCGTTAGTCAGAAAGCGGCCACCACCCAGCATCTTCATTCAGCCAAAGAAGAAGAAAGTGGCCTGATACGGTTGCGTACGATAATGTATTGAGCGAATTTCTTTTTTTTCTTTCCCTGTCTGCATGGCGAGCGGGCGGCGTACTTTCTGCGTTTCTTATCTGGGTATCACAAGGCGAGGTTCTGACTGGATGAGAATTTTGTGCCGGCGGGTCCACGGGCATACATGTGGGAATAGATCTGGTAGACAGGTTCCGAGAGTTCAGGCGTGCTGGGTTTCGGATTTCTTCTGTTCTTTTTCTTCTTTGCGCCGTCCGACGGAGTCTGGAATCCGGCCTGGCTACTACTTCAGAGGTGTTTGGCGCCAATTGGTGAGGTTCTTCAATGTAATCTAGTTTTGATGGTCTCCCTAGCTTGCAGGCGGGGAGTTTTGCCGGACAGTGTCCGGCCAGGATTGTATTGCTATCTTCTTCAGCTGCGGGTGCAGCGGGTAGGAAATGACAATTGCACATTCTTTTCACTTTAAAGGATTCCTTTTTACGATTTTGCAACGATCTTCATGACTTGAAGAAAAGAAAAGCTAATTGGCATCATGGCATCGATGTCATACATAAACTCGTCAATAATCAGTAAACACCTAAGATAGAAACCATATCATGAGGCGTCAAGAACACAAGCAGCTAGCGACAGACGCACTCGGGCATAGCTCTCATCCGCCAGAGTACCTCCGGAGCATCGACCGGTCCCCGATGCACTCACCACATCCATCACCCATATCGCCCTACTCTGTTTGGAAGCCCGTCCTACCACAACCCCCTAACGACCACTTCCTCTTCCCCACATACAGATACAGACATCTTTTTCTCCCGACCGGCCAGATAGTCGATACATCAGCCGGCTCCAGCATCACTGATGATGATGACAATAGACACGTCCATCTTGGAAGTAAAGTCGACAACAAAGTACATCGATCAATCCCTCATTGCGAGCATCCACCACGCAGGGCAAGGACCAGGTGCAGCGTCGCGCCGCCTTCGAGGTTGTAGTCTGCGGCTGTCTTGTCGTCCGCCCTGTAAAGCATCGAACGCGGTCAGTAAACGCCCGGGACCACCTGAAGACGAAAAAAAGGGTGTAAAGGAGGGAAAATTCATACATCTGCTTCCCACCGAAGATCAGCCGCTGCTGGACGGGAGGGATGCCTTCTTTCTCCTCGACGCGCTCTTTTATCCGGGAGACCTGGCATGTTATTGCGTTAGCTGGGTGACTGGTCGGGTCGCGTATGGAGTATTCTTGCGCGTTCGTTTGTTCCTCGCGGGCGAACAAGAGGGTTTGACTAGGTAGGTAGGTAGGTACCTTGTAGTCCGGCTCGATATCCAACTCGATCTCCTTGCCGGTGAGGGTGCGGACTCTAGAGAAATCTCGTGCATCAGTCACTGCGAGCTCGATCGTGCGAGAAACAGCTGTATAAAAGGAAAGAGAACCCCTTAACAGGTACCCACGGTCCTGAGACCCTGAGAAAGGTACCAGCGGCGCGGAGGCTGGGAACTCAACTCACTTGATCAACATGTTGGGCGATTAGGTATTATTTAAACCGAGCTGTGAACAAAAGTAGAGCGCGAAGATCAGAGCCACAGAGAACAAAAGGGTGGGAGAAAGAGACGAAGGCGTTGTGAGAGATGAGACAGTATGCTTTTGTCTTTCGGAGTTAGGATGGACGGACGGACGGCCGTTGAGTCGAGGCGTCGACAGAACCGCGCCTCGTGGCGGGGTCTACCTAGCGGGGTGGTCTGTTGTTGGTTGTCTGGTGCCTTGGGGCTGTGTGGGCGGCGGCCGAGATCCCCGTTGACAGCCCGACAGTTCTGCGGTCTTGGAGTCAAACGCGCTTGAGGCGGGCTGTCTTGTAGTCTGGTGTTTTATGTTCTCCTTTTTATCCTTTTGATTGGTAGGGGTCTGCTGTAGCCTAGGATTTGTCGTGAGGGTTGATCGGTCACATAGGTTGGGCAGGCACGCGACCTTTTTATATTTTTGGATGAAGCGTTCTATACATAGCACTTACATTAGCACCTTCTACCAGATCTTCCTATCTCTTTGACAAACAGACGAAGAACTAGAGTATCTTTCATCAGTGATATCAATTAATTTTGTTTAATTCCGTCAAGAGTAGCGCTCATTAGGACCTTAGTCTTCATCAATGGCAAGGGGCATCTACGAAGGCATGCCTACGACGACAACTCAAGCCTCAGAAAATGACAACCCATATCAGTCCCTTATATCAGCTTGCAACGATGACCCGGTACATTTCTCCACCGCCACATTGCACGGTTCTCAGCAATTGATCGGTACTAATGTTCTGTCCAGGTCCAAGTGCAGTCTGCCTACGAAACCCACCGGACCACGAGAACCGCGCAACAGAAGGCGAAGATCCTCGATCCAAACTTCTCCGGATGGGAACTCGATGAGATACTCGTCAAACTGCACGGTCCAAAGCCAGACCCGACATTTGTAGACCCGAGACATTGCGTTGTCTTCTGGGCTCGGCCGCCGCTGCACGTCCGGAAACTGATTGCTATGATCCAGCGAGAAATCCAAACGGTTGCTCCATGTTAGTATTCCTGCCGTTTAGTATTTGAGAGAATTAAGTCCAACATGTTGACAACGACTAGCTCTCTGGTTCATGCCGCCCGAGAGACTCCATATGACCACCTTGGAACTCGCCCACTCGCTGACCGAGCCAGAGATGGAGGCCATCGTGTCCACCATGAAACAAGCAGGCGTCTCGGACATTGTTGACTACTTGCTCACTCATCGAGCGCGTCTCATCAAGCCGCTGATCAGCTACGATGCCTCTGCGATGGCCCTCAGTTTCGTTCCTGCGGCTGGAGAAGGGACCGGCGGGGCACATCCACATCGCAGCTTCGAAGACGACAAGTACACGTACCACCACCTTCGTCGGGATATCTACGATAAGGCTGCTGCAGCGGGCGTCAAGGTCGCATCCAGGTATACAGTGCCTTCGGCGCATCTTACGATTGCGCGATTTGTCACGCAGGATGGCTTTCTGCGCGAGGGCGCAGCTGAAGAGGACCAGAGATGCATCGACCATAACCGGGTGAGGGATTTGATAGACAAGATTGAAGAGATCAACCGGAAGCTGCAGGCAGAGTACTGGCCCAAGGAGGATAGCAGTATCAAACTGGGGGGTGAGTGGATCGTGGGGCAAGAGAAGGGTTTGGATTTTCGGAAGGGCCGTCTGTGGTATGGAGGGGGAGAGACAATCGCCCTCGGGAAAGGGTTTTGATTGAGGTTGCAACCATTGAGGTATACAAAAGTACCTGACAGGCTAGCAGAGGCTCTTGAGGGCAACTCCCTTAAGAACTAAAAAGGTCACTTTTCCACGGTTAAGGTGGAATGCGATGCGGATATCTCAGCAATTGGCACTAAACATCAGATCCGTCGTGCGTCGTCATCTGCGAGATCCTGCTGATCTAGGAGCGAGGATCTCTCCCTTCGATGTATTCAAAAAAGCGAGAACTACTACTCATGCAAGAGCAGAGAAGTACGGCGTTTGATGTTGTGCTCCCGCTGCTGGTCGGTCTTGGCGCGGCTGCGCTCGAGCCAGAGCTCCCGATATGGTTAGTGCAGTCCGATAGGGCCTAAGCGAAGGAAATCCCACAACCTACTGTCAAGCCCACACGATACAACGACCGAGACAACCACCGACCGTCGAACCTCGCGATCCGGCCAAATCAGCCAAAATGGTAAGGCAATCTTTCTATTTCATCTCAATGTTCGGATTTCGGTTCAGGCGATCCCCTTGGGAAATGCGGAATGGTGAGGACGTGGCGGGATTTGGGTGAAGACGCAGTCGGACCGCGGACGACGAACACGATTTCTGAGAACGGATGCCATTCGAGTCGGAGACGCGATATAGCAGCGCAGCGGAGGAGCAATATGTTGTGTACGGATGACGGAGGGGAATCAGCTGTTTTGCGGTTACAATGACCTGGGCTTTCGATTCTGGCTGCGAAAATTCGGACTGCAAAATCGACGGATACCGCTTCGACTCGTCTTCGTTATCACCATCCGAAATGATGCGTCAAGGAGTGACTATGATTGTTGTTTTTGGAGATGGAAAATTTTTTGGCGGGCCTGCAGAGAATTTGACGAACAGAGGCTGATGCTTTTTCACGACAACCAGGTCAACGTTCCGAAAACCCGCCGGACGTACTGCAAGTCCAAGCAGTGCCGAAAGCACACCCAGCACAAGGTCACCCAGTACAAGGCTGGAAAGGTGAATATCTCTCTCTCTGGCTTCCCCAAGTTGAGCGCTTACTGATGCCGTTCTTTTCCCCGATATCTAGGCCTCTCTGTTCGCGCAGGGTAAGCGTCGTTACGACCGCAAGCAGAGCGGTTACGGTGGTCAGACCAAGCCCATCTTCCACAAGAAGGCCAAGACCACCAAGAAGATTGTGCTCAGACTGGAGTGCACTGTCTGCAAGGCCAAGCACCAGCTGGCCCTGAAGAGATGCAAGCACTTCGAGTTGGGGTATGTGATTTTCCTTCGTCACCTGAACCGTCTGAGTGCGTAAACTAACGTTCGTTTCCCCCTATAGTGGTGACAAGAAGACCAAGGGTGCTGCTCTTGTCTTCTAATTTTGTGCTTTCCTTCCTTCGGCTCTGGGTTTCCTGCATTGCAAGCGCTGTTCTTACTACGGTGAAGCGCATACGATTTTAGCAATGGAAAAATGAATAGGAATTCATATACATGAGTCTGGGGTTTATGGCTTTCTGAAGTTGCGTCGTAGCGTGTCCAAAAAGTGATTTCTCATCCTTGATCTTCTGTTTATCCTGAACATTCTGTGCTCGTAAACATGGCGCCCATGGCTTAACAGGAGCAACAGCGTCCAGAAATTGTATTCTGGATGTCCCTGCACCGCGTAAGTCAAGCTGATGTTTCCCCGAGTAGGCATCAGTCGCTCTCTCGCCCGAAAAATTGAACTTCATAACATGTGTATTTCGCATCATAACCTTAACTCCCCAGCTTCTTGCTTCCTGGGTTGTCAAGTCACTAAGGTGTGGATCTGTACTAATGAATCCCCTATTGGTGGTGCGTAGCTAAGTTGCGACTAAGTCAGGATGCATAATCGTATATACAGCGAGCCTTTGTGGGTAGCTGCATGCAAGCTCTTCACAGTTCTTACATCATTCTTTCTCTTGCAGTCTTGGTCAAGGCCAGCTTGCTCAGGCTGACTTCAAACACAATACGGCGTGCTTCTGCCTACAAGTCTATGTGTAGGTACAGTGATTTGATCTCTGCAACATGCAGCTAGGCGAATTGGCGAATTGCAGTATTCCAGTGAAGGAGATGAGGTATTGTACTGCCTGCCATGCTGCTTAGATTGAGTTAGGACATTCAACGGGCCGTGGCTGCCCTTTCCAAGGTTGCTGTTGGATCTGATCGCTCAAAAGAAGGAAAATCCAAGGAAGGGCCAGGTAGGATAAGAACCCTCCACCCGCCCGCTTGTCCAAAGTTCCTTTCTCTCTTTCTTCTCTCTGTCTTGGTAGGTTAGCATTTTCTCGGATCGGTGAGTCTGCCCTTTCTCTAATTGCTTCCTGGGACCGCCCTATGGAATGTTCGATGTCTTGATGCCCTCCTTTGATGAAGTTGCCCTCCAGTTTGATGGAACCCTCCTCGAATTGATGAAATTTGTTTACAAATCCACTTTTATCCCCTTACGGATGATGGCTGACTGGAGAAGCTGTGTTGCAGATCACAAGCTACCAAATAGGCTATCAGTACGCAGTAAGTTGTCTACACTGGTCTGAAATAGTGTTCACCCCCGCGTCGTTCAGAAAGGATTGCAGCCTCCTGGGCATCTGGACCTGTAAGTGTTTCCATTCGTTAGGCTTATAATGTGCTGTCTTCACAATAGGGCGGATCGAGCGATGCTATCACGCGCGCCTCGGTTCCGGCGCCTGCTGCTGCGTCGGACGTGTCGCAGCCAAGAGTTTCATCTCAAGAAACCGCAGAGTTGATTGTTGTGTATCCCGTTGCGTCGAAAACACCAACCTCGTCACCGAATCGGAAGAGGAAGAAAACGCCGTCACCGGAGTCGTCAGCATCCAGGAAGAACATAATCATTTCTCCTCAAGGGATCATCTCAGACAGAAGTTCCATTCAGATCGGTCGTTCACCCATTTTTGCCCATTCAAATCGACTGTTTCCCACCAGAGAAGCTGCAATTTGTGAGTCCTACAAAGCACCAGAACCTCTGCCACAACTTACTGACATTTTTCATTTAGACGAAAGGTCATCCCTTGAGTTGACACATGCTCATCCAGACTCACCGGAGACCTCGGAATCTTACACAATCTCGGTATGTTATTCTTCCTTTCAATCTTCGACAAAACCCAGAGGAGTTTCACAACGATGCCAATGGCAAACTTTTAGATCTTCCCGAACACTGAAATTGTATCATTCGATGGCTACTTTCTCATTTTCTGCCTTAAAAACCTTCCACCAGAACCATTGCCACTGACAGTGGTGGGAGTTCCATCCTATTTCACGACAGATCCCGATGATGATGGCCCCTCCCCGCCTATCAAGCGTTCAAGCAAGTCAAACATCCGAATTTCTAGGGACTTTGACGGCAGAAACCTGGAAGAGAAAGTGGACGATGTCTTTGAACTTATCGTGGAATTCTTCACCAAAGCTAATATTCCCATCACTGAAATGCAATATTGGAACAACTTCTTGGTCATTGTTCTGGAAGATCGAGAAACTAACCTGAACAATGTTCCGCGCTCTGTGGCATGCTGTCCCTGCTACTACTTGTTCGAGGACGAGATGGGCCGCCCTCGAGACTTTCCAGCCAGGCGAATCAACGAACCAACAAGGGACGTCGTTGACAACGGCCAGTACGGTATCTTGCGTCCCGGCATTATGTTGAGCTCGGGAAGACATCCTACTGAGGACATGGAGGTCCTCACATCGTCCGGCGTCCTGGTGAAGGACAGACTTGGAAATCAGTACATGACTGTCGCCTCACATGGCTTTCCTTTCGGAGACAAGGTCTTTCACCCTCTCGCAGGGCAGAGAGAGATCGGAAAAGTTATCATGGAGCTCTCGCATACAGACGTCGCCATAGTGAAACTCATGAAGGTGTACAGTTTGTCAACGAAGCCTTTGATAATACGCTGGTAGAAGGGCCGCCTATGCAGCTGCGGCAATTCGCGCAGGCAAAGGAGACACAGATCGGATCTTACATCTACATGGACAATCCGTTCACAGGGTACATCGAAGGAACGTGTGGCCCGCATGCAAGGCTGCGCGTTCCGAGTGACGATCCCTATGAGCCCAAACAGTTGTGGTTGAAGACGCGTTGGGATTATTTGGGACAAGGATTTAGTCAGCGGATGGTCGATGGTATATGCGGATCGACTATCTGGGATGAGCAAGGCAAGGTTCCCGGCTTTTTCGGATACGCGCCAAAGTCGGGACGCTTCACAGATTGGTGTATGTGCATATCGATCGGCTGAGCATGTTATCGACAGTGGATACTCGATGGTTTGAAATTGTGAGAGCGCCTAAGTAGAGTACTACCTAGGCTAGCACGTCGTTCATCATGCAGAGGCATCGCTAGAGGGAAATTTAGCTATCAATAAAACACATAATGGTATTAAGAATAAGCTTCTGTTACTTTACTGTGAGCGTCGAGTACAACACCATTTACAAGAAGACTAAGTAGCACAGAGGAAAGAAAGGACCAGATGGAATTGACAACATCAGCTTGAAACTGAGAACATTGGGACGCTAGGGGCATAGCTACCTTGTATGATGAAGGGCTATCTACATAATTTAAGGCCATATATTCACTAGATGCTAGCTACCATGCTCGAGAAGGCTTGTGCGAAATCTAAACGATAAGGGGAATGGAATAAAATTGATCCAGAAATACGAAAATACCTACTAACGTATGGCTATATTTGAAATCGAGGACTTGCAAGACGGACTCCTCCTGAAAAAAAGTTCCTCCTAGTTAAGTAAACCGACTACTTCGTATCGTGATACACTCTAGATTGATATCTGATATCCATATCAGAATGAACAGGACTTGTTGTGGCATGGCTTGCTTAAACACAAAAACAAGGACCAGTGTATCTACCCACAGATTATGGAATACATAAACAGGTCTCATAGTCATAAAAAAACTCTATTTAGTATGTACAGTACATACTGCTTCTCTGAAGTGTGTGTGTGTGTGCTGTGTGTTGTGTGGTCTGGGTCTGGTCTCAATCTGGCTGGTTGGTTGGTACGAGAGAGGCAAGAAGAGATCGACTACTACCGTACGTACATCTCTACATATAGAATTCATTGAACCGGAAGTCTTGGGAGAGAAACTGATGGAGAGAGAGCGAGACCGAATACATGTATAGTTCTTTTTGTCCTTACAGTCCATGGGTTGGTTGGTACTGTATGTACTGTACATCTGACAGAATTCCCATCTGTTATCTCGGTGTGTGTGTCTGTGTGTGTATGCTCCAAGGCACAAACTATCCTAGCCAGCCGGACCTGTTTCCATTATTGCGACTGCGTATATAATATAGCTGGTGTGCAGAACGAGGAAATCCAGTTCCTTCGTTCTTATGTATGTATGTACATGTGCAGTTGCAGAATTCGTCGAATCTCGTTCGCGAAATCCACGCTAGTTCTCCCTCGTCAAAGTCTAGCTTTGATCTCGTCAATGGTTTGAACCAAAATCGGGGGCGAGGGTCGAGATGCTCGTCTACAGAGATTTCCAGCCATGTCTAGGACACGATCGAGACCCTTCGACTGTTTATAATAATGACGGTTTCCACCCAGCGCCAGCAGTCTCGGTAGATCTTCTCCCCTGGTATATGATAGAATCTGAGACTAAACAGAGAGTTCAGCCGTGGCCGTGGATGCTATGTACTCCTTGTATTTTTCCAATTTCTTCTCAACGGCTCCATTCGGACCGCAATATCTTTCAACGATCTCAGGAGACCGTCCAATGAAAAGCTTGGGATCAAGCATGCCATCGATCTCGTCCCAGACAGGTTTCTGTTTGGTTTGTTAGCAACAGATCGGAATCTAGAAATGTGCAGAGGAAATGATAGCATACAAAGAACTCGGTCTTCTTGATCCGCTCAATCAGGTCGTTCTTGCCGCCCTCCATTTTCACGACATGCGCGGCTTCACGCGACAGAAGACGGATCTGCTCGTGCGCCTCCTGACGCGAGGCACCATGGCTAACCATCTTCATGATGATGTTCTCAGTAGCCATGAAGGGCAGTTCCTGAGAAAGCTGAGAGTGAATGACAGCTGGATAGACGACTAGGCCGTTGGTAACGTTGTCAAGCATGATGAGTATGGAGTCGGCCAAGAGAAACATCTCAGGAATGTCAATGCGGCGGATCGCACTGTCGTCTAGAGTCCGCTCGAGCCATTGACTAGAGAAAGTCTCCGAGAAGTTGGCCGAGATGTTGCTCAACTTTCGACCAAGACTGCAAATCCGCTCCGAACTATCGATGTTTCAATCAGTATGTTTCCTAGGAGGGAGAGAAGTCCACGGAAGCTTTTCAGAGCTGAAGATTCTTAGATTTTTGGACAAGTACTTACCGCATTGGGTTGCGCTTGTATGCCATGGCAGATGAACCAATCTGATCGGCCTCGAATGGCTCCTCCAAAACTTTGTCGTGGGCAAGGTGGCGGATATCAGTGGCGACGCGAACGGCACTCGCGCCAAGCGACGAGAGGGCATTGGCAATGCGCAGATCGACCTTTCGTGTATAGGTCTGCGTCGAAATCTCATAGCAGCCCGGAAACCCGGCTTTTTCGCAAAGAATCTCATTAAGCCTGTCAATCTTGGAGGCGTCATTGTGGAAAATCTCCATGAAAGAGGCCTGAGTTCCGGTGGTCCCCTGCGCTCCTCGGAACTTGAGGCCGGCTCTCACATATTCAATGTCCTCCAGGTCCATGACCAGGTCCTGAATCCACTGCGCCGCCCGCCGTCCGACACTGATCGCCTGGGCCGCCTGGTAGTGTCTTCGCGTTCAAGAGTCAGTGATTGCTCGTCATGAAGGCTCCCAGGAGTTCTCGAAGACTGTGCCTGGAGCAGACAGCCGTCCTAACTCCTGAATATCCTCGAGTGTGTGTTTGGGGCTCTTGAAGTACGTACGTGAAGCCGAGCGTAGGCAGATCCTTATACTTCAGTGCAAACTGTTTGAGGTTGTGGATGACTTTGGCCAGCTTTGGGAGGATCAAATCCAGTGCGTCTCGCATGAAGATCAAATCGGCATTGTCCGTTACCTGCCACGCATGTGTCAGACCTGTCTCTGTCGGATATGTTGCAGGGCAAACCAGAAATAGTACGGACATAGCACGATGTCGCTCCCAAGTGAATAATTCCAGCAGCGGCCGGAGCATCCTTCTCCAGCGCATAGACATGGGCCATGACATCGTGTCTGCGACGGCGTTCTTCGACAGCAGCCACTTTGAATGCCTCGTCGCTCATGACGAGGTTCGCTCGGATCGCCTCGATGGCCTCATCGGTGATCTGCGTCACGCCAAGCTCCTTTTCTGCCTCAGCAAGCCAAAGCCAGAGTTTGCGCCATGTTGAAGCTCGCTCGCGCGGGGAGAAGATCTTCCTCATCTCCTTGCCTGGTTAATGGCATCTTGGTCAGCAGGGGCACGGAAATTCGAGAGGGAAAGGGTGAACGGAATTGGAAGACTTGCTGGCATAACGAGACGCCAATGGCGTCTGGTATTCGTCGTAGGTGGACATTGTGTGTATAATAGTTACGACTGGGCTGCGACGATGGCAAGTAATCAGTCACGCAGGGTGCGATAAAAAATAATGATGAACACAGGTGAGGATGGAGCGGAGCTCCGCGGCAGAAAAATTTCCGCCCCTCACTGTCCTGCACACCCCGCACTCACTCTAAACCATTTGCGGTTTAGCCTTAGATTTCATCTACACAGTCATCGGAGCACGCCTTGGATTCATATCAATCCCCGACCAAGAAATATGCATACACATACATATAGGAGAACTTGCACACTCCCTCCCAAAAGAATGTTCCTCCTTGTCAACCGGCTGCTTCGTATACACGCTAAATTGATATCTGATAGGTGTCCATACGAGAGGGAATGAGATTCAACTCGTTGCTCGTTCAAACGCAAAATCGAAATACACACGGACTGGAATACATTCGCAATCTCATAATTGAACCACTTTTAGTACTGCTTCTGCATCTCCTTCTTCACCTCCGGAAACTCCGCATCATGGTTTCCATTCTGTCCTGCCACCTCCGTCGGCGGGATATACTCCTTCCGCCCGGCCTTGTGCACGCGGCCGTTGATCAGGATGATGTTGAGCTTCGAATGGTCCTGCAGGATCTCGATGTCGGCGAGCGGGTCGCCGTCGACGACGATGCAGTCCGCGTAGTAGCCCGGTTTGATCTGGCCGAGCTCGTGCTCGCGCATGAACAGCTTGGCCACGCCGGCCGTCGCGGCGATGATGCTCTCGTGCGCGGTGAAGCCGAGCAGCTTCTGGAAGTGGGCGAGGTCGCGGGCGTAGGTGCCGTGGGGGGTCCAGGCGAAGCCGTAGTCCCTAGGATTTTAATGTTAGTTTGATGGAAATAGTAGATGGTGATAGTTCGACTGGTGCGTACCCCCCTGGAAGCACGACGATTCCTCGTCGGTGCATCTCGCGTAGGCCAAGGATTGCGGCGTCCAGTTCCCTTTTATAACCCACCTGCTCAGCCTTGGCCCTGGGATAGCCAAACGCGGCTGCGTCCTCGAGCGTTCCGATGAGCCAGTTGATCCCGGGGACTACTACATGCTTGTGCTTGTTCTTCTCAAGCATGTCCATTCCTGGAAAAGTGTTGAGCCATATAACACATCTAGCATTAAAGAAGAGATGGGCTGCCGATTTACCTTCATCGTCGATATACGAAGCATGGAATATTACATCCACACCGTGTCTGACGCACATCTTCACAGAATCACGGGCCCGCGCATGGGCGCAAACCATCCGGCCGTGCCGGTGAGCCTCGTCCACGCAAGCTGCTGTTTCTTCATCGGTGAAGTAGCAGTCTTGCGCTGCTCGAATTTCCGTGATCTGCCGTTTACGTGAATTAGCTTGACAAATACGTACTTAGGTAGAGTAAATTGAATTGAACAGTGGTCAAGCACAGACCTCTTCCCCTGACATGCTCAACTTGACCTGATCAACGCCGAGTTTGACATGATGACGGATCACCTCCCTCATTTCAAGCGGGCCGTCCGCAAAAGCGGTAATTCCTGCGACGAGCTCTCCACCTCTTCGGGCCATTTCCTTGCCATTGGCCAGGTATCGTGGACCAGGAATATCTCCTGCGTTGATGGCATTTCGTATGACGACGTCCAGTCTCTCCTTTGCGGATGCCGCTCCCCAACACCTACACGTTTTTATGGTCAATGCCGTTGAAGTTGCCCGCGTTTGGAACACCGGGGATTGCTCACATGGTATATCCCGAATCCAGATAGCACTGGGCACTCCTTGCCGTGAGCAGTGTATGTTCTTCCACACCGAGCTCACCCAATCGCGCAAGGTCGCCCCCGTTCCACGACAGATGGGTGTGGGCATCTCCCAGCCCAGACATCAGGGTTCTGCCGCGGCCGTAGAACTTTCTAACCTTGGGATCTTTCTCCAACTCCTCTTTGTTGGGAACAGTGCCGACGGCAGAGAACCGTTCACCTTTGTACGTATATCAGCAACGACGCTTCGCTTTAGAGTGAGATATAATGGGCGCAGCGATTTGCATGTAAGTGCAATACAGTACTTACCTTCAATGAGGACATCCCCGCGATATGGCTCTCTGCCTGTAGAATCAAGGATCGAGACATCAAGTATCAAGATCTTCGAATCGGGATGGGTTCCCTGGATTTCATATTTCCTGGGTCTGAGACGCTCGTCGAACTTGAGATCCTCGATGTACTTGACGTTCCGTGGAGGACCATCGTATGGCTCAAGCTTGGAAGCCGACTCGGCCCAGGAGACAGTGCAAGGCTCGCCAACAACTGCAGGTGCCATGGCCAGCTCTTCTATGCAATGCGAATTGCTTCTGGGACTTTTACGTGGATAAAATAAAAAGCAATGTCATGGTTTTCTCACCATGGGGAACGGACGAGTCCTGGGCGACAATTAAAGCGTCGCCTTGGGATCCAGTATTGAGTACTCTCCATGTCTAGTGTCCTCTCCCCGCATTCTGCACGGCTAACAGAGAGCCATGGTGGTGATGCCTGTGCGTCTTCCGATGCTCAAAGGACATCATCCGAATGGTCGCTCGCCAGTAAGACCCCTGCCAAAATAGGCTCCGAGCTTTTTTTTTGGAGTTTGCGCGGCCCCTCGTGCAGACTGCGTCGATCCGGGCCCTTGGCGGGTCCTTTTGTTGGGGAGAAAGAGACGGAGTCTGCGGAGATCGAGCGGAGATTGCGGGTTTCTGGGTTTGACCAAAGATTGGGGGTGCTCCATATCCATCAAGCCAGGCCGGGTTCAGCATAGCCATGTGGAGTACACGAATCAGGACGCTCGCTCCAAGGATCCATGTCCGTAGTCTCACTCGGAAAGCTGGCAAATTCGGTGGCTGATAATGACTTGTCTTACGCAGCAGACTAACTTGTTGTTCTGTTTCTTGGTGCGTAAGCACCGGTTAACCCGAGGTACTGCATGAGTAGGACTCCGTACCGACTCACCAGTTGGTACCCCATTTCCCAGATTTGAAATGATGGCGCACAACTGCCGCTTCCATTATTAATTATTTTGCCTCTCGCGGATGTTAGCAACGGTCACAGTACTGAGTGTCCATTAGCGTCCGCAGTTTAGGTGCTCTACATTGTTTCTCGCATTGTCAATCTTCCGTCGTGAATCGTTCCTCCATCACAACCATCTTGTCTACAGCATCGAGGCCGAAAAACATTCGAAATAAACGAACATGGGGTGGCTCAGATTGGGTCGCAGTGCCTGGAGCACAACCGGGCGACAGTGTCCCAACCCGACGGAAGAAGACGACCTCAAAGCCACAACCCAACATATTGAAAGGCTCTCGATCTCAGACACGACCCCAAGCCCTGCACTAGCCCAGATGCAAAAGTACCGAAAGTATCCCTTTCAACCGGCGGACACCCCAAACTCCTCTTTGCCGTTCATCCCTGCGACAGAAGTCCTCTCGAAAGCAGACGAATCGTCATCTAGGAGTCTAGAAGATCTCTGGATCGTCATCGACGGGATTGTCTATGACTGTTCGGAGTTTGTACACTCGCATCCGGGTGGCGAAGAAGTTATAAAGAACTTCAAGGGTCAGGACTGCTCGTGGCAGTTCTGGCGCTTCCACGGAAGGGAACAACTGGAGAGGGATGGGTGGGCGCTGAGGATAGGACGCACAGAGGGAGTGACGAATCGATACCCGGAGCCGCCACGGTATGTTGGTTTGAGGCGGCTGGGAGACGCCGACGGAGACTAGTAACGCCTTTTATTGCAATTTGCTATTACCATCGATGTTCTAGCCATCTGTCTTATGTGAGACCACCTCGGTATTGGTCTGCCTGTACGCAGTAATTCCCATTTTTCCTGGACACCACCAATGAAAATTTGGCTGCTTCCTCGAATCCAAAAATCATCGCGATTATACTACATATATTCAAAAAAAGGAGTGATCCAGACAGCTCAGATGAATATTCCTGTTTCTTTATCAAAACAGAGATGTACACTTGAGAAATTGTCCCGACGTTTCAAAAAATCACCCGTATATAATGACAAAGAGGTCTTTGGTTCTTCCTGAAGACCAAAGAACAAAAGCCATGTGGGTTGTGGGCGCCCTCTTGCGCCAAATTCTGCGCAGTCAAAAAAAAGGCTCGATGTGGATGCCTTGGGGAACTTCTTTATTCTCCTTCTGTTCTCCTGCATGAGCAGCGCTACAGCTGCCCATGCAGTAGTCTGTTGCAGGGGTAGGAACCAGTGGTAAGAGCTAGCGCTTCCTCGTGCAGAGGTCAGGATAGTGGGGTATGTGACAAGGGTCATGACTCCATGGTGCCGCATCTCGTCACCTTGCCGATCGAGAAAGGTATATGGCCGTCCTGACACCGCCAATGCAGCTTCTTCAGGTATCAAAGCGGCGGAAGACATCAGTCCAAGGAAGCAAGGGCCGTAGGTGATACCCGTAGAGAAGTAATGACGGGGAACACAACAATTCGGAAGGTATCTATATTTGCGGTCATAGTACTGACGATGTTGTACATAGATAAGAGTGTAAGAAGACTGAATTCAGACCGGCACTGGCTGCTGGAAACCGAGTGATTGTCCCTCCATAAGGAAGTCCCACCCCTCCCAAGAAATCGCAGATGGGTTCACCCAGTACTGCGGCTGGAGCTGGGCAAACAGAGTCTCCATCTGGCTTTCAGCAGCTGGAGATGCGGAAGGCATATAGCCAACTGCACCATTCCCCGGGCCCGGTGGCGATAGGTGTGTTTCAGGAAGCTCGGGATTGTGATAGTTGCGCGAGCAGGCAACGTCACTGTATGAGAAGTTAGAACTCCGTCCACAGCAAGAACATAATATTGCACTCACATCAAATGCTTGAGTATCCTCACTGCCTTGCTACAGATGTTACTACGATGGGATAGAGAGGCGAATGTATCCAAGGAATTCAGAAGAAGAGCCTTGATGTCGTCAAATTCGTCTTGGTTTTCTGGCTTCATCAAGACAACTGCAAGGACGATTGCTGCGTGGAACGCATGGAAGCTTCCAAGTCCGCTGTTATACCATATGTAGGGTGCAAATTGAGGTGATTTGCAGAGTGTCTCGTGAATTGAAAGCATGCTTCGCGCAGACTCCACGCACCTCTGTCGCGAATTGCGAGTCTCGCTTGAGCTTTCGCCTTGCAGATATCGACAGAAGTTTGGTCGATGCAAGATCAGGCACAGCTGATGGATGTAGCTGTATATGATGTTCAGGTTGGCCATATGGTGGCTAGGAAGTGGTTCTCGTGTGGTATCGCGGAGATACCGAATGTTACACATTTCCTGAACAGTAAGGATCTCCTTTTCCAATTGCGCAATGGTAAACTGAGACCTGTTAGGCAGGCTGAAGATACCCTGGCATATCTTGGAGGAGATTTCATAAAGGCGGAATTTTATTAAGAGATAGGTCATTTGGGTCGGTCCCACCTGATTCTCAGGGAGTGTACCGCGGACAAGGCTGGCGTCGTTGACATCTGAAGGAAGCTTGACATCCTGGATGAGAATCCGTTGATCCAAGCTTCCAAATGCAGTGTTGTGGATTGTGTAGATCATCATCAGACCCGCCCAAGCGCGTCTTCTTTCCTCGCATTCTATAAGACCCAACCCAAACCTGTCGGGGTCAATGTGGCAGCCAATAGCAATCGCAACATGGTGAGCAAATCCCAAAAGAGTCCATGTCGGCAGATTTCTATGAATTCGAGCATATAGAATCAGAACAAGCGCCTGAAGTGATCTTAGGGAATGACGAGAGACTATCCCGTCTGCGGCGAGGCATCGCATCGCCGCCGACCTGTAGCGCGATGACAGCACTCTGATGTTGCCGCTGACGGTTCTTTCCCGTCCAAGGTCAGACAGTGCGAGGTCGTTGTCATCGAGGGCGGTAACGGCGATGGCCAAGATGACGAAAAGCAGGGCGACCCAGCCCATGGACATGCTGTCCGCGTCGCGACGGAATTGCTGATATTCCGCTTCGAAGGTCGGGTCATGAAGGACATGGAAGAGCTATCCCAGATCCATCAGCGGACGGATCATCAGAGATCTGAACACTTAGAAAAATCTGGCAACATACAGGGGAGAAGACATTGAAATAGACGTCCTTCAAGGTGTCACAGTACCGGCCCGGAGGGAGAAGAGCCAGGAGCTCCGCTCTCGAGGCAGCGCCATGACTGCTGAACAGCAGATCCTGGTCTTCTTCTTCTTCTGGAAAGTCGCTGCCCAAATCCTCTATGTCCTGGTTCGCAGGACTTTTGGCCAGCACGGAATTCCACTGCGAGGGCAAAGGCACATATCGAACATGGCCGGAGGGAGAGACCTGAAGAGATCCCACGTTCCCGGGTGCCTGCTTCCTTAACTCGGTGGAGATTATGTCTGTTCCTCGATCCGACTCCGACAATGTGTTCGTCGAACTCGTCGTTGTGATCGGAGGCGAGATGGGATCTCCAGTATTCTGTGACGGTGCCGGACCATCAATCCGTTTCTGCAAAAGCTCCTCGAGATTCCGGATCCGGGCCAGCAGCTCTCTCTGCACACTTGATTCGGTTGCAGAGGCATGCTCCAAGGTGAGCCTGGGCTGGCCCAGGTAGATGCACTCTTCGGGGCGCAGGCCGCGACGGATGCACGTCTGGCACGGACGGCGGTCGCGGGGGCATCGTATCTTCCTCTTGCGACATGGCTCGCAGCTGATGGGCAGCCGCTTGCCAACCGGATGCGAAGCCATTGCGTGGACGGTGATGGCGAGGTCGTGGATGCTCAGACTGAGCCCGCCATGCATGCGGCGGTCTCGGGGACACAAGGGGACGCTGGCTTGCGGAGAGCGCGGGGGGCGCCCTAGTTTAACTGTTGGCCCCAGATCACAACCCCGGCCTCGCGTTCTTCAGGGGCTTGACGAACGGCCTCGACACTGCAGCGCACCCCTGCTGGTCTTGACGCTCCTCTTGCACCGTCTCACGGTGATACAGCTACTAATTTTACAAATCAAGGTATGGAACGACTTCTGGGCTCTGCTCTGGATTGATGAGACTGTCTATACATCTATAAAGGATATACAGGAAGACGAGGCATCTAAATAAAATCTCTGACAGCGTCTGCCACACCCTGCACGTCCTCGAAAACGTGCCAATGTCCAACGTTCTTGAGCACCACCGGCTCACTGCTGCCTGGGATGGTGGATGCGTATTTGGTGCACAGCGCCGGGGGACTCACTTTGTCCTCCTCGCCAGTCACGATCAGAGTCTTCGCGTCAACCTTGTCCAACGCGAATGGCTTGGTAGCGCCTGCAAGCGCGGTACAAGCCTTTGCATAAGCCTCCGGATCCTGGCCGAGCAAAGACATGCGGACGGCCGCTAGCCCGAGGTGGTTGTTGGTCTTGGTGGCCTCGGACGTGCCAGCTGTAGCTACTGCATCCACCACGGCAGCCATCCCTTTCTCCCTGACGAGAGCAGCGCGGGCAAATGAGCCCTTGCTCGCGGCCTCCGGCAGAGGGTTAGGCGGCGGGCCAAGCAGGATCAGCTTGCTCACCAGGCCGGGGTTCTGCAGGACAAAAGACAGGGCGACAAGGCAGCCCATGGAGTGCCCCACAAGAGTCGCTCCTCCAGTGATCCCCGCATGGTCGAAGACACCCTTGACGTCCGCAGCGAAGGACTCTATACTCAGAGTGGAAAGGGCTGAAGTGGGAGACAGGCCATGTCCTTCGAGATCAAACAAGTGAAGCGCACGAGTCTTGTCTAGCGACAAGGCGCCGATCAGCGGTGTATAAAAGTCATGGGTGCCTCCCAGACCGTGCACAAAGACCACAGGAGAGCCATTATTTGATCCGCGGCGTTGATAGTACAGGGCCTTCCCGTTGATCTGGGTCAAGCTAATGCCGTTGACGGACTTTGCAAGATTGGTCACTGGTACGTTTGAGACATTCTGCACACGCGCAACTGTTGGGTTCTCAGCATCTACGGGTGCAACCTTGTTTCGCAGAGACCCAAGGCCGGTGACCTTTATTTCAACCTCATCTCCCGGTTTGAGGAACGTCGGTGGGTTTTGGCCGAATCCCACGCCGGCAGGCTGAGACGTGGAAAGTCAGTTTATGATACAGGGTGAGAGTCGAACAGAGAACTTACAGTTCCCGTTGCAATCACGTCACCTGGCTGGAGTGTCTGGCCTTCCGAAAGGGTTCTGATTAGGACAGGAATCGAGAATATGAGATTGTCAGTGCAGCCGTTCTGCCTCTCTTGCCCGTTGACGAAGGTCTGCACACGAAGGGTGCTTGGCAGATGACGAGCCGGCACAGCAACGGGTCCCTGGATATGGATCTCAGTTCACTGCATGGGCGAAATGCAAAGACTCCCTGGCATCACTCACCATCGGGCAGAAGGTATCCCCGGACTTCCCGATATAGAATTGTTTGTGATCCCTCTGTCTTTCTCTGGCAGTGACGTCATTGATAATGGTGTAACCCCAGACATGGTTCATCGCATCCTCTTCCTTTATCCTATACCCTCCTTTCCCGATTATGACACCAATTTCTCCCTCGTAGTCGAGGGTTTGGGTGAACTCCGGGTGCGGGAGGATAGGATCTCCGTGTGCGATGATCGACGTGGCTCTCTTCGTAAAGATGACCGGATGCGATGGCTGGTCGACCTTGTCTGAGCTGTCGTATCCGGACCTGTTGAACTCCGTCGCATGCTCGGCGTAGTTCTTCCCGACAGCGAGGACATCACGACCACTGATGGGAGGAAGGATTCGAACGGAGTCTGCAGGAATTGGGTCCCCAGCCGCCGTGATGTTCTCCTCGCCGACTTCAATTACTTGATAAAGATCGCGGATAGGCGTTCCAGACGCGAAAGAAAGAGGTTGGATGGTTCCATTTCCAAAGTCCAAATGGCCGATGCGCGCAGCACCGCTGCCGCTCTCGACAAAGGCGATGTAGTTGGTCAAAGACTGGCTCATGGTTGGTATTAACGATGGAAGACTTTCTCGACTGAACAATGCTTGGGATGAGTTCAGATCGAGGGTATCTGCTGGGATATTAAAAAGTGCACGAGAACAGAGCTCCCCTCGCTCTGGGCAAAATACTCGTGATGCTGCTCGCCAGATGGTGGGGTAATGGCGGGGTGGAGGGCGTCATTGCGCCATCTCCGATCATTGACCGCGTATCTGTTGAAGCACGCGGTGGAACGCGAAGGGGAGCTCTGGCGAATAGCTGGATCGGGAAATCGTGAAGCCGTGAAGCAGCCGCACAAGCTCCGCCATCTCCGCGCGTCTCCGTCCGCACTATCGCCGAGGAAATCCGCTCTCTACATCATGCATCGTCCTTTCTCTCTTTCCATCTACTACTCCGTATGCAACATAACTGGTAAGTACTCGAATGCATCCAATCGCTCAGAAATCACTCGGAATCCGCTGCAGGTTTACGTGGTTTTTCTGTTTTCGATCCGCTCATCGGAACTCGGGTAAGCCCCTTCTCAGATCGGATGATCAGACATACGACATAGACAGTATGCAATGAAGATAAAAAATCATGTATAATGCTGAATCATGAGCAACGACCTTAGCATGCTCACAATGGTTGAATTAGTGGTGTATAGAGTACCGAGGTTACCATTCAGGCCTAAGTCATCCCAGCATATTGGCTCCTTGGTACACCTAGGCACATTGCACAGCTGCAGAGTTATTGTCGACAATAAAAAATACCGCTCGACTACAACACAGAGACCATGGCCGCTAATTGCAGCAAAAAACTGGTATTCTGGCGTCTGGCGTCTGACTGTTATGGATATGGACTCGACCAGCTTAAGCGCAGTATCATATCTGCGGACAAACTCCATCAAAGCCGTTCTATCGCCTCGGGGTTTTTTTTCTTCCTCATTGACGTGTAACCCACGGTGGCAGAGCATTCCAGCTCGACTAGCAGTGTCAGATGGTCGTAAACATAACATGGTGTCTATACTATGTTGCAGTTGTAAAATGATTGTCCAGGAAGGACTTTCTCATCTGTGGATCTTGCTGGATTTGTGGTGCACATTAGGAGTAATTAGTATGTGTAGAGCTCTGTTTTATAAACAACATGAATGATACTCGTGTACTAGCTACTTAAAGGTCATTAATTGCTGTTGCTGTTGTCGCTGCTCGCTGCCGTGTAGAAAGAGAGAGGGGCATTGTTGTTGCTATTAAGGTTTGCGGATATTAACTTGGGTACATGTATGTATGTACCTAGCTGGATGATTAGTGCAAAGAAGGGAGGCAGGGAGATATAGATATAATCATGTCCGCACCTTCATTTTTCTTTTTCCCCGATCTATTTCTGATTTCCAAAGTGACGTCGGTGTGAACAGACGGGCCTGATTTGACTCCCTTGGACTTCTTCGAGATGGACTGCAAGCAACTAGGTATCTTCCCCATAGAGTTTCTTTGGTCCTGTGTATAACGCAGTGCTCTGTGCCATGTCATAGCAGAGAAGAGTGTTCCATGATGTCATCGACTACTTTCCTAGGTAGGTGGGTATCTGAGGTAGTCTGGGGTAATCCGGGGTACCTGACGCGCCTTACGGACGGCCCGACGGGCCGATGTACGCGGGGAAGTGCGCCAGTTACCAATCTAGGTAACTACCTAGGGATACCTAGGTACTTGTGGAGCGTGGAATGGAATTGATGTATTGATGAATGTCTGGAGACAGGACTTTGTAGTTAGTTACCCAAGTTTCGTTAAGCTTCTTACATCCCGACTGCCGGGGACATCGGGTGGGATCTGGTCCGCTTTGGAGCTTGATCCCGGACGAAAAAGCACTCGATATTCTTTAATAATAAATGTCGGGGTCGGTTTCGGATATTATTTACTGCGTCTGGAGTGTGGGAGGTATGTGGGTATTCCGCACTAGAGTAATTGATCTGGACTTCCACAGCGTCCCGCTTTAGCTTTAGTTCGAAGATAGACCTGTCTCTTGCACAGTCTTGCAGAATACGTCTGCAGTGGAAGGTCAACTACGGCTGAAGCCTGGCCCCGGGTCATGCTGTCCACCCTCAACTACCTTCGCCGCACGGAGCATCCGGACTCTGTGCAGCTGTATGAGCGGACGTTGATACCTGGCTCAGCTCTCCGGAACCTTGGCACGAGCGCCCCGTGGGACAATCGACCACGACTCACAAACGAATCCTCATTCTGGAAAATGTATCAAGACGGTATGCACCCAGCACATGATGTGGTGACGTGTGGACTTTTGGCAAAAGTACGGAGTACAACAAGCGCCCAACTGTCCGGCAAGGATTGAAGCTCCACTCCACAGACTTAGGGTCGTTGTGGATTGATGAAAGTGAGGGAAATCCAGCATTTCACTGCAGAAGCGATCTATGTGAAGAAATTGTAGATAGAATGTTGGGAAACTCTTAGATGAAGCGGTGAGCAAGGATTCCTGGAGTCAATCCGATGCTGGGTTGATGAAGAGTCTCTTGGACAGCCAGGCGGCGAGCAGCGTTGGGAAGATCTTGACCGTGGTCCTTTGATACTCCACATTGAGGAAGTTGCTATCAGCTGTGCATCTCGTCGGGCACTGCAAAGGACGACTGGCATTCAAAAATTGATTGGGCAATAAAAGTGATCCCAATGTCGATATCTACCCGCGACAGCAGAAAAGGCAGAGAGGGGTCAAACGAAAAGGACCAACAGAGACTCAGGTATTGCGGACTAGGGATACCTTGCAATCCATCCCCTTAAGCGAATGAAGAGGGAAGGCTTCTTGGGCACTGACGTCATAAGTAAACAACAGCATCTTAACTGTAGGCAATTTCGAAGTCCACTCATTCCTGCAGCTGAAGGATGAGAGTTGTCCATACTTTCAGGAAGCAATCTGGAGGGACATAGCAGTCTTATCGAGGTAAGTAGGTACCAGTTCAGATACTGTCACTGCCTGACTGGATGCAGCCCAAGCATAAGCGAGCTGCAGTAGACGGCTCTTCCTGCCCAAGGCCGTTGTCAGATAGGACGGGCAGCGGGGAACCTCCTGCCTGGCTCCGAATGGTCTTTAAAAACAGAGATGTCTGGGCCTGGGAGGACATTATCTGTGACATCATCAAACTCCTTGCGCTGCCCTTCTGGAGATGTTCCTGGTCGGCGATCGACGATCCCTGGGATGTCGAGGAAGCGACACCGTGGCGACATGTGCGAGCCTCGCCTCCCGACGACTTCCAGAAGCCCAGCGTGACGCTAATTCACGACTCAGCCTCGCGCGAGACGAGGCCAAGGCGTTGTGTCGCGTCACAAGGCGCTGCATAACCGCCGGATGCAGGATGGAGTCCCCGGTCTTTGCCGTCGCAGAGCCGCCCGGTTTCGCGGGCGCGAGTCGGTGAGAAAGGCCACTGGTCGGGCGTTATGAGGGGGTTGAGGCTCGTCGTGGACAATCCCCAGATTACCAATCGTGATGATGGTGTGTGTGTGGGTGGATAAGGCATGCCCGTTTGTGTCATTGCTGAGGGTGAGCTTCGATGATGTCGATATATAGAGCTCGAGACCGACAGGCTTGTCTGCTTTCTTTTTTTTCTCCTTTTGTTCTCTTGCTTTCAGGATACGTTGCTTCCTGCATCCGTTTCTCTCGGGTCTGTTTTGTATCTTCGTGGGCGCCTCGTCTGCTACACCAACAACGCTACTGCACAACCCCGTGATATCACGTGTGGTGCGTCGAGACGGCCTCAGGTGCGTCAGGCCTTCCTCGTCCTCGTCTTCTCCTTCTGCGTTCTGTCTGTCTGCATCTCCTCTCCATCTCTCTCTTCGCCGTCTCCATTTCTTTCATCTCTTCCTCCATCTCTTTGTCACCACTTGCGTCCTCCACCCTGTCTCCTGCACCCTGTACCTGCCCAGGCTCCACCTGCTGCGCATCGTACGAGCCACTCAGCTGGCCTAGCCCACCAGGGCGACCACTCGTCGGCCACCACCGACCCTCGTCGTTCGCTGCGCCCAGAGCCGTGCTGGCGACAAGAACTCGACTGCGGAGTACTCGATAGTTCCCCCTGCTCCCGTACTCCGGTGTCCGGCTCTTAAACCCTTCTCTTTCCTTCTTGCCACCAGCTGTCTGTGGTGGTAAAAAACATGTCACTTTGATATAGTTCACTGCTCAAGAGATTGTATTCCTGTCGATCCCCGATAGGCCCTAGCTGTCACGACCATCTCACTACATCACTCCACTTTGTTGCCCACGCAGCCTCTCTTCCCCTCTTTCTGCTTTTCTCTGTGCATTCATCGTCATTATGCCGCTCTCCTATCGAGAGCGCTCGCGGGAGCGCGACTGGGAGCGCGACTGGGATGACTACTCCAGTTCTTCCGAACCTCGAAGCTCATACACGACAGTCACTCGCTACGTGATCCCCGCAGACGACGACTGCGAGCGCGACTTCATATATAGGCGTGAAGACTCCGCCTCCGGCGACAGGGAACTGGTGATCACGCGCACCATCGAGCGTCAACCGCGCTACGACCGAGACTACGGTTCGCGCCTTTACGAGCGCGACTACCGGTCGGAGAGGGATTATTACGACCGTGAGTACTGTGAACCCTACGTGATCCGTCGCTACTCCCGGTCCGCCGAGTACCTGGCTCGGCCGGAGCAGCCCGTCAAGCCCATCATCGTTAGCGAAGGTCAACCGGTAATCATTCAAGAAGCACGAGGTCCGATCTACATCTCCCCGCGGGACGAGCCCGACTACCAGATCGTCCAGCGGTCCGAGGTCAGCGATCGGGATTCTCGGGACAGTGAGTACTACTCCCAGCGACGGGTCCGCGAGTACGAAGACGACCGTCGCATCCGCCGGGAGCTCAGTCCCGACGACTCGATATCGCAGGTCAGCCGCAACCGTCGCGACGAAGATTATAGCAGCGACGAGAGCATGGTGTACATCCGCAAAGAGACTCGAGAGTATGATGAGAGCCCGCACCACAGGCGCCACCTCGCCGAAGGCGCCCTCGTAGGTGTCGGAGCGGCCGAGCTCTTGCGGCACCACAAGAAGAAAGAGGGAGAAGAGGTCTCCAGCGGCTGGGGCCGCGTGGGCAGGGATATTGGTGCTGGAGCACTCGGTGCCGTGGCGGCTGAGGCCATCTCTCGCGCGCGAAGCCGCCACCGCAGCAGGAGCCTTCGTCGTTCAGAATCAGCGGACGGGGATCTCAGACCTCGCCATCACTGTCACCATCACCATCATCATCGTCATCGTTCCAGACACAGGAGCCGCAGCCGCTCCAGCTCCTATTCTCACGCCAAGACGCTTGCTGAAATTGGTCTGGGCGCTGCTGCCCTGGCGGGTGCTGTAGCACTCGCAACGAAGTCCCAAGGCCATGAGAGGCGGAGCCGGTCTCGACGTCACCGGGGACGCCGCCGGGGTTCGAGATCTGACGATGCTCACAGCTCCTCCCATCGCAACAAGCGCATGGCTGAAGCCGGATTAGCCGGAGCTGCCGTGGCCGAATTGGTTGAAAAGGCCAGAAGCAGGTCTCGCTCCCGAAAGGGTGAACGCTCCCGGTCCCGCAGCAGGTTCAGGAAATCGCTCCCTATCCTGGCGGCTGGGCTGGGAAGCGCAGCTGTCGCCGGTCTGTATGAAAAGAACAAGGCGAAGAAGGAAGAGGAGGAGGCTGCCAGAAAGGAGCGGAGACGGTCTAGGAGCAGGTCGAGATCCGGAACCTCGAGACCCAGAACGCACCCGGATCCTACGCGCGAGTCCGCGGGCCTCATTGAGTACGGAGAGCGTCCCGTTTACGGTAGTATCCCAGCTGGCGAGTACTATGGCCGTCCCGTTACCCCAGAGGGCTACTACTCTGATGCTGCCGTGCCAGCCGCCGCTGGCGCAGCTGCATATGCAGCTTCGCGACATGGCCGCCGTCCCCGCAGCCGTAGCCGTGGTGACAGGCGCAGCAGTAGCAGCAGCTCGGATTCTGATGGAAGCGGTCACAGAAGGCGCCGTCGCAGTCAAGACAGAGATCATAGCCGTAGCCGGTCTCGGGAACTGGCTGGTCTGGCCGCAGCTGGAGTGGGATATGCTGCCCGCAAGTATGCGCAGCGAAGGGACAGGAAGAAAGCAGAGAAGGAGAGGCGAAGTACGTGTCAGTCTCATGCTTTTTGCAATTGCTCTATTCCCGTCGCTGACAGGTTGCCGTTTCACAATAGAATACGACAGCGACAGTGAAGATACCTCCAGCCCTGAGCCCTATACGCCGAATGCTCCACCTGTCGCCTCAGGTGCAATCCCGGCCACAACAGATAATCACTACCCTCATAGGAATAGGTTCCCGCCGCCTCCCGGGTCTGTGCCGGCTGCTCCTAACCCGCCATCCGCCTACAACCCGGCCGACTATCGTCCAGCGCCTCCACCTCAATCCTATGGCTATCCACCTCCACCGGGACCCGAGCGGTACGCGCCGCGACCCAGGAGAGCTGATGAGAATGTGAGTGCTGCACCGACTGCCCCTTCCACTGATAAGCACCACATGCCAGATGGTGGGTTCAGTGCGAGATGCCGAGCGCTTCTTTGATTGCTGTTGCTGACATCAATGTGTCCAGGTCTAAGAAACGGTGAAAGGAAGCTTTCTACACCGTTTCAATCTGGACAATATCCCGCTCAGTCGAGAAATTCTCCATACAAGGAACCAAGACGACGACCGACCAGCCCACCTCCACCACCCACAAATTCCAAGACTGTGGCCTTCGACCTAAGTTCTGAGTCTTCTTATGACTCAGGGAGCCTCTCTCGTAATGCTGATCCTGGCTATGAGACGGACGACAGCGACTCGACAATCGACGGGACTAATCGCAGTCGTTCACGCAGTCGTTCGCGCAGTCGTTCGCGCAGTCGTTCTCCCGACCGCTTTCATAGATACAATGGCTCATCATTAGTTTCAGATCCGTCTACACCGCATTTCTCATCCACTACCGAACGTGGAACGACTAATCCTTCATCCTCCAATCGTTACCCCGGAAATAATGCTAGCAACGAAGCTAGAGAACCAGACTCCGATTCGACCGTTGATATGCCAGATAGATTTGATTCCCAAGGTCGACTCCTCCCCGAAAGAGACGATGATTCGCTCGCAAGCCACTTTGAGGATATCCTAAACGGCATCGGGAGTATATTGCTTAATGGAAGTCCCTTTGGGAGAAGATGGTAGCATGTTTACAGCTCATCTTTCTTTGTTTCTTTCTTTTAGTTACATTCTTTCTCTTGCTTTCCTCGAGCCGCCGTCTATATTCCATGTTATTTGATGTGCATGAGATACGACTCATGATTGTGTCACGCATGTCGTATATGATTCATATACCATTTGATCTGATGAAGTCATGCAATGAGTCTGATGATGAGGATGATTGTGATGATGACGATGACAATGACGACGATGGTGGATTTTTACGTTATGTTTGTTTGACGTTGTTATATGCTATGACCTGCGATGAGATGAGACAGATGCCTATTTATATATGTATGTATGCATTTCACGAATTAGTTCATCATAATAATATATTTATAATAACAAGTATGCTGTCAGGTAAAATCATTTCCATACGTAAGACCATAGAGACGTCCCTCCCTGACACCCTCACAAGCACGTTTCTTATTTATCCACTACATAGTAGGCAGTGCCATCCCCTCTGGAATCGTCTTCCACTGCTTCGTATCCGGATCCAACCACTGCGCCTGTGCCTCCTCCCACTCCTGCCTCACAATGCGCGCCCGCTCCTCACTCCGCGGCGTAATTCTGCATTTGAAAGGCTCCGGCATGCACACGAACCCCTGGGTCAGCTTCTCCGGGTCCGGCAGAACCGGGTTCCCCATCTCATCAACCTCAGGACTGATATCAAACGCCCACAACATCCGCGAGATGCCCAGGAACAGACTCCGCTCCGCGACGTGGATGCCCTGACAGATACGCCGCCCCGCGCCGAAGGTGAAGTGGTCCCGCTTGGAGACGTCAGGGTTACATGCGGCGTCGTAGGCGGTTTGGTAATCGTCCTTGTATCGATCGGGGTTGAAGACGCGGGGGTTCGGGTACCGGTTCTCGTCCATGTGGATGGCCCAGACGTTGTTCATGACCCCCGCGCCCGCGGGGATGCGGTAGCCCATGTAGTAGTCGTCCCTGTCTCTGGTGAGGGCGTGCGGGACCGCGCCGAGGATGGCGGTTGGCATCCACCGCAACGACTCCTTCACGCAGCCGCGGATGTACTGCAGGTTTGGCTCGTCGTCCATGGTGGGCAGGCGTTGATCGCCCACGATGGCGTCGATCTCCGCCTGTGCGCGCTTCTGGACTTCGGGGAACAGGACCATGGCTTGGACGAAGCCGTAGAGAGTGCTGGAGGTCGTGTCGGAGCCAGCTTCCAGTAGAGAGCCTGAGATATATGCGGCTTGGTCGTCGCTGAATCCTTCCTCTTTCTGCATCTTGGCCATGGTGACACAGAAACAAGGCTTAGCCGTGCCGTCGAGGATGGCCTTTTTGCAGTTCAGCCAGTGTTTCCTGTACAGCTCCTTTTCTCGCGCATGGAGGGCTTTGGCTCGTTTCTGCAAGGGGAGGACCCAGTCGGGTAGTTTGCGCAGCCAGGGGAAAAAGTCGATCAGTGCTGCGGCGCCGGTCTGGTTGATCACGGCGAATTCTTGGAAGCCGTCGAAGAGCTGCTGGGTGTCGGGGTTGTCGTACGTGGGGGCTCGCCAACTGCATGCATGTTCATTTGCTTTTCAGAGAAATCTTTCCAGGTAAACGACAGTGAGGTAGGCACTCACCCAAAAAGCATACTTGTAGTGAGGGAATTTGAGTACCGCCGGATGTGGTAGAGGAAATCGTCCGGCTGGGTGAGCATCTCGTACAGCATCTGCTTGTTCTCGAGCATCTGGTAAGGAACGTACGAGCGCGAGACGGTGATGTTGAGGAGGTTGTGAACCATTTTGCGGACCTAAGCAAGCACATTTATGAGAATAGATGTATAATAGGCCGAACTCAACAAACAGGAATGTGTAGGAGCAGAAATGTGTATTAGGAGGTATACATACCATCCTCCATCGTGGTGCATATCGCTATTATCAGTCAGCAAAAAACACAAGTTCTTATGCTCCTTAGAGGACATAAGGAAAGGAACCGCACCATCATCAACATCCTCAAATCGGCCGAACACAGCGTCATCCCGATATACATGTCCTGCCGATCGCTGTATATCGCGCTCCGCTTGTCCAGCAGGTCCTTGACCGCCTGGTCGCTCGATAGGACGACCAGCGTTTTGGTCCCCAAGATCAGGCTGTACACGGGGCCATACTGCTTCGCCCAGGCCTGGAACTGTTTGTGCGCGTCGCGATTGGGCATCTGTTTGTTTCCAAGGGTTATCATTATCGTGTTGAATACTTCTAATGTGCTGTGTCGTTCGAGTCCGAACTTGGGGCCTACCTGATGAATGTTTCCTATGATCGGGAGCGTTGGAGGACCAGGAGGATAGTCCCTCGGACGACGGCCGGTGCGGAGGAGTCGGATGAAGATGAAAATGAGGCATATGGCCAGGAGAAGGGCGACTCGATTGTCCATGGCGACTTCAATGTCTAGTCAAACGATGGGTCAATAAGCTTTGAAACTAGAAATATGAAAAAAGTGTTGTTGAGTCTACATAGGAAAAGAAAGAAAGGGGAGGAAATAAACTGCCACTGTTGCAAGGGTCTTCAAATATATCTACCTATTTACCTACCTGGATATCTCATGATCCACTCTCTTCCCCCCGCCTCACGGCTACCCACTTCTGTGCTTATCCATCGATAGCTACATAAGTTTCGACGGCGGCGGTGTTCGCCCTGCCAATGATAAGGATCGCATGCTTAGCAGGTACCCAATGGACGGTAATCACCATTTCCCACATTGGTTATCAAAATGGCCTGGGTCGCCTGACTTCTGTCATGCATATGTACACTACAGCACATAGCCCACTTAGTGATTATGATTTGCGCTCGATATTTCTCCCGAGTCCTGGTTGATGACGACAGGTACCTTTGGTTTGCGGGGCAGGGGGAGGAAGGCGGGAAGGCGGGACATGACAGGGCAGGCATGACGAATTGAATTGATTCGATTAATCTTTGTTTTCTGCTTGTGTGTGCAGTACCGGCCCTACAAGGCTGGAGATAATTGATACGTACCTAGATAACGAGGTAGCTGGTTACTACGGCGTATTCTGCTTTGGATTTTCGGAACCAGAGATCTTCCACATCTAGACTGTTGGTACCTTTTGGCTTACCATCAAGCCGGAGCTAAGCCTCTGCGTTCGAATGCTGGGTGGGCTTGTCCATAATCTTGGGCTGACGGTTACGGCGCAGATACCTAACGGTTATTGCGGAGAGATCGCGGAAAAGGCTCGCGCTGACAGGTACCATTTTTATGTTAAGGTTGGGAAGGCGATTTCCTAGGCAGTATTGTGAGCCGTCGTTCACGTTGAATGTATTGGGTTGACTTCAACTGACCTTATGACATGGCGTGGCATCGCAGGCATCGATTCAGCTTGATTGGAGGCACGTATGCGCCTAATTTAGCTGTCATTGTCGTCCAATGGCATAGTAAAGTCTGCCAGGGAGATTCTTGATGGAACCTGGGCTGTGGACGCGTAGGAACGATTTAAGACACAGGACAGGGGATAGATCATGATGGCTTCCTGGTCGCAGGACCACATGCTTCCGGTGCACATACGCAAGCACATCGGTGAGAGGTACCCAGAGTAGGTAGCTTCTGGAGGCGTGGATGCATCATGCAGCCTCTCGGATAGATTGTTGAGAAGTATTCGGGTATGTCGAGTACTTTTGGTCGAAACCACTCTCGCCCGCCAAGGCCCCTCTGCGCCTTCCTTGCTCCCGTCACCTGCTTCTCCTCTGCTCCCAATGCTTGCTCTACTCCTACTGTTGGATCCTCATCTTCCAAACATCTATCAACACGTCCTCGACGCTCTGCCATGTTGATATGGTCAACTTTATAAGAGACAAGATCTTCCTGGTGCACGTGTTAATCACCCTCGGGCTGCAATTTCGCACCCCAACTCCTCAGGGAAGACGGAAAATTCAGAGAAGCTAACAGGGGGGGGGGGGGTTCTCTTGGCTCACAGGTGTCATCACGCACTACAGACGCGATGCTAGGTACCAAGCGCAGTTACTCACTTGCTGGTTGGAGAAGCTACTCTTGAGCGCTTAACTATTCGCCATGCGATGCATCGGGGAGGGGACAGGTGCTCCCGGGTCAATCGTGCCCGTTAGAAACGGGTGAGGGAAGAGGAAGGCGATAGATGGTTTATAGTGTAGCATCCCGTCCTTTTTGCTGCTGTTCCTCGCGTCGCACCCTCTATCGCTTGGATGAACCTCCTTGTGGCCAACCTCAATCTGAAGCCAACATCATCATGGCTGAAGACGAAGGCGCTGGCAATGTGCAGGAGAATGCTACTGGGGCCGCAGCTGCAAGTAGATGTGAGCTGAATATTCTCCTCTTGTCCGAGGTTACTACGAGGCTAACATGGCCCAGGAAGATGCTTCGGCTGACGCGGATTCGGCGTACAACGAATCGTGAGTTATCAGAAGCTATAAAAGCCGTTACTCTTCATCTGATGATTTGCCGCAGGATTGGAACGGCTAATTATGACTCATCCATCACTTCGAGTATCAGGAACTACAAGTAAGATTTATATCTCTTTCAATTAGGGTCACTGGTATCCAGTCTAATCATGGTTGCTTGCATAGATATGAGGTGAGGTTTCAACGGATCAATGCAAGAGCATGCTGACAGTGCATTTAAGAATGGACGTCGATATCATGCGTACCATGAAAGGTCATATGTATTGGTATTTAATCAAATACTGGCGAAGTCAACTTCATATCTAACTTGTGGTAGCCCAATGATGATGAGGAGCAAGATCGAATGGACCTCCTCAATCATATTTACCGTCTCGTTTTTGGGGGAAATCTTCACCTTTCACCCATCGGCCCAAATCCTCGGCGAGTATTGGATATAGGCACTGGTACACAGCTCTACCATAATATACTAGCAGCACACGACCTTGGAAAGCACGCTGACCCCCTGTACGAATAGGCACGGGGATTTGGGCCATTCAATTTGCAGAGTAAGACCTCATCGTGCGCTCTCTAATAGCAAAACTAAAAGTGATGACAGAGAATACCCCTCCGCACAAGTTATTGGCACTGATCTAAGTCCTATTCAACCTCAAGGGTAAATCCTATTCGCCTTAATGATACGGGATTTCTGCAGCCACTGTTCATGAATATGTCCAGTGCTGACCTGACTTCCTAGGGTTCCTCCAAATTGTTCCTTTTGAGGTTGATGACTATGAGTAGGAATGGCTGTATAAAAACAAGTTTGACTTTATACATGGGCGGGAGCTGAATGGATTTGTTGCTGACTATGATCGACTTTTCAGCCAGGCATTCAAGCATCTGAAATCAGGGGGATACTTTGAGATGCAGAGTACTGAGGCAGAGATATTGCGTAATGAAGAGACTGATAAAGAGCCCAGGTACACTCACATACGGCAAAAATGTGTCTGGGATGGGGGCGAGAAGTTTGGCAAGTCCTTTTCTGCAGATACATGAGTGGAAAGAGAAGATGGAAAAGGCAGGATTTGTGGATGTGAAAGACGTGCAATATAAGGTTTGTCATGTCCTCCTGTATGTCTTTACATGAATCTTTACTGAACCTGGACACACAGCTACCAGACGGCAGATGGCCCAAGGATCCAAAGCTGAAGGAGATTGGCATGTATCATCAGGTTCAGCAGATTCAAGCGGTTGATGCCTATGCCTTTGCACTCCTTTCACGAATTCTTGGCTGGAGCCAGCCAGAGATCCAGGTGCTCTGCGCACACGTGCGGAATGAGCTCAAGGATCCTTCGATGCATCTGTATAATATAGTCCGTTTTGTGTATGGGAGGAAGTCTTGAGCTTGAGTTCTCACGGCCGCGCGGTCCCTGGAAGTTTCGGGAGGTGGTTGAGATCATCAGAATGGACATGTTCAATGAGGTTAATGAGAGGACGAATTCCTCCAAAGAATATTATAAATCCCCGAATGACACGCGATCATTGACATTGATGTATTTAGGGAAATTGCAGCGAATATAGCAACCGCTATGAGCCACCTGCATATGTTGATATTAGTCGATGACATGCCTACCTGATTGTGTAAGGTGTACCTGACAGCCTAACTGCCCCTTTCTCGATGACACCGTCCTCCGGCATGGAGAATTACCAGTCCGGTTACTTCCATCCCATGGACTTGGAAGAATATAGCACATTGCGAGCAGGCATTGATGGGTCAGCATGCTTCTTCCTTCGATCGGAACACGGTGTATGAAAGTAACCGTGGGAAATGAAAGGACTGGCCTACAGTACTCCAGCAATGCTGTCTGGACGGGAAAGATAGATCGAATATTAGTATTTGTCACGAGAGGATATCTATATCACCGTTCCGGAGGAGCCTTGCCATCGAGATAGATATGTACTATACATATACAAGCAAAGGTCGATAACGCGAAACTCTCCATTCTCGTAGCAAGAAAACTGCCATTCAAGACCCATCATCTCCTTCAGCATCATTCTTACTTTCATTCTTATGATTACCCCCCAGCCCCAACCGCTCCTCAATCACCCGCACAATCTCCGTCCACTCCCTCATCGCCCCCGTCCCGACGTCGCCGCACGGGAGGCTCTTCTCCTGCGGCGGCAGCACCTCGAACCAGTCCCACTCCTCCTGCAGCACGCGCATCTGCTGCGCCGTCACCGGGTGCAGCCACATTGCCGTGTTCATGGCCGGCGCGACGATGATCTTCTTCTTTTTCCTTTTCTCGCCATCACCATCACGGCTATCGCCGTGGCTATCGCCAACGTCACGACCATCGATCTCCCCCGTCGTATCCCACGCCCGCACGACGCTCGTGAGCAGATTATCCGCCATGCCCGCCACGATCTTGGCCAGTGTGTTGGCCGATAAGGGAGCGATGACCAGCAGGTCCGCCCACCGCCGCAGCTCGATGTGCAGGATCTCGCTTCCGCGTCGCCAGGGCTCCGCCCATTCAGACTCGTCGTCGTAGATGGTCTCGACGGCGGGGAATTGTAAAAGGGAGGAATAGGACGGTTGTTCGGCCGATTGGCCGGATAGGAAGCGCTTCGCGGCCGAGGTGAGGATGATGCGGATGGAGAGGTTGTGGTGGCGCTGATGGGAGAGGGCGCGGATGATGTTGGGGAGTTTGATGGTTGCGACAGAGCCAGAGGCGGCGAGAAGGAGGTGCGCTTTGCCGTCCGTGCGGGAGAGGGATAGGGAGGGATGAGGCGTGGATGTAGTAGTAGTAGGGATGGATATGGATGCGGATGATGAGAAGGATGGTGCGGATGTGGTGGATGTCATCTTGGGTGTAATAGAGTGAGACATCTTGCAGATTCAGCTTCTGTAGAGAAGAGTTTCAGATTGCTTGGAGCATTATGATAGCTCTAGGCGGGGTATCCTTGATGGATATGAGGGGTAGGTGCTGGTTGATCACAGCATTTCAGCTGCCTTTGACTCCGCGAGTATGTTGAGGAAAGCTGTACAATGAATCAGTATATCAGCGAGCAACCTCCGAGGTAGATAGATCCATATACCCATGGACAGTCAAAGGATGATCAGGCTTGATCTTCTCCGTACTCATCATGGTCGGTGGTTGGTTTAGTCATATTCTTTCTGCCGACACTATTATACCGCTTTCTATACCGCCTTTACCTACTCCCACCATTCCCCTCGGCTAGTTTACGTGGGCAGGTAATTCTCCCACAGATTTAAAAGCAGTTTTAATAACGAACATGTGGTCGAAATGTTGGCTGCCTACCAAGGTGCCTGCCTGGTGTCTATCCCAACATATGTGAGCACGGTGGGAAGAATGGGAGGACGATGGTGATAAGATGATCGGAGGGAGAAATCCGGTGAAATTTCGTCGATCACCCGACGGGATCCAATCGGGATCCAGCAGTTTGAACCTATCCGAGGGGAAGAACCACTCCAACTGTGACCTGTAGGTAGAGACCTGAGACATACTGCTAGCACCGAATTTCCCTAATTTGTAGTTGTATGTACCCGTGCGGCAGTCAACTACCAAATCAGGATTTGGAGAAGGAAGGACGACCGTCTCGAATGGATGTTTTTCACAGATTATATATATAGCCTGACCTGTTTGACTGGCTGTTTCCCAGAGCTTTAGTATCGGCTTCTGCTTAGCATGCCAGGCAGTTGCAAGAGTAGGACCTTGTCAGGCAGACTGTGCCCGTAGAAACCTAATGCACACTCTCATGTCCGTGTAAAATCTCCATGTACATTCTAGGTTTCCCCAAGGAATGATGAGTTGATCCCGACGCAAGATTATGACCCCACGCAATTGGGAAGACCCGCAAGATTCGATGTTTCTTTCCATGTTCCGTACTGGCCATTGAAACTGCCAATGGCTGTGTAGCAGGCCTTGGACTTGCAGTGTCATGTTCAGGACATGTTAAGCAATGGTAATGATATAAGACAGCCTCATAGAGCATAAGGTCTCTCACTGCTGACAGGAGATGGTCCAACTTCCGGACTGAGGCATTATCTCGCCTATTTCGGACATACGACTCGGTCTGTGTACTCCGGGCAGTTCCTAGGTACGTAAGCAGGGTGAGACAAAAAGCGGTCAAGAAACCCGGGCAAGCAAGACCAAGAGGAATCGGTTCTTTTCCAGAAACCTGGCTAAAACGCCAATCCTATTTCTGGGCCCTGGTACCGCGGCGGACAGGAGATCGGGATGGGGACCGCATCGGCCGTCGCGTCCGTGCTTCGTCGGTATCGATTATCGATAGAGGCACACCGCAGAACGGGAGGAGAACAGCCCCAGGCAACTGCATTTCGCGAGATGTTCTGTTCGACGAGCTGAGAGATTCGAATGGGCCGTAAAAAAGCGCAAGGAGACCTCTAAAGAATTAGTCCATGTACCTACCGGTGTAGCTTGTTCTTAGCCTCGATGATCAGCTTCTCGCTGGGGGAGACGACCCCACCCACGGGGGCGCGTCTGCGCGCGCAAGAGACCCCAACAGTCTGCAGCACGACACCGCCAGACGAGGCGATGCGATCAACTGACCACTGGTGCGTGTTTCCCGCGCGGTTCTCTGTCTGGAGTGCAGGAGAGGATGGATAGCGGTTCACACCGCAGGCAGAGCGATGGCGGACGACCTGCGGTGCCGGCGGGGCAGGAGGGGCCGGGGACATAATCGATAGACGATAATCGAGCGAGCAGGAGCGTTTTCCTGGTCATCGTGATTATCGATAAGATCGGTGGCCAGTTGTGCGGCGCGTGCTCGTCTGCAGCGAAATGCCTCCAGCAGGGGTGCGAGACGGGGTCCTCGGCTGCGAGGCCGCTGCAACTGCCATGCTCGATTGCAAACCGGGCCAGAGCCCTGTCCGTGGACGCCGTCCTCGTCAGCCAGACATCTCCTCATCTCGTGTCGTTGTCGGTGGTGAGGTCACCACGGGGCTGCACGTGACGGAACAGGGCGAGACCCGGCCGGCGCTCCGCCAAGCCGCCCGGCCAGACCAGGTCCCCATCTCTGTCTCCTCCAGCTCCATCCTCTCGAAAAAGCCCTGCTCTCCTCGTCTCTTCGTCCTCCGTCTTCTTCCTCTGTCCTCGTCGATTCCTCCCACTCCCCGTGCACCATTTGCTGCTGCCTGCCTCCCCCTCCCGTCCAGCTGTGCCCCTTGCAAAAGCGTTGTGCCTCCAGAACGTGCCACGGCGACGCCTGGGAGCCTGTCCTGACGTGGGCCGCTGCCATTGGCGTTCTGCTTCCGGGCGGGTGGATGCGCCACAGCTGTCAAGCTGCCAGATCGTCGTAGGGCTTCCCCTCCAAAAAAGAAAAAAGAAAGCCCATTGTGCTGCAGAAAACAGGGGCGCCCGCCCGCTCGTCTGCGCCGCCCAAAGTCCACCCTGCAAACGACCGGATCTGCAGCCCGGCGACGACGACCCTGGATCTGCGTCTCCAGCTTTAGACGCCCCCGTCGCCCGCAATCCGTGCGTCCCGGCGATTACGATACTATGTCCTCCCACGGTCTCCCCCTCTGACAGCGTTGCTACTCAGTCACCCATCGTACGATCCTCCTCCTCCTCCTCCTCCTCCTCCCCTCGCAGCATGTGGTTTGGGTCCGTCCGCCTTGCGAGCCGGTCGTCTGCATAACGTGCTTCTGGGACACGACGGAATCGCCCCCTCCCCCCCGCGGGACCCCTTCGCACTGCCCGTCCGCTGCCGTCCTCTCGGATGCTCTGGCCTGTCGCGTCGGCGACCTGATTCGACTCGGTGATGGCGACTGGCCCCAGCAGGCCACTGGCTGCGTCCAACGGGTCGTCCGGTCTTTCCAAGGCTGCAGACAAGAGCCGTGGGGGTGCTTCCACGGCGTCCCGGCGGGTTGGTAGTGGTGGTGGTGATGGTGACATGATGGAACCGCGGCGCTCCAACTCCAAAAAGTCTTCCTCCTCCATATCACCACTGCCCAGGCTGTCGTCAGCCAGCCTTACGGCTCCCGCGTCGACGGCCAACTCGTCGCGCGAGCCCTCTCCTGCCCGCCCTCCGCTCCGGTCGGTCACCTCGACCTCCACGACACGAGCCTCCTCGCAGTCGCGGACCAGCAGCCAGGAGATCAGCCCGAGTCGAGGTCCTGGCACGCCCGGCAACGCACCGTCCGCAGCTGTCCAGACCAGCAAGCCGCAGCTGCCAGCTCCTGTTGTCGACGTGACGCCCGATGCGGACAGATCCAACATGCCCCCGCGGACCGCTGTACGGCGAGCGGACCAAGAATCAACGACGAACGTTGCGAATACATCCAGCAAGAGGTCTTCTTTACCCCCGCCTGAGGAACCCGCAAAGACGGAGCCCGATGCCAGCGACGCCAGCGGCCGCACCACCCCTCGAGCGGCAGGTCGAGGCGTGAGCGGTGGGGGTTCGGTCCTCGAGACGGTCCAGGAAGCCAGCACTCCCTCGACCTCGTCGGCCGAAAAGAACGCCAACTCGAGCACCTCGAACGAGCAGCCACAGCCCCCGAAGATTGACGAAGAGACCCCCTCGCGGGTAACCAAGCAGGCCGCTGAAAGTGGCAGCGAAAGCGGTGGGAACAAGAGCTCGGGGACCAAGGAAGAGAAACGCCGCAACACATCTCTCAGACCAGGCGATATCCTGCCCAAGCGGTCCTACACGTCCTTGAACAGCGCCCGAGCGAAGCCGGGAGACGGCTCTGTGCGACATATGATCGTGGAGACGGAGACGGTCAGCTCGATCCCTCAGGTCTCCCTTGGTGTTGGTGCTGGGGAGCGAGGGGCTGCGGGACGGGTAGAGTCTGGAACACTCCGGATGAAACCCAGCAACGAGACGATCCGGCCCAGAAAGGAGAAGAAGAAGACCCGGAAGCACACGGCTCTCGCTTCAGGAACCGGTATGTTCTCTCCCGTGACAGTCAGGCGACTCGAGCTTACACGGTATACACTACAGTGTCGTCCAAAGCGGATATCTTCGAGGCCAAGGTGGCAAGCGCTGTGGACGAAGCCGACGTGTCGGATTCGGATGAGACGTTTGTCTACGAGTCAAACCCGCCTGATCCGCATCCATCCAGGCAGTACAGGTACCACTCCCGTACGCCGAGCACCACGTCCATGGCCAGTCAGATCGACCAACTCGCCGGTCGATCCAGATCGGGCATGAGAGATGGCAGCCACAGCGTCACGGGCAAGCGAAGCATGAAGTTCACGAACAACAATTATAACAACGGCAGTATCGATGGCGATGCGAGCGACCACAACCTCAGCCGTGTCCACTCGAGAGCCGACGGCAATGGGCACACGCACCGTCACCATCACCTCGGAAGGTACGGGCGCGCTGGCGGATACCACTCCCTCTTCGACAACGAGTCTCCGTTCTCGCAGTCACAGCATCCCAGATCCCCTCGACATTATATCGGAAATGGTTTGCGACAGAGTCGACATGGAAGCGCCCGAAACCTCCAGAATTATCGGACCATGGGCAATCCCAAGCAGACTGGAGATGACTACGGCTACGACTTTGACGGCGAGGGCGCTGACGATGAGCGGACGCCCCTGGTGGGTTCCGTTCGGGTCAACCGCAGCCGTCACGGCCGGCGACCCAACAGCACCAGTCTCCGGCAGATGGAGTATATCGAGCAGCGCCGACGAAGCTGCTTCTCGCGATGGGGCAGCTGCATCCTCATCACTCTGCTGTCGCTGCTTCTGGTCGGCGGCGCCACCACCTTCGTTATCGGGGTGACAAAGCCGTTGCTGGACGTGCATGTCGCTGAGATCCAAAACGTGCTCGCGTCGGAGCAAGAGATCATGCTGGACCTGAACGTGCATGCCGTCAACCCGAACCTCTTTCCCATTGCGGTCAATGACATGGATGTCAATATCTTTGCCCGGAGTCGGTTTGTCGGCAGCGACAAGTTCTGGCGAGACCACGGTCCTCATCCCGATGGTTTCCCGCGCGTCGAGCTCAGCAAGCGGCGGGCTCTGATGGCACACGCGGTGAACCGCACCCGGAGGGCGGAGTCGTCTGCGCGGACATCGCCCCGTCGTCCTGCGCACATCGCTGAGGGGGTCGACAAGGGCACAGATCCCATGCCGGAGGATCCCACTGGCGACCCGCAGACCATGCTTCTCGGTCGCGTGTTCGCGTTCGACTCCCCTCTCACCTTCGACCCTTCTCCCTGGAAGCATCAGCCGATGAGTTCAGTCGGGTCGATTCGCCTCGAGAGACCGGGGAACAAGACGGAGGAGGGCGGCACCGAGAGGTGGGAGCGCGTGCTGCAGCATCCTTTCGAGCTGATCGTCCGGGGTGTCGTCAAGTACCAGCTGCCGCTGAGCTCGCGATGGCGCTCCGCCTCTGTCAGCTCGAGTGTCAGGGTGGTGCCGGATGATGACACCGGCGGAGGAGACGACGACCACGACGACGATGACGTCGCCCCTCCCAGCAACAAGACGGTGAAGATCAACGCATTGCGGACACCACCACCGGTGCCTGCGTCTCGTCTGCTGGCGGACGTCTCGGCGCGCGCGTCAACACCGCCTGTTCGTCGGACCCGGTCGTTCTGGGCGTGATCAGCATCCGCATGGCTTCCGTTCGTTTTTTTATTTCTGTGACAAGACTTCACGACGCACCGTTTGATGTCTTTCTTTTTTTCCCTTTGTATTTGTGGTGTTTTTTGACCTCCGTATACCCCACTTCGCATTGCATCGTTCCGTACGTATTTTCAGCATTGTGGTCCAGGGCATGTGTTGAGGACTTGAGCGAGCGCTCTGCCGATTTTCCTTGTACTTGAGTGTTCGTGCTAGCTGCAGTTGTCGAAGCATCACACTCATTCTATTTCCTTTGTCGCAATATTCCTTACGCTTGTCAAAGAATAATGTGTGATGACCACAAAAGCATGAAAGGGAAACGCATCGAAAGTGGCGCTGGCGTTCGAGGACGCCAGTCATCAGTCTGGTTCGGTCTGTCTTGTTTGATTACAGATGGGTACTAGCTTTTATGTTATGGGATACATAGCGGCATAGTTAGTGCGGTCAATTATTCAGGATGTATGTCTGTATGTGTGTACATAATAGTCAATCGTGGAGTGGGAGGAGTTTCTGTTGGACTGTCTGTGTGTGTATCTGCGGAGTAGTTGTGAGGACACGGATCGATGTTATTTGTCATCGTGAGGGGGCCAAATGGCCCCTTACCTAGATACACATATCAGGCTTAATTACTATAGAATGGATTAATTGATCCATATCATTAATTAGGCTGGATGTTTTCAAGTCCAGTAGCTGTCTTATCGCCCCGTACTCTGCACATATATCCAGGTACTAGCTCTGCAAACCTGCCGGTCGACATCATCACGGAGATATTACTGCCAGTCTGCTGGGGTCATTCTGCGAGCGCTATGGGAGGCCGGGAGGTGGGGGGAGATGTCTGCGAATATTGGGGGGAGGGAGGGGGGGGATCAATCCCCAGATTCTTTCAACGAGAACTCTGAATACATTCATCATCTGTCTAGATATATTTATCATTATACTCGACAATGGTTTTTTTTTGTCCAGACATATCTAGCTAGCTAGCTATTCCTTCTTCAGACAGGTTTCCTACCTTTTAGGGGCCTGTTTTTTGAATACGTCATTTATCGTTCCCGTTTACCGGTTCGATCATTCGATCCTGACGTGATGGTTGTAGAGTACTCCGTCTAGTGCTACTTGTTCATCCCACACTATGCCACCAAGAAAGTCCTGTACTTTACTGTCAGCGGTTGCCATTATCGTCTCCTCTCCTTCATCTCTGGGTTTGTTTTCAAGTTTTCTGTTCCTTACCTTCGTCTGTTCTCACACTTGACACTTCCACATCTGTGGAACATGGCCTGAATAGCAGCATGTACCCAATACCCAATCTGTGATATATCTCGGCGTCCGCATTTGCTCTGTCGTCTCCACACATGCACAGTGTCTGTTTGCTTTTCATTTTCCCTTACCTTTATCTTACAATGGCTTTCAACTGAACCTTATAGTCTATTATTTGTCCCTTGCGGTGCTGTCTGTGCCCTCACAGCTTTGGTCTTGGATCATTGCCACCTACATCCAAACCTGCGCTATACCTCAATATCATCCACGCACACAGGTTTGTTTGTCTTCTTTTCCCCTTACCCTAACCTTGGCTAGACTTTCCACTAACTTTTCAATATAGACGCCATTTACACTCATCAGCGCTTGCTGCGTGTCAAACTCGCGAAGCTCTCACAGTACCATCCACCCCCAGCCTCCAAGAGCCGCATACTGATGAATACAGATCACGGTACACGTCTATCAATGCCCTTTCTGCCATCATCCACCGCCTACCAGAATCAAACAGAAGAATGAATGTCAGGACGGAGAATGAATGCGGAGGGGTAAATTAACTGGCTCATCACCCACTCTTTTGCGCTTTTTCGTTCTTTTCTTTCTCTCACTGTCCTCGCCTGCAGCGTCTTTTTATCACCACAAACACATTTTATTTTCAAGTATATAGCTTCTTTTGCATAGTTCAGAGCTAGAAGCTAGGGGATATTATATTATTACTATAAACTATATTTTTTTTCCGTTCCACAGAACAGAAGCGAGCAGAATAGCATAGCTCAGAACGTGGCATCTCCGGTCTCGAATCCTGCTTCCTCTATTCAATCCTTTTCTCATTCGAAGCAGAATGTAGAAGCGAGCGAACAGACAGAAAACGACAGGATCTTATTCCTCCCCTAATTACTTTACTGTCTATTGCCTACTGTCCAATCTTTCTACTTAGGACTTCTATACCTGCCCGAATGCACTCAGAAGATCATCTGGTGAATCATACCAGGATCTCTAATATATACTCTATACTATTCTATATCCCTTGGAGGGAAGGGCCGAGCGCGCCTTCCATTCTGTCTGCTTGCTCCATCTATGTATCTAATATATCTATCCGCCAGCCTCAAGCCATCCATGGGTGCCTTCCCAGACCCTCCTATCACCGCCGCAGAGATTGCCAGAGATTTGGATAGTCAAAGACAGTTACTGCGATGATGCAGGGCACGTGCTTGCGGTGATTATAGAAGACATCTTCACTTCCTTTCTTGCCTTAGGTCCTTTCTGACCTGCTTGCTTGTCTTGACTTACATATCTACTCGCTTGCTTTCTTGGAATGCGGACAGACAGAAAAGGACAGGAACTTGTCCCCATGATTGTTTTATTTTATTATAGGGCGCTTGCATTAGTATATATATTCGAAGAAAATCGGAGAGATGGCAGGACCTGCCTGCCTGCCTGTCTGCCTTCATGGCTCTCTGACTCACTTCTTAACTTCGTCCCCACAGAAGAAAAGAAAAGAAAGTTCTGGGAATATAATATAATATATATATACATATATATCGTCCTCGTTAAGCGAGATTTGCTTTTTTTTTGACAAGTGTTTCTAGATCTCTTTCTTCCTAAGTATTAAGTATTACTTATTATATATACCCAGAGTTTCAGTGGAAAAGAAGAGAGCCAGAAAGAAGCAAGCAGGACTCGGTCGGTGCTCGGTCCTCGCGATATCCTACTTATGTGTGTATATTTAGCGAGGGAGGGAGAACGACGCTGGGAGCTTGCAACATTCTTGTCTTTAAGAATTGCTCGCTCTATACTTTATACATCCAATGCGAATCAGCAGACCTCGTACGAGTTGAGTGGCTCCACTGCTCACTCACTCTGGCCTCCTAATGCTTTCGAAATTCGGGCAGATAAGGTTCAAGGCAGAGATAGGATGGGTGGCTCGCTACTTACTCGCTGCAGGGCTATCGGGGATTTGTGTCTGCGCTAGGCCAGTCGGTTATCATCTATCCATGTCTGTGTATAGAAAAAAAACTTCTGAAACTGCTTTCTCTATTTCTTTTCACATGGAAAAAATGAAGAATGAGACTCATCTTTCTTTCCCTCACCTTGGTTTCGTTTCATCACGTGCTCATTGTACAGTGACAGTGACGGCCAGTGAGATCCACACTGTGTGTGGGTGCCGGGCGTCTAGTACATACAGATATAGATATAGGGATAGATGTCCGGCATTGAAGCAGGACCGGATCCGACACCGAGAAAGAATCATCTTGCTCCCCTGATACTATGTGGTGTCTGGCTGTCATTTGCTGGTCCAGTCAATCAAAGACATTCAAGATGCGATTTGTCTTTTCTTCTTTGAATTACTGATCTAGATATAAAGAGATGGTGCACTGATGCTAGCCCTGGACAAGATGCTTCTGCATATTCCTTCGGCTCAAAATATCAGATTGTATACCTACCCGTCAGATAAGATGCCTGCTGTCCCCTCCTCCCGCTCCGGTCTATTGGCCATTGGCCGCCTGCCGTGGCAAGATGCATCTCATGCTCGTCGTGACTGATCCTTTTGTCGATAGACTAGGTGCGCTATCTGGGGTGCATATTTAGGATTCAAGCAGGATAGAGATATCTATTTACTTTACTTCTCTCCTTTTAATTTCCGCACATTGTCTGTGTCTGTCTATTGGTGCTCGCCTAGCCGACGGCGTCGAATCCTTATTATTCTTTATTCGAATAGACTGCTAAGATGTCTCCCTCTCTGCGTTCTCTCACTCCTACCTGGGAGAAAAGAATAGAAAAATGCACCGAAGAGCTCCGCACCCATGGTTGCCTAATTAATCAATATATTTCGAGAAGCATAAGGTCCTTGTCACTGTCTGTGTGGTTGGTTGGCTGGCTGCTTGTCCGTGTATATTTATACATACTTTGTGGGATGCAAGCTTCATAACTGGCCTTGTATTATAAACTCTAGCTCCGTGCATCTACCACGCATGACTTTTGCCTATGTGCACATGCTCAAATTTGGTGTTGAGCTGGAGAAAGAGGCCATGTGGGTGCCTGCTTTTTCTACAAGACCACTATGGGTGTGTCTGTGGCCACCAAAGTCTGCGATCTTTTCTCATTGCTATCTATGTACGCACATCGCAAACCTCATCAGCGACACCTGGCTCGGAGACACCATTTATCCTCAGCGCCGACTTACGCTCGGTCCCATGCACACACACACCCCGGGATGGAGTGGTTGTCTATGGTTTTTTCTGATCTAGAAGAACGAAGATTGTCCAACATGATACATATATATGGATGCAGTGTCGCCCTGGGAAACTATTGCGGCTTACTTCTTACAGCTAGAGCTGATACGGAAATGTGTATTACACACTTGGTCGTTGTGGCTCTCTTTCTAATATTTCGAGCTCTGGAGATATAATCTTCGCTGGAAAAAATGGAAGGGCCTTCGCCTGATTGATTGATTAATTGACCGATTACACACTGGTCACCGCAGTCCATTCAACATCAGCAACGTCAAATGGGACTAACCATGGCAGAGCTGGCCCCATTACCAGCGGAGAGATATGTTCTTGGTCAAGTTATCCCGCCACAGCTGATGGTGTGTACTGTACAATAATATATTCTTTCGGGTGATATATGATCCCGTTGTGAGAAAGTGTCCAGCCTTCGATGCCTTATAATAATTGTCTTGTCTTGATTCATCTGGAAAGTTCAGATGGCACTCTAGCAGACAGCTATATATTCATTATCTTTTCTTGTCACATTGAGATCGTGAGACTTATTGCTGATAACTTCACGCGATCAGCATGTTCGCCAGTCGGAACAACGATATCCCGGATGTTTCCCCTGCATATTATACGACCTAATCTCACCATCTGGCCCAGATGCGCTAAAATATATAAAGGGGTTAAAAGACTGTCTCTGTGCGTCGGCTGGCCGTCGACATGTTCCCAGGTTTCTTATATTTCAAGCGCAACCTGACCAAGATCCCTCCCGAGATCAGGTGGCGTATGTGGAAAAGGGCAAGCGATCGGAGGACAAGTCCTCCATGTTCTTTGAGTTCAACTCAGGGATATATACATGGGCAGGATTCGATGTTTATTTCAAAATTGCGTTGAGGGTGCAAGGATTTTTAACCTTAGGAGATTGCCAATAAGGACTCGTTGAGATAAAAGGCTCGCTTCTATGATGGCTAACCTTTCCATATAGGTGCTCTTGTCTACTTTTTCCCGCTAAAGCGGATAGGTAGTGCTTGGCAGGGAGGTAACGAATCATCTATATAATATATCGGACTTGAATTTCTCATTCTTAGAGATACCATTATCCTTTTTCGCCGCGTGGATCGTGGTGAGACTCGCCGAACAGGACTTGCCTAATTGGATCCCATTCACGAGATACGATATTGGAAGATTGGGTTGCGGAGATTGAGGAGCGCTAGTGGGGCGGTTTATTCTTTTCCTTTCATGTATTCTTATTTTTGATATGTGCTCGTTATCTTACTGGTTGATGAGATACCTGCCGGGATACCTCCTACTGATATGGCACTTTTCAATGTCGATTTCCTACTTTTCTTGAGCCCATCTTTGCACCGTCGGCAAGGAAGTTGGCTAAGTGTGGCACATCCCGACAATGTTCAGCTAAGTCTGAGCTTGAACATGCAGAGTTCGATATATCGTGCTTCATGTGACGGCCCTTCGTGTGACGGCCCTAGACGAACAGCCGACATGAAATATTACACGCGACGCCTAGAGCGACGGTCTGTTTCTGAACATCTTTATTTAATTGTCTATTTATAAAGGCACCTATCTGGCTCGTGTCATGTTTCCGGGCCCGTCGCAGCAGATGACCCATATGTCGCTGCTTTTCTTGATCTGAACACCACAGGTCATCTATTGAACATCCTTGCCGTCTATAGTTATATATGATGCTGCACCTGAGACTGAAAATGTCGTATCTTCTCCAGGCCATCTGGCAACGTGCTCGTTCTCCCCTTCCTAGTGGTGTTAGAGTTTCGGCTTTATGAACTACCACCGAAGAGCAAGGGCACAGTGAGCATCCAGAGCTTCGGGATATCAATTCTTTATTTCTATTTGGAATGGAGATGAGAACGCGTTCGCAGAAGGCCGATCTGTCTCTGTCAGCTCATACTCTACTTCTTCCACGCATCGTTTAGTGTCTCATGTCTCCCCTCAAACAGAAGATCGGCCTTCTGTTAAGGAGAAAGCAAAAGCAGCATGAACGAGGTGCTCTCCGACTCATCGCTGTGTGTGATGTTTGAGGATATTTGCGGCAGGCTCTCGTGACAAATAAGGGCTTGGAAGATTAGTCGTGGCGTCTTGGCCATTTATATATTTGTCTCTAAGTTTATGGTGGCGGTTCCGACGGATTTACATACTATACATTTTGAAAACTCGAAAGAAACGGGACCACAGGAAGATGGTCGCTAGCACTCGTAGCGGCAGTAAGTCAAACTTTTGCAGGTTTATATATACTAATTATCGAAGCAACTGACACAGTCACAGTCGTTCCGAGAAACCCCTTTCATATCAGACTGGAAACTGATCGGCCCGAAAAGACTTGTACGACGTCCCACCAGCAATGACTTGCCTGGCCTTCTTATGACTTTCTAGACCGGAACTCCTCGTTGGCGGTCTCTCAGGCTATAGGAAGGTATAACGTTGAATGAAAAAGGTCCTCATATTGAATATGAGAGGAGAGACCAAAAACTCGGTATCAGCGACGCGCTGACAAAGACAACCAAGGAGATGCAGACAAGACACATGGTGCTCGGTTCTCGCTATATACTATGTACTGTATATAGTGAGCGAGAACGAAGCTGAGAGCTTGCAACATTCTTCTCTTCGTTTCAAGGATTGATTGCTCTATTAGGTATATAAAATCAAAGGGCGACGGCTGAAAGCTTGCAGCATTCTTTTTACCTTGGCCGCTATTCACGCAGACCCCGTCCTGGTTTTCAATATTGATCTTGACATTGACAATATACAGAATCAGTGTCGTGTCTGAGTCCAAGAAGATATAGGTACCGATCTTCAAAGATTCAATATCTTGGTCTATATAAAGAAGAACAAAAGAAAGATAAACAGGAAGAAACAGAAATTAAAAGTAAAAAAGAGAGAGAAGAAAAGGGATAAAAAGGAAAGGGGGAAAAAAGACAAAAAACATATCCATTCCTCCCCCCCCCCCTACATTCTCCACCGCAGGCGTCCGGACACAAACCCACACGGTCTTGTCAGCTGGCGAGATCGATATTGGCTGTGACCTGTTTTTGCTATCACACCGGGGCTATCTTCATTCCTGGCAATCTCGAGCTCGATTTTGGGTTTGTGATCGTCCTGTTATCAAATACGGTCTGTCTGATATATTTCGTTCTTTAAAGTGTCCGAAACGGTTTCTGGCAGTTATACAGCTTGCGCCTTGAAGCCAGAGGCTTCGTGTCACCATTTTATAGTCTCATTCTGCGTACCCTTCGAGATACCGTCGGCAACATGCGAACCAAGACAACCTTGCTGTCGCCAGGGCGCGATGGCAACCTCTGGCACTGATTTGTCGTGGTTGGTTTGATATATATCATTTCCACCAGCAATCGTTTAAAATTTCCTTGTGGTGTCTTTTCTTCTCGTCACAGAGGGATTTGTCGCTGAGCTGATGGTGCACTGATCTCTCCTAGCCCAGATTGCTCGACACCTAGAGAAAAGTTCAGGCGGGCTTCGCTCACAGCCTCACGTCATGTCTTAGTTCTACGAGCCCAGCAGACCGTTAAGAGTTACAGGAGAATCATGGCTCCTTTATACCGTCGATAGTCCTACTAATGACATAGCACAGTGCCTTGTAGCGACTAGGGGTCACAGATTGCTCATTGCGGCTTTGACATCACCATCGAGCGCATTCTACCTGTGTTGCTCTTACGGCTTTCTCACGGCCAGCTGATCGCCCATGCCATGCTTCACAGGCTCCATCTGGCAGGGCCCGGGGAGATTGTTAGAAGAGTCCTTTTTTTCTTCACCTCAGCAATCTTAGCTTGGTGGATTATTTACTGCTGCCATCATACTAACGGCATTGAAGGGTTATTAAATTTAAGACTCCGTAATGGATTCCTTTTCCGGAGAAATATAACTTACCTTTGGTATTCATAGTTTGCGAGATCCTCGAGTCGGACTAGGAGCCTGTCGAAAACAGCCTCATCTGTTACATGGAGTGAACACCTCGTTATTTCCAAATTCGAGTCTGATATAGTCGAGTATCCGGGCAACATAAGCACCATCCTCGTGTTGTTTGTTACGACACAAGACAGGTAGCCACGCTCGGATGGCAATGTCCTCGAAGAATCTGATAAAGCGCGGGCAAAGGAACGACAAGTGGAACTCAGGACCCGCCCTATGACGGCGAGAATAATGAGAGTGATGGATATACTTACCTGACCTACATAGGCTACGGTCTCGATAGCGCCGACGATGAATGGGAAACCTATACGATAAAGAATATAGTTGTGGAAGCAGTGGATATGCTATACTAAATTTCAATATATTGGCATAAACGCAACTCCAATCGGGATGATGGATCTTCTAGCTCTTTATATCTGTTTGTCTGATCTAGAGGTTTCATATCCCTTCTTAACACAGCTTGCGATCGATTCATTAGATGCGGCCTAGATAGAGGTTAAAAATATAATAGACTCTGCGATGTCTTAGTTTATATTCCGCCGAAGCTGACCCTGAATGACCATTTTGCAATCGGTCGCACAATCTTAATTGGCTCCTCTTTGTACTGCTTCTAGGGGGTATCGTTGTTGGATTATAGATGTCGCCGACAGGACTGCCGGCCGAGCTGACGAAATGAGAGCAATGTTCGTAGCTGATCCAGAAGCAATAGACCAATTGATCAATCTATGTAGACTATGCCCGTAAATTGAACAGTAATAAAGAAAAGAATCACTCTAAGTCCAGTAAGATTCTATAGACGAATAAATCTCTTTAATGGCTTTAGAATCTTCTATGATTCTTTAACTGATCTGTAGATCTGCATAGAGCTTGATGACTTCTCAGATCTTTAGATGTCCAACAAAGAAACAGCCTTTATGTCAAGACTTATCTATATCCCCAGATTCTAACATGATCTGCTACATTGGACCTATGCATGTATTTGTCTTTCAATGATCTGTGGCCGCCCCGATTCAGCAGGAGCCCCTTACTGCAAGACTCATCATGCTGAGACGGTATGGCATGACGACTAAGCATACGACGACTAAGCAGGACCCATGAATCCACATATAAAAGGCCCATAATTCACATCCTCGCTCTTTCTCATCATCTTCCTACCTCTCTCATCACTTCATCCTTTCCTTCACGGTGTACTGTCGTGAGGATTTGTCCAAGCAACAGGGCCGCCAGGAAACAAATGCCGCTGGATCTTTATCCTCCCTTCAGCTTTTGCAGCCTGCTGGATCCTCTATCCTACCGAAGGCCACTCGTCCGGTGAGTTTGAGCTAAGTGAAGAGGCTCTTTGAGATCGGAAGAGAAATCCTGTCGGTTAAGAGACCTCGGATGAACACTGGAAAAGTCAGCACGGCTTGGTCTTCAAGCAGTAAGTAGCATCCTCCATCCTGAAGCGGATCTTCCTCTTTCTTTCCGTATTAGTGTTATTTCGAAGGCCAGAGCGCTGTCTGCAAACATTCCCTTGAGATACAAAGAACACAGCTGACGACTTCAGGACATCCGAGAACCCAAGGTTACCGACAGCTTCCTTCATTCTCCTACACCCAGACCGTCTGGAGATTCTAGTGCTGCCCCGTCGTCAGCGTCTTTTAGATCCGTTGGCTTTGTGCCCGAAACCTTTGTGGTACCTAATCACGGCGTTTGTGTTGGGACTCTCACAAACCTTGGTCTTGGTTGGACGAGAGTCCTATGTAATGTCATTCCATAGTCTCTTGGGCAACGACAGGCTATATCATGCTTAGCAGTGTCGTGGAATGCAATTGCAAACCCTCTCAAATGCGCGAGCGGCAGCTATTTCCACATACTTCTGATGTCTTTCCCGATCATGGCAGCACACGGTGTCGGATTCGCCTCTGGTGCTCAATACATCGTTCTTTGTTTTATATATTTCTTTCCTCGTTTCATATAATTGCAGGATGAAAGATAGACCTGCCACGATGCCGAACTTGTCGAACCTGTGCCGATATACTCCTGATGGAACGGTCGATCAGCTGTAGAAAATCTAATTATCGCAGTCAACGACCTCCGCTGGCGGCCTACCTTTTCCAAAGCCGTTTCAGTTCTTTGAATCACGAGTGGTGAAGGCATCGAAACAGGAGAACTGAAATTTCGGAATGCTTATGTCGTTTTCGAACATATATATACTATCGGCTCCCAGAAAGAGTTTCCCGCGTTGCCAGGTACGATCCGGATGGGAACCGTGCTGAGCGTCCAGCTGATGGTCTTGCGACAGACGACAGCCAAAAGTCGCCGAACGGGATTGTCTTCGACACCTATATATAATATCCACCGGTCCTTGCGGCCCCAATACGTGTGCCCTGGCAGCATTTCCTCTTCTTAGAACCTTGAACTGGTTTATTTCACTTTCATAGAGGAAATTCCACGCGACGTGGTAGAGGATCTAGTCCTCTTTTATACCTGGAAGGAGTGTCAGGGTGCGCTTGCGCACCACTCGAGAGCTCTTGTCGAAAAGTGAGAACCGATTTCCCTCCTTGCTCACGACAACTGATCGTGTCACACTTGTGGAAAGCACCAAACAACTCTCTATCACGGCATCACCCATGGTGGTGGCACTATGCGGAAAGGGAAAAGTTTTATATATATAACGAGGCAGGCCCTTTTCTTACCTCGCTTTCTGGGCCTGCACAAAAAAATCTGGAGGTCAACAAGCTCCGTCGAGCGCTGTGCACGTCGCTCGTCTTCCAAACATGATATGTATATATAACTGCCCTCTATTGAGACTGCGCGTGATGTGCTCGCCCGGTCAAGAGGATCTGAGTATCCTCCTAACTTGCTCCCTCTGTCCGCATCTATCCCCGCGGACCTTTTGACGCCCACGCTGGCGTAACTTAGGATCGCTGCAAAGAGTGTGAATATACATATATATATTTATTGGACGATCATGCCCCCTGGCAGCAGGAGGAGGACCCTAGCTCCATTTATATAAGCCAGAGCAGAAGCCAGAACAAAAGTCAAAACCTAAACGAAGAAGGCCAGGCGTCAGCCTGAGAATGAATCAACCGCGGCCTATACTGTCTCATATCGAGCTTTACCTAGATGCCTAGGTAAACTTATATATAACTTTGTGTATGACAGAAAATTTTGGACAGCCTCGCCGCAAGTGCCAATACCACCGTAAGGTCGACTAAAAAATATTTATATATCAAAATCAAAGCCAATGCCAGGAGATTCGAGACCTCGGTCCCCGACTGGTCCGGTATCTGACGAATCGGACAGCGCAACTAGACAATGTGCTGGAGCAAGGTATGGGCATGATCAAGACCATGTCGATGGGCGAGGGATTGGCTCGGTCCTCGGTCAATGACATCGAGGTTCTGGAACGTGCGATCGGGCCGCCTTGAAGCATTGCTCGAGACACAAGCGAAGAACAATACCGGGACTGTAGACACTAGCGACGAACGATTCAAGAATTGGGAAACGCTGTGGAAAATGGACTGCTGTCACCCGCCACAGCGACTTTCCAGCGCCAGGTAGCAGGTGCAGGAAACCGAGGAATTGGCTTCCGCAAACATGTACCACTTGCAGGAGCAAACAAGGCTGCACTATATATATAATAGTAAGCTTTGAGGGACTGTGGTGCTCTCCCTGTCAGAGGGACAGAGAATCCCTCCCGGATCAGTGGGTTCCATGTGGTATAAATAATCCACATGTGAGTGTTTTTCTTTCAATCAAGTTTTGATTCATCTCTAACATGTGCTCTCCTACCGCAGATATACTCTCTGACGAAGACTCTGGATTGCAAAGCCGGATGGCTATGAACTACCAATGAACCTGCAGATCATATCTCTATCCCCCAGGGACAGGAGAGACGCGTTTACACCGACAGCTCAAATTGCACGGAAAAGCGCCAAAAATTAAAACGGACGCACAGCTGAGCCTTGAGAAATGCCGGTGCTGGCGTGGTGTATAGCGACGACTACTCTAGACAGTGGAGGCCTTGCCATAGAACACTTCTTGGAAGGAGAAGCGACATCTAACGGCATGAATCAGTCGAGGCTAAAGACTCAATTTATTCAAATATGAAGATGCTTATTTTTCGTCCATCCATGGATTGCTGCTAATCAAAAGGTAGGAGATGCGCAACTATATGAGCCGTCCGGGGCCATCCAGACCAGGGTTATGTCATCTAGGGCCGCCACTGCTGCAGGCCCAAGAGTGGATAATCTGATCGCCTTCCATCCCAGCCAGGCGAATGGGGGACTCGACAATCAGTCTAATATCATATATATCCTAAAGCCAGTGGTGTTTTTAAAGTCCAGGGCTTGAACCCCTAGGAATATATATATATATACATTTCCACGCCCGATTTCATCCAAAATTGAAGGATGCAGGGCAGACTGGTCTCGCGTGAACCGTCGCATCACGCCGGAAGGCATCATCGATCGCGTTGAACCGATCTTCAAAATGTCAGCAAATATATCATTCAGGCAGGCATTCAACGTGGCTGCTTAGGGACCTGAACCGTCAATTCCCGCAATCGCTCATCTGTCGGAGAGAGCAGGAATCGATCCCGCGCAGAACACCACGACAGGATTAACACCTGGTCTCATTGACCTGGGAATTGGCGATCGAGGAGATGCCATGAACAAAGGCAGAGAGCGAGGTGCTGCCTTACTATTGCTGCCAGAGCCGACTGGTGGCTGCAAGCTTCCCAAGCCGACGGGAAAGGAGCTTCTGTTGAGGACTATGACCAAAAAGGAAGAGAAGAGAGCCGCCACCCGTGACTACAGTACTTATTTTAGTGCAACACCATATAAACACTCATGCGGCAGTGGTGGTATATAAACGCCGAAGAATTGCCAACAGCGATATATCTGCTTTCCCCAGAACCGTTCCGGATCCTGCTTCTTGCAGACAAACTGCAGAACAGACAGAAAAAGACAGGATCTATCCTCTGTTCATTATTATATTCATTTATATAAAGCGTCTCCGCCTGCCCTGGTGGCACCCAGAGACCACCTGGACAGCAACATTGACCTGTCAGCGGTGCGAAAGACTCTGGATTACGCGTCATCTTGGCTGGCGGTCTCGACCCAGAAAATGTCACTGGAGAGAGTGACAGTAGCCACGGTGTCGGGAGCCGCGCAACGCTTTTGTTATATATGTACTCTATATCCGCCAGTGAGCGGGCAGGCCTGCCAGCCTCGAGACATCCATGATCCCTTTGCACAGACTTCCCTAACACTGCGGATACCGCGACCTGGATTTTTATACGGCGGGATATATCTGAACAGACACACTTTAATATATTGGCGGGGAATTCAAAGCTCAGGGCCGGAAGCATTGAACGGGTGCCAAAGAATCTGCAGCGCACCAATCTATATATACACCCCGATGGGTCTCTGCTTCTCTGGCTCCTTCTCTCTCCTGCGTGCTTCTCCCGTTGGGTCAAATCAGTTATACATGCAAAGGGAGAAAACAGATACTTTCCAAACCATCGCTGGGGAAATCCGAGCCGTGGCAGTTTGTTTTCTGCTTTTCCTTGACAGCTGTGAGTGATCCTTGGTTTTGCCTGTGCACCAGCTGTTTTGGCGTCACGATGTCTATACCTCCACGCCGAAGTCTTCTGTCCCCCAGGGACAGGAGAGACACGTTTTCGCAGACAGCAGCATATTACATGGAAAAGCTTGGGGCATATACCTCGAGTTGATTATATACGGCCTGCGATGGAAAGAAAACCTGGCGTGGCTAGTGACGACCATTTTATACACACAACGTGAGGTCGTCCAGTCGATTGACAATATCGAAGATGTCTCCGGTTCTCGTGCCTCTTTATATATATACACTGAAAAAGAACAGCTTGAGCGGGCCTGGTCAAAATATTTTGCATTATAAAGCGCAGGCGTCAAGACGCGGCACTTCTCAGGCATCCTGTCGGAGCTGCGACAGGCGCTGGAGATCCACGGGCTTGTGTTTCGCCCCATGGCGGGACTGGGGTTTGCAAGATATATATCTATCTTTTTCTAACTCTTATATAAAGAACCAGGCACCAATATCTTGTGCTACAGCGCACCGCGGCTTGACACGCGGCTTGACCGCACAAGCCCATTCATAATGGCAGACTCATACAGGTCTGCCAGTATATTATACATACGTCCTTTTCTGGCAGGCAGCAAGAACATGGCAGCTGCAGGCCTGCCCAAGGGAGTATTCTACGACCTTGGGAACGGAAAGGGGAATGACACCAATGCGTTGCATGCACAGTATATCAGATCAGACGTGTTGGCCAAAGGTTGACAGATGCGGTGGATACGATCTTGCCCCGTCGTCGCTATTTGTCGTGATTTGCCGTGTGTCTGGCTGGAGCTGTGGATCTGCGGCCCGATGGAACCACCACATCCCTTTCAGCCTGCTGGCCAGTTTGTCGGTTGGCGGGGCATGAAGTTAAGCGCCCAGGCAGACGGATTTGCAGCTGCCTCGGCAAAGAAATGTTTCTCCAGCACGATCTTTCTTCCTCGAAGAACCAGAGCTCGTCGAAACGGCTGAAGAAGGCAAACCCGTCTGGAGGGAGGGGGAGGGGTATGGAAGCGGGGGAGGAGGAGACGGTGGAGACAGGGTCGTTGTCATCCTGAAGACGAGGTTGATGAAGTATCACGGTGAAGATGTATATATACGTAGCAGAAGGATAACTGTACATGTAAACACGAGGCCTTCCTGCAGACCGCCAGCCACTCACGTGTCCAGCCTCACCGCGGGTTTGCGTTTTCTTCTCGACGTCCATCGCCAGCGCTTCCCCTCTGGTTCTCTCTCCTCTGTCTCTTCCTCTCTGTACGCCTGCTTTGACGGCCTTTTCATGCCTCACGACTGACGAGTTTTCTTTGTTCCTGTATTATTAGCCACGATACCCCAGCTTCTCCGCGTCCGCCCGCGCGCCACCTCCGATCGATCGACGAACCGCTCGGCGCGCCCACGGTTCAGCTCCGCCCGCCAGATCTGTTAACGCCAAAACAAACACGACAGCTCTCCAGACAGACAGCTCTATATACCTCTAATCCCAATTCTCCCCGCTGACCACATGAGCCTCCACGCCGCGGGCTGAGCTCTCGCCCACCATGTTCAAGGCTCTGCTGGGCGGCGGGGGGCGGTCGTCCGGCGACTCGGGCAGGTCCGCCCGCCGCAGGGCCGCCGACGACGATGGCCCTTCTGCCCCGGCCTCAGCACCCTCTTCGACGAGCCGCGGGGCCGACTCGAACCCGTCGACCTCGAAGCTGTCCGGCTCGTCGTCCAGCCGCAGGTCCAAGTCCTCACGGGACAGCATCAACGGCGACCGCGAGCGTCCCTTGAGCGGCCTGAGCGATCTCAGCACACTCGGATCGTCCGGGACCCCGAGGTACCTGCCCATGAGCAGCATCGCAGGGTCCGTGACCGAGAGCTTCGTCACCGCGGAGCCCGGGGGCTATGCGGATTCCGAACCCGCAGCCACCGAGAAGGAGTCGACGTACGAGCAAAGTGAAGATGGGGATGGGCGAGACTATCGGGATCGGGATAGTGCATTGGATAGGGAACACGAGCAGCGCAGACGCGATAGGTATCGATCTGGGAGCGTGGAGCGCGTGAGAGACCGCCGCGAGCGGTCGAGGAGCAGAGACCGCGAGCAACGGAGCAAGGAGAGGAAAGAGAGCAAGGGTAAGGATCGAGATACGGACGGCGCTCGCGAGGAGCGACCACGCGAACCTACGTCGAGTGCGAAAGACCGCTTCTACGGATTCTCGCAGCCGATGCAGTACGACGGCACCACTCCTGGACCTGGTCATGGACCTGGACCTGTTCCGCCGCTCCCCAACTTCGACCCTCACGTCCAGCACCAGTTCTCCGGCCAGTTTCCTGCATTTGTCGCCCTACCGTACCGTCCGCCCAACCCGGCAGGCGAGGCCGCAGACTACTACGGCGACCACGGAGAGTCTGTCCAGACGCAGCCCGGTGTGCGGCCAAATCCGCCTGCGGTGATCGTGGGGACACAACCGCATCTGATGACGCCCTCCGCGATACCGAACCCGCCTCCCGAACCGAGCAGCATAGGCCAGGTGGGAGCTGCTGCGTCTTACTATTCGCACAACTCTGGAGACAGGCCCGACCAGGCGGCGGGACAGCAGCAGCAGCAGCCCGGGAAGCCCCCTCAACCGTCCGCCGCGGCGGCGTCATCAAAGCCGCCCAGGCCTCCCAGGCCGGGGAAGCCTCACCAGCCATCTGCATCTACGGATTCAGTCTCTACGACGGCGACTTCAGTGGCCTCCAGTGCGACCGCTACGTACGGCCTCTCCACGGAGATGGTGGACAGCGCCGCTGCCTCACTATACACCGCTTCGTCGACAGTCGGGGGGGGCACGTCGACTTACTACGATCCGTCTGTCATGAGTTCCTCCGCCCCGGGGCAGAGTACAACGACCCAGTCACACAGCACGGGGACGGCCTTGAGCGCAGCTGCAGCGGGAGCAGCAGCCGGATACCCGATGGGCCACCTGGGCCACCACGCCTCACCGAGCCTCGAGTCTACGCAGTTTACTTCCACTACGCAGTACACATCTACCGTGACCTACCAGGACTCTTCCTACTACAGCGTAGCTGGCACGGAGACTGCGGCCCAGCCAGGCCACTACGGCTCCAGCACCAACGCTGCCATGTACGCGGCTGGCGCCGCAGGAGCCGCAGGATACGCAGCGGCCTCCGCAGCACAGGCACACGACACGCAGTCATCATCATCTTCCCCTAGTTCCCCAGCATCAAGCCAGCTGGCGGTCGTGCAGCGTCACGACGGGCCCCTGAAGAAGTTCATCGAGTGGTGGAGAGACACCGAGGGAGTGGGCAAGTTCGAAGACTACACGGAGCGGATCGGGGTCTGCAAGGACTGCTTCGAGCCCGGCACGACGTCCAAGGACGCGCCGCGGAAACATCATTATTACAGACGACGCAGGCGTTCTTCCGCTGGCAGCCGTACCCGGATCAGCAAGCTCAGTAGTCGCAGCAGTACTTCCTCCGCCTCGGAAGGGAGCCGGCGGAGTGGCAAGTCTGTTAAGGTCAGGACTGCGTCGTGGCTCGCCGCTGGTGGGATTGCGGGATATGTGGCCAAGACGCTCTTCAGCAGCAAGTATTCCGACGAGACGTACACCGTTCATTCAAGGAGAGAAAAGGAAGAGGTTGAGAGGGCCAGCCGGCGTTCAGAACGCAGCCGCTCACGGGACCGCGTCGAAAATGGGGTCAAGAAAACACGGTCGCGCTCAAGTTCCCGGTCCAGAAGAGAGTATCATCATCATTCCTACCATTCCAGCTCTGCTGTACAAGAAGCCGCCGTCGGGGTTGCGATCGGACCGACCGCCGTTGCAGCAGCAGCGTCGACATCTCGCGACCGGAGCCGGAGTCGCTCCCCCAAGAACGACAAGAAGAGCAAGAAGCAGTCTTATTCTTCTTCCTCATCCTCATCCTCATCATTATCAGACGGGTCTGGGTCCTACGTCGACATCTCCCGAACATACGGCAAGTCGGGACTTATGGGCTTCGCGTCCTTCTTCAGCGCCCCGTCGGAGAACCGGATCAAGAAGCATCGCAGCAGCTACAGACGGACAAGCGGCTCCAACAAGTCGTATTCGTCCTCGTCTATGGACGCCGATCTCGCCTTTGGAACGGGGTATATCAAACGGTCCAAGTTGAGCAAGTCCCAGTCGAAGAAGAAAAAGAAGGAGGATCACGAGGACGTCGATTCCGCGATTGTCGGTCTAGGGGCTGCGGCAACAGCACTGGCGGCGGCTTCGACTTCCTCCTACGTACGCTCTAGGACTAAGAAGAGCAGAGTGGTCAAGTCTTCTCGTCGCTCTGGCCACGTCTCGTCCGCCACGGCCGACGACGACGACCAGTGGGAGGATGCGATGTCCACCGATCGTGAGTCTTCGAGCGTGAGCTCCGGCCTGGCTTACGGCGAGACTGCTGCCGTTGGCGGTAGCCGCGAGTCACTCGCGTCCCTGTCTGGAACATTGAAGTGGAGCTGGAGATGGGGCAGCAAGAAGGAAAAGGAGAAGAAAAGAAAGTCAACGTCATCGGACGAACACGGCGGCGCGGCGCTTGAACAGGACGCCGCCAACAGCGTAAGCAGTCCCCAATCCCGTCTTCCCAGAGCCAATTGCTGATCCCTCGCAGCACGACGCCTCCCGGGTACACTCCCCGTCCTCGACGTCTACAATTGTGCCGCAGAAGCCACCAGTCGTCCGGCCGGTCAAGGTCCCGCTCCAGCAGCCGCAGCCGATCACGCCCGTCTCGCAGTCCATATACACCTCGCAGGGTGGAGCGACGCATGTGTATACGGCACCAACAGGTCCTCCCGTCTTCGCTGCTGATTCATCATCTGCCAGCTATTCTGATTCGCGGTACCAGGAGCAGACAATCCACGATGCGCACGGCCGAGCGCCTCGCAGGAGTGACACGACCCCTGCCGTTCCGACATCGCCGCTGGCGGAGAGTCCGCTCTCCGTGCCGAAACGCCGCGCAACGACGAAAGACCAGGCGAGCGTTGTGCAGTTTGAACTGACCGCGGAGCAGGCGGAGAAGGAGCGCCGCATTGACCGGCGCGAGAGGAGGAGGAGAGAAAGAGAAAGTAGCCGGCGAGACGAGACGCTGCGGTTGATCGATGAAGAACGTGAAACGGCCAGTATGCATGTGGAGCATCGTGAGAGACGTCGTCAGGAGAGGACTGAGACCTCAGAAAAGGACTACTCTTACTCCGTCTCTCCTGCTGGCTCACAGCGAGATAGTCCAACAGCAAAAGAAAAGAACCCTTCATCATCGTCTTCGTGGGCTGCCCCCGCCGCGGGTGGAGTGATCGGTGCCATCACCGCTGGTGCTGTCTTCACGGGCAAAGGCTCAGAGGATGGCGCCTCGGACGAGAGCCAGAAGCGTCATGAAGAACGCCGCGAGAAGCGTCGCGCGGAGCGGCGACGTGCCTCTTCTGAACAGGAGGAGGGCTCGCCGCTGTCAACAACGCCGCCAAGAATCGAGGAAGAGCAGGAGCACCAGCGGCGTAAGGAACGAGAGGAGGAACGGACTAGGCAGAAAGACAGCCAGAGTCCCTCTCCTCCAGCGAAGATCCCTGCCTCCCGCATAATCTCAAAGACCACTTCCAGTCACGTTCATGAGAGCTACAAAGCCTTCTTTGCTCCGGAGGAAGTGAGACATCGTAACCCTGATGGTGTGCACTCGAAAGAGCGTCCCGACGCACCCAAGATAATCGAGATCGAACCCGCCAGTGAGAAGTTCGCGCGTGCGATGGCGCGGCGAGAAGAAGACACTACTACCGTCAAGCAACGCAGGGACCTCCCGTGGCCTGTTCCGCAGCTGAAACTCACAGAGCCGACTCCACCTCACAGCCAGAGCCCGTCCATAAGGGATGCTGCGTCGCCAGTCGTCGCACCTGTCGACATCGTTGATGAAGAACAGGCTGGAAGGCGTCGAGAGTCTACCGGCTCTAGGGTGTCCTGGGGCGAACATCAGATGCACGAGTACGAGGTGCCCACGTCCGTCTCCACCTCGGAGACCGGGAAAGAGGACTTGGATAGTGGCAAGTCTGCGAAGGAGGAGGAGAAGGAGGAGGAGGAGGAGAACAAGCTTCTCGATGACACCAATGAAGCCCGTGATGCGTCATCGGTCGTGACCGTGATCAGGGACCAATCCACGACCACTGGCGATGCTGCGAAACCTGCTGCCGTGGAACCGGAGACCGGCAAGGAGACAGCGCCGCAGAACGAGAAGACCCCAGGCAACTACGGCGATGACATCGAATTCGCAGCCACTCTTGCTGCGGGAACTGCGGTCTCTGGCTTCGATCCCTCGATGGTGACGAATAACCCGAGGTACTATAGGAGAACCTCGCCCCCGGGGTCGGAAGAGATAGGCACGTATCACTTCGAATATTGGGCCGACGGTGACGATCTGAAAGCCCGGGTTATCGAGGAACCCGATCAAGTAGCACCTCCTGAGCATGAGCAGATAGACTCGACCTCGCCAAGTCAGGATGGTAGTTCACAGTCTCCGAACGGAGAACTAGCTGCAGAGGAACTCTCGATCGCACCCCAGGCCATCGAGGAGCTTAATAAGAAAGCCCACGATGACTCCGGCGTCGTGGTCGAGCAAGCCCACTCCACGCCGGAAGAAACGAAGCGTGACAAAGAGCCCTCGTCTGCCGGTCAGCCTTGGACGAGCGAGGCCCAGTCTGATCAGCACGGCGGCGAGGGCTATCAGGCACGCAGGAAGAGAAGGGAGGAGAAACGGCGAAACATATATGTGGAGATCGTGGAGTCGGCTAGAGCGGCCGCGTCTGAAACTGTGAAGGACCGAAAACCAGCGGCAGATGACAACGCCGAACAGAAGCAGCCTTTTTTATGGGAGCGCCCCGGAATGCCCGAGACGACGACAACGACGCCAGGTGACAACGGCGGCGCTTCGGGGCTCTCCAGTTCTTCCTCCTCGCTCTCTTCCGCAGACGATGCAACAACTATAGGTGTAGCAGTGGCAGCAGAGCTGGGTTTCGATCTGCCTCCGAGGTCCCGCAATCGGCCGCCCTCCCATTCTCGTACTCGGAGCGAGGAGCAGGAGCAGCGGCAGGAGCAGCGGGATGATTCGAAACTGAAGAGGATATCGGACCCGACGTTGATGTCGTCCACGGCCGTCCCGCTGCACTTCCGTCGGCCTCCACCGTCCCCAGGCGTCCGTCGCCCACCGAGCCCCGCGATGACGACTCCGTCGCCGACCACCCCTACCTCTCGGCCGCGCAGACCAACCTCGACCGAATTCAAGAATGCGCGCGAGATGCGCCCCCTGCGGCTCGTGGAGATGCACGCCCCCGGCAAGTCCGAGTCGCAGCCCGAGGGCCCGCCCTCTAGCAAGTCGTCGTCGAGGCGTACGTCTGTTGAGGATCTGCGGGCTGCTTCTCCTCCTCCTCCCCAAGACAGCTCACCGTCATTGCTGCGTCAAGATCCGGACCGGATCGCGGTCGAGAGACGGAGACCCTTCGGACTGCGCATTTCAACCGACCAGGATCCGGGTTACGATCGTGGAGACGACAGCAACGACGACATCCCGAGCTCGCAGAAGACTGCATCGTTCACGCCGATTTGCCCTCCGCCCATGAAGGAAAAGAAGAACCTGAGGTACGAGTTCCACTCGCCTTCGGAGTTGTTGCAGGATCCGAGCACGCACGCGGAGTTGCCGTCTGTCGAGGGGTCGGCTGTCAGGACGAGAGATGCGGAAACCCAAACTGAAGCGTCGGAGAAGACGGAGTCGAAGGTGGAGAAGCAGGAGCTTAGTCTTGATCTTGAACTGCAGAAGTCGCCGCCTCTGCCTCAGTCGCGGCCCCGTTCTCTTACGGCCGCGCAGATGGCTGAGCTGGAGAAAGCAGCCGCCGCTTTTGCTGATCCAGAGCCAGAGCACGACCGTGAAGATGAACAAAGGGTCTCCTCTGCTCCTGAAGAAGTGCCAACGGGCGTCTCTCCACCGGTGATGAAGGAGGAGTCTGAGAGTGGGTTCGCTTCCGTTGTTGGTGCTGCCGTTTCTGCGGATGTGGCTGTGGCTGTAAGCTCCGCAGATGACAAGGACAAAGACAAGGACAAGAAGCCGGGGGCAAAGACAGAGCCGGAGCCAATTGCTATCTCTAAGAAGGACAACGAACAGGTTCAGGTTCGCAAACCCGAAGTTAAATTCGTCATTCCGGCACCGAACCAGAGCAAAGAAGAAGCTCGCGACGGCGACAGCCAGCCGACGCCATCTTCCAAAGGCCGGAACCTCCGGGCTGCAGTGCACGCCGCGGTCGAGGCTGGTATGGTCCCAGAGTTCACAAGACCTTCGCCCCGTGCAGCAGTAAGAGAGCCAATTTCCCGTTTCATGTCTCCATTTGCGAAGGGCGCTGCGTTCGGTGCCATCGTCGACGCTGCCGTTGCGGCTGCCGCAGAGTTCGCAGGGAGCAGGAAATCTTGTTCTGATGACAAGGCCGTGGAATCGCAGGCGAAGAAAGAGAAGGATCAAGCGTCGAATCGGGAACAGACTGCGGGTAAATCTGGCGGTAACCGGTTCTTAGCCCTCGTCGATGCGGCTGTCACGACGGAGACGGCGAAGCGCGAACGGTCCCTTGAGAGAATTGATAAGGGCGTTCAAGTCGGAGAATATGGTCCTAGTCTTGGTCCTGTCACTGCGCAGGCGGAAGCAGCTGCTGCGATGTCCTCTTCAAAGCAAGAGATAGACATTATGGTCAAGAAGGCGATCCAGGCTGTGGAAGCTCCTAACGATGCAGCGACCGTTGAAGCGGGCGAGGAAACGAGCTCCGAAGAGACATGGGAACTGGTCCAGAGCGCGGCAGAGGCTCGTGAGACGTCTGTCAAAACGCAAGGTCCCGAAGCCCAGGAGTCGTCTGCTCCCGCTGAGGCATCGCTCCCAGAGGCAGGTCCTCAAGGTCCGGCTTCAGGGGACCATGTCGAGCCCGAAAAGCCGAGTACCCGTGCTGAACTGGAGACTGTAGACAAAGCCATCAATACCGAGCAGCCTTCGCTTGCTGCGGGCGTCCAGAAAGAAGAGGCTGTCCCTGCGAATGATGCGAGATCCGTTGAGGTCGCTCCAGAACCCACCACTGACGAGAAGACGGAGCCTGACCCCGCATCTGCTCCAGTTGCCCAACCTGCCAATGAGCCATCGCAAGTCAAACCGGAGGAAAGACAGGAAGAACGGTCGAAGGACGACGAGAACGTGAACCGCACGTCGCTCGTGCCCGATGGCTCTGGTCTGGTCGACGCTCCCGAGCAGCAGACACCGGGCAGCAGTGAGGTACATGAAAGCGCGGCGGGGTCACCGAACTTGCGACAAACACCCTCGGCACAAGTTGATGAAGCTGACTCGATCGCGAAGTGGCGGTCGCTCACGCCGGTGGAGGAGGAGCCCGATGAAGCCAATGACGGCCAACCTCCTGCGCCAGAGCCGGGGGGAACTCCTCCGCCGGACAAAAGCACGAGCAGCAGGGATAAGGAGATAACGCCAACGAGCCCGCCGGCCGCCCCCGATCAGGATGAAGCAGCTCCAGGATCCCCTGTTCCTGTCGGCGATGCTGCGGATACCGTCATCGGCGCAACTATCCCCGCCCAGGTGGTTCCACAGTCGATAGAAGCACCGAGACAGCAGCGCGACGCCCAGACCCAAACCGAGCCTGAGACGAGCAAAGGGATTGTCGCTGAATCAGCGAACGCGCAGGCGCAGGTCGCTGCTGCGGCGGAAGAGCAGGTCGAGATGATGGCGCAGCAGCAGAAGGCGAAGTCCACAGAAGCTGCCGAGCCTGAGACAAGGGAACAGCCAATTGACCAGCAGCCTCCAACGGCCGCTGGACCGGAACTGCCTCAGTCGGCAAAGGCAGAGAAGACAAAGGAAGAAGAGACCCCTTCTGTAGCTGAAGAATCAAGAGACGAGCAGAGTAGGATTCCGGAGGCTACTGCGGAGGCGGAGGCCCCAGCACCAATACACTCCACTCCAGCTCCGGATCAAGGCCACGACGTGACCGTGACCGAGGCATCGCCTGCTGAGGAGACCGCCCAGGGACAAGCGCAACCGCCAGCAGCTCAGGGGCCTGAGAAACCGGTGGCAGCAGCAGCATCACCACCGCAAGAGACACACGAAGACGACAGTAAAAAGAATCAGTCGTCTGAGAACTATAATAATAAAACCGAGGATAAGGGGAAAGACCACGATTTGACTGATCAGACGCCGTCTTCCCAGGTGGAACGTGAACAAGAACAGCGTCGTGAAGGGTCTCTTGCGTCCGAGACGACTGCAACTACTCTCCAGACCGCGGAAGTGATTACAACTACTGCTGCCGCCGAATCGTCGCTCGCCCCTGTCGAAGTGCCGGAGCCGGAGCGGCAAGTGACTGAGACCGTTTCCTCGTCTGCGCCGGACGAACCGTCATCTGTTGCCGAGGAGGACAAGAGTGGTAATGGAAAGCAAGAGGAAGCCCCTCATACTGAGGGTGCAAAGATCTCCGAAGCTACCGTGGAGGCAGAGGCTGCGGAACAGGCGTCATTGTCAACTGAAAATCCACCAGCTCGTGGTGGTGAGGAAGTGCCGCATGCCGCTGAGCCGGAGCCTGCACATGAACAACCGGCGTCTGCTGTCGCAGAACCCGTACCTGAACCGCGGGCTTCGTCTTCTGTAGCGGCTGAAGCTCAATCCATTCAGGATGTTAAAGAAATAGTCGCAGGTGCTGCTCAAACCGGAGAGCCCTCATTCGTCACGATTACGACAAACAACGAGGAACCAAAGGAAACGAAGGTAGAGAAAGAGTCTGAAGCAGCGCCGGCAGCGGCAGAAGGAGTTCCAGTTGCAAGTGGTGCTGATCATGATCCCGCTGTTGAAATAGGAGAGACGGAGCCACCGGTGGGACAAGCGTCTGCTGGCGACCTTGAGGCCAAGGAGCTTCCGCAGGAGGAGCGGCGCCCAGAGTCAGAGGAACCCGTTCCGTCGTCTATATCCGAAAAGAAGGCCGAAACGGACGAGAGGACCAAGAATAGGGTATGGGTCACTATTACGAAGGAGGCGAGCACCGAGATTCCCCAGCCGTCTGAAGATGACGAGGAAGAGCCCACTCCGACGGAAACAGAGATTGCGGCTGTGGCCCGGGAGGTCGAAGCCATCGCAAGGCTGGCAGAGCCAGAGCTGACTCGTGATGCCATTCCGGAGCAGCCAGCAAAACCGTCCGTGGAAACGGTCGAGCAGCCCGCCGATGAACAAGTTGAAGAGGCTCCTCCGCCAAAGGAACCGGCAAAACAGCCTGTTGATGAACAGGTTGAAGAGGCTCCTCCGCCAAAGGAACCGGCAAAACAGCCTGTTGATGAACAAGTTGAAAAGGCTCCTCTACCAGAAGAACAGACCAAACAGCCTGCTGGGGATCCGGCTGAGACAGCGACCAAGGGACCAGTCGGACAACCAACGGAGGAACCAACTGGAAAGGCGCCTGAGCGCGAGGAACCAGGAAAAAACTTCTGGGCAGTCTGGAGGAAGAAGGGAAAGAAAGACAAGAAGGATAAGGGTGACCAAGACTCCATCGCGGAGAGTGCTGGGTCAGAGTCCAAAGATACGGACACGAAGGAACCTGCGTCTCGACCACCCAGTCGGAAGTCTTCGAAGTCTTCAAAGAAGAAGGCTAAGAAGGAGAAGGAGAAAGGGAAGGAGAAGAAGTCGAAGGCGAAGAAGGACGCCACGGCTGAGTCCGAGTCCAAGGAGGAGGAGCCATCGATCTATGCCACTCCCGTTGAGAGTCGTGGTGTCTCTATCGATGAACCCGTCGGAGTGAGCACTACGGAACATAGCTCTGCTGCGTCTGTCAAGGACAGTGCTTCCACTCCCGAGGAAAGGATGCCAGCCGCAGAGCAATCTACGAATGATAAGGCACAACAAGAATCGCAGGAGAGTCTACGCAGACAACTCAGGGAGGATGTTGTTGCTCTTTCGGGAGACCGTCCCAGAGCGCAGGCCGATGCGGAGAGTCTGATGTCAAAGCAGTCGAAACAAGACAAGAAAGAAGAGCAGAAGGCTGTCGAACAAGCTCGGCCACAGCTGGCGCAAACGCAGCCCGTGGCAGAAGAGAAAGCATCCGAGGCCGTGCAGCGAGAGCTCCCTACCGCTGAGCAGTCAAAGAACGATGGTGCTTCCAGGAGCTCGTCTGAGAAGGAGACCCAGGACGTGCTCTGGGCCCCGATCGAGTGGGACAAGGGCCGGACCAGGGGCGCGGAGTCCGACGACGTCCAGACAAGTTCCTCGTCGCTGGAGCGGGAGCGCGAGAGTATGATCGCCAGGTCACTGCAGTCAGGGCCGGGCACGATCCCGGAGTATGACCCTGCGTCGAGGCCTGAGGGGGTGCCGGAGCCAGCTAAGCAAGGAGGAAAGGAGAAAGACAAAGATGACGAGACAGGACCTCCTCCTCCTCCTCCGCAGCGGAGAGGGAGCAAAATTGCCACCATCTTCCCCAACCTCGAACGGGGCTTCTTCCGCCGACCCAAGCGGACGTACACGGAGCCCATCTCCAAGTCGAAGTCTTTAAATGAACGAGCCGATGAAGAGGCGGCGGGGCAGATCCCCGTCTCGGAGGCGAGAAACAAAGAGGCCGACAGAGACAGCGGCTACGCGCCTAGCCTGGAGGCAGCGGTCGAGCCCGACCTGTCCGTCGAGGTCGAGGTCGACCCGTCGTACGACGTGTCCGTGGTGTCGGACGGCGACGAGTCGGTCGAGATTCTCTGGCAGGAAGAGCTCGACGACCCGTTCACAGACGCTCCCGACAAGACGGCAACCACAAAGCTGCACCGCGCCCACGGGCGGCACGACGAGACGCTCGCGTCGCCGCCGCGGACGCCGCTGGACCCGATCCGCGAGGAGCCCGCGGCGGACCCGGCGGGCGAGGCCCCCGCCCCGCGCGGCGGAACGCCCCGCCGGTCGCCAGGGAGCCTGGCGGAGCGCATCCGGACGCCCAGCGCGAGCAGCATGCACAGCCTGCGCAGCAGCGTCCGCTCGCAGACGTCGCCGCCGTTTCTGCTGCGCCGGGCGACGCGCGTCGGCGGCGATCTGCGCGCGGCGGCCACGCGCCCGGAGAGTGCGGGGTATAAAGATCAGCAGCCCCCCGCCGACCTCGACCTGCTCGACATCCACGTCGACCGCATCGCCTCGTCGTCCACCTACGACCCCGTCACCGACAAGGGCAAGCGCCCGCTGCGAGGCATGACTGACGTCTACGTAAGTGCCGATCTCCCTCCTGCCGTGCACGACTTCCGCTGACGTGACCAGGAGGGCTGGGGCGAGCAGCCCGGGTCGCCGCTCTCGCCGTCGCGCCCGCCCAGCATCCGCCGCCGCCGCAGCATCCAGCACGTCCAGGAGCTCGAGGCGCGCCTCGACCAGCTCGTCTCGGAGAACCGCCTGCTGCAGGCTGCCAAGGACGAGGCCGAGAGCCAGCTGGCGCGGGCCAGCGTCGCCCGCCGCCGCAGCGACCAGGCGCTCAACCAGCGCGACGCCGACCTCCGCGACAAGGACGCCCAGATCGCGCAGCTGCAGAGCTCCGTCGACTGGCTGCGCGGCGAGGTCGCGCGCCTGACCGCCGCCAACGAGGAGCTGCTGGCCCAGCGGCAGCGCGGGACGCAGGAGGAGGACATCGTGCGCGACGAGATCGGCAGGAAGAACCAGGAGATCGCGCGGCTGCGCGACCAGGTGGCGGCGCTGCAGCGGCAGATCACGGCGGCCGCGATCGACAACGACAATGTGCTGACCGTGCTCGACGACGGCCACTTCGCGCGGGCGTGCGAGCAGCTGTGCCACCACGTGCAGCAGTGGGTGGTGCGCTTCTCCAAGCACTCGGACCTGCGGCGCTGCCGGCCGCTGGCCGAGCTGCGCGACGAGCGGCTGGCCGACCGCTTCGCCGGCGCGGTGCTGGACGGCTCCGACGTCGACGCGGACCTGGCGGACCGCGTGCGGCGGCGCGACGTGTTCACGGCGGTGGTGATGGCGATGGTGTGCGAGTTTGTCTTCGCGCGGTACCTCTTCGGCATGGACCGCGAGCAGCGCCAGAAGCTCAAGGCGCTGGAGAAGCAGCTGGCCGAGGCCGCGCCGCGGGCGGCCGTGCAGCGCTGGCGCGCGACGACGCTGACGCTGCTGGCGCGGCGCCCGGCCTTTGAGCAGCAGCGCGCGCGCGACACCGAGGCCGTCGCGCAGGAGATCTTTGGCACGCTGGCGCGCCTGCTGCCGCCGCCGCAGACGGCCGAGGGCGCGCTGCTGGACTCGCTGCGGGGGGTCCTGAGGCACGCGGCGCGCCTGGCGGTTGAGATGCGTACGCAGCGCGCCGAGTACGTGATGCTGCCGCCGCTGCAGCCGGCGCGCTTCGACGCGGCGCGGATGCACGAGCGCAGCGGGCTGGTCTCGGACGGAGCGCTGGAGCAGCAGGGCGCGGTCGTGCGCTTCGTGCTGTTCCCGCTGATGGCCAGGAAGGACGGCGACGACGAGGTGGTCGTGTATCCGGCGCAGGTGCTGGTGGCGCGGGCGAGCAGCGAGCGCATGGACACGCCGTCGGATATGGTCTGATATGAGGATATCTAGGAGAGGGATACGTTGGTGGTAGTATCCGGTGATGATGATGGATCTGGTGACGGTGATGCGATGTGGTAGAAAAGATGAGATCTGGCGTCATGGACGGTTTCCTGTTTACGTGTTTTCTCCTGTTTACGACCTGACGACTCTGGCTACGATGTCCTTATGCCATGCATGATGACTGATGACGATGTATGTATGTACTTGATGAATTGTTGTTCTCTTCGCCATTTACAGTCTCCATGTAGAAGATCCGGAATATGACGGCTCCGTAGTGAATGCTATACAGGTATAAAAATATCCCATGGAAGCATCTGCCACCAAGGCAGGGGATCTCATGCCAACATGGAATTGTTGTTCCAGATAATACATCGATCGACAAGAGCGGTCTGCATGCTGACTTAGCATCCGTTTTGGGAAAGCCGACATCACCTCCGCCTCGTCTCTCTCGACAACCATCTCTTCTACAACCACCACCACCACCCTCACCATCTCCACCACGCCTCCATGCGCCTCTCCTGCCCACGCGTCGGCCCTCGTGCAGACGCCCCGGCCATGCCGAGCACCCCCCGCTGAGCACCATGGACCAGCCCCCGCAGACCGAGCAGCGCAAGCGGAAGCACCGCCGCGGCGGCCGGCGGCGGCGACGACGCCAGAGCTTCCTCGCGCCCGACGAGGCCGGCAGAGCTCCCTCGTCTGCTGCCGCTGAGACGCCGTCGTCTTTCTACCGCCTAGGCCAGGCGAGCGGCGACCGCAGCACCACCAGCCTCGACAGCCAGGCGCTGCTGGACCATCGGTAGGTGCCTTGTCTCCGAGATATCCCGCGGACTACATGCTGATGACAGCAGAGACCAGCCCATGATGCGCCCGCGCAGAGACAGCCGGCCCTTTGACCGTCACGACCGTCACCGCCAGAAGCGGCACGACCAGAGAGACGAGGAGCACGAAGACGAGGACGATGACGAGGAGGAGGAGGTTAACGACCGCACGCCCCTGATCCGCTCCTCGTCCGGCCCCAGCTCGCCCCAGCTCGCCCGCTACAGCGGCGTCGACTTCAGGACCAGCTCGTCCTTCCACTCACATCACCACCACTCGCGCCGGCCGTCCGGCGACACCACCTCGACCCGCCGCTCCCCGCGCGACCGCGGCGGCGACTACGATGTCAACAACCCCCCGTCCATCCCGGGCAGCCCCATGAGCGGGCCCGACATGGGCTACGACGACGCCGTCATCACGGGCGCCGACTTCGACTTTGGCCCGCCGCCGCCGCGCTCGCCCGAGGGCGCCCGCCGCGAGTCGACGGTCCGCGACGCCGTGATCCAGATCGACGGCGACGAGCTCCAGCCGCCGCCGCCGCCGCCGCCGCCGCCGCAGCAGCAGCAGCAGCGGAAGACCAGCCCGGCCGCCGACTCGGAGCCGCCCTCGCCGCTGCAGGCGGAAGCAGGAGATGTCCCCGAGCTCACGCCCGGCCGCCACCGCCGCCGCCGCACCCTGACCACCACCACGCCGGCCGAGGAGGACGTCTGCTTCCCCGCGGACCTGGTGGCCGAGGAGGACGGGTTCGGCCCGCGGGCGGAGCGCCGGCGGAGACGCCGGCGCGAGTGGCCGGACCTGGCCGTGCTCGAGGAGTGGAGCCGCGAGGAGAAGGAGGAGCGCAGCGGCGAGTTCCGCGTCAAGAAGATCAGCGAGCCCGTCCTGGTCGGCGGGCGCCTGCGGCCGCAGTACGCGGGCTGGCGCCGCCAGGAGGACGAGGCCCCCTACCGCTTCACCTACTTCAACGAGGAGTTCCAGAGCACCATCCACGCGCAGTCCATCTCCGAGCTGGTGCAGCCGGGCGGCAGCTTCCGCGAGCTGTTCATCCCGGACCCGCCGGAGCTGGAGGACTCGGAGGAGTCTGATGCCCAGGAAGAGGATGGTCTTGCAGCCGGTGTTGCGACGGGCGAGGTCTCCCTGGCCGGCAACATCCGCCATCACGATCCCAGCATCCACCGCCAGGACAGCAACAGCGGCGGCGGCGGCAGCAGCAGCAGCCGGAAAGGGAGCCGCAACATGTCCCGCTCCGACTCGCGCTTCTCGTCGGAAACGTCGCCGTCCAAACGGCCTGTTCAGCAGCAGAAACCCAAGCGCTACGGCCCGCGGCCGACGTGGTGGCTGGACGTGCTGTCGCCGACGGACGCGGAGATGCGAGTGATTACGAAGGCGTTCGGCATCCACGCGCTGACGGCCGAGGACATCATGATGCAGGAGGCGCGCGAGAAGGTCGAGCTGTTCCGCCACTACTACTTCCTCAACTATCGCACCTTCGAGCAGGACAGCCACAGCGAGAACTACCTGCAGCCCGTCAACATGTACGTCGTCGTCTTCCGCGCCGGCGTGCTGACCTTCCACTTCTCGCAGACGCCGCACCCGGCCAACGTGCGGCGCCGCATCCGCCAGCTGCGCGACTACCTCATCCTCAGCCCGGACTGGATCTCGTACGCGCTCATCGACGACATCACCGACGTCTTCGGCCCGCTGATCCAGTCCATCGAGGACGAGGTCGACGACATCGACGACACCATCATGAAGATGCACACGACGGAGAAGGAAAAGTCAAGGGACATCCCGCTGGCCCCGGGCGACATGCTGCGCCGCGTCGGCGAGTGCCGCAAGAAGGTCATGGGCATGTACCGCCTGCTCAGCAACAAGGCCGACGTCATCAAGGGCTTCGCCAAGCGCTGCAACGAGCAGTGGGAGGTCGCGCCCAAGTCGGAGATCGGCCTGTACCTGGGCGACATCCAGGACCACATCATGACGATGACCAGCAACCTGACGCATTACGAGACGTGCGTAGTCGTCTACCCATGTGTGTTGTGAGACATACTGACTGCTGACTGCAGCCTCCTCTCCCGCGCCCACTCCAACTACCTCGCCCAGATCAACATCCTCATGAACGAGCGCCAGGAGCAGACCGCCGACGTGCTCGGCAAGCTGACCGTCCTCGGCACCATCGTCCTGCCCATGAACATCATCTGCGGCATGTGGGGCATGAACGTCAAGGTGCCCGGGCAGGATGTGGATAATCTGTGGTGGTTCTGGTCGAGTATGCTTCTGTTTTCTCCTATTGATATGGTTGTTGGGTGGTGCTGACTCTACAGTCACGGCCGGCCTGTTCATCTTCGCCTTCGTCTCGTTCTGGATCGCGAAGCGGGTGTATCGGATCGTCTAGGTGTCGTAGATATATATATATATCTTGGCTTGTCCTGTCTTCTCGAGTGGCGCTCTCTTTCGACTCGACGATCCGATCGATCGATATCATTCCATGCCATGCTTCCGGATTGGATACGGACGTACAGTACATATCATATTCTTCTTTTTTCACATCCCTCTCTTTCCTTCCTTTCTACATAGAATATGCGAACACGCTGGACGCCTCTTCTGCTCCATTCTATCCACACCTTGGTCCTGCTTTACTCTGCTTTGTTCTGCTTTGCACCTATACATGCATTATAGACGGGACAGGGAGTTTGGATTAATTCAGAGTTCAGAGTTTCAAGAACCGGCGACCGCAACCGGACCGGGAACGGAACGGAATCATCGATCGCACTTAGAAGACGCGATTTTTTTCTTTTTTTTTTTTTTAAGTCAGACGGAGTTCGTCTATCTATCGTTTTGATATCATCTTATGTCATTGTTGTTGGTTTTTTTTGTCGTTGATCTGTTTGATTTTTTTGCTATATGGTTTTCAAACTTTTTGGGGTGATCAATCGGATCGATCGGATTAGTACTAGGTCTCCCCCCCTTCCGCCGGCGCCTACTTCCTACCTACCTACTTACCTAGGTACCTATGGCGTATCATATGTGCATAGCTGGTTAGAACAGGATAAAATAAGTAGCTGACGTGAGAGACGGGCGACGACGGGTGACAGGTGACGGACAACAAAAACGGAACGGGGGGTGTTATTGAATATTAATGTTGACGTTGTAAGTAATTTCATTTTATGTTTTTTCATACGAGCGGAATGTAATGAAATAGGAATCAAGGAAGGAAAGATAGAAAAGAACCGTTCTATGGATGGATGGATGTGTCTGAGGCCGAGTGTGAAATTGGAATTAGATTAGATTAGAAATTAGATTGAATCGGGATAATGAATAATAATAATAATAATAATAAATAAGGGGAAGGGGTAATAATGAGTCGATTCATTCAGTACAGTACCTACGTGCCTAGCTATGCTATGCTAACTAGCTACTACTACTACTATACATGACTTCCTCTGCTTGCTGGCTTTTTAATCAATGCCGATTAATTGATCCGTATTGGCAAAAACAAAAAGGAAAGAGAGAGAGATTAATCCTAATCTGATCTGACCATTATATGTAATAATAAAAAAAGAAAGAAAGAGTGACATGAATGACCGGAGCCCCAGCTCGGGCCAGCACAAGAAGGTTCTCAACCAAACCAGCCGCTTGTACTGTACCGCGTGGTGTGCAGGAGAGAAAATCGGAATCGGAGCTCTGCATCTTTTTTTTTTTTTGTGAGAGCTTTGTCTGTGAAGAATGCATCAACTAGTACCCTCGAATGAAGATGAAGAGCATCTAACTAGCAATGAGAAGGACTCCAGACTATCCAGACTATCGACTTTCTTCGGGTGTGATTCTGAAGGCTTGATATGCAATGCAGAAGGAGTGTGCTAGGATGCGGTCAGTAGTGCTGTACACGAGTACAGTACACCTCACGATCATGTCAAGAAAAAAACCATATCTTAAGAAAAAAAAGTGAGAACATTGTCGTCCTTCGTAGAAGGATCGGCTTTTAAAGAAGAGGTTAGCTTAGGAAAATCCATAATTTTCTTGGCAGGAGCTTTTACAAAGAAAGGCATGGATAAGGATACGAAGTTGACGAATCAGCCAAAGATAAAAAGCCCATGGTTCAAGAATACATACTCGGGCGGGCTTTGCGATATAGCATGCCATCAGGGTCTAGACTCTTCAGGAGCACGGCCAGGCCTGCTGTGACACAGACATAGATAGAGAAAGACAACGATAACTGCCGCTTGCCTGATCTCTGATTGGCTTACAGCGAGGACAAGAAATTGATCACTGCCTCTTTCTCCTGTCTTATATATAGCAGGAATCTTTGTGAGAATGTTGCTGTTACGAGGCAGCGCCGGAGTCATGGAATTACTTTACTCCGAAGGAATGGCTACCACGTGACTGGCTCATTGCGATCAAACCCTTGGCATACTGATCCAACTGATCCAGGGCAGACAGGCATGTATATAATGACGCTCCTTTCAGACAGATTTCGACCCTCGTGGTCGACTCACGCAGCAACCCAGCATATAGGCATTGCTAGTAACACAGGTCTGTTCTTACTATTATATTGCTCACCCCCTTGTTTTCTGTTCTCAAGATAAACCAACGACCCCCTTCGGTCTAGTCATCTAGGCCTGTCGTTACAGTTGCAAGCTTGCAGCTTCATGCCCCAGGGATATAGTTCCTGCCATAGACGTCTTTCCGGCCTCGGTCTCTGAATCGGCTTTGAGAAAACCCGGCACAATGCTTCGTAGAGGTAAAGAAGGTCCGTTCGTCTGTGCCGTATAGAGTGATCATACGTCTGGCTTCTTCAAATATGAATCAGTCGAGGTCCCGCCTCCCGGAAAAAGGCAGCAATGGACGAGAAGCCTATGAATCGCCAAGGATAGAATCCTGCTGGAGTCCCCCACCGGGACGCACGAGGAATGACCCTCCGGAGAGAACATCATCGTGTAGAAGTCAGATGGCCTCTGCCGTGTTCCCTCTCTGTCGGCCAGTTTTCCTTTTCAGCTGGATCTGGAGATCTGCTGAACCGTTATCGGTTTGAATGGCATTCCGGCTTTTCTTTGGCAGTGGTTGGCCCCAAGACATCGAGCTTCTGACCCAGGACTGTCGCTGTCGGAAAACCGACAGATTTTTTTTGTGGGCGATAAATAGACATTATATCATTCGAGATCGGATGGACATCCATAGTGGAATCTGAGGACGCTGGAGGCCTCCTTCCGTCTCTTGTTCTTTCTAGTCCTTTGTGCAGTCCAGTGAAGATGGAATTTCCTGCAGCTGTGCTCCCTCACACGTAAACCTATTTCCGTGTCAACATTCGTGTCTGGAAAGGTATATACTCGATGCTGAAAGAACCATTTCGTTCCCTTGTCAAGTATCACACGATTATTAGATGGTGGATACTCTATACCCGGCACGCTGCTTTGTAGAGGCAGAGAAGGTATGTTTGTCTGCACTGCGGAGCCTGCTTTATTCTGAATATAGATCAATCTCAAAGGGTTTCAATATCCCCGACAAAGCATGAACGACAGGTCGTCTTAGACATAGGTAGAACCTCGGTAACTGTGGTGGCAGAAGGGAGATGATCTTCAGGGGAAGATGCGAAAGGCGAAGGAGAATGAGAGCAGAACCACTGTATTTGAGTCCAAATGCCGATCCGAATTCGAACGATGTCGGAGACGTTGTTATCTTTCTTGCTCTATTTTCAGGCGTGATATATATTTCCAATAGCACATTCTTATGGCTGAATCGGTGCAGAAAGTTCCAATGTTCAGATCCTTATATACCTGGTAACCAGACCTAGAAGACACCAATGCAATGTGATCCCATAAGTAGGTATATAGATAGATAGATAGTAGGTCCCTGAGATGACTGCCGGAACTGCCGACAAGGAGTAAATTTTGGAACCCCAGCACAGTTTGTAGAGGTAGCGAAGGTAGGAGGTATGTAGATTAGGCATGGCCCGTCCTGAATTCACGTATATAGGCCCAAAATGTGTGCACAGATATTCGGCCAATACAACCGTTACAGTGGTAATTCATATGGTATTTCAATAACGTAGGAGACTGTCGATTTCCAAATTAGGTGGTATCGATGTTCTACCCCGTGCGTCTCGGTATCTTGTAACCTGGACGGTCTTGGCTCGACATGGTAGTTTGAACGCTCATGCATTTCGTTGTATGCTTGGGTCGTCCCTTGAAATTCTTTGGATAATGACATGCGGACGGATTAGTTTGTACTTGTCCTCGCCTCTGTCAGTAAGTGCCGATCGCACTCGACATCTAGTGCATCGCACACATTTGCGCCGTTTTCAACCCTTCCGTAGTGTCCTGGTCCTCAGACCAGTAGCCGCAACAGAGGAGAACTCTTCCAGACTCTCGTCAAGGAAGACCATAAGTATTGTTCGGCAGTCATCGACGAATCCTCCCAACCAACCGACAGGGTGTGATAATCGTACTGAAGTCGCCGTTTCTGAAGACCGCCTCAGTCGCCATAGAATAGAAAGTCGGATGCAGACTGGTTTCCTATCATATCCATGGAAGGAGCAGTCTTATAATCCATAGCCATGCCCTTGGTCGAGGATCTATGTCCTGCATCTCTTACATTAAAAACCACAAATCAATCAGGCTGCCGCCAGATAGGAACTTAAATAGAAGGAAATTTCAAAGGTGGCTCATCCCACCAGATCAATCTCCTATTTCTCTGTTCTTTTGATACATACATACTTCCCGGAAGATACGGACACGGACACAGGACAATAACCAAAAAAAAAGTCTTATATATACAAAACAAGAATGAAAAGTTGATCAGGGACAGAAAGCCGTCGATCGTCGATATCCAGATCCATCCATCAATCAATCACCATGACCTAGTTAGATAGAGACCCGCACCGGTTTAAATGACTGAGAGCCGTGGAGATCAAAACAAATGAGACAGACAGGAAGAATGAAACCATTTCTGGTCCTCTCTGCTCTGCTTTTGGCACGCCTCTGCTGCTTGCCATCCGCCGGATGATCGTCCCTCTGTTGCTGAACAAGCCAAATGTTGTGAGAGACAGGCTCGCGGAACGGACCAAGTCAGCGAGGACGAAAGACATCGACCAGGAACGGGTTCGACGAGACGAAAGTTCTATAACTTGGATTAACTGAGCAAGCAACAGATGCCTCCAGACCGTTCGTTCCGATTTCCATCCATCCGAATCCAAGAACCCGGGAGATAGATTTGAAGGAACATAGTTAGATGTTCAGATTGTGCTGACAGGCAACTCCCACCAGTTAAACCCGGAGGTATACAGTAAGAACCACCATTTTTTTCGCGGTATGAAAATGCAACGAGTGAGCCTACCCAAATCCGTAGCCGCCCGAATAATAATAGTATCAATTATATGCTGAAGTGTATGTATATATGATTGGAAAAATCACAAAGCCGCCCTTCCCAACTTAAGAAACAGGAATATGCTCGGAATACACGCTGGACAACGCCGCAAACGGTGCACGAGGGAAGCGAAGCAGATGGCCGCCATGCATGCAAGGAACAAGAGCGAGTTGCCAAGGACCGAGAAGCGAAGGTTGCTGACTAGACGTAAGGTTCCCTCCGTAACTAGAAAAGCGGTAGAAGGTGGATAAACCATTCGTCTGAGCGACTGGTTCCCCGAGTCGCCGACTGGTGCCATTCATCGAGGTTGTACGCGGACGAAATATACACAGGAATCAAGCAGGAAGGGACATCACATAACGCCACGCGGTGAACCTGAACATGCATCCGACAATGCTCGTCGAGGAGCATAAAGAACAAATCAAGGTTCAATTCAAGAAAAACGTGACAGAGGGAACTGGCCCGGTCAAACACGGGTGACTCGAGAGCAGCTTCACCCCTCGTTTGAGAAGTTGCTGTGAGGGGACTCTCCGAAAATCTTCCAGTAGATCTCGGTCAGGATCTCCGCGTCTTTGCGCAGGCTGGGAGAAATGTTCTTGCACTTGAGCAAGAAGTCGATGGTCCGCCTCAGGAGCCGGCGGAGTGTGTTTCTATCGACGAGCTCGGAGAGACTGGACATGTAGGTTGCCGACAGGACAAGCATGTTTCCAAATTGTCTGAAAAGTCAGCGGAGTTGTGAAAAAAAAATTTTTTTTGAAAGGGGGGGGGGGTGATAACTCACGCATGGGCAGTCCCGAAAATGTTCGTCACCACCGGCCGGTCCTTGATGCCGTCAAAGGCTTCTGTGCTCAGGATTGCCGAGTCGATACATATCTTGCAGGCCCTCCGCAGCTTTGGCGTGAGCTCCCTATACGTCAGGCCCGGCCAGATCGGCGGCTGCAGCGGGCCTCGACTGGGCGGCGGGCCCATGTCGCTGGACCATCGTGCCATGTTGGTGGCACGCTGGCTGTGCGCCATGGATGGGGACACCTGCTGCGACTTGGATCCTGACATGACATTCGAGCCGACAGGAGAGTCCACCGCATTACCCTGCCCGTTCGGAGCAGCGAAATGGAGCGCGTGGTAGAGAAGAGGCCGGTGGATGATGTATTTCGCACCGTAGTATTTGGCGCGCATGCGGGCAATGTTGATATCGGGGGACGGTGGGTCGGTGTCCCTCCACTTCATGACGTCAGGGAGGCTGTTTCTCCACAATTCGAGGTTCATGCTGAGGACTTCCTGCACGGAAGACGACCACCTGGTTTGCCCCTTCTCTGCACACAGGCGTCAGCGATTGCATCCTAAACGCGGGTGACGGGTGCTTACTCTCGGCCTTGTAGAGGTCCGTGTGGACACGGTTCAAGACCTTCCGCAGGTGGATCTGAGCGGAATAGTAGAACATCATCATGGTGCTTGGGGCATTGATCTCGTTGGGGAGGCTGAGTGTAAAAACTCCCTTGGGCAGTGAAATGCGGCTCTCCGAACGAGATATCCCGCTCGCCGGGAGATCGAGTTCTGCAAGGATGTCACTGCGGTGATTTAGTCATTTGCCGGCTGCTCGGCAGCAGGTTCCCAGCGGCTCACCTTTCAAGCTGAAGACATGTCCAGTAGGCAAAGTCATACAGATCCTTCAGAGGGCCATCTTTCATCTTCTCGTATCGTCTCCTAGGCGGTCGTTAGAAAGGCCAATCCACATGGCGGTGGACGAAACTTACGGCCGCACAAGCACCTGGCACGCCCTGCATGCTTGGAAGATCCAGCCGTGGCTTTGGAACGGGTGTGCCAGTTGGCCCGCGTACAGCCCCGCCAAGAGAGCTGCCTGGACGTGAGCAAGGCTGTTCCCACCCTGGAGATTCCCGAGAATATCGGTGGCATAGGCGTAATACGCCAGCCCGGGAATGACGTCCATGTTCTTTGGGTGTGCAAACTCGGACTTCGGCTCCCCCTCCGGAGGATGCCACCGGCCCGGCACACTCCTTCGGTTGTCACCTCCCGGAGACGAAAACGATCGATTTGTCGGGGAGTAGAAGCCGCCAGGCGACCGTTCCGACACTGCTGGGGATGTCCCGACGTTTTGAGGAGCCGAGGTGGGCTGGTAGTCCGGAGTGTCCTTGACGGGGCCCGGCAACGGCTTGTCCCGCCATTCGCAGATACAGCCCAGGGCAAGGACCAAAAGGATGATGGCATTGTCGATGGACTTTTCGATCCGCCGTCTTTCAACTCGCTCCGGGGCGGAGCCGGGAGAGGACTGCATGTCGTACCCGGCGGCGCCATGCAGAGTCTCGGAGGAACGCTTCCGTTTCGCGCCCCGCGGCGGCTCGCCGGCGCTGCCTGGCATGTACGGCCCCGCAGGTTTCCTCTGCGGGGCGTACAGCTTGATGAAGCGTTCGATCTTCCTCTCCAGAGCATTCTCGTCGAGGAACGGGTGAAGGATGTGGATGTGCTGCAGATAGCTCCTGTGATGCCGGCGCACCGTGTCAGGGTCCGTGTTCAAGTGCCCGTATTCATCCAGGCCACCCACACAGTCCCGAGGTCGGTTGGGGGTCGAACTCGCCGGAAGCCCTGTGCCCCACGTCGTGCCCGGTGAGGCGCCCTGCTGCGAGTAGTCATCTTCCCGGGAGGGGCTGGCGGAACTGGCGGATGAGCTCGGTGGACAATCGCTCCGGTCATCGCCTTCGCCTCGTCCGTATACTCGGATCAGGCCACGTTCCTCCTCCAGCTGCATCACATAGTCCTCGTCGAACGGCTGTGGGCCCAGCAGTCGCTGTATCGAAGGCCACAGAAGCAGCTTGTGAGCCGCTGTTGTGTGCTCCACGGGGATCGAGAGTTCCCCGTCATCCTCATCCTTGAGGGCGGCATCCTGGCATTGGTCTGCCGCGTCCGTATTCTGCCCGGCGAGGAGAGGCACGTTCTCGCTCTTTATCTCCCGCGCGCCTCCCATGTCCATCACACCTGCATTGGGGGGATGTTCGACCGACGGCTCGGGCATAACCGGAGGCTTCTGGCTGGTGACATTGTTGAGAGGATCCTGCGCAGGCAACGAAGATTGTTGATGAGCTAGCAGTCGGTTGATCTGGGCACCCTGTTCCGCCTGGACCGCCTGCAGTTGCGTCAACCGGTCGTCCAGCTGCTGTAGCTTATCCAGGAGCAGCTGGGTGGCCTTCTCTTGCCTGCAGTTCCCGTCAGCATCGTCGCCGTCTCAGCCGGGTGGATGGAGGACTGACTTGTGAGGAGGCACCTCCTTGTAGACGCAGATGAGGTTGTTCTCCTTGCAGTGGCTGCACGCCGGTCGCCCCTCGTCACACTTGGCCTTTCTGGCCCGACATTGATCGCAGGCCTTTTGCAACAGCGTCAGAATCGATTGCTCCTCTCTTCATCCGACGTGAAGATCTTAAGGCCACGCTTACCTGTTGTGCTCGCGCTGCCTTCCGCTGGCGCGTCCCGTATGCTGGGTTGTAGTAGTTCGGTTCATATGGCACCGGGCCATGGGCCATGGGAGGATACTGTCCCGGCGCGATCGTGTGCGGGGCCGGCTCGCCGTTGGTATGGGGCTCGGGAGGCGGATATGCCATCCGCGGGCGGTACTCCCCCGGCGCAGAATGGGGGCTCGCCTCGGGGGCCATGGATCGATAGGCCGGGTGCGGCGGGTTGGCATCCGAGGGAGACTGAGTCGGTCCCGGCACGCTGCTGGGACGCCCGTACGGCGCATCGTGGGGGATCTGCGGCAGCTCCCGATTCGGCGGGACCGCGTAGGCATGCGAGGGGATGGGCGGTTGAGAGGGATTCGAAGACGACCGGCGCTGGTCGGCGCCGGCCCCTTCATAAGGCGGCGGATACGGGCGCCAGGAGGACTCGTAGAGCCCATGCGACGGGGGCAGCGGCTGTGATCCTTCGGGCGGAGGCATGCGGTGCACCGGGGGAGGCGGAGGGCCGCCGTAGGCAGGGAGCGGTTTGTTCTTGTCGTCAGTCGCGATCACGTCCATCGTCGGTAGTATGATGCTGCAGCAGACGGGCCATCTGCTCCGGAGTGCCGCACGTCAGGTGGTTGATGGTCGATCCCAGTCAATAGGCGTCCAGCATTGACCACATAGTGAGGTGGGATGCGCGCCCAAAAAAAAATATTTTTGTCTGCCAGTCAAATGAACTGCGCGAAGAGGGGAATTGTCGCAACAACAGCAGAAACCACGCTGTCAACCGGCGGAGCGTCTCGTGGCCTCGAGCAATCGCACACCGGGAGACTTGGGGAGGATCTGATCTGGCGGTCTCCGGAGACGCGGTTCAGTCAGCGATGCCATGATCCTTGCGATATTTCTCCGGGGGAGCAGGAGGACGGCGAGCGCTACATACCGTGGGATGATATGCCAGAAGGGGCAGCCGGACTGGTTTGCTGGAGGAGTTGGGAGGCAGACCAATCGAGCGGTCGACGCAGCCGGCGACGCTGCGAAGGAAAAGAGGTCGGGATCACAGAGAGAAAACGAGACTGCAGCAGATGCATGTGCCGGTGGAGGAGGGGGGGGGGGGGGGGGGGGGGGGGGGGAGGAGGATGTGCGTCGACAAGCACCAGACAGGCGAAGCACGGTCCAACGCAGGCCTGCGCTCCAGCTTCCCGATTCTTTCGGCAGCCAAGCTCTCGGGTCGACGCCGGGTGGATCAGCAGTTGGTATAGTAGTAGAGCGTAGTATGAGGGCCGGGCGTGTGCGTGCTGGAGCAGACCCCTCTGTCTTTCTCACAGAGGGTCTCCTCCGCACGGCGTGGACGCGATGCTGGTGATGATGATGATGATGATGATGATGATGATAGTAATAATAATAATAATAATAATAATATAACAATAACAATCGTGACAACTGGGCAGCAAAGACAGCCGGTGGAGCGGCCCAATTTCCAGGAGGGCAGTGCGAAGCTTAGCTACCAGGCCTGGGGAGGCGATCGGGACGCCACCAGGGCCGTCCTCTGGCAGGCCATGGGATTTGCTTGGGGTCGGGCTGGTCAGATCGATGAAGCCAGACGAGCAGGGAGACAGAGCAGGGAGGGGCAGGACGAGAGCACGGTGGGCCGGTGGACACGGTTGAAACCTCGGGCTGGCGGTGGCTCCGGGTTAGGGCTCGGCGGCATCACCGCCAGAGCAGACACCGCATGTATGTATGTACATGTCCACGTACATGCTCCAGGCCGGAGTACAGCACGCAGATCATTTGCCCTTTCCAAGAAGCAGCGCCGTGGCGGTGATCAGCAGCGCGGCCCGGGCTGCCTCCGTGCTCTTCCTTACCGCCGTGGGCAGGAGGCGGAACCGAATATTCTAGTGTTGATGCTTCGCCGTGTAGGGGAAAAGGTAGAACAGAGACGGATCAGAACCAAGGGTGCGGGCAGACCCCTCGTGGAAACATAATCCGTCCGCTGACAGCGCACAGAAACGATATTCCTCTGCTCGTATCTCTGTCCCCTCCCCCGTTTATCATGCGATGCGATCGGCATGTGGCCGCCTTGGATGCCACGTATGGCCCGTCTCTCTACCGCGCTGCTGGAAACTCCCGCCTAGTCACCGCCGTCCCAGCCCCAAACCCTCACCGATTCTTCGTCGTTTTCTTGCCGCTCATGATGAAAAAGCCCGTCGTGTCAGGTTGTCCTGCCCACCGGTGGCGTTCGCACACGCTGTGGGGTGCACCACGTTGTGGTCGCGCCGAGACCCTCCTGTTTTCCTCGGAGGGGCAGCGGACGCGGACAATTCTCCGTGCCTTCGCATCCTATCCTTCTCGACGGCCTTCCATGACATACTATGCGCGCCCGGTATCCACCCTGTCCCCTTCGAGTCGCTGCTCATAGGCCCTCCGTCATCACGTCTCGCCGCGTGAGCTCGCTAACGACGACTAGCGACCGACTATCAGCAATAATAATTCCCGGCGCCCAGGCTGCCCGGTCGATCCGTTGTTCCATCATCCCGTTCTCTGGAATGCCCCGTCGTGCGCTTGGCTTGGGCAGATCGTCACTGCAACCACGATGATGGCGGTGCTGGAGGCTGGTGTTGGGATCACCACCGGTCCCAGGTCTGGCTGGGCTACGCGGTTGTGATTCCTTAGACAGAGTGATCAGTTGCTCGATGCAAGGGGTACCCGACTCGGGAGTGACGTTGATACCTGCACGACGATGTCATCGGATACCCGACCCTCCCCTTGACCGTGGCTCACGAAGCTGGATGTTTCAAGAATTTTTTTTTTTTTCCCAATTCGTGGTTGGCGATCGTATTGATGCGGTCTGAGAAAAACCGCCCGGAGATGGTCGGCACTCCTGTTGCAAGTGGTCGCGTCCAACTCATGCGCGAGGATGCTCCCGCGGCCTCCTGGTCCCAAAAGAGGGTAGAGACATTGACAACACGATCATGATCTGAAGCAAGCCCTGATGCTCAACCAGCGGCAGCAGCGGTTCTCATGTCGGAGTTCCCGCGTAATACAGCGTAATAATACGAGTACCCCGCCCTCGTGCCCGACGGCATGGATTCGCCGGAGTTTCTCCTGACAGCCACCCTTGTCCGTCCCCCATTATTTGGAGTTCTCGAACGTCCTCCATGGGTTCGTTATTAGCGACCTTGGCGGGCACCAGAGATCTGCTGGTCGTGCCATCAGTCCACCACGGCTCTGATCTGTGACCGGACGCAGCTGCTGCGTCCCCTGGCAAATGGTTGAACGCCGCAACGCCCACCTAGGATCTCCTTGCTTGCTCCTTTGCGGGAAAGACAGCAACGTCCAATGACCGACCCCAAAGCCGAGGGGTGGTGGTACAGCAGGACCAGGGATGCTGGCTCTGATAGCGGAACAACATGGACGAATGGCAAGGCTGTCTCATTCACCCGCCGTTGGGAGAGTCGTGGCACAGTTTGCCAAAATGGAATTCTCCGACCGAAAACGACTGCCATCTGAGATCGATGGCGGATATCACCTGGACTGACAACAAACCTCCATGCAACTGGCATTCTGTAGCAGTGGGCTTACCCACACAGGGACGTATGTTCTCTCACCCGGTGGGGCACGCACAGAGAGGATCGACACGAGAACGAGTCCAACAGACATGGAACGTCGTCACATCGAAATGCAAACGGCGTCCAGTGCGCCCGCGTCGAAGTGATATGTAGAGCGCTCGAGCCTCTGGAGAACCAGGTCGCCCTGCGGCGGCCTGTTGATAGTGACGATGTCTCTTATCGAGCATTGTTCTGCACAACACTATGAATGCATCCCTTTTTGCCCTCTCTAAGAAGCTTCTCCGCACGTTTATACTCATGGAGACCAGCCACGTGGCTGTCGGAGTCACCACAGCGGCCCTTCGTCCAGCAGCCCTTCGGGGACAGGTGGGAGTAGGTTCTCCGCCATGAAACGGCCGCAAAAAGCAACTAATAAGGCCGAGAGGCGCGCGGCTGCGACGACGGGGTCGTGCCCTGCCCACCAGGTTCAACAAATCACCGCATCCCCCTTTGAATAAGCTGTCGATTGCGCTTATCACGGGCAATTGATACCGAAACCGGGAATCTGTATGCAGATGACTGGTTGCTCACTACTCTGATATATCTCACCAACCGTCAGCCCGTCCCAGATGGAGAGGAGAGACCCCGGCACAGAGATGGAATCCCCAGCTTGCCTTCCTATTTCTAACCCATCATGTCTTCTAACAACATGGACGGGTCCAAGTGGACGCATTTCGATCCTGTTTATGATTGCATCATAGTCACTGACCCTGGTCAGAACCCGTATCGCCGTTATATCCTGTTGTATGGAACTTGTGCCGACGGTGGCTTGACACGACCGAGATAATGACAGACTAGGGCATGTAAGCTGCTCACACATGAGAATTGACGTAGAACTTATATTTCTAGGTCACTGAGTCAGTATGTTCCGAAATTCCGTCTATTTGTCTACAACGTATTCGGAAGATTTTATGGAATCTCGCTCTAGTCGCGTATATAGCTCCGCAAGATCTCGGTATTAGCCGAGCAAACTTGGAGTCAATGGTTACCCGCCGTCCAGATCTACAAGCCCGTCAATGATGTTTTCCGGACTTGACAATGCACTATCCTTCACCGTCTACAGCTACGGTTTCATGACGGCGTACGGGTTGTAACTTGCGTGCATCCCACGGATCTGGTTGATGGGTCCCGGAAGGCTTTTGCAAGCCTGCCCGGGCCGCAAGCTTGGACGTCCCATGGATCTTGAGACGGCGCTCCAAGTTGATAGCGGGTGTACTCCTACTGTACGACTTGGCGGTCCGCCCCGGACGATCGCGCTCCAGCCTCGCCGCGGTGCTTGGACCGCCCTGCGGTCTCGAGACGGTCCCCGGCATCCCATTGGCCGGCGCGCATGGGCATTTGTGACATGTCACATTGCTACTCCGCAGTCTGTCGATCTGAAATCTCTGCAATGCAGCGTCCCCGGCCGGCGGTCAGCACCGAAAGCCTGGATACGGCCTGTACGTCACCCGCGGTCGCAGCCAGGCTTAGCGCGACCGAGCAACTCCGTCTCGGCCCACACGCGTCCCGATATTGATAAAGGATGGATCAGGCTCCCTTCTTCAGCTCGCGCTGCTGCGCAAGAACCTTGAGTCATGGACCGCACCTGTTTCATTCCGCTCGTCACGAGTAATTTGGATGGACGGGATGCGCAGGAACAGGCTGAATGCAGCGGCAGGACGTTCGTTCACAGCTCCGAGGCAATCCTTATAGAACTTGACATCTGACCTTTTGACTACGGGGGTTCTTGCGAGAAGTCTCTCTGCCATTACAGCTGCTGCAGTACTCGCAACTATGCGATGTGTGCCTTCGTGGAGTGTCTCTCTGTAGTATTCTGGAGCATGATCACCTGCTCTGCAGCTGACGAGGAAGAGCCTACTGATCAAAGACTATGTATCGGCTGCTAGTCTGCTAATGATTCTCGCTTCAGTCAGCGTCGTCTATGACTTTTGTTTCCGGATCGGTTGGTGTCCGCCAATGCATCTTCCACCTGAAACAATTCCGCAGATCAGCCGGTTTCATCAAGCTACCTCGATGCACGGGTACGGAGTTCCCCGTATATATCCACCAAGTTGCACTCGCGCAGTTTGGAGTACGCATTACGGAGCATACCAAGGCGTACTCTGTAGACCACCGTCTGGATTACGAGGACACGACTGGCTACGGCAATGCACACGGAAACTTGCCCCTGATCATCAGCCTCCGAGGCCAGACTGCACGGCACACAGATCGTCAGGTGACGGCGGCCGACACCGTGATGTGCACAGACAAGGCGGCCCTTCTTAAATAGGGTGGTCGGCTCCGAGGTCGCCGCGTCTTTCTCCGCCTGTCCGGTCTCGAGTCTCGACATGACGACATCTATAATCTATTTTAGTGCATGGACCAGTTTTTCTAACATTTGAAGCCCCATCAATAATGTTTGACTGCAAGCGCCTCGCCTTTCTAAGTTTCTACCTCCCAGGTATCCCGCTTGACCGGACCGGCACGCAGCTACCCCACCAAACTCGAGGCCGCCCCGGAGATCGAACCCTGCTAAGGGTAACGCTGATGAGCTGCGATCCACTCGATACTCGGCGCCGACCTTGCTGCGAACGCAGTACGAATGATACGGCTTGACTTTCTTCTTCAGGTACCAGCGCCGCAGCATGACCTCTCTGAGGCCCGCTCTTGTGCCAGTCTAGTTGAAATTCGACTGATCTGGTTGTACGCCTGTCACCGGCTGCTGCAACGGGCTTGTGCTTTGCGCTGGAAGGCAAACACGATTAATGGTAGTCGTCTCTCTCACATTCTTCTTCTCCCTACTGTACTGCGGAAGATGGCACTATTTGCAGCAGCGGCATTGGTTCTTCCAATATGCAGGCAAGGCACGCCATCAGGTCAAGTCAAACTCGTGGTGCAGAACACCGCAACGACGCATGGAATCAGAGGAAAATGCTGCTGCCAGCATTATTTATTTCACATGTCCTGGGCCTCGAGAGCCAATTGACATATCACCTCTTTTTTTTTTCTTCTCTCGTTGCATAAATGACAATAGTCCCTTGGTCCTAGGTTCTATCCAGGCCCTTGCATACAGGTTACCCCAGCCCCAGGCTGCTAGTTCACAGACAAAGAGATGTCCCTTTGCGCTTGTCTGCCTAATCTGCGTCTACAGCATCCCGATTGAGTCGGTATCATCTTCGTCGGCATTGTCATGTTGTGCCATGTCATGTTATGCTATGCACGACAGATGTACATGCATACATGGCATCCATGGGCGGGATGATCTGATCAGATCGGATCTGATGTGGTGTAGCTCCAGGTGGTGCCTACTAATGTCATGTTCCTTGCAAAAGTACTGTGCCTTGCTTGGCTGTCTGTCTAACTCCTGGCTATCCCGATTGAGTATGTATATTCAGCATTTATCGATGGCGTGGTTAATCTGATCCGATCGGATCTCGCGGACATAGATCCGGACGCTACCTTGCAAAGGTACGGGTGCATGCTCTATCCAGGAACAGGTGAGTAGTGACTTCATTCGCGTGCGGAGGTTTATTTATGGAAATGATATTTGATGCAAGCCATCATCATCATGAGTTGACTCTCTACACTCCGTACTGCTGAGTGCAGAGTACGGATACTAGCACCAGCACAGCCTCAGCCTCATCCCTCCATGCGGCTCCGCACAGTTCTCATGCTACGCGTTAACGCGTTAGATCTGAATCTAAAATAATCTGAATCTAGTTAGTTTAGTTAGTGGTAGTGGTAGTAGTAGTAGTGTAGGAGAACCGAGAAGTGAATTGTGGAGTCGAACTAAGACCAAGTAGTAAGTTAAGTGGGGCGACTGGGGGCTGGGGGCTGTGTCGGGTCAGTCAGTCAGCGGTCCCACGTGACAAGTTCCCCCAACATGGCAGTGGAAAACGAAGTTCCAATAGAATACAGTAATAATCAATATCTCAAAATTGGTCATCTGGGCAGTCTTGCTGACGGCAAGGCTCAAAGCAGGCATACGGAGTACTGTATACACTCCGTATATACATAGTTGAAGAAAAAAAAAAGCTCGAGGGGCTTTTTAGTCAGTTGCTGTGCTTGACGACGAGATTGGGATTTATTTATTTAGTATGATACTACATCAGAGAGACAGGCAGGCAGGCTGAGAATTGGTACTGATGAGAAGGTCATGCTGCATAGAGTAGAGTTGTGATGATGAAACTGTCTTAGAAACGAGCTGACAGGCCTGACAGACTCCTTACGGGCCCCCCAGACTCCTGGATCTGAATCTGACTGAATCCGATACTCCGTGCCCCGTGTGGCCCTACAGTATGGCCCTATCCTATCCTATCCCTATGGGCATGGGAATAATGCCATAGCTACTAGCTAAGCTGCTAGGCCTCAGCCTGAGACATAAATAGGTACTGTACAAATATACAATACCCGCCTAAATAAAAATCTGGACTCCTCTTGGAGGGCAGGGCTACACATCTATGTGTGTGTGTGTGTGTGTGTGTGTTCTGTAGATGCCCAGTCAGCTGGACCTAGATGTCTTTAATGATAATAATAATAATAATTTAATCCCCAGGAAAGACGTACCTTTTTAGCTTTGACAATACTACTGCGTACACACTACGGAGTATATATCAATCTGATCTATCGATCGATCAAATACGGAAATGGACACGATCTCCCCTTCGAGACGTAGGGTCGGAAGTTACTCTCAGAGGTACATACATATGTAGAAAAAAAATTGCCTGCGTTTCGTCCACTGAATAGTCGCTGCTCTGGTGCTTGCTGTGTGTTCATGGATTTAGGTATTTAGGTAACCGGAACCTTTTTATTTTATTCTATTCGCCCTGTCACTCTCAGTCTCAGGAAAAAACAACTGCAAAGACCTCAACTCAAGCCTTCTAAAAAAAAGTCTGGTTCAACCGCGGCAGGTTGATTCTTGGCTGATCGTGGGAAATCCAATCCTCAGGTAGGTAGGCATGCCTGTATGAACGCTCGCTCGTTTTATCTCGTCAATTAACCCCTGTTCCTCCTAGCGCTGTCCGGGGGGCGGTCTTTCCAGATACCTAAATCTCAGAAGGAGCATACTGTCAGTACATACGGAGTACTCCATAATTGGAATTGGAAGTTCATGTCAGACAAGTCATCGAGGAGCGTTAGCCTTCAAGCTTCAGAACTTGAGCCTGCTTTTTTTTATGGAGTATGGAGTAGGTAGCCTGCAGGCTAGTCACAGACGCGCAGGAGTCACGATCAAGATCAAGACCAAGCTTGGGCAAAGGTGTGTATCGACGATCATCAGTCAGATCGGGGCATACTCTGACTCCGACCTCCGTGGGTAGGGACTGTGAAGTGTATGTTTCCTCCGTACGGAGTACGGAGTACATAATACTGCACGTTGCTTGATGAGCACAGAAGATTTATTATCTAGCAGGATTTACGTGGTGCTCTGCACAGAGCGGAGAATACTGCATGGATCCAATGCTGATCAGTCTTGCAACGGCTTTTTTTTAAAGCGTCTTGAGACGAGGCTCCAGGATTTTAAGGGGACTCGGGCTCTATTGAACTCGACGCAAACAAACACCCATCGAACCGATTCTGTACGGTTCTGGACGAGGGCACTTTGCCACAGATTGGGTGTATTCCCCGACTCACTTCTCATCGTTGATGACAAGCACTGCTTTGGTGCCCAACCAGTCTCCAGCGGTCGATCTAATACGTTCTATAATTATCATTATGATCAGTCTTCAGGCCGTTCCTTCGAAACTAAACCCCTGATCGCTGCCTGACTCGGAAATTAAGCATGAAGCTTCATTACTCCATTCGAAGCTGGAATCTTCTCGAAGGGAGATTCAGCGAGTCGGAGGAAATCTTCAGGATAAAAGATTACTGTTCTATTGCATTTTCCGTGGAGAAAGCGAACGAAACCATACAGGAAGAAGGAAGAAGGAACATATGGTGTGCTGTAGATAATGCAGCATGCATTGATTGTTCACAATTAATGATTCATAAAGCTGTCAACAATTCTACAGATGGAGATTGATCTTGCAGGATTCTTTCGATGGCACAGGCACTCTTTCTTTTTAGACTGCATGCTCTGTCGTCCAACTTCTCCATACTGCGCAGATGTAGCCTGTATAATAATACCTATCCAAGAATAAACTGGCGGCCACCGCCGCATCGGATAATTTTGTTTCTACTCGGCATCATCGGACCGCGCTCCACCATTGTTACGGTTATCGGCACGAGACGATCGATCAATCACCGATCTAAAAAATTCAAACAAAAAATAAGGCTTTGTGCGCCCGGCCGGATCCGCCGATCCTGACTACTGACAGGCATACGGCGGAGTGCTCCATCCGTATAAGGCATTTGCTCCGTCAAAGCCAGTGTGTCTGATACGAAGGTGTATAGAGTACTACTGTACTACTGCTGATGGTGATGATGATGGCCCCGCATGGCGTCTTTCGATGCTTCCGGATCGAGCAGTCGCTGGAAAGGTTGGACTGGACTCGAGGGTCGAAGGATGAGGCTGGTGATCTGATCGCTGGTGGCACGTTAAGCCACTGCTAGATTGGGGAAGTCGATGATGGGTGGATGGATAGAGAAAAGAAGATCGTCGTTTCAGATAGCGAGCGAAACGCCCGACTTGATAAGAATAAAGTTTGTTTAGCATCACTGCGGAGGTATTATTACTCGGCACTTGCTACCTGACTCGGTCGAATCCCGGCAGAAAAGCGCGTAGTTAAAGAGACGGACGTAATTTAATCTGCCTGACTGTGGAGTTACAGGTAGGGAGCGGCAAGTCAGGCACTAACTACCTCCACAATCAGTCGAAATTCTCGAATCTCAATCCAGTCCTTCGGGATATGCTATTTTAGGAGGACGATGGCGTTATTTATTTAGACGGATCTCGCCTCACTCTTATCGTATCGATATTGGCTCTGGTTGAATGTTGTCCCTGCCTAATGTTTCATGATAGAATCTTATTTTTACCCTAACTTCCCAATTCTGGAAAATGCCCATGAGTGGTGAGGCGGACATATATGCATACATACTTTACTGCATCTCTCTCCGCCTTTTGCATAATACTACAATGTACATGTACATACATACTTCCCTAGCGATCTGTCTGCATGGATAGATACGCAATGTATTCGCCAATAATGAATCATTGCTTAGGGACATCTTCAATTCCATCAGTATCCTCACCAAGTCGTGTCAATCGACACGACGAGCTATACCCCATAGTCGACTAGGAATGTACAGTACACAGAGCTATCAGGCAGCGGAAGCATCTCCAATCTCCACTTCATGATGATTATTAATTAATAATAATCGTATCTGCATGTAACCCGTCATCCTGCCAAGTTAGTCTGTCGGACTATGTCTCCGCATGCCTTGTAGTGGTTTCAGGAATATTATAGACTACAGCAGAAAATGATGCCGTTAGCAATCTTGATGCCGGTCGTATCATCATTTGACTTTTTCTCTATTTAAGAGGGGTCACCCCTTATCCGATCACCCCCTTACCCGATCACCCGCCCGAAAGTCATAGAATTGATCATTTTGAATCCTATATACAACGCCACCTAATATGCCTGCCGTTCAAATATACAGCTTTGCAGTCCAGCTTCTAGAGCTGCTTTTGATGCCCTTTTAGCTTCTAATTCAGGCTGCCTGGCCTGAATTTTAGCTTCTTCTTCTTCAGCAGCCTCCTCCATAGCCTTCTTAATCTTTTTATTATCCATCCATTGGTAGAGCTGGTATGAGGCCAACCTGCCTTAAACCAAGATGTTTGGAGAACCTTGCCTTTGAATATAACCAACAAACAAATATTGGCTCTGATAGCACTAATAGTCTCAACAATTGTAACCCACTTGCAATTCTATAAAGATTGGATATAAGTATGCTTCTTGCCGGCCTTTGCAAGCACCTGGGAGTTCATACAGAGCCCTAATGCAATCTCAGTCTCATCCATATTTCATATATTCTCTAGTTGAATCTGACATGTGGTTTGAATGCAATGAAAGTGCTTATAGAATTCATGAATCTGTTCTGGCTGGGTATTCTGAATCTGTTTGGCATCAATCCTTCATCTGATAATTGAAGACACGCTTGGATTGTGTTGAATGAATTTAGATAGCCATGTCTTGCCCAAGGGAGTTGTATTGCCATTCACGCGGAGGATTTGGGAGACCATTTCTTGTGTACAGGTATGAGAGGGTGGAAATCCTTGCTGATCTTGCCCAATTATCGACTCAGCTAGGAATTGCTTCTGAGCAGGAGTCAGTTGCTGATGTGGTTCATGACTGACATGTCTTGTTGCAGTCCCAGCCTTTCAATCATGTAGGGTGGTATAGGGTATGTCATAAGCTAGAGCAGCGGCTCATATAGAGGTGATTTTGCCAGAATCAAGATCAGCAAGGGCCATTTGGATCATATTCTCACAGGAATCCATATTGAACGCGTTGTGGTGGACTAGATGAGGTGATTTGATGAAGGAACGCGTTCTGACGCGGTGATCGGGTAAGGGGTGACCCATCTTACTTTTTTTGGGATTGGGTATAAATTTATCAATCTCGACCTTGATTTCCTGAGCTGGATGGTCACACATATCCTTACGTGAGAGACTCTACGGTGGATCGAGGAATGAGCCCTGATAGCTAGATACTAGTACTAGATAGAACTTACCAATTTGGTCGAGTCGAGTGCTCGCATGGGCAATAACGTCAAGCTGATCGAGTCGCTTCTCCTTCACAGTCGGTACCTGCCATTGAAAATTGCGTGGTTAATTTATGGCTTAAGAACACCTTTCGTATCATGGATAGTCTCTATACACTGGAACTCATACTACTACAGCCGTGCTAGTGTACACCTAATAATACATATTGGAGGACAAATCTACGGGTCATGCTTTGCGGACACGCACTGTACCTACCTAAGTAAAGTAGCCTTGGAATATGCTCCTGTTCTGTTGTTATGGGCGGCATAGCTATGCTATACGAAGGTCAGTATCTTCAGTTCATGTCTGCGTTAGAGCATTAAGGAAACGAGCAGACGAATAGGACGCGCCCATTGATGGCAAGTAGTTAAGGTCGACTCTTTAAGTGATATATAAACTATTCGACTGTTTTAGAAATTCTGGGTGGGAGGGTTATCTGGACTTATGGGGTAAAATAGCAAAACGACATTTTAATGGACGAAAAGAAATAAGAAGGGAAACTGGACTGATGCGCCGCTCGTTCGGACCAGGGCGCTTCTAGCTGTTCATGAAGCAAGGCAGTGCAAGAGCTAGACTTCTGAGCACTCGAATACTGTAGATCCAATCCGAATCCGAATGTATTGAAATCAGAAACAATTCATCTACCCTGGATCACACCAAACGAGACGTAATTCTTTTTTTTCCTCGATCGGTTGCCCTTTGAAAATCCTCCAAAGAGTAGCGAGAAAAAGACATGTCCATATCAGTACCTGAAAGAAACTGGTTATTTGCATTTGCAACAGGAGAGAGGGGGAACGGTGCTCAATTTCAAATTCTAGTGAGATATCTAGGTCAACTGCGCGGCGCCAGTTGGATTCAGTCAGAGTTTCTCATCATGTAGTGGAAGATGCGCCAAACTCCTTCGAACGCTTCCAGGCGGTCGCTGGCCTTGAAGAGGTCGAACCATCTCGTCCGGCGAAGCTGGAGTATGTGCCACGGCTGTCCGGAAGTGTTTTTCTCTTCAGGAAAAAACCTCTTTCCTGTTTGGATGTTCTCGAGGTAGCGACGGTGGACCCTCAGGTGGACGATCGAAACGTGGGTGTTGATGCTGGAGACCATGTAAATCTGGACAAAGCAGTGTCAGTCTTCAATGCAGTCTCCAACGCCAATACACAGAAGTGCTTACATCATCAAACGGGCTGTCCTTGGGCTTTCCGATCTGCATATAGATCATCTTCTTGTCCCACAGGCTCGGGCCGGGCTGCAGCAGCTTCCACTTCTCGGCATTGCTCATCTTGCGCGGATGGCCAGACGAGCCGGACGAGGTCCTCCGGAAGGTAAACGGATGGTCGTGCTTCGAGCGCTTTTTGGCATTGCCGGCCTCGGCCGCGGCTTTATTCTCAGAGTCGTCTTCAGCAGGCTTCTCGTCCGAATTGCTCGCATCTCCCGTGACGCCCGCATTCGGCGCTCCGCCCCATCGTGGCTTCGTCGTCCACCATTTGCCCTCGCCAGGCTTCACCTCGGTGGAACCCTCTCTCGCGCGTTCCTGAGCCATGAGGAGCATGGCGCCGATCTCCCGGAAGAGATCACAGACCTCCCCCGTGCCATATCCCACGTCTTGCCCAGCCTCGCGAAATGAGGTTTCAGGGCGGCACTGGACTAGGAGCATCGGTCCTTCGAGGATACCTTTGCGGGCCAACTGCCGGTCCTTCGGGGCCCTGGCGGCCAGAAGTGTCTGACGCACAGGGAACAGGAGATTTCGCACCGCAAGCCTTGGCGGAAGAGAGGGAACGGTCGTCTGGCACCCGAACGGCCAGGCAGCCATCTCGACGAACCCTCGAATGGTCTCTTCGCGCATCTCCTCGGGCATTTCGCTTCCGTTGCCAATTCGACGTCCGGTGTACACGGTCTTTGTCGGCTGGCTTGCTTGGTCCTCTCGTTTGTCCTGAGTGTCGCTGTCTACGTCCATCTTGCCGTCCGTTCCATCCGTCTTTTCCGACTGGTCGTTATCCGTCTGCATCTTATCCCCTGCTTCCTCATCTGATGTTGGCTTTGGCGTGGCAGGACGTTCATAGTAGTGGTCGAGACTGTCGTCCCAGTACTGAGCCATGTGCTCCAGTCCGGCCCAAAACCTCCTCGACTGCGTCAGCCTGACCCTCTCACGGCCTGGCCGCGGAGCCATTCGAGAGACTTCTCTGAAAGCATCGTCATTGTCGATGAGCATCTCCTTCTTGACCACATCGTACTTTTCTTTGGGAGGATACGGGTTGCCATTGCTCATCAGCTTCTGGGAGGTTTCGGATCCCGACTGGTCGGACGAGTTTTCTTCCCAAGGCAGCGGAGGAAGATCTTTCATGCGATCCTCCGGGACGATGCTCGAGATCGGAACATCAGACTGCAATTTCAAGTTGAGGGCTTTCAAATGGTGCACAGTGAGATCCTGCGGCTTCCTGATGGAAAGGAGCACACGGTAGAAGTCATCCAGTGTAGCTTCAGAAGCATTTTCATCGGGTTCCGGGATGACATAGGAGGGGAAATCGAGGGGTGTAGGGGCCGACGGAGGCTGCCGTTCCTTTTCAACATCGATGCCCACGGCGGGCACGGCTACAGTGATCATTAGCATCTCAGAAATTAACAATTGGATAGTCGATAATCAGATCATGAAAATGGGTGTAGTTCTAGGGAACTGTATATACGCCAAGGATACTTGTGACCCTCTTGGCGTACTACCCCGACTGAACATCATGTATGCAAATCGAAGATATTTCTAAACACACGAGACTCAAGAACCGGTGACGAGAGTGTATACATGTACGGAATAAACGGCGAGTGCAAAAGGCCGCAGACAACCGGACCCCGAGTGTTGTGACATTGAGATACTGATACGAGTTGACTGAAGCCCCACAAGCGAGAGGGGGGTTGGGCAACGGATATCTAACATCAAGCGCACCCACAGAAGAAGAGCAGAAGACAGGAGAGGTACGGACACGGCGGCAGGACCGTCCATATCGGAGGGCAGAACAGAAGAGATGCTTACCTATGCCACCGCCCCAGCCAAACATGGCGAGGGAGCGCTCTGGATGATCGACCTGGAAGCTGTCGACGAAGGGGAGGGGGAGGAGGGCTCGGGGGGCTTCAGGAAGCACGGATCACATGCCCCGACGAGCGCAGAGCGGGAGACGAGCGGAAGCCAGCGCGAGCAGGCGACTGTCGAGCAAGAGATGTCGCGTGCGATGTGCTCGAGGCCACGGGTGGAGAGGAGTGGTCGTGTCCGCCCGCCGTCCGGAGCACGGAGGGACGGAGGACTGCTGCGTCGTGGGCGTGAAGTCACCTCGAGCGACCGGGCACGAGGTCAAAGAACAAGAACGGGCGGAGGGCCAGCGTGGGACGCGGCGTCGCACCGGCCGCCCGACGAGCTAGAGAGAGATATGCCCATAACCGTCAAGGTGCTTGGGTAGCCTGGCAGGACGCTGGCCGGGGCCAGCATCCGGGGGGTTCTGCACCGCCAGTGGGAGCGATCGGTGCTCGCGGCTAAGGGGCCTGGTCCACCCTGTCAAAGAGCGAACGGTGGAGAGCGACGCTGCGCCGCATGCACGCCGCCTGCGCACAGCGACCGGGAGCTGTCTGGATGGAGTCGATGGACAGGGCCCTGGAGGACGTGGCTGGTCGAGAGGAGAGGGGGAGACGGTGCTTGGTGATGGCCCAGGACCGCGTCAGGTGGCAGGGACAGGCCAAGCGGCCGCGCGGGGTCTCAGGTCCCGGGGCCCGTATGTGCTGGATCCGGAGACGCCCTCGTCATCGATTATCGATCTCGATCATGATGAAATCTGGATGGAGATGGAGAATGGCCGATGGAGAAGTCGTGGACTCGTGGTCGTCGAGCGGATACCGCATCCGCATCCCACGTCGGTACGGCACGGGACGGACGGCGGCTCCCCGCTGAGTCAGCGCCCACATGACAAGCCCTAGCCCTAGCATGCTAGTCCCCTTTCGGCCGGACCCCGCGACCGCGTCCACCTGAAACCGCCAGCCTCGACGATGTCCTCGTCCTCACGCCTCGAGGCGTCTGTCTCTGTCGTCCAGGTGCAGCGCCCCTGGTCGACCATGCCTCTGCCTTCGAATATGCCCTGATGCGTCTCCCCGTTCTGGGTCGCGGCGGGTTGCTGATGACGGGCCTACTTCTCGGTTTGTCCGGCGTGGTGATGACCTCGCAGAGCTCTCCACGTTCTCTGGCATACCACAGTGTGATCTTGCGTGTCAGGCCTGGCTGTGTCTCGGGCACGCTGCCGCCGGCCAAACAGAATGTCTTTCTGGGCATGTGGCTGTCCGGCCCTGTTGCAACTCTCAAACCGCTTGACTCTCCATGCGGATGCGAGTTTTCCTGTTCCGATCCTGCTTCACCATGGCATCCTGAAACCCTGGGGATCCGGTCCCTCAAAAGTCGTCTTACACCGTTTGTTATAGACCTCCAAAGAGGGCAATGTTCGCTTGGTCTGCCAAACGGACTCTCCGTTGCCCTCCCCTTATTGCCTGCTATGTCTAACATGGCCCAGTCTGCTTGGTGCCTCGCGGTCTCTCTCTTTCCTCTTTAATCTGCTTGTTTGCCGCCGCATTGCGAGATGCATTGATATTTACGCGCCCTCGAACCTTTGAGGGGCGGTTCTCTTCAAATCAACGTCTTCCACAAGGCGTCGTCATTTCATAGCTTTGACAGCTATCTCTGAGGTTCAATCTGCAGGAAATCTGAGGGGCCATTGAGCATGGAGCTCTCCGTCATGGCTACTGCCTCCATCGTCACCTTCAGCGGGCTGAGATGCACCAAGGTACGGCGGACGACGAGAGCTCCGGTATCAACCTCAACGTCGTCGTCAAACCCACCAATCGAAACGTCTTCCGGCAATCAAGCAACGCCAATATCATCTCCCATCAAGACCCAGGTATCGACTGCGTCTGATCCAGCACCGCAGCCCGGTGTTAGCCCTTCTACCACCACGACAGCAATCTCTTCCCCTTCTGCCACGGGACAGACTACCATCACGAGTCCTCCCGACACGGCTGGTGGTGAGTCGTCGGGGTTCTTGTTGAAGTCTTCACATAGTGTTGCGTCTGAGCTATCTACAGGGACGAATGATGCCACTGGATCCTTCCCATCTGCAACTTCTACAAGCTCACCATTTGGACCGGTTGGAGTCTCTTCCAGCGGGGGCTCTTCTCAAAATTCCTCGGGCAAGCCCGGTGACGGTGGCAGCCAGCAGATTCTCGGGGCTGTCGTGGGCGCAATGCTTGGAGCCGTCGCTATTCTCACTGTTGCGAGCTTTCTGTTGTTCCGTCTCCGACGGCGCCGACGGCGCCGCAGAGGCCGCAGGCCTGAAGATACCATAGACTTTTATGCCACCGAAAAGTCGCAGCGGGATAGCCCGGAGACTTTAGAAACGCAGGGTCTCTCAGGTTTACCAGCCTCTTCTGGAAACGCGGACAGAAAGGAGCCGCAATCGTCAGACCAACCAGCACAGTTGGAGTCTTTACCGAGAGCAACTATCAGGGACTCGGCTGCTGGCCCGCCAGAGTGGTTATCCGCAGATCCCCAGCAGAGCCAAAGGGACCGGTTCTCTGTATGGCCTTTGCGGTCAAGACAGACCTCCAGCTCAATCTACGGAGATGATCTCAGCAGAATGCGATCACAGATGCCAGATCCTTCATCTAATCCATCACAGACTCCAAAGGCGTCCTCGCAACTTCTCCGGGCATCAGATCCTTTTGCAGACCCCAAACCTACGAATGGGCAGGAGACTTCCACGGAGCAATACCGCTTATCATTCCCTCAAAGCGCCTTCGAGGGCTTGGACTTTGACCTGCCGCCCACAGGACCCGCACAACCAAGGAGCGCCGAACCGGAGGACGGCCGTAACGGAAATCCCGTTAAAACCCCTGGGCATGACCGAGAAGACAGCACCAGCAGCAGCATTATTGTTCTCCCTGGCCGCAGCAGCTTCGGCAGCAGCTTGTACGACGGGAATTACTACGCAACCGCGGCGGACCTGGCTCGATGGAGGCAGGAACGCGACAAGTTCACGAGGGCTAGCACGCGGAGCGATCCCTTCGACCTGGAACGGCCCTTGATGACGACGTACACGATCGCTCGGCCCTCTGGGGGCGATATCAGATGGGGCTCGATGCAGAGTACTGACTCGGACATGACCCTTTGCTCGCCTGTCAAGGAAGACGACAGATGATCTTGGGCTCTTTTCCAGCCTTTATCTATGTTACACGATATAGCCTGAGGCCGGCATCTCCGCTTTATGACGTCATTGGATCATGGACAGGAGATATGATGCGGTCTCGTCGCAGGCCTGTCCTCAGCTTCCACCGTCGTTTATCGCACTTCGACTGTGCGTCTACGAGGAAAGTGGCAGTCCAGGCCTGCAGATGAACGAGTTCGTCCTGTATTGAACAGCCAGGAGTCAGGAAGAGAGGAGTTCCCGCATGGCGGCTATGTTTAGAACAATCGCACGCGTCCCCGGTCGGCTGCGGGCAGAGTCCAGAAATGCGAGCTGGAGGCTCGCAAAAAGATCCACGGCGAAGACAAATGCCGAAGCGCACGCAAGCATTGATCATTCCAACCATGACTGGTTCAGGTTGATTCATTCCCATCGAAGTGGGAGTCCACGATCGGATGTCACGGTGTGTGTGACTATGGAAGTACGCATTGCTCGAACAGCATATATGTACCGTACTGTACTGTACGAACCATTTCTCGGGCTATATTTATATTATTTATTATGGGCTCTTGGAGATAAGCGAGGTCTCATCGCAACACAGGTTGCGTTTCATGCTCCTGTTTAAATAATAAATTCCATTCGATGAACAGAACATGGCCTCCCCCCTTCTGAAGGCTTCATTCATTATCTTATCCATACAATACGGGAGCACCTATTGTGTTACTAGTAGAGATTAGTAAATGATGCGTCAGGTACAGACAGATGCGATGGACAGTGCGAGTCGTCGGGACTCAGACCGCTTATCTATCCATCCATCCATCTATCTATCAGCAGTGGAGTCCGGACACCCCTGTCAAGGCATCTGCATTTGCAATCTGCATCACCGGTGAAGCAAGAGTGGTGACGAAACAAGGGCTATGATACGAGGCACCCTCTCGATTCGATTCGCATTACTCGGGTCCCGGGTTCCGGACCGCGACCCCTGCCCGACCGGGTCCGTCTTGGTCGCAGTCGGGGAGTCAGACCCGGTCGGGTCTGGGACTCCGGATCGATGATGGTAGATGTCTGTGCTTGTTCGTGCTCATGCTTCATGCTTGATATAGTTATGCTTCACGCTTCATGCGCGGTAGTGGTAGTGGTGTGGTGTGAGTTATATATATATATGTATGCAGGTAGGATAGGCTAATTTATTGGTGCTACAGAGCCAGACAAGGAGCAAAGACGAAGATAAGACAAGGAAGTAGTAATAGCAGAGACTACTGTAGACTTCCGTATGTACAGTACATGTATATACACAGAGTATACCGGTGCGAATGCCGGACCGAATAATAATCGGCCCGTTTATTTAGTTAGGGCTGTTCAGTTGTTGGGATATTGCCTTTGCAGAAAGATAGGGTGGGTGGGGTGGAAGCGGGGAGTATTCTGCCAAGTGCGCATATTATGTTTATTGTGATCCATCTATTGGGTATTTATGTATGGAATATAGCCCAGTCGGAATGGATGAGAAGGACAATAGATATCTATGACTGTGAAGTGAAAGTAAAATGATGGAGTAGATCGAGTAGACAGACCAGCTATCACGTTCGAGAAAAATCGTGCTTGCAGATTTAATATTCGAATCAACACGAAGCGGCAGCAATGGGATACAACACATGACAGCCGTAGTCAATACTTCCATAAAAGACTGGTGATGATCGACTGGCTAGAGTCACGAGACTGCAATACCCATAGCGTTCTACAGTTCTCATATATGTCGGGACATGGCCAGTTCATCAGCGTTACACATTCAGATTTGTAGCCTGGTCTACCGAACCAGTGCGGCAGAGACCTAAGGAACATAGGAGCGTCGTTCCATGGAGCGAAAACGCAGAGAAAGATCCGGGTTCGTTGATGGGTGGAAACAGGTTCGATATCACACAAAATCGCCATACCATGATGTTTGTTTTCTTCCTTTTTTTCGCCATGAGAACGAGAACGCACACGTTTTTCTGGTCCAGAACCCAGTTCCCGATTTCCCGACCGTTCACTCCGCAGTCTCAGGCCATCATCGATCCAAGCCTCGGTCAACCTGACGACCCTGGTCTGCCGGCTGGTCTTGTTCCCCAACTCGACCTCCGCACCATCAGAGAGCGTGCAATGAAGAAAATTACTCACGCGCCTCCTCACTCTCAGCGACCATGGCATTCCGCTTGGCGGTGAGACGCTCCTGTCGTCGCTCACGGGCGGCCTTGGTCTTGGCACGCTTAGCATCCATCTCCTCCTTGAGGATACGCTCACGCTGCTTCTCGGCCTTGGCCTTGTGGATCTGTTGACGAGTTTGTCAGCTCAGTCCTCAATGGGGCTGGACGCCGGTCGAGCCGTATTCGGGAATGGATGGGTCGTAGGTCGTGCTCAAGTCAGGAGACAAAAAGCGGGAGACTTACGTGCTCGACCAGAGCGCGCTTGTGCTTGAAGGTGTTACCCTTGCTCAGGTGGTAGAGCTCGTGGTAGAGGTGCTTGTCAATCTTGCCAGAGGCACGGTACTTGACGAGGAGGCGGCGGAGGACACGCTGGCGGCGCATCCAAAGGACTTGGCTAAAGGGAGAAAAAGACACACACACATCAGCCGTCGCTTCTCGACAGAACACCCGGATGATCGCGCCCAGGATTAATGACAGCGGGATGACGATCGCGAGCCCATCCGTTGCTGCAACGAGACACTCTCCACGTACCTAGGCATTCTGGCGTCCTTAGTACCCTTCCTCTTACCGAGACCCCTGTGTCTGCCGATCCGGCGAGCCTCAGCCAGCGCGCGGGCGCGGGCGCGCGAGTGCATGGTGACGGGCTTGCGGATGATCAGACCATCGCGGACGAGCTTGCGGATGGTCTGGCGGGAGTTGGCGTTGGAGATCTCGTTGACCTCGTTCGGGTCAAGCCAGATCTTACGCTTGCCGCAGCCGACCACGGCGGCGGCGAGGCGCTTCTGGGTGCGAAGGTTGACCCTGTTGGGAGAGGACGCAGTCAGTTTCGCTGGTCGCGGGCACAGTTGGTGCGATAAATGTGATAAATGTGGGATTTGTGGGAGGGGTCGCGTCCAGCGACCCAGGACGGCAGATGCACGTCCATGAGCGAGAGCATCTCTGCAGAATCGACTGTAGCTGAAACTCGGGGGAAAAACTCACATCTTGATGTCGGCGTGTCGACGGTCGTTGGCGGATGATGTTCGTTCAAGTCGACAACGGTTTGACTTGGGGTGAGGAGTTTGAGATAGGATGGTGATTAGCTAAGCTATGTGCTGCTAAGCGAGAAAACCCACATTAGGGCTTGTGCCCCGTCCCGCGGGCTTTTCCGCCGGCGTCCCACCAGGCAGACTGGCACACGCCAGCATACGTCGTAGTACAGGTCTACTCTGCAGGACAATTAAAAGAAAATTTCATGCGAACTGGCCGACTACGCTGCATTTCCGAGTTCGATGGCTTTGATAGAGGTCTTTGCAAGCGGACTGCGAGTCTGTTGTTAATCGTCATGATTATCTAATCATCACGTGATGATATGTATCAAGATATCAACCCTATCTACTCCGTACATGGTTCACAGGGAGCAATGATCCAGAAGTATATCGCATGCATGCTGGAATAAAGAACACAGAACCAAATTTATTTCACCAGAAGAGCAGGGAATATAGACTATTCATCGTCAAGCATTACTCATCCGCAGTGTCCTCTCCAAGCTCTACTCTTCCAACGCTCCAGACCTCTTTCTCGTCCTCAACTTCGTCGTTCGACAGCCCCAGTCCTCCTTGGCCGCCTTCTGCTTCTCTCCTTTCCCTCGCTTGGCCGGCGAGACGTAGCGTAACGCGCTTGAAGTAGTCCGACATGGCCCGTTTGGGTCCGGGTGCAAGCTCCGCACCTGGCCCAGCCATGTACTTCTCAAAGACAGCTCCTTCGGATTCCACGACGGAGAAGAGGGACATGAAAGCGGCCTCCGCAGCGAGCTTGATGGGGATAACGACATCCCGGACGCTGGCAAAGATTGCCGGCGCAAGCAGAGCCAGGTGAGGCCGGGTGAGCTCCGGATGTAGACGGCTGACCGTACGGATGACCACAAGAGCCAGACGACGGCTGTCCGCTGGGCTGCCCGGTTGTACCATCGGGGCTAGCGCTTCGAAGATGGTCTTGTTGTGCTCGAAGTTTCGGGCAGGGCTATCTGTGAGGAGATATTTTCCTGCGGCGAGTATGCTGTTATCGGATATGAATGGCTGTCCAAGTGTTAGCGTCATCCACGCCATGGGGATTTTTGGTCTGCACGTACATCCGTGTTGGAGATTCCTTGGCAAATGATAGAGGGTGTTTCAGCGGGGAAGTTCTCGAGTAACGATGACGGAGATTCGACGAGCAGTGCATTGAGTCCCAGAATGGACGCGTGCGTGAAATTTGTGGTGAGCACCCGGTTCCTGATTCGTTTCGTTAGCATGTCTTGACCCGGTTGGGAACGCTGTACCGGCAACATACCTGATGAGTGGTACGGCGGTTGCTGCAGGAAGGTTCTTGACGAGTGCACCAAGAAGCCGTGCGTTGGTGGTTGCCATCGCATCTGTAGACGTTAGAATATGAATGGAGAGTCGTAGCACAGGAGCGGCATTTACCATTCTGGTCACTGCTCTCGTCGTCGATCAGAGCAAGAACAGAATTTCTCGATGCCTCGCTCATACTAGCACCAGCCTTGTCCACAACCTGGTGGAGAGCTTTCATCATTGCATTCTTCACGCCAGGGTCAGAAGTCTTCGATCCTGTGATGAGTTCTGCAACAAGAGGATCGACCCTGGGTGTCAAGGTAATCAGTATTCCCAGGCCTCTGGCAGCTCTGTCACGCAGGGTCTCGCTGGATGTATCAGCCAGCCCTCTGGCAAAGGTCCTCTGCAGTTGCGGCAGGAATGGCTTGACTGCAAGAGGAATCTTCTCCAGAAGCTTGTTGAGGGCAAAGAAAACGGCACATTTGATCTCCACGGATCTCTCAGACACAACTCTGATCAGCGGACCGGTAATTTGTGTCACGAACGGCTTCAACGATTCGGCACCCGTACGATCGATAATGTCCGCAATTGCAAGGGCAGATTGTGTGCGCTGCTCGACATTGCCATTGAGGAGAGCTTGAAGGAAGATCGGGAAGATAGCGGTGATACCCTTCGGCAGATTGAAGCCTGGAAGGTCCGCTCCTGGAACCCCGACCTGTCGGAGGATCTGACGTGTGGGGATGGCCAATAACTCCATCTCCTCCTTGCGCAAATGGGACGTCAGCTGATTCAAGGCCGCCCATGCAGTGCTTACAACGTTCATATCCCCATCGTCGAATGAGACGAGAAGGACGCGGATCAGGTCTTGGTGGTACCGAGAGTAGTCGATCTCAGCCTTCGAGAAGAAGGTAGCAAGATGGTTGGCCGCATCTGCTCGCCGCCGGTGGTCGTCGTGCTTCATGAGAGATAGCATGACACTCATGACAACGTTGAGACCGTCAAACTCGTCGACAGAGAGTAACACTGCGTCGAAGGCTTCGCTAAGCTCGGCTCTATGCTCCTCATCCTCGGTCGATATGATATTGTCCATCAGAGCGTTGAGGATCGTCGGTAGTCTACGCGTCATAGCAGAGCTTGCCACCTGCGACAAGGAGGCAAGAGCCTTTGCGTTGAACGCAGATATAGGAGAAGTGAGCAATGTGGGGATGAGGTTGGGAAGAATGATATTCGCACGAGTCGCTTCGGTAAGAAGAGTAAGGAGAGCTGAAAGCGCCCGTTCGGCTTCTCCCTCGTTCCGCAGAAGAGCGAGGAGGTGTGGCAGAACCTGGTCGACTGCTTTCTTGCCCAGGCTCTGCTGCAGAGCGTCGAAGGCTTCAGCCGCAGCCTCACGCACATTTTCGTCGCTGTCGACTAGAGCCACCCGGACGATAGATATGATGATCTTTTCGTAATCCTCAAGAGCCTCTGGTGTAGCCGACGAAACGAGCTCTCGCAAAGCGATACAGATGCCCTGTCTGGCGTCGACATCAGTGGACGTCCGGAGGCCCTCTTCGAGGGATGGCAACAGGGTGGCCAGAACACCCTCCCCAGCCTTCTTGATAAGGTCTCCAAGGGCGTTGCCGGCAATGACTTTTTGTTCCATGTTGGAAGATCCAAGACGGCGAATGATAAGTTGCGTCAAAGTGGGCACCAGATCCTTTAGTGTCTTGGGAGAAGCAACAAGCGCTTTCCAGACGTTCATCGCGGCACTTCGGACGAGACCAGAAGTATCGCAACGACAGATATAGAGAGAAGACAAAACTTTGTTCCGCTTCTCTTCCCCGAGGATCTCGAGAAGAGACTGCCCAGCCTGGGTCGCTTGCTCTCCCTCTTCCTCGGTCGTCTCTACCTTCTTGGTGATTCCAGTGATGCTGAAAAGCAAATCACCGACCAACTCGACCGAGCTCAATCTGATGCGGTAACTGTCGTCCGCCAGTCCGCGCTCAAGCTCGGGGAGCAGAAGGTCGATGGCCTTCGATGCGAAGTTTTTGACCAACAGGCGGCCAGCCCGGAGTGCAGTCTCGCGAATTGCGTCAACCTCATCTGCCAACCCAGACAGAATAGGCGGGATAATTCTGTTGAGATAGGCAGCGAAGCTGTTGCCGAAGCAAGCGGGAAGGAAGATGAATAAGGACATGAATCCTTCTCTGACAGTTGGCTTCGAGCTGGAGACGTTTTGCAATATGCTGGGCAGTGTCTCTTCGAGTCTTGTTGTTCCCAGTCCTGCGAGCACCTCTGAGAGAGCTTGAGCCGATCCCAGCCTGTCGCCAGCCCCAGTATCCGACTTGAGGGTCGCCATGAGACTCGGGATGAGATCCGGGAGCGCGTCTTCCCCGAGCTTCTCGACAAGCGAACCGAGAGCCTTGGACGCGGTAGCACGCGTTGCAGGGACCGGATCGACAATTGCAACACGCAGACCAGCAACCAGAATTGGAAGATGTGAGATCAGATCTCGGCGCTCGGTAAGATGAGCCAAGCTACCGATGATCTGGGCAGACTTCCGTTTCGTCGTTGATCTGTCGCCGAGACCGCGCTCAAGAATGCGAACGACAAGTGCCAACGATGGAGCATCCAGATAATGCACAAACGAAACCTTTATCAGTGCATCTAGAGCTTCCTCTGTGTGCTTTGTCGGATCGCTCAGAGCTTTCAGGAGGACTCCAACCAAGCTCTTCACTTCTGGATTACTGATGACCTCACCGAACCGCTGGAGACTGCGATTTGCCGCGTTTCGAACTTCCTTGTGAGTATCGTTCAGTACCTCCGTGAGAGGAGGGATGATGTCTGGGAGACTGGCTGCAAGCTGCTGTGGATCCAAATACGCCATGGCACCGAGTAGATCGCAGGCCCCTTTCTTACTACGCCATTGGGTGTCGTCCAGACCCTCGAGAAGGGTAGGAAGGATTTTCTTCACACCGTAGGAACTAAGGCTTGAGAAGCAGGCCTTTGCCGCATCGAGACAGGCATCGCGGACGTCAATGACGGGGTCCCCAAAGCTGGTGAGCAACTGGGGAACGATTTGGATGACGTATGGCTCAAATATCCGTCCAAGGACCATCGAAAAGAGCTCGTAAGCCAGAAGAGCACCTTGTCTCTGATTTGGATCTTTCTTGTTTTCTGCGGCTTCCTTGAGAAGGGCCATGATCCGGTGCTCCCGTAGGGTTACGATTCCCTTTCCACGGACGATTCCGGCAAGGCCGTAGGCCGCACCACGTCGGGTGGCATACTTCTTGGACTGGAGGAGCTGATCCAGCATCTCCTGAATGTAACCAGCAATCTCTGGGCCGGAAAGTCTGATCAGAGGAGGTAGACATTCAGCCACCGCGGACTGCACTGTTTCAGAAGGTGTCGGAAGCGTGGCAAGGAGCTTTCTGATGACGACCTCCAATCGTGGATCTCCGGCTTTCAAATGTCGCGCAAGAGATCCATAGAGAATAATCACCGCTTCGTTGAGCAGATCTGAACTCTCCGTTGCTTTGTCCGACGTCTCCAACGTCGTTTCGAAGAGCTTCATCAGTTCTTCCACCTTCTGCTGGCCTCGTGTCGCGATGACCGATCTTCCACTGTCGGCCATCTGCCCTCTTACGGTAGTATTCTTGTCGACTAGAGGGCCATTTTCAATCAAAAACCTCATAAAGGACACTATTTGATCCCCTTCAAAGCTTTTGGTCATAGCCTTGAAAGTGAGGGCTATACCGCTGCGAACCTCCCAATGGTCCGTTGTGTCCACTTTCAAAGGCATCCCGTATTTGTCTTTCTCGGGGACCTTTGGCTTGATTTCAGTCTCGTACCTTGACTGCAGCTCCGACAATACCTTTCCGAATATCGACGGATTCAACTCGACCGCATGCGCTAGGGCACGGGCAGCTGCACTTCGCAATTGTGAATCTTTAGACTCCAGATACTTCATGATCGCGACATAGGAGCCCTCGTCAACCTCCAGTGCGTTGTCCTCCCATATCGTCTCGGCGATCTCAGCGTTCTCCTCGACATTGTCGTGGCAGGATAGCCAGATATGCTCGGAGAAGTCAAGATCGGTGAGATCGATTTCGGCTGCGATGACCTGAAGCACGGAAGTCCTAACCGCGATGTCTGGAACGATTGTGCCTTGCAAAAGAATGTCGAGTTCCTCTCGTTCAATGTTCGGTGATATACATCTGCAGAAATCAAACAGGGTGTCCTTGATCAGTTTGAAGTGCTGAGAATATCTCTGCATCGAAGAGAGAAGGTGCTGCGCGACTTCTGCTCGAGGAAGGCGGCTATCCGAGAATGAACTTGAATGGAACGACAAAAATTCCAGAGCGAGCAGTACCTGCTCTCCCTCTTCCTCGCCCTTCTTTTCTTCGATCCCGTTCTGGCTAAGGACCATGAAGATCAATGGAAGTGCATAGGCCAAGGTAACGGTGTCGAATGGTCGCTGCTCGGAGGTAAAGCGCAGCCGATAAAGGATTCTCGTCACAAGCTCTCCAAGAGGCTCTACCTCCATCTCTGCTGGTAAATATGTCTTTCCCAATGCTCGCAGGGTTGCAACGCCGACAAAGGGCCTGAGAGTACTCAATCTCGATGATATCCTCTCGGCACATGCGAGATATGCCCTTGCAACTGTGTCTTCAACGAACAGACCGGCACCAGCACGCACCAAAGACAAAAGACAGGTAATTGCGGGGTTAATCCAGCCATCGGCATCAATAGGAGGTCCTGTGGCAAGGCCTCGAATGATCCCTGCTCCTCTTTTGATCCTTTTCACCTCGCTCTGCACTTCCTCCCGGATTTTCGCTTCCTTGGCGAGCTGTGCATTGACTTTGGCCTGTTCATCCGGTGTGAGTTTCCTTTGCTTCTGACCCTTCTTCTCGGCGAGTTGAGCCCGTAGTTCTTCCTCCCACTTCAGGGTGTCATAGTCCTTGACCTTTTCGGAAAGCGGCTGCTTGGTCTTGGTGCTGAGGACATCGATAAACGTAGTTCCTTCAGGCGTGCGTGCAATGGCAGCATCGGTTGGCGTGAATTTGGATATGCGCTTCACGTCCAGATCATCTTTGATCTGGCTCACGAGACGTGGCACCATGACATCGGGGGCCACGAACGCCAGATCCGCTGCTGCACTCCAGATGGCAATTTTGGCTTGCGGTATCTTGGACTGAACCGGATCCTAATAGCAATTAGTCAACAGAGGATCAGAGAATGCTGTAAACCCTAAATAGACTCACCTCGATTCCACGAGTTAATTGCTTCATACACTCGTCGGGATATTCGCGGACGAGGATACCCGGGTCTGTTCCAGTCCTCAGACACAGCTCAATCCACGACGCATTCGGAATCAGCTCTCGACGGCCAAGGACAAGTAGTTCAATGAGTTGTGTTGCCAGCTCAGTCGCAGAATAGCCTGATGCCCGCAAGTCTGACGCGCGAGGACAGATGGCCTTTACGACCAGATGAAGGAAGTTTTCACTTCCGTGTCCCGCAGCCACAGGAGCAGATTCCTTTTCCTTAGTTATAAAGGACAGGATCCAGAGCCACAGTGCGTTGATTACGACGCAACCGATCACCCCTGGGTTCTTCAAATAGACGCCCGACAACGCGCGTGCTGCTTCGTCTCGAGCTCTCGAAGGAACCTCGGAGCCGGTAATGGCGTAGATAAACGCCTCAGCCCATGCATTCTTCGCCGTCGATTCTGACTTTGTAAAGGCAGACCCCGTTGAAACTGCGGCAAGTGCTCGAACTTCCCACTGGAAATCTGCCTGAGATGTCAATTTCGAGTAGACTCTAGGATTCAGCATAAATGAAGGCTTCGGGCTGAACGACATCGATTGCGCAACTGTCTTATCCCATGTGGACGATACAGGGTCGTCTGGCTTCTGATTCCTGGCTACCCGTTCACATAGCGCAATGAAGACATAGGCTGTTGAGACGGAACCGCTCTGGGCTGCGGGCAAAGGATTTGAGACAACCTCGTTGAACGAGTCATTCAATTTGCCAAGGAACTGGGTAATGAGCTGTTTGTTCTGAGCGCTCTGCAGTGCCTCCTGGTCGGCGTCCCACAGCAACTCTCCGACATTGAGCTGCCAGAGCTTCCGAAATGGGACCCGTTTGTCCGCGGAGCCTTTCACGATGGCGCTCACTACATCGTCGCTGAGAGCTGCCGCAGACCGAATAAGGAACTCGAGATGCTTGCAGAAAGCCTTGATCTCGTGTTCCAATGCAACTTCATTGGATTCACGGGAGAAGACCGGGACTAGGCCCTGCACTATTTCTTGGGATATGTCAATGAAACGCGGAATAGCAGAGAGGACTTGGGCATGAAGAGCACGCTGCTCCGCGTTTGTGATTTTCTGGGTCTTCAAGGGACCAAGTATTTCGCCCGTGATCTTCAAGAGCCAACTTTCAGTCTTGCACTTGGATATCAGGCACTCAAATGCCTGAGCAGCACCTTGTCTAATTACCGCATTCGAGGATTTCATGCTCGAAAGGATATGTTTCAAGAGACGGGAACAAAAGACCTCGGAAAGATCAATCTCTTCGGGCATCGAAGAGGACAGCGGCGGTACTAACCCGCCCAACACTACCTCGGGGGCTCGCAACATTGCTTTTTCTAGAGTAGGCAGTACTTCCGACTGTAGATCTTCATATGTAATGAACGACGAGAAGAAATCGAACAAGCCATTTGCTATGTGAGACGGCACGGCTGTCCGAGAGCCGAGTATCTCTTTGGCATAGAAAGCCAGGATGTTCTTTTTAAGGCCTTCGAGAACGTGCCGCCTGTTCTGAAGACGTGCGCAAACCCCAGAGATGACGCCGAGGAACGGCGTATTCCTCTGGGCGGATGTAGGCTCGCTCGTTAGTCGTACGACCGACTCGCGTATAGCATCTTCACCCCGAGTCTCCGATGAGAAAGTCGCTCGAAGACCGCGTCGGGTAACTCTGAGGGCAGAGTCCTTCACGCCTTGTCTTGTGGCTCCTCCAAGACATATCTCCAGCACTTTGGCATCCGCTGATATGACATCCAGGACAATTGCCAGCGGGGCGTTGGAATCATCCCGCAGATGTTGCAGCACAAGCGAACACCACTCTACCAGAACGAAGGCAGAGGCCGGCGCCAACCCCGGTTTCGATGACTCCGTTTGCAGCCTCTGAGCGAGGTATTTCAGGTCCTCGGGTTGGATCGGTGCCCGGAGGAAGGAACGGAGACATTGCTGGACAGCTTGACGTGACGGACGATCTATGTAGAGAGGATATGTCCGGAATAGAAGCTCTAGAAGAGATCTCTGGGTTTCTTGCGAGACAAGAGACCCTGGGGAAAGATTCAGTAACCGTGCAGACTCGAAAAGCGGGAGGGTAATTACCGTTCTTGTCGCGGAGTTCCTGGAGAGCGCGAATGCGGCGAGAGGTCGAACTCGAAAGGAGGACATCGCCCAGGCTCTCCAGGTCTCCGTTTTTCACTTCATTCCATTGTACCTCGTCCATGTTAAGGGGGCTTGGGCATGTGGACGTGGACGATCCTCCGTGCCGAAGAGCCTTCGCGTCTCCCGCGATATGGTGTCATAAAAGTTTTCGGCGTTGTGGGGAGAGCTCCGTCACCCGCAGCCAACATCGCCAGTCAGAGCGACCTTTCGGGTGGGTTGAAAATGACGAGCCACCTTACCCACGCGCAGTAGCGAATCTCCTCTGGGTCAGAGATAGCTGACACGGCTGTCTCTTTTTCTCGTGTTTTTTTTCCATCTCCATTGCCGGGCTGCAGGTCTCCTCACCTGGCTTGAAGCCTGTCTTTCAACATGGCTCCTAACAAGAAAAAGAAGAAGCCAGCTTCAAATCCTGCGCGAGGCTTTACAACGGTCTCCGTTCCTTCAAAGCCCAAAGTAACTGACTCTACAGGCGCCCCTTCCGCAGCAGACTCTACAGCAGCCTCAGACGCTGAAAAGCCGGCGCCGGCCACCGTGAGCCAGCCGTCCACGAGTGTGCAAACGGGTGTACAGGAAGACCCGGCACTACGAGACTATACGCCTGAGCAGCTCGAACAGCACCTCGAAGAGGCAGAGCTGCAGTTACTGGTTGACAAATACGCGTCGAAATGTAAGAATGACGCGGTTCGTCAACAGGCGAAACTTGAAACCGAGCGAAGGTTACTTCGCTCGCAAGCAAGTCCATTGAACCTTTCGGACTGGTTGTCATCGGAGACGCTGGATTCAGTCCTCAAATTAGTTCTAAAGGAGGAACAGGAGCTTGAACCCTCAGGACGCGACTCAAGTGCCACCAAACGATCTGTGTCCGAAGAGGAGCTGTGTACTAGGCTCTGGACTTTGAAAGAAACTCTTCTCAAGCTTGGGTTCCCGGAATCAAAAGTAGAGGATTCGCTAAAGCATATCTTATTCTACTTTTCTGGGAACGCACCGAGTGGTAGCAAAGATGTAGTTTGGAATTTGGACGAGTCCTTGGACTGGCTGGCAATGCACTGCGAGCCTGATGAGCTGCCATCCTATGGCCGGAACAAGTCTCAGCTCTCCAGGACGTCTGAGGCGTTCCCATCCTGGATCACTGGTAACCCAATTTTGACCGTCTCTACATAATTAAGAGCTAATTTCGGCCAGACAATGAACAGCTGCGATCTTCGTCGCCCAGTTCGCCTGCCCGAAGTGAGCACGACATGAAGAAGGCAGGTGAACCAAGCATCTCGAGCATTCCCAGTGTCTGCCCTGATGATTCCGACAGCTCCATTGACCCGGATACTCTGGTCCCAGAGTTCCTGGAGTTGCGAAGCCGACTCTATCGGCTACGGCCCGACTATTTTGACCAGCCCAAGAAAGGCAAGAAAGCCAACACTGGCAAGGCCGATGGCTACGACTCCGATCCTCAAGTTATGAAAATCAAAAGGAAGCTTTCGAAAATCGAAAACGATGTGCTCTTTGACCGTGTAGAAGCCGAAGATCGATGGAAAGAGAAACTCAATGAACTCAGGAAAGAACAAGCATTTATCAGGCAGAAGGAGCGTCAGATCGATGCTCCTTCAGCTGCACCCTCCGAGAAGCATGAAGTGGAAAAACAGGAAGCAGAACCAGAGGAAGTCCCGTTCCCAGCTGATGACGAAAACGCGGGCCTTTTTGGCGACATGTTCTCAGCCGAAACGTCCATCGCTGAACCAACATTGGTGGCTGAGCCAATGTCTTCCAGCATTCAGATCCGCGATTTTGGTAAACCAACAGGTCTGAGCCCTCGACGGGTGCTAGAAGAAACCTGCAAGGCGAGGTTCGTGTTCTCTTTCTTTACATTACCGGAAATAAGTAGGCTAATGAGTTTTCGCATTATCAGAGATCCCGGATGTACTGTGACTTACAAAGATATCTCTTCATCAACATATTCGAACAGAAAAGCAGTTGAGGTAAAGTGGTCAAAACCACAGGATATACCGTTTCCCCTTTCGTTGGATATGGTCACACACAAGTCGAATCCATATGCCACCTTTGCTTCGATGGATACAATCGCAACGCCAACATCCCAGCAAGCCGAGGGCTATATTTCGACCCTGGTACTCTTTCTTATTTCCGCGCAAAACCCCAAAGAGAGCAAGGCATATCTGCGACTTCCGGCAGTCTGGAGAGAGCTATGGACGGAACTCTCAGCTGTCAAGAAACAGCAAGAGGATGAAGCTGACAAGGATACCGTCCGGCATCTCAAGAAACTCGTGCAGGAGAACGCTGGGAAGTTTGAAGATGACGTCGTGCTAACAGACAATTTCAAGAAGAGAAACGGAGCTGCCAGCCAAGCGGAATCTCCTTCAAGATACCGCCCCACGGATTACGTTGAGCCTGCGGACCAATTGACCAAACTTTGGATGGATAAAGCTTCTACCCCCGCCTTCCAGAATATGCTCCGTTCTAGGATGAACCTGCCGATATGGGGGTTTAAAAAGGATATCCTTGATACACTTGCTACACACCAAGCTGTTATCATATGCAGCGAGACAGGTAGCGGCAAAAGCACTCAGATACCATCCTTCATCCTGGAGCATGAGCTATCGGAAGGTCGCTCCTGCAAGATATACGTCACAGAGCCTCGCAGAATCTCCGCCATATCCTTGGCGCGGAGGGTAAGCGAGGAATTGGGAGAAAGCAAGAATGATGTCGGAACGTCCCGCTCTCTAGTGGGATACGCGATCAGACTGGAGAGCAAAATCAGTCAGTCTACTAGACTAGTGTTCGCGTACGTAAATTTCATGTGCTTCTGGTTCCTGTGTTTCTGGACGTGGAGCTCACTATGCATAGGACGACGGGAGTGGTAGTACGGATGCTCGAAAGGCCGGAAGACTTCCAAGACGTAACACACATTGTTCTTGATGAGGTTCATGAACGCACCATTGACAGTGATTTCCTTCTGATAGTTCTTCGGAGATTAATGCAAAAACGACCGGACCTGAAGCTTGTACTGATGTCAGCCACTGTCGATGCCCAGCGTTTTTCGTCCTATCTCGGCGGTGTTCCTGTCTTGAACATACCTGGTCGAACATTCCCTGTGGAGGTCAAGTATCTGGAGGACGCGATCGAGGTGACGAATTACCGCCTGGTTGAGAACGAATCATATACTACGCTCGAGGATGACTTTGATGAATCCACGTCAGACAAACCCCTTGAAGATCTCGCCGGAAATGCACAGCCGTCCCTCAAAGGTTACTCCAGGCAAACGAGAGAAACGGTCATGAAATTCGATGAATACCGCCTAGATTACCAGCTGATTACAAGACTTATAGCCACGATTGCTACGAAGCCGGAGCTGAGTCAGTACAGCAAAGCTATCTTGGTCTTCATGCCTGGTCTGGCAGAAATTCGTCGTCTCAATGATGAGATCTCATCCGACCCGACTTTTGAAAAGGGCTGGGTCGTCCATGCACTTCACTCTTCCATCCCCAGTGAGGATCAGGAGAAAGCTTTCCTTGTGCCTCCTGAAGGCATGAGGAAAATCGTCATTGCAACCAACATCGCGGAAACTGGTCGGAAACCTTCGAGACTATCACTTTGGCTTGACTGACCTGGCTTCAGGAATTACGATTCCGGATATCACTGCCGTTATCGACACAGGGAAAGAGAAAACAATGCGGTCAGTCTTCAAATCCCACGAACGCCAGTGCCTTGCTTCTGCTGACAATTTCCAAGGTTCGATGAGAGACGACAACTTTCCAGGCTCGTGGAATCGTTCATTTCACGCGCAAACGCAAAGCAGCGTCGCGGAAGAGCCGGTCGAGTCCAGAATGGAATCTGCTTTCATCTATTCACCAAGCACAGGCATGACAATCTGGTACGTTTTGAGTCCCACAGATAGAGCTGCGCTAGAGCTAATGTCTCGACAGCTTGCAGAGCAGCAAACACCCGAAATGCTTAGACTCTCGTTGCAAGATCTGGTATTACGAGTCAAGATCTGCAACCTGGGCGACGTCGAACAGACCCTCCTCGAAGCTCTCGATCCGCCTTCACCGAAAAACATAAGACGAGCAATCGAGTCCCTGAAGGAAGTAAAGGCTCTGACGAATACAGAGAATCTAACTCCCTTGGGAAAGCAGCTCGCAAAACTTCCGTTGGATGTCTTTCTAGGAAAACTCATCATCTATGGGGCTTTCTTTAAATGCCTGGATGCAGCTGTCAGCATTGCGGCTATCATCTCATCGAAGTCACCCTTTGTTACCACCATTGGGTCAAACACGCAGAGCCAACATGCGAAGTTGTCCTTCAAGCGAGGTATTTACTATCCTCCTGTTGACACTGGTCCCACTGACATCATGTCCAGGTGACTCCGATCTTCTGACGGTTTACAACGCCTATTGCGCCTGGAAGCGCATAAAGAATACCCCGGGAGCAAACGAGTATTCGTTCTGTCGGAAGAACTTCCTCAGCCCTCAGACCCTGATGAACATTGAGGATATCAAGATACAGCTTTTGGTTTCCATTGCCGATGCGGGGCTTTTGAAGCTGGACGCTGCTGAACAAGCTGCCCTTAACAGGTGTGTATCAGGCGAAAAGCTTCAACTTCGTCATCTGATCTGTTTGAACTTAGGGTTCGTTTCGCCGGTCGCCAGCGACAGTTCTTCGCTGTCCCTGAGCGGTACGATATCAACAGCGGGAGTGACCTGGTCGTCAATTCGGTGATTGCGTGGAGCTTCTATCCGAAGCTGCTTGCCCGTGAGGGCAAGGGCTGGCGGAACGTCGCGAATAACCAGGCAGTCAGCCTGCATCCGACATCTGTCAACAAGGGATCGGACGCTCCGATAAAATGGCTGTCGTTTTATCACATCATGCAGGCCCGCAACAAGTTCTACAATGCGCACGAGACGAGCGCTGTCGAGGATTTCGCCGTCGCCCTGCTGTGCGGAGATCCCGAGTTCAAGGTGAGATATATCTGCAAATGCTTTCCCTTGGTTTCCTTCTTTCTTTTTGTTGTTGTTGCCAGAGGACAGACTTCAGCTGACTTGTGAAAGATGTACTCGGGCGTCATATCAATCGACAATAACCGAATCAAGTTCTCCGTCAAAGACTGGAAATCCATGCTTAGCCTGAAATATCTCAGCAACCGGCTGCGCGACATCCTCGCCGACATATCCTGCAACCCGCAAAAGACGTTGACGCATCGGCAGCAGGAGTGGATAGACATCTGGCAGCGGATATTCTCTCAGAGAGAAAAGGGTTCTTCTTGAGCTGAACAGGGCTAGGCGGGCTGGTGGCTCTTTCTTTTTAGTATTGTCATTTCTATGGTAGTTAGCCATTGGACCGATGGAGGGACGCTGGTTTGCGTTTGTTCAACCGACCTTTTCCGGCTTCAGAGTCATCTATCTATCACTCCAGCCTTACGCTTTATGCTTTATGGATTCGAGACAGCCGCGCACAAGCAGCGTGTCCACTGCCACGTCATGGCTGCCAAAGATGAGTCGAGTTTTTACGTGGCTCTGCGAACTAATACCTATTAGAGATTCATGAAAACCTAGATCCTTCGCAATTGAAAAGGCCGTTGATTAATCTACCATCTACTTTATATCATCCGGCACGATTACCTGTTCTATTCCTCGATCTCTGACTACCTAACAAAGGTTGTTTGACTGACTGCCAGTAGATAGATAGATAGATGGGTAGTGTCCTCGTACAACGTCAAAGCACCGATTAAATAAATAAAGCAAATAAGGAATAATTTGTTTGTCGTCTGCTCGATGTACTGGATTAGGTAAATATATATTGATGGACAGCTTCTGCCAGAAGAAATGTGTGGGCAAAGAAACTTGGATGGATACATATAAATACAAATATACATATATATATATATATATATATCTGTGTGCCTGAGAGAGCTATCTGTGTTGCTTCGAGATCTTTATTTTTTTTTTAAAAAAATATTTATTCGATTATTGTTTCACAGGAATATATATATATATAAAGACTATGTATGTATGTATCTATGGATACGGCAGTAGATAAAAAACGAGGTCTGGGTTCCGAGTCCCGAAGTAATATGTTCTATATTTTATTGATTATTGTGCTGTACTGTATATGGCGTATACCTGCAATGAAACTACAAAATCTCATATGTAAATTTTTTTTTTCTCAAAACTTACAGGATCAAGATTCGTTACTTTTTATTTTATTTTTTTTTTTCAAAGAATCAAATCCGCGAGGAAAAGCGTCCACGTAGTAGAGTCCGGTACGTGCAAACAGGATGGCGGCAGACCGTTGGAGAGGTAAGAATGGCAGAACAGACACCGCGGAAGAGTCTTCTGGGACGATCATTCATCCCGTCAACTCTCGTCAGACAAGTCTCAACAAGAGCAGAAGATTTGTCAACAATGAGCCTAGGACAGACTGGTGATTTCTGGAAAGCGCTACTACATCTGTAGAAAAATCCGTACCCTTCCCGAGAGGAATGGAATGTGAGCGGATTCGGAATACCGCCCGCTTACTACTTACGACTAATGTCATCTACGGAGTTACTTGGCGAATCAGAAATTAATGCGGAGTCAGCCTTAATGTCAATGACGGTTACAACGCATTTTTTTCTATGTTTTATTTTTAACCCCTCTTTTTTTTTCCTCCCGAGGTTCTGGGTCTAGAATCTGGATGGGCTTCAGGCGGGTTGCGGTGACGGTGACGTTGCAAGGCTTTGTTTGAGCCTTGTTGTTGGAATGCAACACAACACATATTCCAAATCAGGTTCAGTCGAGATAGGCCTTTCGAATCGAGTGATATTCCGAACGGAATTAAAGGAAATCTGAAACGTGACAAGGAAAGAGAAAGAATGGACTCCTGTCCTGTCCACACATCAGATGACAGGTAGGACATACTGCGTAGCAAGTGTACTACTACTGTAGTAAGATTGGAAATAAAGAGAGATCTCGACAAGCATTCAGGATCGGACCAGTCTAGGCAGAGTTTAGTAATTCGCGATGAGGGAAGGGAATAATAATGGTGGTGGTGGCCGCGGCCCTGAAGTTTCTGCACCGGAGATCCCGTGGGTCTGGCGCCAAGGACGATTTCCCGTCCTCCGCCGCGGCCCATATCCAGAAGCCATCGGAAACCATCCCTTCGATCTAGGACTGGCAAAACAAAACGGTCACACAACGGCCTTTTTCACCAACCGCGTTTTTTTTTCTTTCCATCCCGTATCCGTAGCCAGGCAAACACCCGTCAGTGACAGTCGCAGGCTCGCAACGAAGGAGGGGGCCGCTGTCTTGGACCCATCGTCGGATCCCCATTATTGCTTGCTAGAAGGCAATAGACAAGGAACCGGGAGGCGACGGGCGTGAATCTGGCCGCTTAGCGGGCAAGGGCTGTCTCCTCCATCCTGAGGGCCGCGGATCGGGCTGTCGCTCACACTCGCATATGCAACGACGGGTCGCTGCAGCTGAAACCCGGCCCTGTTGCCCATGTTGCTCAGCTGCGAAGCCATCCAAGGCCCTTGAAGGCCGTCCCGCCTCCGCCACGCCGGAAAGCAAGGCAGGTGGGGGCCGCTGGGTGATACTGGCGGTCAGATGTCAAAGGCGGGATAGTCGCTGACGACGTCGCGCCTGGGCGATCCGGATGGTCGAGGACCGTCGACAAGGCCACACGCGGGCAGCCACCTGGCCCGCTAGCCGGTTGACTGCAGGCCTCTGGGCTTTCGTGTCAGATACGTGGTCGCGTCAACCGCCAGTCGATCGAGCCTGACGACTCGCGCCAGCGGCGGCGAAAATCCTGCGACTCCCAATCACCGCGCCGCTTCGGAGATCTCCTCTTTCTCGTTGCAACGGGGTTCCTCGTCGAGAAGTAGTAGTAGAGTGACCTCCTCGCCTCGCGACAAGGCAAATTGATCACTCTGCGGCGGTTGGGCCTTTCGTCCTGGGTCGAGGGGACGGAGCAAGGACTTGATCACCCGCGATCCCCGTCGCACAAACCCGGCGGCGCACTCGTGGCTTGCTCGTTCCAATGTTGTGCAGACACGACATCTTCTATCCGGTATCGTGCTGGGATGGCGCAGAACTTTTTTTTCGATCGGATGAACAGGGATTCCCGATCCGGGGGGGCCTTCGGTTCGGCCATCCTTGGCTTTGAACTACTGAGCGGCGCACCAGGCTGGTCTTGTTGTCGTGCGCTCGACTTTTGCCAGTCCCAGTGATAACGAAACCGCCGATAATTCAAATCAAACCGTTTCTCTTCGGGTTATCCTACGACGGTTTCCTGCCCTCTCTTTGGCGTAAACATTTCAAACTGGCCCACCAGCATCCGTCATGTGCACCTTTCAAAGAGCTTCGTGAGACAACCTGGGAGGCTGGGAGCCTTGAAAATCATCCGGAACGCAGACTCGGCTCCTATGGGCGCAGAAACAGCTGGGTCAATATGATCCAAGGTTGGACATACAAGTCAGCGTGTGATGTGGATAGTGAGAAAAAAAAAGTTCTCCACCGGTCGCCATCGCTGCGGCCTGTCAGTGAGGGGCTTTAGTGGCTTGATCACCGAGTGTCCGTGAAAACGAGGGATTTATCGACGGGGGATAATCATAGCCATTTGCTGTACGGAGTTCACAGCCATCCGTTATTTCATCCTCCCTGTCGATTCTGGTCCTGGTTTCGAAGTCAGCTCGCCTGAAGTTATCCCTAGCGTGTGCCGCGAGGGCTAGCATCCGCTATGGCTGGATATGGTAGATCTGGCCTGTGCCCGCGTCTCGACGGGACATGCAATGTGAGTTTAATTTTCCTGCATTTGCAGCGGTACGCTGCGTGGCCCTTGCAGTAGGCGGCGTCCGGAGGAGGCTGGGAGCCAGAAAACGTATCGACCATGGCCGCGATCCACCTCCGCAGTCGTTCATCAAACTGCGTCAAGGCCAGTATGTTCTAGTCCGTAGTGGCGACGAACCCGCGGGATAGTCGTTTCAAGTTTGCGGGGCATGAGTTCTCTCCTCGATGATGGAAACGAGGGGCAGGGCAGGTAGGTCGGGACGTACGGAATATTATTTGCAACGGGCGCGCCCTGTGCGAACGGTTATTGGTGAAAGCGCGATGCTGAAGAAAATAACGATCTTACGTTGAAGGCCAACGATTCTCTCGTCAAGCGACGGCTCTGCTCGCGGGAGGCGGCAGGGTTTCACGGGAAAACCGCGGGAAAATCCTCCGTGGGTGACAGGCCCGGTACCTTCCTCTCTCTCTGACGATCCTGCTAGCTCGTCTGGCCAATAATCCGCGATGGATGGGTCGAAGGTATCAGGAACATTCGTCCATCGGCGGTGATGGACGAACTGGAGGAACCAGATCCCCCTGGGGATGCTTCTCGGTATTGGCCGAGACAGTATGCAGCCCTGTCGATCCCAGATATTCAACATGTCAAGCTTTTCCGCCTTCGATTTGTGGTATCTCGTATAGTGAGACCGGAGTCGATAGGGTTGGTGGTTTCCCATCCGTATCAACTTGAAGAGCGGCTCAGATAAAGGACCAACTGCTCCCTTTCCAACTGCAAAGGATTCACCTTGGAAGCATTATCCAGTGTAGTTTAGAGAAAGAGAGCAAGACAGGTGCAAAACGGCCCGCATGCTGCTCTCCTGTACGATGTATGATGTACTGCGGATGTACTGTACACAATTACCTGCGTCATATCTGCAGGTACCTGACCTTATCTCGCGCAGGCGGAGAAAAGAGCCTCACACTGCACGGCACCAAGCTACCTCGTCCCGCGACCAACCTTAACTCTGTCACTCTCTGCACGAGAAGAATCCAGAAATCAACAATTTCCTTGTTGCATCCTCAGCCATTTCCTCTATCCAGATGATGAGATCCTGCGCGGTCACAGCAGACGCTGAGAGTCGGGACTCGGAAGGGCTTCCCCATAGCCCCTCGCGTCAAGGCACGCCAGGCACCGACATCCCACCGTCAGTGTCGATCAATCGACAGGCATCAGCATACTGATAGGATCAGCATCAGTGCGTTGGCCGCTCGTTACCCCTTCCATCCCCTTTTGAGAACTCGCGCCGGTCCAATAATTCCGTAACTGTGTTCAGAGTTAGGACGATGAAGCAAAGCACCGGTGCACAAACCCTTCTCGGACAGTCAGATTTTGGTGTCCCAATGCCTCCCTGATCCGAATAATAATAATAATCCGCCAGGTTGAGGTTCGCATCGTCGTCCCACTCGTGATACACTTCCCCTCCAGTTCGGGGCTCGGCCGTGAAGGAAGGCCAAGCCATTCCTGTAAAACGAGTCCAACGGGCCCATCATCGGGTTTCGGATAACGACCCCTGCTCGGAACCGCACATCCATCAGGAAGCGATGTCGTACAGGCTATGGAGCAAACCCATGCTCGTCTTCGGCGGCCAGGGTTGCCTTTTTCTACCCAATCGCCGCGTACCGCACAATAAGGTCATGAAGCGATATGGTGATGGGTACCGATCTAACTCGAGTCTTCATCTTGAAAGAGTGCAGACCAAAGACGTTTCGCTACAAATAACTGGATGTTTCTGTTTTTAGCAATCTCCGTGTGTTGGTTCTGGTTCGCCCCAGACCCAGTCTTGGCCGTCCCATGGATACCACCATCGCTTTGCAAACCACCGAATTTTGCTACCATGGATATGGACAGGGGAAGTTGGAGGTTGTTCTCTGGTACGGTGCCTTCAACCTTCCCGACATGTCAGTTTGTCCCAGACTCCAGAGGCTGGTCCTGGTCCACCTGGCGCTAACAGATTTCTGGATCGAGCAAGCGTGGTCAGCCCCGGATGTATCAGTCGGTCTTCCATCCAGGGTCGGATTCCCCTTGTGGTTAACCCAGCGCCACACATCCTGGCAAAAAACCAGGAAAAGATATTTGCCAAGCTCTCCTCTCCTGTAAATGGCTGGCAAGGCTGTGAATCCTTGATCCTTATTGACGTACGGGAAGTCCTCCGTACTTCGTACCCGAAAGGAAAAGCAAGGAGAACACGGTAATATGGAGTACGCCGAAACTGTCACGGAATGAGCTCCTGTTGATTACGGAGCGCTACACAGTAGCGGTGAGGCAGTAATCCCGATAGCCCTGTGCGTTGGCTTTCTGTTACATCTACACACGACCGTTTACATTCTATTGCTGGGCAGTCAAGCATACCAAAGTAAGAATTCGTCGTCGATATTCTCCTTTCAGACTTTCAGTTTCTGGCACGAGTCGGACCTGGTCTAGGTCCCTGGACCGTGCAGGGGGCCATAAGATGCGGTAGCAGTTAAGGACATAGCCCGCCAATGCAGCATCTGCTCTGCAAAGCTTACCGAAACAGCTGCGCAGGATGTTCTCGATGTATTTGTACGCAGTAGCTGGTGCATCTGAGCTGGATTTACCTATCACCTTTGACCCAATGTAGAAGAGGCGGACGACACAGAATCGACTTAGTCGGCCAGGCTAGCTTGCCAAACCAGTCAGAGACTCTTTCGTTGCGGGCCTGCGGCCGGGGCCTCATGATGCATGTTTTCCGGTATCCGAAGCTTGAAACAAAGAAGCCAAGTCCATTTTTATCTACCCGGAGTCCGGAGCTGCCTACGGAGCAAAACAGTAGGGATTGATTTGCGAGAGGCGAGATCTTACGGCCGCAGTACAGTAGAACCAAAGGATCAAAAGTGGAGTTGCATATTCCAGACAGCACTGCACTGCGCACATCGATCCTAGATTGAACACAGGGCTTTCTGCTTGCTGCGGAATAGATAACAGAATCCAGACGACGAGATTAGTTCCTTCTCGTCGGAATTCTGGCTACAGCGGTTGCCTTTCCGATATCCATCGGATCGTCTTCCAGGACGGGTCAGCGCCAACGACAGGGTATGATAACGTGAAGAGCGACTCGTGGCTTGTACCTCGGACCCTTGCTGCGGAGTACGGAGCGACCTGGTTGGCCGGAACATCAAAATGATCGAGAGACGAAATGTCACGGGTTGGCGAAGACAAGGCGGCGATCAGAGGACCAGAACGACAGAACAGGCAACGGAACAACGCACCTGGGGTCCTGGACATGGCCCTTGCTCGCCCTTGATCGACTGGTCTCCTCACCGGCCGGTCACAAAGCGCCCGTCGTTCGTGGTGCCTTCTGGGCCACTGGTTCCCCCCCTCTTCCTGGCAGCCATCCCTGCCCTCGTTGCCCTGAATTGTCCATGTTCGGGTTCCCTGTCCTTCCTCCTCGCTTGCCTGCATCCCATCGCCTAGCGGCTGCAGCCAGCGCGTGTGTTGTTACCCACCGTGGGATGAGTAAGAAAAGAGGGCGCGCGTTGCCTTTCCAGGGATGATCACTGCGTCGGCGAAGTCTGGGACGATGGCGGTAAGCTATCCTATGCTGGAAAGGCAGAGAGGGCCCGCCACCTAACGCCCTCCAGATCATCAGCGCGAAAGACTTGATTATTGAGATTTATCAGGCGCCGGTCAGACACGCCAATTGGGGGGGGGGGGGTTTGGCGTCCCGCCCACCGCTTTTCCCCACTTGCACACTGCGGAAGAGAGTAGCTGGCTGTCTCTTCTTGTCTTGTCTTGAATCATCGCAGTTTGTTGTTTGAGCCTCACCCAGGTCTCGTACCCGTATACGGACAGCTGTTTAGGTAGACCCGTACTGCGCTCTGTATTCCGGCAGTATCCTCCGCAGCTATGCCAGAGAAAAAGAAACAAAAAAAAAACCAGCGATAGCCGGGCGGATATTGACGTATCCTGAGATGCGAGTGAAGGGGAAGCAGATGGAAGCTTCTCCAGTGCGGAGTCAGAGCTTGGGGCGCCAGAAGCCGCGAGCTGGATCCTTTTTGGTAGATCTGGACGGTGCGAGTGATTTGGACGATGGATGCTCCGTGTCTCTCTGGCCTTAACCGCGGTCGGTGTGACGCCTCTGGCTCATATATCGCGATCTACCACCCGCTCTAGAAGCGCGCAATCTTGCATACCATCTGCCTCCCGCCTGTTCTGCCTCTCACCCCGTGCCTGACGTGACTGCAGTCCACTGCACTGGCAGCTGCTCAGCTTTCGCCCGCCTGCACTTGCAGCTCCATCTCGAGGCGATCGCCCGCATTGCAGCGCATTGCAGTCCTAGTCCTCCAGAGCTTGTTGTTTTCCTCTTCACCAGACTCCTCGTCCTTTTTCTTCTTATCGACAACAGCACCGTCTCACCATTGCGCGTCCGGAGATCTGTCGGTGCAGAAACGAAACAGAGATCATCGTCAGCGGTTTGATTTGAGAGGAAACACAGCGGTGGCTACAGGAGGCATACGATCCGAACCGGGGGGAGCTCCAGCTGCAGGGCTCTCTGAAGTATATACGGAGTACAATTACTACTACCATCGTAACCGACGGGGATCTCTCTCTCCGTCGCGAGCAAAAAAAGAAACACGCCCGAGCAGAGACCTCGAGCCGTCAGCCTCGCGGTCACGCCGGTCGATCTGCCAACAGAGGCCTTTTCGGGGTTGACGTGCGTGTGCACAGCAGTCGGACCGACGTCCTCCCAATTGCGTGCTCGACAATCCTTCCATCTGTCTCCCACGGCGCTCTCCGTCTGGTCTGGTGGAGTGGACAGCGGAAGAGAGAGGCGACGGCGACCCAGAGGACCCAAGCTCTGCCGTAGCGGTTCCGGACGATCTGCTCAGGATCCCCACACGAAGCTGATCCATTTGTTTTTCGATCACCGCGCCCGACCCAGCATCATCCCAGCGCCGTCGGGAACGCTTCCCCAGCGGAAGAACCAGGGCCGTGCACGCCAGCCTGCAGGATCCTCCGTACGTCTTTTTTCTTTTCTCTCTTTTTCTCTAATTTTTTTTTATTTTTATTTTAGCCACGTCCTGGCCCCCCCCCCTGCAGCGGGGATCTGGACCGGGGATCCGTCGCGAGAGGCGCAACGGAGGATTAACGAGTGGCCCCTGCGTGCGCTGTCCGTTCTGTTCTGGCCCCACGGCAGGCTCTCCGCCGGCAAGGCCCACCGATCTCTGCAGCCTGAGGTTGTCGTTGACAGTCTCTTCGTCCTAGGTCAGAGGTCATCCAGACAGCTCTCCGCGACGTTCTAGACAGGACTCGCGGTGGACCGGCGTCTCCCAATCCCAAGGCCCCCCCGGAGCCCACCGCGCGACCAACGCATCCGCGCCCCATCGCCAGCACAGCAGACCGCCCGACACCCGGCGCTGCACTCCTCCCAGCCTCCCTCTGAAAACGCGGCCGCCGGTCGCCTGTCCTGTCGTTTTGGCCCTCGCTGTCCCTCCTCCCCTCCGCAGCTCTCGAGGCCTTCCCACGTTTTCCCAGAGAGAGCCTGCCGGAGCTCTCTCTCTACCTCTCTGTCTCCCTCTCTCTCCTCGTAAGTATACGCTCAAGCACAAGCCATCCTGCGTGTTGGCCTTCGCCAGCCTCCACTCTTGTATGATCTTCTCGTCCAAGCACGCCGGCTTGCGATCGTCCTCCACCCCTCCTGCACTGCCAGCCCTACTGCCTGTCCCATGCTCCTCTTGCTTTTCTTCTCCTGCTCCCCTTAGCATCCCACCTCGCTGCAGGAGCTCCCCATCGTGCATCGCTCCGCCCTCCCTCCGTGCTCCTCCTCCTCTTCCTCCTCTCCTCATCATAGCTTCCGCTTACCTGGGCCATTGACTCCAGACGCGCCGGCTGTGCTGCCCCTCCTGCACGGGGAAGAGCGTCTCTCCTCTCTCACGACCCGCTACGACCGTTACGACTAGCCACGAGCACGATCCCCCTTGTCCTTTGTGTTGTTTGTTGGCTGCGCATAGACTTCGTTTGGCATCGACCCGCGCGGTTCCATCTGTTTCTCAATCGCATTCGACCAGCATCTCTCTCCGCTGACCTTTCCCACGGCCACGATCTGACACGAAGACCCACGAACCTGTCCTTTTTTCTGCATTTGCGGCTGCTTTTCGTGGTATCAGCAGTTTCATGGTTCCTGCGTGAGACGTCAAAGACCTGGAAAGAAAAGTTGTTTTGATATAGAATTTTTTTTTTCCACGAGCACGTCCTGCATAGCCGTTTTTGCACTGTCGAGCCGAGTTTGTGTGTGTTCCAGCGTCCACGGGTAACGAACGTCAACGAGCCTTGCAACGATTGTCCTGCATTTTTACACCTGCCAATTGACGAGATCGCTTTTTATTTATTTTTTTGCAGCGATCTCCACATTGAACGATTACATTTTTTTTATCGTTCCTGCTTTTTTTTCGTTCTGCTGGTATCGACGGATTTTCTCCTGTCGATCACATCCTTGACGAGTTTTCACCCGTCCATCCTGCCGTCTGGAGGTTACCGTTGCCCCCGGTAGCCTCGCGGCACAGCTGGATCTGTCCTTGCTGGACCCCTCCTGCCACGAAGACCGTTTCCCGCCAACACCGGAAAACTGGAGCTGCCGTCGATCTCCCAGGTCCACACTAGAGGCCCCGTCGACATTCCTTGGTATAACCACCACGCGGCGGAACGACCGTTGTCCGGCGACAAGCTCCCCGCGCTGACTCTGCCCTCGTCGGGCCTTCCATTCTCTCGGGTCGGCACCCACGATTCGTCGACATCCGCCTCGTCTGGGTCAAGCAATCCTAGTTCCCGGACGAGCCTTTCGAGCTTCTCTCAGTCCTCTGTGAACGAGGCCAAGAGCCCTCCTCCCTCCTCGGGTGCTAGCCAGAACCGGCTCTCATCCGCCCGCATCGACTACATCGGCAGCGACAGTTATTACCAGGGCCAGAGCATCGTTGGCAACATGAATCAGACACAGCCGTACATGGACGTGCATTCGTCGCATCTGTCGTCGGGGCAGTCGTACACTTCGCAGGCGGCCACTGCGGGGCCGCTCACTCACTACACGCCGTACCAGCAGCCCCCGCTTCTGCAGCCGGCCTCGACATATGCCACTGGCTCGTATTCCCAGTATGGATACGCCAATGGCGTTACGTCGCAGCAGACTACCCAGCCTCCGTCGACCACGATGACCAGCCAAGTATCTTCGCAATTGCTGCCTTTGCCTGGTCAGTCACGTCCATCCGACTTTTGCGGTGTTATTCGTTCCATGTCCGAAGCTGACCTTGTGTAACCAGCTATACCAAGCCACACGGTATCACACCATACATATACGAACAATTCCACATATACGAGCAATTCCACACCGACCTCGCAGCCCTACACGTTCGACACCACCGGCCAAATATGCCCTCCGGGAGCAAAGCCGCGGGTCACGGCGACGCTGTGGGAAGACGAGGGCAGTCTCTGCTACCAGGTCGAGGCGAAGGGTGTCTGTGTCGCTCGAAGAGAGGGTATGTTCAGTACCTCGCTTTCTTTGGCCGGAAACGGGGTAGGTTCGTGCTGACCAAGTGTAGATAACCACATGATCAATGGGACCAAGCTTCTGAACGTCGCGGGAATGACTCGAGGCCGTCGAGATGGTATCTTGAAGAGTGAGAAGATTCGCCATGTGGTGAAGATCGGGCCGATGCATCTGAAGGGCGTGTGGTATGTGTGTCTTTGTGTGTGTAATGATCGCTTTCGGCTGAGCTGACCCTCGCAAGGATTCCCTTTGAACGAGCGCTCGATTTTGCGAACAAGGAGAAGATCACGGACCTGCTTTATCCGCTCTTTGTGCACAACATTGGTGGCTTGCTGTACCATCCTGCGAACCTCACGCGCCCGAGCTTGTATTTGCATGACATGCCTCAACGACGGCAATTGGAAGCGCCCCCGACCACGCGGACGTCGCAGGGATCGCAGACCTCGACGCAGCAGCAGCAGCAGCAGCAGCAGCAGCAGCAAACATCTTCACCGTCCAATGCTCTCATCCCTCATCCAAGCAATCGACCTGCACCTGCGCTGGAGCGGGCCCATACATTCCCCACTCCGCCCACGAGCGCGTCGAGCCTCATTCCGATCAGCACCCAGGGCACCTCGTATGAATGGGGAGGCCAGAGCATGAGCTCCGGCGTCCAGACGTCGCAACCGTTGTCGATCGAGAGCGGCCTCGGCAGCGCACGATCGCTGCCAGCGACCCCGGCGACAACGCCTCCCATCCAGAGCATGCCGTCGTATCAGAGCCAGTCGGGGTACGACAGCTCGAAACCGTACTACTCCGCAGCTCCCCCGTCGCAGGCGCAGTATGCTCCGCAGCCGAGCCTGACTTTTGGGCCGTCATTGCCCCCAGCCTCGTACCTCAAGAGCGAAATGGGACCTCCCTCGGTGCGGGCGTCCGGAGGACAGGCTGAGACCGAGAATAGTGAGGTGAAAGCCGATCGCTACTCGCAGGGGAACGGACAGGTGGGCGGCCATGGATCGGGTGAGGGGGAGCCGGTTCAGGAGCAGGACGCGGAGTACATACACGACAACCACGCCGCCTACAACGCCAACCGTGGCTCCTCCTACACGTACACGACCAACCCCTCCGTGGGCAGTCTCACGGGAGAAGCTTCTCATCTGTCCTCCGACATGACCGGGTCTCCGCACCAGAACGGTTCGGGGCGGATCACGCCCCGGAGCAGCGGTGCCGCTCAGCCGCAGTGGGCTCCCGGGTACAACACGTCCCCGAGACCGGCGCAGTCCAGCAGCCTCTACAACATCGTGAGTGACAGCCGCGGCACGAGCGCCAACGGGTCCGCCACGGACTCGTACTCGGCGACATCCAACTCGACATCCGCGTACTCGAGCTCGATGAACGGGACCCTGGGCACCAAGCGTGTCCGGGAGGAGGATGAGGATCGGATAGCTCGGCCGGACAGTCGAGGCGTCGACTACGACTCCAAGCGCCGCAGGACGATTACCGAGACCAGCGTGGGAGGGCCGGTTGGAGGCGCTCCGCTTGCCCTGCAGCCGGTCAAGGCTGGCGTGATGAGTCGCCGGAGGTGACTGCCTTTGGACGATCTCGTGGTAGTGCATTACGCGTCAATCTGACGCACAGGTCACTGTCGGTGTTGCTGTTAGCGGCCGTCTTCTGATTCCCGCTTCGACTGGATCAGCTACCACTGCAGTGGTACGGATCTCGCTGTCTACCGAAGTATTCACTCCTTAATGTTTCCTCTGTTACCACTCGTCTCCTGCCGAGGCCGCACGCCTGCGCAACGATTCCCATGACGTCTATACTACTCGTGGTGGGCGCATCTGGGTGTGCTACTTACGGCTTTACATGTTGCTGATTTTCTTTGGGCTGTTTGCATTGTCGTGCTTGTTCGCCATGTGTGTGCTGTTTCTACAGGTTACTTAACGACGTGATGAGACGAATCTCCTTTTGCAGTCATATGGTTCTGATTTTATCTTCACTTCTTCGACGTCAGCGGTCTCACCGCTGTCAAGTCACAATTTGGGTCGACCTTTTCTCACTTTTCTCTTTCCGTCTTTTTTTTTTCTTGACTCTTCGGGCAAACCCTGGCTCCTCAGACACGTACTTTTGTTGTCCACCGGCCGCACGGGACACTCTACGCCCCTTCCAAAAAGCATGGTTCTAAAAGAGACGATGGTGATGATGACGAAGGTATCGAAAATTTCTTTTCTTCTTGTTCCTGTTCAGTGATGTCAGACAGTTCAGTTATTAAATATTATGAGTACGTATTTACGGTTCTCCTCTCCCGAAGCTAAGCTTGTCAGTTTGAAGTAGATGAGCGTAGAGCTTCTTGCTTTGGCGAGCATACATATCGTCGCATGTGTGTACTTTGCATACATGCTGTATGTGTGTAATGCACCACGTAACAGAGGCAGCAGCACTTTAGGATCTGCATCTAACTCTCATCTATGCATGCACTAATGTAAGTAACCTGATCTATCCATCTATCTATCGGTTTTCTGCTCTCACAGTCTGTACAGGGTGCTTGGATCTAAACCCGTTCAGGTTAAATAAAAACATTCCCGTCATCCCATGGAACCTTACCTCGTGCCTGGTCTTGGCGTCCATTGTATGGATCTATGGATGGATGGAGGGACCCGTGACATTTGACAATCTCGGCGGGCGGGCGGTAGGCAGCGGGATCGTGTCGTGTTCGTGTCGAGAGAGCGACTTGAGCTTCGTGTTCTACTGAGCATCCTCTTCAGCCCTCCCCCTCTGTCGCCGTTCTACTCCTACTACTGCTACTACTCTATACTACTTTACCTTACTGCCTTTTTTATTCCAATCCCAATTCCAATCTCCTGCAGTCTGGATCTGGGTGTGCGTCTGTGTCTGGTCACTTCAATTCTTCAATTTCAGTTCAATTCAATTCACAAGACTCTACAGTAGGAGACAGGCCTGACCCTGCACCAGAAAGAAATGCCTCCTCCAACGTCCTCTTCTTCAACCTCGAACCGACACCCCCACCGTCCCGCAGCAGCAGCAGCAGTATCGACCTCGTGTAAACAGATTGCGCCGATCCCAACGAACCACCTCACCTTCGACCCGTGGAACTCGGCCGCGACGGGCCACCAGCGCGCCGACGGCGGGCCGGCCTACGCGGGGACGACGTGGTGGCGGGGTGTGCGGGAGGAGAAGCTGAGAAGGCAGTTTGCGGGCTTGCCGTGCGACGAAAACACCGGCGATGGGAAGAAGATGATGATGGATTGGAGTGTGTGGGAGCGGAGGTGGGTTTCCAAAGAGGAAGCGAGGAGGAGGGGACACGGGTGTGCGGATATTCGGAGTTTTATGGGCGGTGTGGCCAAGAATGAGCATAAGAGGCGCAGGGTCGAGGTTGACGGTGGGAATGAGAAGGGAAAGGATGGGATCGAGAAGGAGAAGGAGAAGGAGAAGGAGAAGGAGAAGGAGAATCTTGTCCCTGGCCCTGTGCCTGGTCTGGGACATGCTGGGACGGAGGATATGAAGGACAAGGACAAGGACAAGACGATCGCGGATGCAGATTCGAGGCCAATTCCTCTTATTATTATTCCGTCTTCTTCGACGGACGATGATAGTGATAACACTAGACGACCGTCCTCAATCGGCACTGTCGCCGACTCTGCAACAGCAACAGCAGCAGCAACAGAGCCAAAGACAGGACCAGGATCAGGATCAGGATCAGGATCAGATCCTATCTCCTCCTCCTCCTCCACCACCACCACAAATCCCGTCCCTGAAAAAGACTCCAAAGAAGACGAACGAAACTCCAAAGAAAAACAGCGCAGAGGCATCTTCGCCGGCCTCACGATCTACATCAACGGCTCCACCTACCCGCTCGTCTCGGACCACCGGCTCAAACAGCTCCTCGTGTCCCACGGGGCCGAGATCGCGATCACGCTGGCGCGGCGGCGGGTCACGCACGTCATTCTGGGGAAACCGAATAGTCCCAATGGGAACGGTGGCAGAGAAGGTTGTGGAGGGGGTCTCTCGGCGGTGAAGCTCCAGCAGGAGATACAGAAACTGGGAGGAGGATGTGGGGTGAGGTTCGTGGGCGTGGAGTGGTACGTTTGTTTTTTCTCCTTTCCCCTTTTGACTTTCTTCCTTCTTTTTCTTTCATCCCTTCCTTATATATATATATATATATATACCTAATGATATACATGTAAACATGTGTGCTAAGATCGTGTTTGATGTTGACGGTGAATGCAGGGTCCTCGAGAGCATCAAAGCGCGCAAACGCCTCCCTGAGGCCCGGTTCGCGGAGAAGACGCTGCACATGGCGTCGGAGAGGCAGCCGAGCGTGCTGGAGTTCTTTGGGCGGAGCAGTAGTGATAAGAATAACGATAATGATAATGATGATGAGAAGAAGAATCATATGTGACGGGGAGAAGGTGGGGGTGTGATTCTTGCATTTCTGGTATGTATTGGTATGGGGTATGGGTATAGACGAGACGAGACGAGACGAGATGAGATAGATGAGGGGGTCAGGGTCGGGTTCTCTCTCTTTTTCTTTCTTTCTTTCCTTCTCCGGGGGGCCGGGGGGGGGGGAGGGGCTTTCTATTTCCCCCTCCCTCTCTTTCTTCTGATTATGCTTATTGGTTTCCGTTTCCGGTGCATTGCATTTTTTTTTGCTTTTTTTGCATTCTGTCGGGACCGATATCAAGATCAAGATGGGGATGGGGATGGGGATCGGGATCGAGGTCGATATTCAGCATGGTTGGGTTGGGATGGATGGGTCGGATGGGCTGGTTTGGTTCGGCTACAATTAGATAGATAGATTGCTAGGTCTGGAAGACAGACAGATAGATGGATGGATGGACAGGGTATATATATATCGATATCAACATCAACATCAATGTCTTTCTGATCCATCAAGGATTTTCCTTTTTTTAAAAAAAAAGTGATAGAGAGAAGAGAAAAGGAGAAAAAAGAAAAAGGAAAAAAAGCAGGTAGCAGATATAGACGGAGAAATCCCCATTGATCTCATCAGTTCCATTCATTCATAGTCATTCTTCTAAACACTTCCTATACTGTACAGTACAGTACCGTACATACAGACACGGGGGTAAATACATACATAGAGTACAAGCCAAAGCCCGGTCTTCCATTTCATGCAAGCAGTTTCCCAGACCCAGACCAAGAAAAAAAAAGACCCGAAAGAAAAGTATTGAAGGGACGTCATAAATGGAGTCGCCATCAGATCGGATCGTATCGTGTCAACATCCATACCATATCACACATGTCGTATCGCGCTGGATCATGCCGTTCAGATCATATCCGACCAGATCAGACCAGACCAGACCAGACCAGACCATGCCATGATGCAACCAAAAGAAGGCATTATTAAATGCCCCTCTACCCAAATCAGTCTACATGTCTCACATCGAATTCAACCGATCTATATAAACCCCCCTTCTCCCCGGACGAGACCTCTCCCGGCGTCAACGCTGCCGCTGCCACTGCTACTATTGCTGCCGGCGGAGTCGCCGCGCACGCCTCGCCCTCCTCCTGTCCCCCCTCTCCGTCCCGCACGGCGCCAGCCGCTCTCCCTGCGGCGGTGATCGCGACCGCCACGACCGCCGCCGCCACCGTCGCCCGACGACGACGACGACGACGACGACGAAGACAGCGACGCGACGCCCAGGTCGGATCCGGAAGATCCGCTGAAATGCGGGTGATCCGGCGAGCGCAGCTCGACCCGCGTGTACGTGTCAGAAGCGGCGGAATCGCCTAGGGGAGCCGGCGACGCGGCCGGGACAGGGGGGAGGATGCGTGGAGCCGGCGCGGCGGGCTGCGGATGTGAAGATGAGCGAGCACGCGGCATCTGCCAGCCGTCGTCGACTTCGTCGTCGTTTTCAGATGGCGAGGAGACCTGTCGGGAGGGCGGGTAGATGAAGTAGTTCCGCTGCCGGGGGAACGACGTGCTCGACTCGGAGGAGGACGTCGAGCCCTGGTGGGCGCGCGAGTACGGTCCCTGTCTCTGCCCGCGTCCCTGGGCGGGCGGAAGATCCTCCTCCATGCTCGACTCCGACGACGAGGACAGCCTCCGCTGCAGCTTCTCGTTCAGCAGGTCCTCCTCGTCGAGGACCCGCGAGTCGCCCTTGACGAGTCCCAGTCGCTCCTCCTCCGTCGCGTTCCTCAACGCGCGTCTCTGCACGCCGTCCGCGAGGGGGGATCGCCGCAGGATCCCGCGGCCAGGGCTGGCCGGGCTCCTGGGAGATATCCGGTTGAAGACGCTCTGGAAGGAGAACTGGCGCCGCGGGGTCTCAGGTGCTGGTCCAGAGGCAGTCTGTCTGCTGTCGCGGACTCCATCTGCCCACGCGATCGAACGGGGCGAGTCGGTCCGCTCCTTCGTCGGATCGAACGCCGATCCCAGAGTATTCTCCCGGGCGACGCCGTGGCGAGCGGCGTCGGTGTTCTTCGCATTGAAGGATATGTTCGTCAGAGCCACTGGATGCAGCGGACTCTGTCCATCGTGATGCGCCCCCCACGTCGAAGGATGGAGGATATGTCGGAACGAATGACTGCCGGCCTGCTTCATGCTAGGCGCCTCCTCTTCCTCCTCGGGGAACCGGGACATGCCCAGCGGCGGGTGGACCGTCTTCGTCGACCCTGGCGTGCGTGCCATGGTCGGGCCCTGGCCGATGACGGTCTTGCGCCTCCTCAATCCGTCCCATTCGATGATCTCGTTCTCGGCCGGCGGCTTGAGCAGATCCTCCTGCTTCTCGCGGAAGTACCTCTTCGCCTCCTCCACCTCCATCTTCTGTCTCGACGTGGATATGCGCCGGATGATCGCCGCCGTGCCGCGGATCGCGTCCGCCTTGGGCTCGGACTCGGGCTGCTCCTGCTCCCCGACCTCGCGGATCTGATCGAGGTCGCCCTTGAAGATCGCGGCGTCCGGCACGTCCTTGGCGGACTTGGAGAGCTGCAGCAGCACGACGCCGGCGCAGATCTGCAGGAATCCCATGATGACCGTCGCGATCTGGATGCCGGACCCCTTGAAGCCCTGGAACAGGATCGCCGACGTCACGATCGTCGCGCTCGTGAAGAAGACGTAGTAGGTCGGCGTGACAAGCGCTGCGTTGAATATGTTCAAAGCTTTCTATTATTTCATCAGCAAATTGACCCGGCGAGCGCGGGAGACTGGAACCTACGTTCAAGTAGATGATCTCCGTCAGAAGCGTGCACACGACGAAGGCAAACAACACGTAGAGAAACCACTCCTTGTACTGGGGCTCGCCCCGGATCTGCGCGAGGATGGCCGCACCCAGACCCTGGGTCGCGACCACGCTCAAGCCCCCGATCAGACTGCAGACGCTGAGGTAGACGAACATGGTCTTCTTGCCGTAGCGGGGCCCGGCCCACAGCGCGATGAACGCGCACCCGACGACGATGATCCCGCCGTAGATCAGGAATCCCGGCGCGAGGACATAGGCCTTCATCGACTGGATGTCGTTGACGGAGGACTGCTGCGGCGCGTTCATCGCGATCACGACGGAGCCGACGATGCAGTTGAAGCACCCGATCTTGCCGACGAAGCTGAGCCGTTCCTTGAGGAAGATGGCCGACAGGATGGTCGTGATGACGACGGACAGCGCGCCCAGCGGCGTGACGAGGATGGCATCGACGAAGGCGTAGGCGACGAAGTTGCACACCTCTCCGACGATCATCAAGGTCATGCCCAACCACCACCAGAAGTTCTTGAGGTATCCGTACCCTTCGCCGGCCTCCTCGTTGTACTTGACATTGGCCTTGAGCAGGCCGATCTTCTTGAGCACGAAGGACGTGCCGATGAAGAAGCCCGAGGCCACGGCCAGCGAGATGCCGATCGCCTTGTAGATGGGCGGGCGGCCCTCGCCGCCGCCGCCGGCGCCTCCCATGCGCGCATACAGACCGTTCACATGGCGTGCGACGGCCGACGCGGTGGTTGCGTCCATGACTGCAACGAAGGCCACTGGCCCGCAATGGCGGCCGCTGCGTCAGGAACGTCGATCGAGCACACACTCCCCGGGAACGGACGACTGCCCTGCGGACCGTCGAGTTCGTCCACGAACAGAGATACGGTCCACGGCAGTGAGAGTGTGGTTGCGTGGTTAAAAAGAGGAATGGACGGAAGAGGGGTAACGCCGTTATCGCCGGGTCATTGACGTTAGACTCGAATCGCCTTTGACGGTTTCGTGTGGACGACGTGAAACACAGGTCTGCTGGCAGCGGGTTTCAAAGGTGACAGCTCTGGATGGACTAGAGGTGTATCTCTGACGCCGGGTCCGGCACTCGAGGCCGATGACGTCGGAGACAGGACTCGAGTGGACACGCCGCAGGTGCCAATGCGTGGTTTGATCGTCGTCCGCGGGGGGAGAGTCGGAGGATGGCCCTTGACACTGGGATTCCAGAGCAATTGGGACGGTCGAGTCTCGTCTGTCCGATCTGATCTTGCTTGCACCGTCAATCTGTCTATCCTTGCCTGCTGGCCGCACACCAGCGGTTCAGTAAGTAGGCAGGTATGCACCTGTAACAAGTAAAAATAAAAAAAATAAACTGAGGACTCAAGACATAAAGAAAGAAAAGAGGAATTGGACACGGAGACAAAGACCCAATATGGCAGACGGTCCGGGGCGGAGTGACGCTGAGAGGACGAGAGGAGGGGGCTGGGGTGTTCGTCTGGACGTCCGTCAGTAGGGCGGCTGCACTTCCACGCCGTGTCGCTCGTCGGGTGTGGGCGTTTCGCCTGCAGGATCTGCCAGAGGACAGAAAAGCAGAATAATAATGATAAAGATTCTCAAGAAGACATAAAAAAATCCTCTGTTCTCTCTCTCTCTCCTGTTGTGCGCAGCATCGCAGCCTCTCCCTACCAGCCACCGTAAATCTCGTCATCTCCCCTCCGCGTTGATCTCTCTCTCCACGGTCCTCCCGCATCATCATCACTAAATTACTGGCGAACCACATCCGACCCGCGCATCCAGACGGTCTTCTCCACCGCGATCTCGCCCAGCCAGCCTCTCAGGGTCGCTGTCCTGTCCTGTCGGGCGATGATAATAATAGATGAAACGTCGCCAATGCCACCCTCCACCCCACGTCGTCCAGGGACCAGGTCAGGAACCACGGATGCTGAAACCCGTCGAGTAACGAACGAGCTAGTAGTCGCCCGCTTACCACTCGCGGCTCACGGTAATAGAAATGATAATCATAGGCCGGCCTATCGTTATCGTTATCATTATTAGGGATCGATCGCTGCCCTTGAACTACTGTACTTGCTCCATAACAGGAATGATAAGATATGCATGACATGATACGTAAAAAGCACGTGGAAAGCTTGGCTGTGGACACGGCATCTGGCCAAGAACAGAAGAACCACACATACTTTGTGGATTATTTACTGCGTACCTACTCAGTATGTTGTTTTTTTTTTTTTTTTTTTAATCACCGTCTCTTCGAAGAGACTGTGACAGAATGAAAATAAAAATACTCTCCAACGTACAGAGCAGGAAGGAAGAATCACATCACAGAATCACATTGCCCGGTCTTACAACATACATCTCGCCAGCTGCCCGGCCACGGTATCCGATAAATACATAGGTACTAAACTAGGTAGGTGAGAAACCATCGTGGATGCATCGATCACGCATGCCCTGCCTGTCCCGTCCGATCCCATCCCATCCCATCCGGCTGTACACATCTGGTATCATATCACATGCACGGAAAAAAAGACATACATAGAGGAATCATGAAGGATTTATGCGAGACAGGAAACTCAGGAAAAGTGTGCCAAATACAGATAGAACACGGGGAAAAGGGTATCGGTCACGGCATGACGGGTCGTAAGGGATATCATAGAAGATATACATCCGGCCATCAGCACGAGAAGAGAGGAGACTGCCGCTCACGTTCCGACGAAAACAGCAGATCCAAAGATCGTCTCGTCTCATCATCCCACGTTGTAAGTCGGCTTCCGTAGCTTGTTGACCGCCGGCGGCGGCCCGTCCATGGGATACGGCGGCATCAAGCTCCCGTTCGAAATACTGCCGGAGTGGACATGTCTCGGCGGGAGTGGCATCGTGATGCCTCCGCCGTTGGTGTTGTCGTCGGGGTACGGGATGGGGGTCTTGGGCGGGACGGGCGGCGGAACCGTCGAGCCGAAGGTCTCCGTGCTGAGACGGGGGGAGCTTTGCTGCTGCGAGCTCGGCCTGCTCGAGCTAGACCTGCTGAATTCGTGGCTCTGACGGTAGGAGGCAACGTCGCTGCCGGAGCGGCGGCCCGGGGGCGTGTTGTTCGCACTGCGGCGGGGTGGGTGATGAGGATGCGTGTCTTCGGACTGCGGCGGGTATCCGTCCGGGGCGACGACCGTGAACTTGTCCTGCGACGAGGAGAACTGGTTTTCCGGACGCGGAGACGGTGGATGATGTGGACGGTGCAGGTACTCCTCCGGTACTTCTGCCGGAAGTTCCACCACGTTTGGGATGGGTGGAAATGAGACTGGTTCAGGCGGCGGAGGGAGCGGTTTCTCTTCGTCTTCGGGCAGGTTGACAGCTGCAGCGTGCGCTTGCAGCCGACGGTGAGCGCGGTGGATCTTCGCGAGCTTCACGGCGGCATCGTGATTCATCTTCTGCACCTCGGGCCTTGCAAGGTAGCGCCGCGTGTTGGTGCTGATGTCCGCCAGCCGGTTCCACTCGTTCATCCCAAACTCCCCGACGCCGACTTCGACGTTCAATCGGTAGTAGTTGTCCTTGTTCACGTTCCGCTTGGCCAGGTGCTCTCTCAGCATGTACTGGTGGATTTCCTCGCAGCCCTCGATCTTGGCGATCAGCCGCCTGCGCGCTTCCGCAAAGTGGCCCAGCGCATCGCCGAAGAAGTCCTCCCACCATTCGTGATGGTTGTCGTCCGTTCCCGGAGGCCGCTTGCCGGTGCCGAGACTGACGAAGACGCCGATCTCCCGTCCAGGCCATTCATTCACGGCCGCCTCATCGAGGATCTGGGGCGCAGGGTTGTACGTCCCCGCGCCCTCGTCGATGAAGACGTGCTGGCCGATCTGGATCGGTTTGAATGCGAGACCGGTAGCGCACGTCGCCCGGCCCGCTTGCCAGATCGTGCAGTTGAATTCCGGCGGCGGTTCTTTTCTCGAGTCGTACGATCGCAGCAGAGCCGGCGACCCGTTTTTGGGTGTCCCTTTGTACACGGCGGTGACAGCACTGTCTGAGTCAGCAGACCCGCACAACTTGGTTTTGTAAAAACCATCGAGATTGGATCACTCACGTCTTTGTCCTGTATTCCCGGTTGTCGTAGAGGAGAGCGTCCGGGTGGCCCCACATCAGCCCGTTGATGAACGCTGAATTTCGCTGGCTGATGGGAGAGGCCGGGCTGGACGCCCCGGCTGTGCTGTTGCTGCCGCGGCTGAGCGACCGCTGGGGAACACCGACGATGGAGCTGGCGGCGGAGTTCCTCCCGGAGGAACTGACCATGTCGTTGCCTTCGGATTCGAAGATGGTGTGTTCCCTGACGCACTCCTTGATGGCCTCCTCCAGCCTCGAGGCCTTGAAGAGCGTGTGCCGGTACGGGATGCCCGCGATGGTCTTGTCGGTCTCGAAGACGCGTCGCGTCATGCGCACGTAGACGTCCTTGCACGTCTCGAGGTCGAGGCGCAGGCGGCCCAGCATGAGGGCGATGAGGCCGCCGGTGCCGGTGCCGGCGATGAGGTCGAAGTGGTCGCAGGGTTTGGGGATCTGGTCGCGACGCGGGGCCTTGCCCTCGCATTCGACGTAGGTGCGGTACATGAGTTCCTGCAGGAGGATGAGCATCGAGTATCCCCGGACCCCACCCCCATCTGCCAGACGTCAACGTCAGTATCAGACATCAGTATCAGAGCCCACATGCCGCAGCGATCTCTTACCCAGCGAGAGGATCCTCAACGGAGGGCCCTTGGTGGTGTCTTTGCGACGGAGATTGACGGTGACGGAGTCCATGGCGGCTGCGATGCTGGAACGGCGCAGCCGGTGCTGCCTGCGCGCGGGAGGAAGCAGGCCTGGGATCCGGGATGCGCAAGCGCAGGTGACCAGCGGCAGCTGGTGGATCGAGCGTTGGATGTTTTCCTTCCGACGGAGCGCGACGGGCGGGCGCAGGCTCAGAAGCGAAGACGACGGCGGAGAAACAACGGAGACGGCAGATGACGAGGATCGATGGACGGGCAGATATTTTGTTCTGCAGACGGGGGCTGACGCTGCAGCGGAAGAGATGCCGGGTTGAGGTGAGGGTGAGGTGCTGACGGTGAGAGAGACGAAGACGGTGAGGAGCAAAGGAATCTTGGAGTTGGAGATCCGAACGAGCACTGCACACGGCGGATGAGCTCCAGCTTGGGCCCTCGGCGAGCACACCCGCGCTGCAGCTAGAAGCCGTCCAGAAGTCGAGATGCAGCGACGAGCCGTCGACGATTGGAAGAGACGAGCGTCGTCGAGAGCGGAGTCATCCGGCGCGACGCCCGCTGTGGCGGTGCATCCGCTGCGTCATCCGACTGCAGCCTCGATGATGCAATGTGTTCTTGCCTACAGATCTCTAGACCACTCGATTTCCCCTCCTGAGTCTTGCATGGTACAAAGTTGGTCGGAGATGATAATGCCTCTTTGTTTCACGGACCGTTTCCACGGCTCTCTCCCCGGGAAACATGTTTCGTCGGTGGCGCCGCTAGACTTCAGCGGCGGAACACGTGCTGATCGGATGAACCGGCAGGGACCTTGCGGAGAGAGCATATAGCCATTGTCATGCAGGAGCAGCCTTTCTCGCCGCTGCACCGACGGTACCATCTCACGCAGTGTCGGATGTTTCATCTTGCATCTGTACCTGCCAGCATCGATGCCTCTGCCGTGTTCCGCGGAAGGCTCTTCTCCGGGTCCCTCCCGGAGGTGGCGGAGCAGGTGGGCCCAGGCGCCGTCACGGGACTCGGGTGCGGAGAGGCCTCCATATCTCCGTCCGTCGTCGGAGCCGGCCTCGTCACTCGTGAAACCCCAGAGGAAGCCTCAAAGATCTCGTCTCATCTCATCCGACCTTGGGAAAGCGGCGGGGCATTGTTACTGGCTTGGCGATATATCACTCACATTGGGAGCCATCATGTCAAGGCCAAAAACAAGCCTCGGAACCAGATGCATGTAGCTAGCTTCTTATATAACATCATCACTGTCGCTGCGTATTATATTATACGGAGTAGTATCTACGGTGCTTCTGAAAAAGCAACTGGTGGTTCCTTCGATTGTTTGTATTAGTATTGTATCCCTTTTCGCCTGTTTACTGTCACTAACGATATCGATGACGGGAAAGAAACAACCAAAATTCATGGTCTGCCTGACAGCAATTGCTAACTTGATAGTTACTCCAGATTGCCCAGGCCTGATGAACTAATATCTGCCGAACAGACATCGACGAAAAGTGAAATCATCCCTGTCATTTATTGATAAGCTGGAAGTCGTCACAAAAAAAAAACAAAGGGACATTAGCATCCCGCCCACAAAAGCGCCCTGACAGCGAGACAGATGGGCCAAAAGGAATTTCAGCGTCCAGCGCGGGTCTCCCAGGAAGCATATGTCCCTGGACCTCCCTCCCCAGAAACAGGCTCTTCGCCAAACGCATGATCATCATCTCTACCGTCCTTGACGCCCTCCGGCTGCCACAAGTCCCTGCTCTTATCCATGTAGACCAGGATGAGTTCGCACTCCTTGACGAACTCGTGGACGTACGACCGGACCTTGTACATCTTCCCGCAGATCCTCCGCAGCGTCTCGTGCTGGATGGAGAGCTTCTCCCACAGCCGGTTCATGCTGTCGATGCCAAGCCTCGAGAGACGCTCACCGTGCTCCCGGCTGCGGGAGTGGATCGCGTCCTCCATGACCTCGCGAACGCGCTTGATATGCTCCTGGAAGCTGCCTTCGACAACAGGAGGACTACTGTTGGAGTCGTCTGCCTTTCTCCAGCCGTCGTCAACGACGGGCACAGCACGTCGGGATGATGATGATGACGACCGCAGCCTGCAGGACTTGTCGAGATCAAGCACCTTGGCTTTCCACAGCTCGTCTATGATTGCCGGAGAGGCATACGGCTTGATCGCGCCGATGTCGCTCGCGAAGCTGCTTTCAAAGTTCTTGAAGAAGCTGACCGCGTCCATCAGGGTCGTGTAGAGCTGGTCCATGGCCGTCTCGAAGGGCACTCTGCCGCTGTTGATGCTGCGGCTGCGCTCTTTCTTCCGGTGGTGGTGATGGCGCGACCCGACCGGATACTTCTTCACCATCGGAGGCATGAGGTACGAGTCGCCGTACAGACCGTCCGTGTATCTACGCGGGCGACGAGGGCCATAGTCATAGTCGGCTGTTCCGTAATGGGACGAGATGGTTCCACCGTGCAAGGGCAGGGAGTAATGAGGAGTCATATTGAATCAATGAACGGATAGTAATGGTTATTCTTGTAAGTTTTTTAGCTGTCAAGCCAGCCGATAGATAGGGATTTGACCGAGATAATCCTCGGAAAGTGGATAGTCCCCCAGATCGGGGCAAATACTGGAGATGTGTCTTATAACAACATTGCCGGATGGAACACCAAGGGATCCACGCCCGCTGGAGGAGCCTCCATGTCGATTGATGGCCGCGCCCCATCGAGCAGTTCCATCGTTCCCATGGAACACTGGAGCACGGTTGTTTGCTGACGGGGCGGGAGCCAAGTGTCACCAGTGACAAGAGCGACTCGACTGCAACCAACCGGTGGTCAACCGTATGAGTCGTATCTCAAGCAGTTTAGTAGACGGAAGGAGAGTCACGGTCAACGATCCGACGGATAGCTAGCTCTCCCTAGCTTGCTTCGGCGAGATGCGGGGAAGATCTTGGAGCAGACTCCATCCGCACGGGCTCTCCTCCCGCAACGGCGGAGAGGGGCAGGTGGACGAGCACCCGCTGCTTCAACGGAAAGCGGGAGATGTTGGATGCGACAGCGCATTATATCATACCTGCGCTGGGAACGCTCACGTAGCAAACACCGAAGAATATCAACAAAGCAAGACCGGTGACTTGGTGCAGGTCAGTCTGCGGCCCGCCGAGAGATCCTCCACTTCAGTGGAGCCTTTGACAGCAAGAAAACGCGCCCTCAGCCAGGGCCGGATATCGTCATTATTAATGCGCTGCAATTCTAGTTTTAGTACCCCGGTTGATCTTATTCATCCAAATTCTCAGGAAACTCAAAGCCATTATATCACATTTTAATCGACCCTCTGTGTTTCAGAAAGACATATTTCCACTCCCGGATAATATATACCTATTAACTGATATAACAACCCCACCATGGCATCTGAATTCCCACCCCCCTCGCTGCGGCTGATCCTCAAGGAGGTCACCGACCTGCTGAAGGATAGGAAGGAGACCATCTCCGTTGCAGAGACTGTACGCCCGCTCCATGTGATGACTTCTCTGCAGGTCAAGTCAAATACCGTTGCGTCACCAGCTAAGCGTGAACAATCAACGCAGGCCGCGGGAGGCATCATCTCCGCCGCTCTCCTCTCCACGCCGGGGGCGTCGGCTTTCTACAAGGGCGGGTTGACGGTTGATACCCCGTTCTCCTTCCTTTGTGGCATCTAACTTTTTTTTGTCTCCGTTGATACCGTCTGCTTGATATGAATCTACATATATGACTACCCTATCTACCCCGCTCATCACACACGCCACATCCCAACCCACAGCAGTTAACCCACGCAAACAATTGATTGATATTGATATCCCTGCCCACACAGGTCTACACCCTCGAATCCCGCGTCGCCTTTGCCGGCTGGACGGCCGCGGACGTGCAGGACTACGCCGGCCCCACGCCTGCCATCGTCGCTGGCCTGGCCGACCACGTCCGCGGCACGCTGAAGTCGACGTACGCGGTCAGCGAGAGCGGCACCGCAGGGCCGACCGGGGGGCCGACGAACAGGAAGCCGTGAGTTTGTCCTTTTTTCTTTAGGTTTTTTTTTTATTTTGGGGTTTGTTTGTAGTTGTGTTTTGTTTTGTTTTGTTTCCTTGGAGCTCTCTGTGGTGTGGTGGGATATTGTTTGACTACCTACATGACGGATATCCACATACACACACCAACCAACCAAGCACACCAAACACAACTGACACGGCAAGCAAACCAGAGGCTACGTCGCCCTCGCCGTCTCCTCCCCGCAGGGCACCTACACGCGCGAGGTCGACACCGGGATCGGGCCGGACCGGGAGAAGAACATGGTCGCCTTCGCCGTCGAGGCGTTGAAGCTGGTGCGGGATGTGATCAAGGGGGATGCGAAGTTGTAGATAGATAAATAGGTGGATATCATGTGCCTGGGTATGTACAGTACTGTGCCTAATGTATGCGGATGTATGTGTAGGTAGTTAGCGCGATGGATGTGGAGCATGTGTGATGGATGGACGGATGGACGGATGGATGTAAATAGCTATTTGTCATGACGAATAGATCCGATAAGAAGAACAGGATCAATGAGTGCCGACTTGACCGGGTTGAGTTTCCTAGGTGGGCTTGGGAACCGGTTGCTCTTAGGTACTGCTAGCAAGAGCGTGGTAATGGCATTGAGAGAAATAGTTTACAGTGTAAGCACATACGTTGGGAGGGGAGAGGAGACGCGGTGGAAACATAAAACAGGACATTAGAAGCTCTCTCGAAGCCCTCGGAACCTACATGTACCGACCTCAGCAGGTGAAGTAGATCCCCCAGCCAAAGAAACAATACATCACACTATCAATACATCAAGTAGATACATCTACTCATCCTTCCACGGCAGGCTGAACGTGCCCACCCAGTCCTCCACCTCCTGTCTCAGCAGCACGATCTCTGGGATCTCCTCGCCCTCCCCGACGTAATCGAAGAAGGCCTTCAGGCTCGTCGGGTTCTTGACGCCCTTGGACTCGGCGCTCTCCTTCGCCGCCTTGTCCAGCTTCTGCGTGAGGATCACCGCCCGGTCGACGATCTCTGCCACCCGGCGGAAGTCCTCCGGCTGGAAGCCCCTGGACGTCATGGCTGGAGTACCCAGTCTCAGGCCGCCGGGCTTCAAGGCCGACTTGTCCCCGGGGACGGTGTTCTTGTTGGCGGCAACTCCGCAGAGCTCGAGCACTCTCTCCACACGGGCACCGTCGATGCCACGGTTCTTCAGGTCGACCAAAACCAGATGGTTGTCGGTGCCACCGGAGACGATGTTGTATCCCAAGCCTCCGTTGTTGATGGAATTTCCTAGCCTCTCAGCAAGCGCCTTGGCGTTGGCGAGCACCGTCTCCTGATACTTCCTGAACTCCTTCGACTGAGCCTGGTGCAGGGCAACGGCCAATGCGGTGATGGTGTGGTTGTGGGGTCCTCCCTGGTGTCCGGGGAAGACGGACGCATTGATGCGCTCCTCGAGATCATACATCTCCTGGTTTCCCTTCTTGTCCGTCCGGCGCACACCCTTGCGGTAGAAAATCATCGCACCGCGGGGTCCGCGCAGGGACTTGTGGGTTGTGGTCGTGACAACGTCCGAGTGGCGGAAAGGAGAGGGGATGACATCGGCAGCCACGAGGCCGGAGATGTGCGCCATGTCGCTGAGCAGGTATGCTCCGACAGAGTCCGCAATCTTCCGCATCCTCTCATAGTCGATCAGCCTGCTGTATGCAGAAGTCCCGGCAACGATGAGCTTCGGGCGATACAGCTGAGCCGTCTTCTCCAACCCGTCGTAGTCGATGAGACCGGTCGACTCGTCAAGGCGGTAGGGCAACGTCTCAAAGTACTTGGAGACGGCAGAGATCTTCTTCGTCGGGGTCTGATATCCGTGCGACAGATGTCCGCCGTGCGGGAGGTCAAGTCCCATGATGCGATCATGGGTGTTGAGGAGCGCAGAGTACGCGTAGAGGTTCGCGGGAGAACCGGAGAGCGCTGGAGAAGATCAATTTTGATGTTCGCGCAACAACATATCAGACTACGGTAACTCACGTTGCACATTTACACCCCACTCTTCCGGGTCGAGTCTGAACGTCTCCAGCGCTCGCTGCTGACATAGCCGTTCGGCCTCATCGATGTATTGGTTGCCACCATAATACCGTGCCCCAGGGTATCCCTCTGAGTATTTGTCTGATATCACCAAAGTCAGATGTTAAGCTACCCGCTTCGAGCTCAAGGACGACGAACTTTGCATCACACTTCCAAGCGCATCAAGGACGGCTTGGGATGTGAAATTCTCCGAGGGAATCAGGTTGATAAAGTGCTTCTGGCGTTTTTTCTCCTGCGATTGGTTTCAGCATCGCTTTCCTGCACTGAAGTGCGGGGAGAGGTGGACCTTTTGCAGGATGTTATAAACTGTGGGGTCGGCCTCCTCGAGGCGTGCGGAGAGCAGCTGAGGCGAGATGCAGATCAGCAGACATTCCTACGAGGTCCTGTATGCATGAATGCTCGCACCTTCTGTTGGCCATCATGGCTGTCTGACGAGACGCTGCGCCATTGGAAAGGCCTGGAGGGGTAGTCGGGCTGGTATCTGGACCGAGCGCCAGCAGCTCTGGCGGAGCTCCCAGAGAGCGGGATCAGCCTCGAGGCCTGCCGGCCACAACGGCTCAAGGACATTGTGGGTAAAAGGACAATCAGAGGGTCTGTGTCTGCAAGCCACTCTGAGGAGAGACGCGCGATAGATAAAGGCCAGAGGCAGCGGAGAACGACGGCCGCGGTCGCCTGCGGTGACTCTGGCAACTGATACGGAAGCCCGTTGCCCGCGGGAAACGCACCCTCCGCCCGCGTCGGGCAATCTGTCGGCCGACGTTGACGCTATACCATTTCTGACAACCTTCGTGGCCCGTGCGCACACCACGCATTTTTCTCGGCCGCGACTTCACGTCTTTTTTTCCTCCATCACACAACTAAATCCAAGATGAAGAGATGGCCTCTTCGGCTTCCTCAGCACTCGCGCGCGTCAGCTCTCTGAGCTGGTGCCTGCGGGCGATGCTGATATGTCCCGGGCCCAAATGCACCATCCACCAAGGGGCAATTTGAAACCATCTGATTGGAGAGGTTGTGTCTTGTGTTCTCAAGGCTGAGAACTGCAGAGCTTCGCTGCGCTTATGTTTACAATAATGTGATATCAACTTGTGATCTCTGTTCTGGAATGATCTGCTCTGGAAAGCAGTATTTCTAGGTTCTGGTACACCAGTTTCCGTTGATTTCATCTGCCAGCCGTACCGTGCCGAATTTATGTCCCGTTCGCTAGGTACGGCTAAACCATGGTTTGTCCGTGGAGTTCGGTTTCTATGCTCGCAGATTATAGAGGAATATCAGTGAGATGTTCCCAGGATTTTCCCGGGTTATCTATGCGACTGTCGTACGACTAGAGCTTTGATCCTTGACTGAATCCGTTTTCTCGATCGACACTCTAAACATATCATCTGGTGAATTCTCTGCTTTAATGGACATATAATGACGGGAACATTTGCACTGGGATCACCATCGTCAATCGCCTGAACATCAATATAATCGTCCTCCCCAAGCTAGAGCTTATCCTGCTTTCGTGCTTTTTGTTGGCAATGACAATTGATGTATCAACAGACCGAGACTAAGGTATTTAATAGACCTCACACATTCAACATTAGGAGACGGGCTCAGAATTCCACGTGCCTGTTGGAAGCCTCAGGTGGCACGGGTGGCAGCTGCGATGGATTTCCCCACGATCCAGACAGTCGATTCCTAAGGATTTTACTCTGATTTTCTTAATGAGTTAAACACTTTATGTTCCAGAGAGACAAGGTATACTCATACCCTCAACACGGCTGGACTGGAATCTTATCCCTGGCTCCTCTTTCCTAGCCACAACCTGGGCCTCGCAGTCCGTCCAGCCAGATAGTCGTGTCCGGCCGAGCACTTTCCCCTTCATCGTTAAATTTCTGATACCAGCGATAGAGCATTTTGTGCAAGCTATGACCCAGTACTGCGATGCGCCCTGGTACAGCGACATCACGAGCATCACAAGACCGATGCTCATTGCTTGACAGTCTTCATTGTTTGTCAGAACTGTGTTCCATTATGTATTCATCCAACGCATGTACAACGGTCTGCTACTTCTTGGCTCTCCCATTTTCTGGGCATCAGTTCCCATTGATATCAGATTTTACATGTTGAGCCATCGGATGAAAGCAAAGGTTCTTAGTAAAAAATGGATGATGTTGTTGTCACTGTCACGAAGAATTCGGTGACAGATAGGATAGTACGTTAGATGATGATACGAACATCTTGGGGCAATTGTGAGTATGTGAGTTTGGGTTAGGTAGGCATATCTACGTACGGAAGCAAGGATTAGTACCTAATCGCTGCGTCCATTTATCACAAAAAAAAATCAAGACATTATTGATCCGGGTCCATCACATTCACATTCAATCCATGCCTCAGCACTACAACGATTCTTGGGCAATGTGGTGAAATACGAAATTTTCGTGCGCTCCATTATTCGCAAAGCTATGGATACTGGCACTTGCCTAGGCACCTACTACTAGAGGTTAAGTATGTACAGTGCTTAGCACATAACGTAACCCACAAGCGAGCCGCTCACCCAACCGAACCGCTCACCCGCCCACCCGCGCGAATACTATATAGAATCCGAAGCTTTATTATTGACCCAAAACAGCAATTATTTACAAAATCAAGAATTAGAGCGATTCGGGCATCGAGTCCGTATATGCCCAACAGTATTGCAGTCACTACACCTTGGCGGTGCGCGTATACGGGGTGCAGAAGCTGCCTCCACAGCCTGAGCAGTTATACCCTCCAGTGCCTGATTCTCATCCAAAATTCGACTTTGTATGAGCTCCTGTGCTTCCTGAACTGAAAGGCCTCCTCTATGCAATAGCTGGTTTGTTGATCGCTTGCGCTTCTGCTTCTGCTTCTCATTTGCAGCCCGTAGATCACGATTTTCCCTTGCAAGGATGGCAGCATTATTCATGGCCAACTGACAGCCCTTGATAAGCTGATCCAGAGCAGCATTTGTAGGGCTTGGTGGGCTCTGCATGCGCTGTTTGAGTAAGGCCTTGATTGTAGTCGCCTGATGCTGTAATTCAAGAATATTATGAGGTGTCTCTGGCACCCAATTGGTCAGGATACTGCCAGCACAGCTTCCAGGGGGTGTAGGGGTCTTGAGCTGTATATTGAGCTGTATAAGCACCCGATCTGGGCAGAATGGTACCAATCCGGCTGCTGCAAAGCTGTTTTTGATATTCTCTGATTTGAAGGCTTCTGTACGAGCTTTGGGATAGGCTGTGAGGAAATCTAGCTTGTCAATATGATTGATGCCAAGTCACATATTATCCTCAACTAAGCAGCCATATGTGCGCTTTAGAACAGCAAAACAGCCGACATCAAGAGGCTGCAGGAGATGAGATGAATGGGTGTAACGACAGGCCTAGATAACTAGACCTAAAGGGGTCGTTGGTTTATCTTGAAGACAAGAAACAAGGGGGTGAGCAATATGGAAGCAAGAATAGACCTGTGTTACTAGCAATGCCTATATGACAGGTTGCTATGGGAGTCGACCACGAGGGTCCGATTCTGTCTGAAAGGAGCGTCATTATATACATGCCTTTTTCCCGAGTCTTGGTGATCATAGTGATCATGGTGATCATGGTGATCATGGTGATCAAGGTGATCAAGGTGATCAAGGTGATCAAGGTGATCAAGGTGATCAAGGTGATCAAGGTGATCGCGGTCAGTCACATGCTGATCAGTTACTACCCTCGGTCCTATAATTATCCGGCCTTTGTATGGCAAGGTCCATAACAATGGGGTGGCATGCAAATTGGTATAATATGATTTTGGGTGCAGGTGCAATCAAATTGAGGTGTTAGATGGCTTCCATGCCCATCAAGGACCAGCATCCAATATTTTCCCTTTGTCTGATTATTTGTATATGGAATAAACAGATTTTGAAGCCATGACATGCCAATCTCATCTGTAGTCCACCCATTAGGACTGATCTCAATCCTCCAGTCATGCAGCAAGGTGTCATTCTTATACCAGGCCTGGAGTTGAGCCTTCCCTTTGAAAATGATACAAGGTGGTAGTGCCCATCCTGCTGAATTGACTGATTCAATAAGTGTTACCCATTCCTGATTCCCAGGCTGTAAAAGAGGTGGACAACCAGATGTCTCTGCTCTAGTGACTACCTTTGCAGTGGCAATCAAGCCCATTGCAAAGCCTGTCTCATCAAAATTGTAGATATCATCATCAAGGATTCTGTATTGTTGAATAGCAGTTTGTACACACTCAAACCATTCATGGATGACCTTCAGATCCTCGCACTTGGCACACTCATAGTTATATCTTTGTGAATATCGCGTTTTTAGGTCTTTATGGCGCTTGATAAAGTTGTAGACCCAATCATTGCCAACATGACATTGAATATTGGATGGACTGCGCTCAGAAAGAAGAATATTGGCCATATCCTGTATAGAGGCTGGCTGAGGAGCTGCTCCATGCTGATCCAGAGACAATATTCATTGTAGAAGTGTATCCTCTTCAGTATCAGTCAATTTATGCCCATTGGCATGTATATTGGTCCTAGCAACAGTGCTGTGAAGTTGGTCCTTTAGAGTAGAGAAAGGAACATCATAAAGACACACTGCTTTGTGAATACTCAGTGGATTCTCATGATTTTTATGGCAGATATAGCCAATAGGATTCGCCCCTCCTGATGAGCTGAATTTTTCGAATTTATACGCGCTTTTGGTGGCATGGTGGCGCGTTGAATTTGATCGATTTCTATATAGTATTCGCGCGGGTGGGCGGGTGAGCGGTTCGGTTGGGTGAGCGGCTCGCTTGTGGGTTACGTTAGCGGTATCTGTTGACCAAGATTCCTAACGACAACAATAATGATCCAATACAAGCGCTATTCTCGTGGAAGAGACAATAAGTCGTCAAAGCCAGCCTCGACGCTCAAAGAAACATGGACTTGTCTTTTTTATTCTGATGATCCGGTACGAGCGAGTCGGCTAAGATATCCCATCCCGTTCGCCAAGATTTCGATTCCACGGTAATGCTTAACATTGGCACGGCACAAATAATTAATAATGGAACTACTTTGGTTTGTTGTCCGCCAGTTTTGTTGTGTGGTAAGGAAAATAATAATAATAAAATTGCGAACGAGTACAGCTTCTACTCTACTCCGCGCCTAGAAGATTACCAGTAGCATCAATACCATACCATATTGTCGACAGCTCCTTACACAATTGATAACAACTGATCTGACAGGAGATGGATGGTAGGACAGGGAGAGGGATAGTAGTCTATTAGATTCTTTTTTTTTTTTTTTTTTTTTTTTCAAAGATGTCATTGCAAACTGCTCAATAATGGTGGGTTTTACCGTTCAAGAATCCTGCGTGAAGAACGGCAGGGCTGTACGGAGTGCCTACCCCGACAGGTTTTACCTAGAGGTGCACGTGAGCAATTATTATGCATCAATGCAGCAAAGCAGAATTGAGCTTCAACCCCTTATTAATCAGGTATTCAATGCGAGTCAGTCAGCCAGTTACGAATTGGGACATTATTACCTGTTTTCTTGGGTTAATGAAGTAGGTGCGTTGCCTGGATTCGATAGTGAGAGTTGAAATTTAAAGGTGCTTGCCGTAAAAGGGTAACTTGTACGACGACCACAGACATGCGGTATGCTTCCAGAAGCTCTGGGCGGTCCACCTTGGGGGGAAAAATGCTCTGCATTTTTAGTTCTCGCCGGGGCCAATACAACGATAATATCAATTATTATTAGCAACAACGCAAAGTTCCAATGCAAGTTTATGGGCTGCGTGAATAGGCAAAAAAAATTAGCGTTGCGCCGTTTAATTACTTTTAAAGCGGATGTCGGATGGTGTGATGGGGCTTTATCACGTGCCCAACGTCGGCAACCCATTTGGTTTCTCGCTTTCTTTCGAGTCCTTGAGCCGACGCTATGAAACCTGTCAATAATTTCCGTTTGGCAGACGAGTAAATGGTGTCTCTCAGTTCTTCATACGCGATATGAACTCGAAGTGATCCCTGTTGAAACAAATTGCGATCGTTTCCTCGCGCCCCGACGCGACCGGTTGCGGGGCTCGTTGTCGATCAGGAGGTCCGGCTGGTCAGCGGTGCTTAATTGGTATGGTCGAGCACATTCTATTATTATTTCTCTTTTATGCGCATGCGTCAAACCTCGGGTTAGAATGATCTTCTACGATCAAAAATGGGCTTCGATTTGAGTACGGAGTAAATATCCTCCATGTCGAGTGCGAAGCCTTGTCCTGACCCTGGTACCGAAAGTCTTGCGAACCGAGGGTCGCGCACGAAGCCTAAGCTGCTTCGTCGCTCAATGAAAATAGCGATATTCCGGGGCCAATTCGAGTCAATTTCGCATTTCTCATTCTTGAATTGAAGATCTCAATTCAGGCTGCAGTTCCTCTGCATACGACGCCAGATATATGTACTGTACTGTCACCGTACAGAGAAGGCATTATTATTGGCCTTTGAGAGACTTTTCTGGAAACCTGTTGATCGAGGGTCAAGAGACGGTCTGCGGGGTATTATTGGCAGAGAGCGCGATCCCTCCATTTATGACTTTGCCTCCCATACTCCGTATGACCGTTGATGCTCCAGAAGGTCCGGAACAGCTAACTGAAAATCAGCCAAGATTATTGCGTGACTCAACACGGCTCTTCTCCCTCGCTGCGGGTGCTGTACGGTGTATGAGACAGGGTCTCTGATTACCGTCAAGACACCATCAAGGATTGCAAGACAATGTATGCAGCCCTTCAACCATCGTAGGGCGTTCACCAACTTCGACGATCGAAGTGCCAAGAGAGCGGTCTTTCCTGACATGGTGTACGGACTCTACGGAGTCTCCGACTCTCCGTAGACCACGTCGCCGGACAACGCGTCAGCGTGCGGATAGGAAGGAACCATGCCAGTCAGAGACTGCAAGAAAGCGGCTGTGATTCCCTTTAGCGGTTAAAATTTCGACAGCCCCGAGATTGGTGGAAGGACGGCCCAGCTGCTACGACAACCATTGCCCGAAGGGAAATTAGGGAATTTGAGTTGTGATTAACCAGACAAGAGCGCGCGGAGCCTCCAATCAGGTGTTCAGGCGAGGGTTTTCCCCTGGCAGTGGCGGCTCTTAGCGTCGCTTGCCCCTGAACCAACCAGCCCTAGCGAGCGCCGATCGATCAAAAACGATCAAGGGCTCAACGTGCTGGTCCAACTCTGCGGACCTACGCCCGGCTGTTCCTGAGCAGGTTTCCTCACCCAGATGGCAATAGCATTGTTGTTACGCCGTACGGAGCATGCGGAGTATCTTGCCATGATAACGGTAGACTGCGTCAAACTCGAGATATCAGAGGGCACGGCTGAGGCATCCTTCGAGCGCGAGCGCCGAGGTACTTCGGGCTCAGAAGTTCCATAAAGTACCAGCAGATAAGGGTTCTGTCAAGGCCAAAGCGTCTGGAGGAGAGGGATGCAGAGCGAGGAGGATGGGAGCGTATGATGATTATCAACTCACGGAGGTCCCTTGGCGAAGAAGATCAGCCACGAGCAGCAACATCAACGCCCTTTGGAAGGGAGGGCAGCCGCCCAGGTGAAGGGTGTGAGGACGGCAACGGACAACGGCCACGACCATGTGGACCGGCGATGGAGACAGGGGCTGGACGCCGGGGCCGGGCCGTGTGCACAAGGGCCTGTGAGGGGGCGCGGGCACCGTCGGCGTGGATCCGCAGGCGCCCTAGCCCTACTGCCACGCCCTGCCCTCCGCACCCGCCCTCCATGCACCGCGTATAAAGTAACCCGCCCGCCGGCCTCCCTCCTCTTCCCTTCCTCCTCCCACCCACGCTCGTTGATCAATTCGTCCCGGTTCGTATACCGATTACATTCGTTTCGGATATCAACAAGCCCGGCAGCTTTACACTCGCTGTAAAGACCCTCCTTTGAAAACCCAACTACTCGACTTTCGCTGCTTGTTCAAGAATACATTTCAATACACATTCTTGACAAAATGCGTTTCTCTGTCGCTGCCATTGGAGCCCTTGCAGCCGGTGCTGTTGCCCAGTCCCAGTCGTTCACTACCGACATCATCTACGAGACTGAGACCTACTGCCCGGAGGAGTCTGCCACCGCTGCTCCGGCCTACACGCCGACCTACTCTGTCCCAGTCGCCCCCTCCTCGGCTGCCGTGGTCACTCCGTCCGCCATTCCTTCGTCCGCCCCTCAGGTATGATCCGGAATGGCAAGATGAACTGAACTCCATGGGCGAATCGCTGACTCGCGAGAAAATAGGTCGTCACTGAGGTCGTCACTTCCTATGTGACCTACTGCCCAGCGGCCACCACTTTCACCTATGGCACTGAGACCATCAGCGTGACCGAGGTACGACCTCAAGAGCAAGATCAATCTCCTACCTAGGATCGACGAGCAGAGAGATTGCTGACTGGAGATGCCAGCCCACCACCCTTACCCTGACCAACGGCCCATACACCGTCACCAGGCAGCTGCTGACCTCCACCACCACCTACTGCAACTCTTGGTAAGTGATGCCCGGCTGGCAACGTCGCTGAGGAGGTAACGCTAATGTTCTCCAGCCCTAGCCCAACTGTCCCTGCCATCGGCGTTGGCCCAACCGCGCCTGTCGGAGCTGGTCCAACTGCGCCTGCTGGAACTGCCCCTGCCGGCTTCCCCGCCAGCTCTTACATCCCTTCGGTGTCTCGCGTCTATCCCCACACCAAGGTGATTGTTCCTTCCCCGAAGACCACTGTGGCCAACGCTGAATCTACCTCTACCTCCCCCTCGGCCCCTGTCTTCACCGGTGCTGCCTCCCGCGCCGCTGCTGGCGCCGGTGCCGGCCTGGCTGGTGTCTTCGCTCTGGCTGCTTACCTCCTGTAAGCGGCTTCCTGTCGATATCATCTTGGTAATGATGGGAGGATGTGTTGCGGTAAAATGTGATGAGCTGGTGATCTGAGGGCTTATATTGTAGAGCTACGAGTCTGTAGCTAGGTGAACTTCCTGGATGTACAGTATCATTTTTGGGCTTCGGCAAAACCGATAGCTTCTGACAGGTCACGTACGGGTTTTGTCTCTGCCCCCCTTCGGCCGTATATATTTTTATTTAGCGCATTTTAGTTGGGCTTGGTCATTTATCTTGCTTTGAACTGATACCAATATTTTTCGAACTTCCATTCGATATATGATCTAGGTATGAACCAGCCATATGTAAATATTTTCCCTTTCTTGAACGATATTAAACTTGGAATTCGCCTTGGATATATTTTGTCTTTGTAGTACTCGCGTGTTATTGCAATGCCATAAAAAAAGTCTGACAATACAGCTTGTCGCGTGCCCGTCTCCCGTTGATAGGTGCAACGTTTACATGCTTTGACGTGGTCGGGCTGTGGCTTGCCAAGGAATAACGCAGTAAATGTGATATCCATACCTGGGGCTCGATAGACGATCCAATCTGCTTCCAAATCAATTATACCAACCTAAGCATCTACGGTATATAGGTACTGAAGAAGGGGTGACGGTGACTAGGAGTATGGAAGGTAATGGGTCAATGGATGGTCCAATCTGAATGGTTCAATTAATAACTCGTTTAATTCGATGATCAGTCTTGAGTAATGATGCACAGAATGGTTCAGGGAATGGATCAATGTTAATGGGAGGGGAGGTAATACTGTGCCTAAAGTGAGGCGGTTAGTCATTCATATGGCAGTCCGGATCAGATGTGGACAGCCTCAACATAATCCATGGATGATCGGGCAATCATGCTCCTTGCAGTATCTAATGAATGTACTTTGCTTGAGTTGCTTTACATGGTTTATATATACTCTTGTCCAACTTATCTGGATTTATCAGACACTGAGTAGGTAGGAACTTATCTGATTATATCACACATATCTGTCTGCAGCAATGATACCAAGGACTTAAAACTTGCTGAACGAGCTTTCTTATGATGTCTGGATATGATGAAAAGGATCATTAGACTGTTTGCGAAACATTCAGTGATCATTTGGAAGGGAGCTCAATTTGAAAGGCGATCAATTCGCTATGTACTGTACAGTACATGGAAAGAACCAAGCACTAAAAGAAAGTATGGAAAGCGCAACTGCAGCCTGGTGCAATTTGCCCACAGTCGATCCAACAACTCTCACTCGTTCAGCCTCACGTTCCATGTTCGAGGGCGGCCTTGTCATTGGCATTCAGACCAGCGAGGCCGATTATCTTCTGACCAGTGACCAATGGTTAGGATGTTTTAGTTGACGCCCAACGACCGCCCCTGCCACGATGCCGCTGTTGTCGCTGCAGGGTACTAAAGTAGCCCATCGACCCCTCTCAGGTGTCCGCTGACGATGTTTCCCAAGTCGGCTCGGCTCTATGGCGTCCTCGGCTCTGCAAGTCCTGAGAGCACAGAAACCCGAGTGGCATGCCGTCATCGGAAGTTTTTGTGTCGATAAATCCCTTCGACAAGCCCTGGACGATTTTCAGGATGCCTTGGAACCAGAGGAAAAGCAGCGCCTCTCAAAATACGGCACTATTCCTGATCCTTCAGCAGTTATTATCCTACCAACGGAGATTGACAATGAAAACGCTAAACGGAGAAGCCGCTGCGTTGGAGCTCGGATAGCGAGCTTCCTCGAGTCGATTCAACAGTTCTCGTTCATAGTGGATGCCTTTTGTGTCATCGAATCCCCAAATTGCGGCGTTAATCTGGGGCAGCGTGAAGTTAACTCTCTTGGTAAATATGATTCCCTCGATGCTAAGTATCAATGAAGACAAACTAATATCGGAAGACCGCAAGTAATTTCTCCAGCTACTTCGACAAGCTGTCAACTCTCCTCATGGCCCTACACAAATCCTTTCCAAGATACTTCGAGTATCAATCACTCTTCCCCCAGTCAAAGAGGCTGCAAACCGCACTGTCTGAATTGTACAGTACTGTTGTCCGCCTCTGTGAAAGGCCAGTTCGGGTTATTCGGTGAGAAGGTTGATCTCTCTGTCCTATGGAGATGCTTGTGTAAGAGACTGATCAGCAATCGAGATAGGTTTTACGCAGATCATGTCAGCTCTATGGAGACCGTTTAAAATTGAATTTGGCAAATTCCAAAGTCGGCCGAAGGAACAAAGCGAGTGAATAAGGGACGAGATATGTCTTGCAGCGCAACAGGCCGCGGATCAAGAACGTCGGCTTCAGGCAGCCGAAAGAAAATTAGCTCGTAGACATCGAAATACTGTTAACACGCTTCTGCAGAAGATGAAACAAGATTCAAACGATTTGCATAACTTGAAGCTTCAATTACATCTAAGGTAACAGAGTAAGTTTTCCATTGTAAGCTGTGAATCGAACTGACACCTCGCAAGTGGAGAAGAGGGAACGGTTGTTGGCGTCGTTATCTTCTTACAACTATAAATTCTCATTCAAGCAAGCCTGTCGAAAGCGCTATGGGACAACCTGTTCATGGATCACTCACAATAAGGAATTCAATGACTGGCTTAATGACAGTGGGTCGTCCTTGTTCTGGTGCCATGGTATCCGTGAGTAGTTCTTTTTGGCTTTTCAGCCTCTGGTTTTTGGGTGGAACTGCTAATATGTGTTAGCTGGCTCGGGGAAAACTGTTCTCACGTACGTCGATTTCCGCCACGCTCATCAGTACATTGACTGATTCTGCACAGAGCAAGCATTATTGGTGTCCTGTCGAGTCGCAAACTAGAAAAGTGCCCTTTTGTAGGCTTCTTTTTTTGTCAACCCGATAGTTTGGAATCACTTAAAGCGAGCAATATACTGCGAAGTCTCATCAGACAGTGCCTAAATGCAGATCAGCTGTCAATTGAGATTGAAACTCAATTGGAAAGACTGTCCCTTGACCCTCCAGACATGGAAGATCTCTGTGAGTTTTTCGAAAACGTTTTGCCAAAATTAACAGAGCAGTTCATTGTGATTGATGGCATTGACGAGTTTAAGACGATGGAACGAGATTCCTTGCTGTCAGTGCTGCGGTCTTTGATGAAATCATCATCAGTCAAAATATTTCTTGCCAGTGGGCCTCATATAGAGGCCGAACTGCTGAAACGAAAATTGAAGCCAGATCATCGTGTGTCTTTGACCTCAGAGCATGTAAATTCCGATATCCAGACCTACATTGAAGATGTGATTGCAGAGAAGAAAGAGACTGGGGAATTAATAGTTGGTCAGCAGCAGCTCCTAACTGAGATTAAAAGCGCCCTCCTTGACGGGGCTCAAGGAATGTGAGTGTCACTTTAGTTGTTACATGCTGCGTACCGCTCACGCACCAAGGTTCCTTTGGGTTTTCTTTCAAATCCAGAACATTTGCGAGCAGAAGCGAGACGCGGACATTCGGCGGGCGATAAGAAACCTCCCAAAAGATCTGCCGGAGACGTATGAGCGAATTCTCCGGAAGATTGAGGACTCAGGAACATCCTTGATTGCGCAAAGGGTTTTCAAATGGGCTGCTGCCGCTAAGCGGCCCTTATCGGTGGAGGAAATGCGGGAGGCAATCGTCGTGGAACCCTGCCAACCTTCTCGAGACCCCAGTTTGGTTTTGACTGATATAGACCACTTTCTCTGTGTTGCAGGAATCTAATCGCCATTGACGAGGAGGAACGGGTGGTGCAATTTGCTCATCATACGGTCCGACAATTCCTGCTCGCAGAGATTTCAACGCCTTCACTGAAGAAATTTCACTTCAAGTTAGAGGAAGCAGATCATAACGTGGGTGAAGTCTGTGCGACTTCCTTGAACTTCTCCGACTTCAAGCGGCAAGTGGAAAAGATTCGCTCTTCTGGAAGCCGTCCCGTTGACCCGCTAGTGATGCTCGAAATGTCTCTAATGTCTCTCTCCGGTCACTTTGATATAGCAACAAATCGTCGCTGGATGAGTTGGTTGCAACGGAAGAAGGCTCAAAATCTGAAGAAAGTTGACTTTGAACGTGTTCTACGCGACGTCGCCAATCTAAACAATCTCGAATCAACCAAGGAGTTATCGTCAATGTATGCTCTTCTCCCTTACGTGAGTGAACATTGGCTTTTACATACGTCGCACTTTGCCCAGGGGAAGATCATAACATGGAATTTGTGGTGCCGACTGCTTTCCGCTGAAGATACGTTTACCTGTACTCCATGGACTATCGACGAATGGAATCGGCGTGACCAGAAAGTCCTTCGGTGGGCAATTCAAAACAACCATTGTGCGTTGCTTAGATATCTCGAGGGCTCTGGCGAGGATCTTGGTTTGGAACGATGGAGATCCATTTTGATTGATTCTGCGAGAAATGATGACTCAAAGACTATTGATGGTATAATTGAATTTCGCAAGGTCACGAAGATGGATCTATCGCTAGCCTTGCGAGAAGCAGCAGCAGGGGGCCATCTTGCTGTGGTAGGAAGACTTCTGGCAGCAGGAGCAGATGTCAATGCTGCTCCTCAATATTATGGGCAAACAGCTTTACAAGTAGCAGCAGCCAGAGGTCATCTTGATAGATCGAAAACAGCACCACAATTATAACTATGACATCTCCAGCCGGATTTGCAAATTACTACCATGTGTTTGCTCCGAGTTGCGCAAGGGGGCCTTCACGCTCATCCCTGGACATTTCTCGAATAGCGAACCATAATCCTGATACCAAGTAGAACAGAGAATTGATAAGTTCTCGAACCAAATTCTGTTGTTGAAGGACGCGTTCAATCGTAGCTGTCTCTCGAGCGGCTGAGCACCGGCAACAAAAGCCTGGAAAGATATTCCGCCATGTAGGAGGTACGCTTACACATACGTGTAATTGTTGGTCCTGCATGAAAATAAACTTGATACCACTCATTGACTAATCTTGACCTCTTGAGACGGTTTGGCGTCCTCACGCTATCTGGTGGGAGGTACAGTTTTGTCAGGCCTGACTAATCATGCAGCTGCCCGCGAATATCATTTCTGAAGCCATACACAGAACATATGCGTGACTAACTGACGCCTATCAAATTAGTAGCTCCAAACATGGTGTGATGAGGTTCTAGGCCCCTGACCATAAGGGTTGCCAGAACCGAGGCAACAAGGCTCGAGTTTCACCTTTCGATTTCGAAGACTCAGGAAGCCTGTGGGTGGAGACCCTGTCAACTTTTTTTCTTTTTTCTTTTTTCTTTTTTTTAAAAAAAAAATCCGTAGAGATCCTGCAATCAACGCACATGATCGCACCCGGACGCATGCTATTCTGCAGAGGAGTGGGTATGGCGTGGGGGGATTCCAGGGGTCCGCGTAAAGCTGTGGCTGCGATGTGAGAAGATGTCAAGCAAAAAAAGTGGGCTCGAACTTTATTATTGGCCCGCGTCAAGCGATCTTGAATTAAAAAGAAAAAGTGCTGGACCTCGAGAATATGCAGTAATCTCTGAGTCTGCCGCAAAGGTCTATCTGTTCAGTATGTGCTTAGACCCGGAACGTCACGCCGCTGCGGTTGAGTAGCAATAAGAATAATGGTTGTGGATTGCTTTAAGGCATGCTTTGATGTTGACCAGATGTTGGTACCTAGGCTTCACTTAGGGTATCCATCCATCCCACTTCGATGAGAGCATCTCTTTGCAGAAATTGTCCTGGAAGCGGGTCCTGCAGATGACGTTGGGCATCAGATAATATGCCGGTTCGCAGATGTGTGAAGAAAGATCTTTGCTCTAGATAATAAAAAACGTCACTTCAGGATTCAGGCCCGATTAGCAAGAGCGGATAGCTTATCCGAAAAAAAAAGTGAAGAAAATTTTGGATCTTGAAAGCGTCACACAAAGCGACTTTCCTCAAATGGACATAATCCGCGGCGGGCCATATTATTAATATCGCAAAGGGTCTCAGGCAGCGTCGTGTACCCTGCGCCGATTATCGAGAAACAGAGTCTATAGGAGAACTCCGTTACCTTTTCTCTTTCTGTAGTTTCGGCCAGTGAATCCAGTTTCTATCGTTGACGCAAACAGGACGACTTGAGCGCGCAGATATTGCAGGAAAACAGATAGCAATATAATAGTACCGATTCTTCGAGGTCGCGATTTCGCTAGTCTCGCACAGACTCATCAGACGTCCATGCGTCAGTCAACGTCAGAATCCTTCGCAGTCAATGATGCCCAAGAAACCGCGCCAATGCGTAGAAAACTATAGAAACCGGCGTCGGAAGCACGCGGTTGGAGCAGGACTATTATTTGCATTTCCCCCCCTCCAACCATATTCGTGATGCACATTCATTGGCTAACGGCGTACTCTTCACCGTCAACGGGATGTTGAGAATGGGACGAGATCCGAGATAAGATGAAAATTTGCATCCCTATCCTGGAGGTATCACAACTCTCTACCGCTTTGGTTTACGAACACTGGCTTGTTTAAGCTTGATATTGGCCGAGCTTTCAGCTAGTCGTCACTATGCGTAGAAAAGATTCGTTAGATCTGTGCCGTCTACAATATAAATCAGTGCAACAGAACAGCAGCATCAGGAGGCAAGCCAGGGAGCAGAGGCGGCCCTCCCCATTGGATTCAATAATTATTGCTGTATGGACAGCCAAAAAAATATGTCGATCTCAAGGGACAAAACTCGTGGGTCAGAACAAATTTCCTGGCGACCGTTAGTGCTTGCAGAACAATCCTTCGCCTCAGGTAGCGAAATTCCGTCGCCCAACAGCTCACATCGTCAGGTTTCTGCCGCAGTTGTTTGCAACCTAAGCTTGAAGGCGCTTGAGGCTTGTCGCTTATGCATCCTCCATGTTTCGGAGAGTGAACCGTCCATTGTTACCATGTTACCCTGTCTTTGTAACTCTGTGACGTTGAGACCGTGCGCAGTGATAATGACTCGATTAGGCAAGTCGGGCAGCTCCCTGCCATGGATTATTGATTGTGCTGGCAACCACTGTCCTCTGGCTGGGAGGCACAGGCATTCTGCGAAATACCCTGGCAGAAACCTCGGTATCAACAACAACGCGCGTCGCCAATAATGACAGCGCCGCCGGAGCTCCTAAACCAATAATCATTCTCACTCTCCTCCTACGCAGTAACAAGTACTCCGTAGGAAGACCATTCCTGTCAGTAACAGAACAAATAGTCTCGACAGAGTAATGACTACTGAATGTCTCTGATAGTCGCGGCATTAGGTCAATGGTCAGTACGGATATACTGCGTATTCCATACGAAGCATGTGCCCGCTGGAACTGGACGTGTCCAGCTCCAAGGCCCTGGCCGACTCGTGCCAACGGCGCCGCAACTTGGCAATGTATGTACTATGTACAGTACAGTACGATTGCAGTAGGCCGCAATAAACAATCAATGCGTTTCGAGACTGCAGCATTCGAGGATCGGTCAACGGTCAATAATGCTTGGTGTTCCGTACCTAGATAGGCACTCCGGATGTCACGACTAGGGCTGACCAGGGATGAAAGCTCCAACGGTCAAATCGTTGAAGCCCTAATTTTGAATCAATAATGGAAACGTTCCGAGAGTGCCCCCGGTGCCGTACGGTTCGGTCGGAGTCGATCTGCACTTGGTTTGGCTTGGCCTGATGGACTTGGGACATGCCACGCTCGCTTCGTCCGGGATGACCTGGCCCGATCGCTCGCGTAGCGGTCCCAAAGCCAGAGCGATGGGTATGACCATGGAATAGCCTAAGAGGAAAGCGGAGAAAGGAGGAGAAAAAGAGCTGAAAGCCCAGAGAACTTGGAAGTGATAAACAACCCCACATGCTCTGTAGGGAGTAGGCAGCACGTTGTGATGGTGTTGTTCGGTCGGGACTTCAGGCCCGTGTTCTGAAACAGAATGCCGCAAACTTTCCAATAAAAAGGGATCTTGACGACTGCCATCCAGAGTTCGTTTCCAGCTGTCATTATTATCAACCCCTGAACATCGATAATAATATCAGAACTTCAATCCATAGATCCTACACACGCCTTGCGGGAGTCCGTAGCAGTCCTCGGTACTCCGCGCTGAGTCGGATAGTCCTGCTCCATCAGGATCCTAGGATACGGAGTAATACCGGGTTTGCCTGCGTGGTTTTCCTTTAATGGCCACCCTGGCTTGTTCTTCGGGAGGTCCCCATCGTCAAGAACGCAGTAATTCCGCAGTGCAAAAAGGTAACTCTGTGCCGTTCGTGCTACTCCATATTTTCCTCTGGCCAACCATCTCGACTTCGGAACGAAGAGTCCAGATAGCATCAGAGCAAGCAGCTCCCGTGGCGGTGGGACATGGTCAGTGCGGGCACGTTGGAGTGCTTGGAAGGCCCATAATTTAACCTTGAGGTACTCCGTACGCCGTACTGACAGCGGTTTCTAATCCGTCGCTTGCGGAGCAGACGGATCCAGCCCGTTCCCCTGACAATGCTAATAATATGGAAGAAACAGTTGGATTTAGACCCTGGAAAAATAATCCTATGTTAGGAGTCGGGAGCTGGTGGTTCACGTTGGAGAGCTGCCCAAGAGTGCTTCGTACAGCCAGAGGCACAGGGACCGCCCAGTGTGATTATTCGCGTCCACCAGTGAGCATACCGGACTCTGCAGTAGTAACTCGGGGAGGTATCCGCGAAGTGGCCCGGGTGGGTAAAAAGGAGGAGCGCCGAGGGGCAGCAGCTTCGGTGGCGCGCGCCGCAGCGATGTCAGTTGGAGTTAGTAACCCCTGCACGAACCTTTTTTGGCTCATGGAGGCCGCCGTGCGTGCTCCGTAGCGCGACGCCGGGAGCCGCGGAGCCTGGGATGCTGGGAGATGGTGCCGGGGATCGCTGGACCTCGTTCTTGGGGGGGCGCTGGAGCAGACGCGACGGGCCGGTGGGTCCTTTGTGTCGAGCAGCTCGACGGCCGGACCAGCGCCTGAGCCGTGAGGACCCAGGAGCAGCTGGAAGGCCGGAAGGGGAGGAGGAGAGGGAGGAGCGGTGGATGCTGCGCGTGGTGTGGTCGCGGGTTCTCTCGCCCTGGGAATATGTGGATGAGAGAGGGAGTCGACAGACTCGAGACGGCCGCGGTGGGGAGCAGCCGGCCTGCCGCGCTTCTTCTTCCGTGGACTCTCCGGCGGCTGCGGGTGCGGCGTGCACGGGGTCCTCCTCATGGCCGGCCCTCAGCTGCGCGGCGATCCGCCATGAGGCCCTTTGTAGTATCGGTTGGGACTCCTGGGAGCCTAGGAATTGTAGTTGAAATCATTTGTGCTGGTGGCGTCGTGAGCACGTTATCCGCCGGGGGGATCGAGTTGATAACCATATCAGAACCACTGCTGGACGGAGTAGAATAATATCAAAAAGGAAAGCAAAAAGTGGAAAATTGAAAAAAGAAGCGGGAAAACGCATCATCAACCTCTGGTGTCTTTTCTCCCCTTCCCCTATCGCTGCTCCCAGCATACACCATACGTCCTGCGTATATCCTCGTGCAGTCCCCGCGTCTGTCTCCCTCTCCCCTCTCCGGACGGGAAGTCAGCGGAAGGATTGTCTCGCATCCAAGGGCTGTTCGACGCTCTCAGCTCTGGTAGATCTGCGGTCAGCCCACTCGCTGCCCGAAACACGAAGAGGGAAAAAGAATCGCGATTCCGAGGCTGGTCAAAGTCAGTCTGAGGTCTGGTCTGGTCCTTCTGGCCGTCTGTGCACGCCCCCAGGACACCGCCGCCAGTCATCGCCCTTTTCGGTCTGTGTGGCCGCCCCCCTCGACGCCGACGCCCGTCGCTTCTTCTCGCCTTTCCTCCTCCCTCTCTCCTCCATCCCGTCCTTCTTCTGTTTGTTATATTCGTCCGCTGCTCCGACAACCCACCGTGCTGGTGCGCCGTTCTGCTGTCTCCCTGACTTCTGGTCCGGATCCTCTCTGCCCACCGCCGTCCCCAGGAACATTCCAGCCCCCGTATCTGGCTGCATCCTCACATGCCGGACCGGTTCAGGCCCATGCCCTTGGACCTCTGAAGAAGCTCTGGCAAGCCTTCTCCTTCGTGTGCAGGTCATATCGCCTTTGACATTCGTCGATCGACCTGGCTGTGTCGCCCAGGGTGTATACTTCCTTCAGCCTCTCCCTCGTGTACGACACTCCGCTGGTGCACGGCTGGCGCAATCCGGCCCTGGTAGCCGTCCCTTCAATTTCTGTCGCCTGGTGAGTACCACCCCGCTCTGAAGCCCTCCCCGGCTTACGTGGCTTTAAGCTCGCTGACAGCCCGCCCTTGAAGTTTTTGTATTCTCTAGGGTGCGCGGTCTGATCGCTGCTGTCTACTTCGGACAGTCGACCGCCGCGCTACCGTCCCGTTGCCGAGTCCTCTGTTGTCCCTTCCACGTCTGACGGAAATAGAAAAGAGTCCTCTCACCGAGGGTGAGATCTATTCGCAACCATGTCGGGGAAAATGACGTTGTACAAGCTGGTGGTGCTGGGGGATGGAGGTGTAGGAAAGACGGCTCTCACCATTCAGGTTTGCGCGACCCATAGACAGGCACCGTTCTTGAGCTGTGACTGAATCAAGAACAGCTCTGCTTGAACCACTTCGTCGAGACCTACGATCCGACCATAGAAGACTCGTACCGGAAGCAGGTCGTCATCGACCAACAATCTTGCATGCTGGAAGTGCTGGACACCGCGGGGCAAGAGGAATATACCGCATTGAGGGACCAGTGGATCAGGGACGGGGAAGGCTTTGTGCTCGTCTACAGCATCACATCCCGGGCCTCGTTTTCTCGGATTCACAAGTTCTACAACCAGATACAGATGGTCAAGGAGTCTGCGAACGCCGGATCCCTAGGATCCAACGGAGGATCATCCCTTCCCGTTCCCGTGATGTTGGTTGGTAACAAGAGCGACAAGGTGGTCGAGCGAGCAGTGTCTGCACAGGAAGGATCCGCCCTCGCCAAAGAGCTGGGTTGTGAATTCGTCGAGGCCTCCGCGAAGAACTGTATCAACGTCGAAAAGGCATTCTACGACGTGGTGAGGATGCTCCGGCAGCAGAGAATGCAGCAGCAAGGGAAGCAACAGGACCGAAAGGGGACCGGTTTGTCGCGAGATGGCGGCGCTGAATATCCCAAGTCCTTCCGTACTGATCGGTCCAAGTCTCGTGGTCTAAAGTGCGCGATCCTATAAACCTTGTAGACATGCAAAGGTTTCGTCGATTCCGTTCGGTGTCGCTGGTCTGTCCGGTCTTTCTACACGCATGCGTGCTCTCTTTTCTGGTGGATACTTTTTTAACTTTGGAATTTTTCTTTCGAGGACCCGTCCAGTGTCGTCCAAATCGCGCGGGTATGTGCGGTTCCATTCGATTCTTGTTCACACTACTGCGAATCCCTGGGAATCCCTGCGGTTGCTCCATCAACCGGCACGGTTTCCAGCAGGTGGCTGGCCAATTTCTTTTCCCGGATACAGAGACGTCGAACGCACGGATAATGGTTGATGCATATTGCATGTGTTTTGGCGACGCCTTTGGATTTATCACAGCATAGGTGTTTTGGCTTCGGGAAACTTTCTGCCTTAAGCTTTTGGAGAGCTGGAGCGGCCTGGATTGTTTGAACCAGCAAACTTTATAGAAGCATCGGATCATCACCGAAAAAAGAAGGATTGATGGAATGGAGAAGACGCGAGAGGAGGGGAGAGATGATGCCCGTGCACGGTGCATCTTTGATTCCAGTCTCCTTTGGGTCCCGCTGAGTTGAAGGAGAAGCGATGCCTCCTCCCCGGAAAAAAAAAGCCGCGAGAACACCCATCGCCAAGTCAGCACATATTTTTGATATGATACCCTACGAGAGAGCTTTTGGAGATAGTCAATGAACCGTCAATGATATCTAGTATTCTTTTGTTTCTAGGTCCGTTCCCCTAAGTCTTGAGTCTACGACGTTGCCTAGCTGGACGGCAAACCGATATCCTCGAATTCGATAAAGTGATGGCATGGGATCCGCCTAGGTCTCCTTCGCACCATGGATGACGCATGCCATGTTCACTGCCGAGTTTATTACTGTAGCACGAGGTGTCAGGCGCAGCGCTCCCCGGATGACACGAGCCATCCTTGAGGCTTCTGTTCTGATGCCCAACTTGCACGCTTCCCGTGGGAAACGTTGCACCGCATCCCTTTTCATCCTCGTGGCTGACACTGGTCACAGCCTCTCCATGCCAACGCCCGACTCTGGCGTGCTGTAGCGGTGAGCTCTGTAGAAGCGATGAGGTGAGGCCTGACGTGACATCGACGCCGCCGGATACCGGCATGGACAGGCCTTGCGCTTAGTTCCGTACACACTTACTCCGTACAGCGTAGACTCTGGCTCGAGCGTGACGCCAGGCGGAGATGATCTGCTCTGCTTTGGTCTGTCTCTTTCTTAACTCTCAGGGCGTCAAGAAAAGGCCGGAAAAGAGGAGTTAGGATGGGTCTTCATACTATACGATCGTATATAGATTCGGACTTGCTTGGATGTCCTCATGGTGAATTATGATATGAGCACCGGCACCGCAGACCGGTCTGGCCGAGACATGGGATCTCTGGGCGGTCCAAGAGGAAAGAAAGCCTGTCTGTGTCCTATACTGCGAACCGGAGCAGGCACAGACAGGTTCTTGAGGCGTTGGTGAGACCGAGACTCGTTGCTCATTTATGGGACGCGGACGTTCCCCGCACTCTTGCACGATGCGAGCCGAGATGCCTACCTAGGTAGATCCCCCAGGTACCTGCGGAAGATCCGGAAGATGGACCTCCATCCAGCACCCAGCTTGGAGACTGGGAGCTCCTCTTCCTTTTCTCCGGGTGGGCAGCCAGACAGGGAGCTAGGTATCCAGCTGGATTAGGTATCGAGCTGGCCGTCCGGGGTCTCCGCAGCCGGATCGATAGCCGAGCAGCGCCGTGTGGGGGATCCGAAGCTTCCCCAGGTCCGCCGCCGCAGAGCTTCTGGCCAGAGGTTTCCCTCGGCAAGCAGCAGCCTGATACCCGGCAGAGCTTCGGGGCAGAGGAAAGGCCAGGATACTTCTGCGGCTGCTGCTGCCCCTGGTGCTAGGGGCCGGCCTGGATCTCATCCCTGCATCTGCTACTGCTGCTACGGGTTCTACTACTACTCTGTCTCCCTAGGTACATACCTACACCGCCCGTTGGATCTTGATCAGCATCAGCCGTAAGCTATCAATCCATGCCGCACCCCCAAGACGCCGTACACGAGCTCTCCCTGCGCGACCCCGAGGCCTTCTGGCGGCACCACGCCGACCAGCTGCACTGGCACCGCAGGCCGTCGCGCGCCCTGCGCCGCTCCACCAAGACGCTCCCCAGCGGCGTCTCCCACCCACACTGGTCCTGGTTCCCCGACGGCGAGATCTCCACGGCCTACAACTGCGTCGACCGCCACGTCGCCGCCGGCCGCGGCGACCATGTCGCCATCATCTGGGAGTCCCCCGTCTCGGGGGCCAAGGAGAAGTACACGTACCGCCAGCTCCTCGACGAGGTGGAGGTCCTGGCGGGCGTGCTGCGGGAGGAGGGCGTGCGCAAGGGGGATGTTGTGCTCATCTACAGTACGTCTCTCTGGAAGCTATTTTATCTGATATTCAATATATGATACAGGAAGATGCTAATATGCTCAGTGCCCATGATCCCCGCCGCGCTCATCGCCGCGCTGGCCATCGTCCGCCTGGGTGCCATGCACGCCGCCGTCTTTGGCGGCTTCGCGGCCACCTCGCTCGCGCAGCGCATCGAGGCGGCCAAGCCGCGCGTCATCATGACCGCCTCGTGCGGCATCGAGGGCACCAAGGGCCCGCTGGCCTACCGGCCCATGGTCGAAGGCGCCATCGAGAGGAGCAGCTGGAAGCCGGAGAAGGTCATCATCTGGCAGCGGGATCAGCTGCGGTGGGACAAGCCGGACAAGCTGGCCGGCCAGCGGAATTGGCAGAGACTGGTCAAGAGTGCGCGGAACCGGGGCGTCAGGGCTGAGGCGGTGCCCGTGAAGAGTAATGACGGGCTGTATGTCATCTATACGAGCGGTATGTCAGTCGACTATTATGTTTGGGTTGAGCAGAAGAGATTGACGGACAACAAGGCACCACTGGTCTGCCAAAGGGCGTCGTTCGAGAAGCCGGCGGGCACGCCGTCGGGCTGAGCCTCTCGATCAAGTACCTCTTCGGCATCAATGGCCCCGGAGACGTCATGTTCTGCACGTCAGACATCGGCTGGGTCGTGGGCCACTCCTACATCCTGTACGGACCGCTGCTCGTGGGCGCCACGACGGTCATGTACGAGGGGAAGCCGGTCGGAACCCCAGACGCAGGGGCGTTCTGGCGGATCATCGAGGAGCACAAGGTGAACGTCCTCTCCACGGCCCCGACCGCCCTCCGCGCCATCCGCAAGGATGACCCGGACAACAGGTTCCTCGAAGAGGTCGGCCGGCGCGGCGGGCTGAAGACGCTCAGGGCGCTCTTCCTCGCGGGCGAGAGGAGCGAGCCCAGCATCGTCCGCATCTATCAGGACCTGTTGAGCAAGCACGCAGCCCCCGGTGCCAACGTCGTCGACAACTGGTGGTCGACCGAGACCGGGTCTCCCATCTCAGGACTGGCGCAGCAGAGCACGGCGGGTCTGCTGGCTCCCAGTCCTCAGGATGCAGCGTACAAGCCTCTGCCTATCAGGCCCGGGTCGGCGGGGAAGCCGATGCCCGGGTTCGACGTGCGGGTGGTCGATGACGAGGGCAACGAGGTCCCGAGGGGAACCATGGGCAACATCGTGATGGCGATGCCGCTGGCCCCGACGGGGTTCACGACGCTCTTCAACGACGACGAGCGGTTCTACCGCGGCTACCTGAAGCGGTTCAACGGCCGCTGGATAGACACGGGCGACGCGGGCATGATCGACGAGGACGGATACATCCACATCATGTCGCGATCGGACGACATCATCAACGTCGCGGCGCACCGGTTCAGCACGGGTGAGTCTTAACCAGTTCTTTCACTCGACAGTCACAAAAAGAGGGGGGAAAAAAAATCTAACGGATGACCACAGGAGCAATCGAACAGGCCATCCTCTCCCACCCCGACGTCGGCGAAGCCTGCGTCGTCGGCATCCCCGACCCCCTCAAAGGCCACCTCCCCTTCGCATTCATCCAGCCGCGCTCCCCTCCCGGCCCGAACCCCGCCCCCATGCCCGCAACCGCCCCGCCCGAGCTCTTCGCCTCCATCAACAGCCTCGTCCGCGAGCAGATCGGCGCCATCGCCTCCCTGGGCGGCATCATCCAGGGCCGCAACATGATCCCCAAGACGCGCAGCGGCAAGACGCTGCGGCGGGTGCTGCGCGAGCTGGTCGAGAACGCGGCCAGGGGCGACTTTGACGCCAAGGTCAACGTGCCGCCGACGGTGGAGGACGCGGAGGTGGTGCAGGTCGCAAGGGCGCGGGTGCGGGAGTACTTTGAGGAGAGGGAGCGGGCGAAGAAGAGGGAGGGGAGGGCGAAGCTGTAGCCTGTTTTCTTCATTTTACTTTCTGATTATCCTATTTCTCGTTGGGCGGGCGTCTTGTCTTGTTTTCCATATTTCTACTTCTACTTGGCGGATCTCGATCTGATACCATCTGGTTATTGATGTCATTGTTTGGTTGATTAGCGGATGCGATATGTTGTATATATTCCAATCTACGAAACGAAATAATTGCAAATAGTAAACAGCTTTCTTCAAAAATCATTCTATTCCATGGATATATCATGTCCTTTCATAGGATAAAACCCAATTGGAATCCCAATCGTCTCACTACTACCTAGACCAGCCGTACCAAAAAGAACCCATAACGGAACGCAGTCAGATTCATCTGGATAGATATTTTTTTTAAAAAAAAATCCAAATCACACACGCAGGTAGTGAAAGAGAGAAAGAGCCATTATTCAAGATGACAAATATGATATGAATATGTATGTATGGATGAATGAATGAATGTTATCTTCCGCCCCAACCTCTCTACCTCCCTCCCTGCCTTGGTTATTGAATTGTTGGGGGGGGGGGGGCTTGCTTGCTTGCTTATGTGGACCTCCAATCTATAGAAGAACTGGATTATTTTTATTCACCGACGTTAATTCCCCTACTGGCTACCTAGTTAGAGGCCAGCCAGCCAGCTAGCCAGCTAGGCAGCCAGCTAGGTAGCCCTTCGCGGAACGCTCCGATATATCACATCAACAAGTACATCAGTCGATATGTATATATATAGAGAGAGAGATCGCCCAGTTTCGGGTTCTTGCAAGGGTCTATGCACGACACGACACGACACGACACCGCGCAGCAGATTCTCGATCTTGACAGAGGTATGTTAGAAAGAGTACAGTGCAGTAAAACGAAAAAAGGATTGTATATATATATATATAATAGCTGGAAGCTAGAAGCTGGCTAGAATTTTTTTTCGACTCCCTATCTAGGTAAGTGTCTAAACCACTCAACAGTGATAGATAAAGCGAGAGAGAAAAAAAGGTATATTGTATTCCATATCATATTGTAACGACAGGCCTAGATAACTAGACCAAAAGGGGTCGTTGTTTTATCTTGAAGACAAGAAACAAGGGGGTGAGCAATATAATAGTGAGAATTAGCCTGTGTTACTAGCAAAACCTATATATTGGATTGCTGCGTGAGTCGACCACGAGGGTCGGATTCTGTCTGAAAGGAGCGTCATTATATACATGCTGCCTGACCTGGGTTCCTTGGGATCATAGAATGGGTCATAGTCTTGGATCATGGGTTTGGATCGTGGGGTTGGATCGTGGAATTGGATCGTAGTGTTGGATCATGGAAATGGATCGTAGACGATCCATCACGTGACCTCCTTCCTAGTCCGTAACACATATTAGCAAGCCAGCGAACCATCAGCCGGAGAGACTATATATATCTACCTAATCTATGGGCGGTCGCCCGGCCGCGGAAGTCTGTATATGCATACTTATGCAAGCTGGCTGTCCCAAGCTCCTGCATTGGATCACCTATTATGGAGTAATACTCCGTACTGTACTGTGGAGTAGACTAAACTGGACTGATTTATTGATAGATAGCTGCAGTTCTGGAGGTTGTCCTTGAACTTCCTTTCTTTTTTCAATGGAAATAAATAATAGTCAAGCTAAGTCTGGTCTACCTGTATCGTAGAATATGCGAGCTGCAGGAGTCGGGCTTACTCGGATTCTCTTGAACCTACTTCATACGGTATATGGTGGATTGCTGTTGCGAGATCGATACGTACAGTACAATGTATATAGGTCTCCGCTGTGACATACGTCAGATCCTCACCTGCGTGGGCACGCCACGCAAGAGCCTTGCAGGCGGCGGATGCTACTTTGCGGAGCGGGAAGCGCTGCAGACGCGAGTCTCGCGACTTGTTTTACATGAACGGAATAGAGTTCACAGATTGGATATTGGTCAAGTGGAGCAGATTCGCAGATCAAAAGGACATCTGTAATCTGTCCCTCCTAAGGCTGCCCCGTACAGGGCTAGATCCCGAACCGCCTGGCGACTTCGACAAACCCGCCGGTATTCAGATCTACCCACATGTCCACCCAGCCACTCTGTCTTGCCTCCGCGATCTGCTCGCTCGTAAACGACTCCTCATCCGGCCGCTCCACATACACCGTCTGGAACCCGTACCCCTTGGCGGCTTTCAGGTCGCCCAGGTGCGCGGCGACGAGCGCGCAGTCCTTGGGCTCCAGGCCGAACCGCGCTGCGGCGCCGTTGTACACCAGCGGCGAGGGTTTGTAGGCGCCAAACTCCTCCGCGCTGGCGATGTGCGTGAACGGCAGGGGGCCATGCCGTCGGAGGTCCTCCAGCAGGGAGAGGTTGCCGTTGGAGAGGGTGCACGTCTCGAACTTGTTGTTCAGCCGGGTGAGGCCTTCGACGGTGTCGGGCCACGGGTCCAGACGGTGCCAGCAGAGGGACAGCTCGCGGGTCTCATCGTCTGTGAACAGGCCCTCGATGTTCCACCTCTCGAGCAGCTTCTGGAGGGATTCGTAGTGGTGCTGGTCTACGGAGACGAAGCCTTGTTGGGAGGGATCGAAGTTGCGCGTGAAGTGGTAGTAGGACCGGCGCCATTCGTCGGCGAAGGCGCGCCAGTCCTCCGGGGTCAGGGCGGACACGGTCTCCCTCAGCCGCGCAGAGAGGTTCTTGTCCGGGTCGTGCAGCGCGCGGTCAGTGTGTTCTCTCAGGGCCCTGATGACCGACGAGCGCCAGTCGACGGCGGTGCCGAAGACGTCGAAGAAGACAATCTTGGGAGGCTGCTGCACGGACATTGTTTGGCGTTCTCCCGCGCGGGTTGATCGTCGTCCGGAGGCGCCTTGCGATGGGTCGGACAACGTGCTAACGGACTGATCGGTCAGATTGTACAACTGCCAGGTCCAGTAGCAGTATGTAAAAGTAAACAATCGACGGCATTGATATCTTTTCCCAGGGCCATTGAGTCACATCTCTCTCGAATAGCATCATCGTTGCTTAGTCAGAGGAAGCGGAGGATGCTTTGCCAACGACCATTTGTCCGGATCGGGTCCGCAGCGCCCGTCGCTCCGATCGCCCAGCATCGCATCCGGGGCTGGCGAGGGGCCGCGGATGGGTCTCGAGTGAACAGGTGGTTCCCCGTGCAGAGCCCAGAGAGGCCGAGTTCAGTGTGACGATCCGTGGAGAGGGGTTGGAGGAGGCTCCCCGCTCTGGCGGCTTCAGACGTGTAGCACAGTAGCAGCGAGAACATATGAGAGGCAACAAACTGGAGGGATCGTGTTGAGCAACGATGAGAACGTCGAGAGAAAAGACGCAGAGGTTGAGATCCAGGTCACATGGAGGTGCACCGCTCTGGAGAAGCAGGCGCAGAACCCGTGACACGGCCAGCCCGGACATCGCAGCCTCGAGGGGCAGTCATGATGGCACACTCTCTCAACCCTCAGAGAGTTGTCCGTCATCATCCATCACTCCGACGATGCCTTGATGCTCCTGGCTCTGCCCATGCACGTCGGCCCCCGTCCTGTCCGTTTCGGCTGAAGCGAGATGAGTTCTTCATGCATGCAAGTGCCTCGATCGGGATCGTCCTCACTGCCGTGATAGGGACTCCATTATAACTATTATTGCTACTACTACGCACAGCGTATTATTGTTCAAGCTGGCTGTTGATGAAAGCCTCCGATCTTCACGGCCCCTGAGCACACTGCAGCCTGCACGCGTCGCGACCGGGGTGATGTGATGAGGACTGATGATGCGACGCCCGCCTGCTGTGCCACTTTCTTGGCCCAATCAAATCCGAGCCGGCACTAACACTGAAGGATTGGGATGCATGTGCGATACAGGGCAGGATGCGACCGGACGGCCGCTCTAGCGGCTCTACAGTCTACACGAATGGAACTCGGTTTGTTGCTCCTTTCCCAGAGTATACACCTGCCCTCCAAAGCCTAGGACCCAGGGAACGTGCCTCGTGCGGCGGGTTTTTGGAGCGCTCTTCCTTCGCTGTCCGTCTTTTGGGGAAGCGGTCCGGTCCTTAGATCGAGCCAGGAACCGAGAAAACCGCGATCGCACCCATGGTCGAGCCGCGTACACAGGAATGCAATGTGAACGTCAAGGTACACAGCCTGCGTGTTGCTTGGATGACACTGTGAATCCCTGCCGCGGAAGATTATATGAAGTGCTGACCGTTGAAGGATGAGCCTGTTCGGAGCAGCAGACCCCCGACGACACGACAAGGGACGGCGCGCGCTATCATCGGCAGGTCTGCGCGCCGCCAACGACCAACCCCCCTGAGCCTCCTGGTCCCTGGAGTGGTTGACGGCCCCAAGTACCAAGTGGGGTCTATCTGGAGCTGGACCCTCCTGGCTACTGCACGCTCTGGCACCTTGAGCCCTGATTTTCACGACCGGTGGACACCACCCTGCCCGTCATCCATCACTAGTCACAACTCAGAAGCGACCGATCTTGCCCTCGAAAAAGGGGATGGGGGTCGCACGGCTGCTGGGAAAAGGTTCCAGTTGGAGGACAAGGCCAGCCCGGGTTCTGCCATGCTCCACAGGTTTAATTGCGTGAACATCTAGCGAAAAATGGAACAAACCCAGTCCCTCCGCGGTTCTTTCTCGGTTTCCTAAATCTGCAGATACCAGGGCGAGTTCTTGAAGGCTTTTGCACGATTGCTGAGCAGTACTGAGGATGTTCTTTTCCCGTATCCATACGCGGGTGTGGGTATTTCGCTTGCCAAGCCGAAATTTCGCCCAGAGGACTCGAGATGATACTCCAGAGAACGCAACAATAATAATACTGCATCTATACACAGTACTACTACGCAGTATTATACGCAGCTCACAGCCAGGCTATGCACCGGTGTCCGGCAATCTTGACGATCAACGATCTTCAGCAGGCTGCTCCCGCTGCAATCACGATCGTCTTCCAGCCCTCCTCCACGCAGACTGGGACCTCCTACCGGGCCGGGCGATGTCAGTAAGGCCCAGCTGCCAAATCTACCAGATTGTCGGATACCAATTTTATACTGCCACTGCGTACAAGGTGCTTTTTTGAATAGTGAAACGAGTGATCAAGATGTCCCGCCAGCCTGAGCCATCGCCGCGCTAAAGCGATAGGGGAGCGGCCATTCAGATCAGACACGCTAGATCGCTCGGAGTAATTCTAAAGCCATCCCTCCCGACCTTTCGAAATTCTCGTGGACCTGGTGATGGCCGCCGCGGCGCCTTATTCGCCGAGATTCCAGGGGCAATTTCCCCGGGCGTCATGAAGGAGAAACCCGTGGTAACTGTCGTAACATCGCAGTTGTAGGGCCCCCAAAGACTAAAATCTTGGGGGAGGATTGGGAGAGTGACAATGCAAGGCAAGTCGTCTGTTTAATTGGCCGACGGTGGTTATCGGACCCCACTGTGATTGTGTCTGCCCGGTCAAGCTTGTCCACAGCTAAAATGAGGGAGCTCCATTTCGAAGAGGCTTGCCATCGTCGAACCTTTACACTCTTTTTATCTGCATGTTTCATTCTCTCGAGTCGCTTATGCCTGTGCTCATTGGTAGGGAAATGGTACAGAGTAATGCAGTCACGTTTTATATTGCTGCCTTTTGGAGATCCGGAGTGCCGTTCTGCAAGGCAGAGCTCCTCGCTCTGTTGACGGGCCCGCCGTCGAGACGCATCTCGACCCCGATACTCCGTCTGTTCGGCTAGCACGGCCTGTGCTTTGAGCGGCAGACCCTGTGGATCCCCGTCTATCTATTTCAGCTAATCGGGTGAGGTTGCCTTGCTCCATTGGACCATTTCCTACCAAGTACCCCTGCGCCTTATGCATGGAGAGCACAGCTTGGCTTTGGTGGATTTACTCGAGACGTTGGATTAGCCCATGCGCTCGTACGCGTTTTGCGCAAGCCAGAGTGAACGCGCCTGACTGACCTTTCCACGCTCACTCTGGATTTGCCTTGAGGATCTCGAGACTCCCAATGGGCAGTTGCTGAGCTTGGAGATCATGATAGAGGCGCAAGCATCTGTCTGAACCTGTCGTTCAGCCCATCACTCCCATCGCATGTCTCACGAGGGGCTTGGAGACAATCGTTGGGCGTGTTGTCAATCAATTCCCCTTTTGCCCTGGGGTTGATCGACCGCGTGCTTAGAAAACGACACATCTTCGGATGTTCAGCCTTCTCCGACAACGGCGACATTCTTACCAACGAGTTCTCCACTTACCTGGCGTTGACCGTCAGCGATTCTCTGGCGAGGAGCCGGTTATACCTTCAAGGTCTTGTCCATCGACCGATTTAGATCCTGTCAAACCCGAATGCGACAATTGAGCTAACTTACGTATCTCAGCCCATAGTCCTCTGGGGGATATATCGATCGCGTCGCGTCAGACTTTTGCCTGTGTCTGAGAATAACGGATTATAATCCTCACACTACACAAGGCCGGAGCCTTGGTCCGCTGCATTGAAGCCAATTGACATTGTCGCACGATCAGGAAGCGCTGCGCCGTACGCCCGTGCCTGTCGCTAATTAAAAATAGATACCCTGAGATGCTTCAGCTTTGGACAAACAGTCTCTGTAATCAACCTGCCAGTGTCCTGCTTAGCCAGTACGGAATAAAGTGCCCTTGATGACCAGTGTGGTTGTGTTTTGAGGCGAACGACAGAGAAATAATGGCTACGGATACGGAAGATCAGCCCGCCTACGCGGCGCAAGATTCCCCTACGCTGTCGGACACACCTTACAGAACACCCCCAAGGGCGATGTCCCGACACTCCCTCCGCCGGAGGGGCTCGTCGCCTGGTCCGTCATCATCTCCCCCAACCTTCCAAATCCAAAGCTTCTCTCCTGACGGGCGCGAAGATGTCGTCAATATCATGAACAACGCAGCCATGCCGCCGTTCGACCCGCGCAGGTTTACGCCCACCTTGCACGCTTCCCTCGTGTCAGAAATCCTTTCCTTGCGGAGGGAGCTGGAGAGCAAAGCAAAAGTAATCGACGAACTGGAATCAAGCCTGGAGGATGCGCGGGCCGAGAATGAAGCACTCAGTGAGAGCCTGGCGCAAAGCACACAAGAGGCCCGATCACTTAAGCGCCAGCTGCAACTCCTTGAAGGTGGCACACAAAACGCAATCACGGAATTGACCAGGGAGCGAGATGAGGCACTGGAGAACATATCTGATGTCCGTAAGAAGCTCGAGCAAGCGCAGAAGAGGGTCCGTTCTCAGGAGGAAGCGGTGGAGAGAACTCAGATGCTATGGGACCGAGACAAGCAATCCTGGGAAGACGAGCGAAGGAATTTGGAACGGAAAGTTCACGTAGTCGAAGGTCGGCTCAAAGTCGTACTCAATGAAGTCGCGGCCGCCCAGGCAGCTGGTTCTTTCAACAGAGGTTTACAAGGCGACTTGAAGGAGTCGGCGAAAGAAGAAGAAGATGAAGAAGAAGAAGAAGAAGAAGAAGATGATGATGATAGTGCAACCGAGAAGGGCAGTGATACAGCGAGCATACGATCCGGCAGTGATCTGGGGAGACGGAGGGCCAGTACAACGAGTGTCAGCACCCACGATGAGGGACGTCACAATACAAGGTATTCTGTCATGAGCATGGTAAATGGTCATGGTGCGAGGCCAGGGGGTCTCAACCTTGCCCAGGAGCTGGCCTTTGACGAGGAGGACGACATTTTAGAAGAGGAGTCGGTTCTAGATTCTCCCGAGGCTTTGCCAGAGGAAAGACAGCGACCTACGTCGGTTCACTCTCAGCTGTCGATGGCATCGAAAGCCAGGAAGATTCTTGGACTTTCATGGGACAGCAATGCGGATCGACTCGGGACCCCAGATTCTTTGGAACAGGCGCGGGCGTCAGAGCAGATGCCAGACTTCGCAAAAGACGACAAATTCCCACCTGCCCGTCATGTCGACTACCGAGATGCCGGTGTTCAGTACTCCCCGCCTCCGTCGCCTCAATTGCCATCTCGGTCTGGAGCTCTGCAATCGGCGGAGAGCAACACCAGTCCCTGCCAGATGAAGGATAGTAGCACAGTGACGTTAACGATTGATATGGTATCCACCTCCTGCCAGACTATCGGCGAGCTTCCTAGCCCTCCTTGGACACCAAAAGTTCCCGAGTCGGGATCGCAATCGATCCTGGGCGCGGACAAGGTCATGACGAAATCCATCTCAACCCAGACGGACGAGGTTGTCATTTCCACTAAGGAAGAAAAGGGGCCAACTCACGATGAGCAGCACCGAAAGCAGATGCCTATTCCAACAATTGCAATCCATCCGCCTGGGTCGGACCCGCCATCTCGCCGGAATAGCGTGGTTCTACCGCCACAAACGAAAAGCGTTTCATGTCAAACGAATTTCAGGTCGATTGTGGATGTTCGGTCAGTCGCAATTCAGACCGAGGAGATCCGAATCGACAGCCGGCCCGTTAAGCTTCCCGCGAGTCTGCTCCCTTCGGCGATACCTGACTGGCCGCCCACGGCGGCCGACGATCGGGCATCCCCGATCCAACCTTACCGTCCACCTCCCCCGCGATCACCTAAGAGGGCTCTCAGGAGCCCGCCGCGTATTGAAGCCCCGGCGAAGGCTTCGAAGAGCAAACAATCCTCAGCAAACAATGATAATGGCCCTCTCACCCAGGATCCCAGTTCCGGCATACGGCGTCCGCTCCGGTCGAGCGGTCTCTTTGCCGGTTTTCACGACGAGAGTGACGAAGAGTTGCGGGATGCTGGACGTGACCTGTTCAGCGACGAAGAACTCTTCAACCGGCCGATGGCTTCGTACACCCTTAAAGGTGGTAAGCTGGTCTCCAAGCCACCTCGGTCTAGCTTTGAGGACAGTCCTCGGCGTGAGAGTAATGAACCTGGCATCGGCTCCGATGCCGAGACGCATGATTCCCCGACAAACAAAGAGAATGTGGGATCCTCAAAGAGAGCCCGTCCAGCGAGGATGGCTTCCGGGTCGAGACAACAGGATATTCGTCGGACCAGTGAACCCAGCATCGATACTGGTAGTATCGGGTCCAGCACCGCTTCACGACCTCCGTTTCCTGTCCCTATTCGACTCAGCTCAAGGAAAATCCCGATCAGTGCAAGTGAAGGTGCACAAAGCCCAACATCCCCTTGCAGTGGTGGTAGGCACTCCACTGAGCGCGAGAGACGGCCCATTGAGAGGAGGCCAACTCTTCGCAAAGTCCGATCTGCGGCAACAATATCTCGAGCCAGCCAAGCCGAGCGCTCACCCCCGGCTATGTCAACCTCGTCTTACGCTCCTGACAGCCCTCAACCGCCAATGCCTTATGATGACATAACGGTACCTCGAGAGAGACGCGCCGTTAGGAAGCAAGCTTCCCGTCGTACAGGTTCCTCTCGGACCTACTCGGATAAGAGAGAAGACTCGACAACGACGTCTGTCCAGCAGACCAGTGTTGTCGATGCAATTGCCCAGACAATGGTTGGAGAGTGGATGTACAAGTACGTGCGCAGAAGGAAATCATTTGGCGTTCCAGACTCAAAGGACGGCTGGGATATTGGAAAGAACCCGGAGGAGGTATCTTCAAATATCACCAGCAATGGTGTCAGGCACAAGAGATGGGTCTGGCTTGCGCCATATGAACGTGCGGTCATGTGGAGCAGCAAACAGCCGACGAGCGGCTCCGCGCTGTTGGGCAAGAGTGGTCGTAAATGTAAGTGACACAGAACCTCCATTCTTCTGCATATGCAGGATGATTGCTAACTAAGTATTAGTGCTCATCCAATCCGTGCTGGATGTCAAAGACGACAATCCTTTGCCAAAGGGCGCAAGTCCTCAGACTCAGTTCAACCGGTCTATCCTGATCTTGACTCCACAGCGAGCTTTGAAATTCACAGCTATGACCCTGGAACGTCATTTTGTCTGGCTTACAGCATTGTCATTTTTGAGTTATTCGGCGACGGGAATGAACGATCTGGGAGGTCTGCCCCCAGTCCCTCATGAGAAATTTGCTCCCTCTCCCTCGACTCCTACGTTCCGGCGGAATCCTATTCGTGACTTCAAAGTCGCCAAGGGTAAACAACGATCTGGAGCAAACGGAAACCGTTCTTTCGCTTGTCATCCTGAAGATGGAATGGATGCGGCTGACCCTCCTAATGTCCCGAGATGGTCTTCCCATACCCGCAGGCGCAGCAACACCGCCCCTCGCCCTCCGGCAAGCGCGCTTCGGAGCTTTGCAAGTCAAGTAACGATGCCTTCAGCATATAGCCCGACCACGGCTGGTGTCTCTGATATCTATGCTCCATCCGGTAGGAGCAGTTTCAGCCGTCGGCCGTCTGAAGCCAGCGGTGCCGGAACGGGCAACTTTTTCGATGCAATTGGCACTGTTCGAATGGAGGCTTTCATCAACAGCACTAGTAACATGGACCGATATCGCGGGGACGACCGTTCGCAGCACTCCCTGAGAACGGAAGACTCGATCGATTTCCCGAGACCCGAAAATGGCAGCGAGATATATCGAAACGATGATCCCTTTCGCGGATTTTGAACTTCAGTTTGATTAGCAGTGTTTAATTGACTTTCACGGAACTGTACAGCTATAATTCCACATAGTGTCTTATAATCTGTTTGTTTGTCTTTTCCTTTTTTTTCTTCGCCACTTTAGTCAAAAGTGGGCTCTGGGACTGGAGACCAGAGCAACAGGAAACCAGTCCCCTCGCTTTGTCGAAGTTCCCTCCTTAGATTTCCTGGTCATTTTCCTTTCAGTTTATTGTGAAGCGGGATTGTCCAGTGGACACCTGTTGGGAGAACTTACCACTTTACGCGCACCAGTTAGCGTGCTTTATGCGACATGTGTGCCATTCGAGTTGGAAGCTTCCCTCTACCGATACCATTCATATCTTTCCCTCGAGATACCAGAGTTTCTTTTGACTCTTGTGAATTGCTATATATATTGTATTACTTATTTTGTCGTTCCTTACGATCATGTCTTCTACGGTGTTCCGAGACTTTGAAGTATCTCGAGTGACTCGCGCTACCAGGGGGTTCGGGTGGATATGTTGACTTTTATAGTTAGGAAACCACTCATCTGATACCTAGGGAAATATAGAGAACAAAGGAACTTCAAGGCCGTGACTAAATGATGTCTGTCTTCTGTTTGTAGCTCCTTGCGTGTATAATCAATTCTTTTTACCCTCCTGTGGCCTTGTTGATGCGGAGATATGCATGTAGAACCCTGTGTCAGTTCACATTATTTATAATACAACTATTTCTATCCTGTCATTGATCTCTATTTTCGTTCTCTGACGTCACGACGACTACTGGAACCCAGTGCCTGCTTATCTTCTACATACGTTTTCACCATTCATTATAGAACTCCTATCTATTAATTATTATTGGGAGCTTCCTGTGAACCCTTCCCAAAATTATAATAATAGGGAAAAAGGTTGCTGTATGTACTGTGCATTCCTCTTGGTTCCAGAAAAGGGAACAGACGGCCCTATCTACATCTTATCTACTTCTACTGCATGCGGCAACTTCTAGGGTAAGCCCTACAGGTACCTCCCCCCATAAAAGCCATAAACCCCCCAACGCTGCACTGCAACCATCAGGTTTAGGCAACCACTGTCTCGGCGCGATCCCTATCTCTTGACATCAATTCAGTTCAATTCCCCCTTTCTTTCTTTCGTCACCAGCGGTCGACCCAGGGGTCCGGATGATCGACGCCTCGCTTACAGCTAGTAGTAGTGACTACTCGCTTGGACCCCGTCCCTACAGTAGACAAGTTACTTATTTGGGTAAATGGTCGCTGCGGATGCTACTTATGCTAGACGTCAATGCGTAGGGTGGATTCGGATCTGGTGAGGCTGTGGGTAATAAATAATATGATAATAAATAATAGTATTATAGACGGCATTGATGCTGTTGTTGTTATAATTAGTATTAGTATTGTTGCATTGGGGTAAGTAGGGCTGTGACTGTGGGAGGCGTGGGAAAGAGTTGGGTTTCAGGATGAGTCTTAGGTAATCACTTCACCCAGAAGCGCAATGGTTTGTTGCTACCGCATCATGTCGCCGGGAGCACCCAATGTAATAAGCATAACGTGACGTGTATAATCCCGGACGCCTAACTCAGTGGTCAAGCAACGGCCTCTTATATAGTAGGCCTGCATTAGCATTAAAAAAAATCCAAACTTCCCCAACCTTTCCAGCAGAAAGCTGGACGCAGCAATATATAGTATATAATAATAATGCTTGCAGCGGTGCGGTGATTATCAATCTCTGCTGGGTAGCTCGAGAGAAGCAGGGGGGCCAGTCGGGTTTCTGCTCTCATCCCGGGGCGTGTTCCGTGATTCGATCGACTTGATGGTGGCATCGACATGGCCAAGCCGGCACCAGTGGTCAAGCAGGTACCATCGTAGAAGGTCTGGTCGCCGCTGGGTGAACATAAACCGGCCACCTCACCATAAAGGAAACCGAATACCTCGCCAAATCTAATTAAGAATGAAAGAGCCGTTGTCTCCAGGAGCGCAAAATTCGGGCTGGGTGCACCACCGTACAGTGTTCTGCTTGCCGAGAATGATATACTCTTCTGTATAAGTCAGGGTCGGGGTTGTCTTGTTGTTGATTTCCTTTCCTTGCGCATCATACCGGGGTCTCTATCCTTCTCGGCCCAATTGCACCAGGCGATGGTACAATTGCAACGCCCAGCAGTGAGACCGGTCGTACGGCCTACTTTGAGGTAGGATTGTCTCTTTTCGAGCTCCCAGAAGTGGTGGAGTGGTTTGGCCTTGGGGGCGTAGATCTCGCCATCAACACGGAACTCCTTTGGATATCCGTTCACGGGAGCTGCAGGCATCTTGTTCTGTGCAAAGAATTCATCTGAAGCCGGACCTGTGAGGTCCACAAATGCCAAATCGAGAATCCTATTATTTTCGGATGCTGAGGGACTTCCCAGAAGACAGCAGAATCTTTCCAAGAACAAAGGGCATGGCCTTGACGACCTGTTGCTTCTCACTCAACGCAGGTATCTCCTTTTCAAGAGTCTCGACCATATATTGAACCCCAGTCGAAGGCCCATCCCCGACCATCTCACGCTCCTGTTGCCAAACTCTGGCTTGCTGAAGTTCTCTTCGTGTCTGGCGAATAGTTGCACTTGCATGCTTCCTTGTTGCCTTGACGTCTTTATCAGCCAAGTAGAGGACCTCGACTGGTGTGGCATCAGGCTTCCAGATTGAAGACCCAATGACGATCAGTCTGCAGACGCAAGTCATCATTTTCCGAGCTGGCAGGCCGAACAGCGTGAGAAATTGTAAGAATGCCCTCGAGTAACCCCGTTTTGGGTCAGCGTGGCAAAGCTGCCCATCGTGCCTGCGCTTCGTTCGCCGCGGACGCCAATGGAGAACTCCATCTCTGGGTGCCCTTTGGTTGTCATCCGGTCCAGGTAAGAGACGCCAGGATGGCATTCCTCAGACTCTTCTGGAGTGGTCAATGTTGACAAGCTTTTCGGCAGGAATCCAATTTCAGGTATATAGATATATAGGATGGAAGAGACGCACTGATGAGCCGCTTTATCGAATGCTCTAAATTAGCCCAGTCGAAAACAATGCCAGGGACCACCCATGACCGCGGCAGTTGGGAGCGCCTCTTTCTCCGTAATTCCCACGTTGAAAAAGGCAGAGGACTCTCCAGGCAGAGCCAAGTCTGGCACTAAGAAGTTCGACAATCTCGTATATGGCGACGGCCTGGTGACTGGGGTCGACTGCGAACAGCGAGGGCCGGTGAAATCGAGGCCTTGACTTTGTGGCTGGTGACTTGATAACTGGGAATCGCATGGTGGAGTGAATTTTTGAAGCCTTTATTTGAAACAACTGGAGGCGCCCTTAGAATTAGATATACCCGGCTTAATGACGGGCGAAATCTGGAGAACAGGTTTTTATAGAGCAGAGTTGGGTGATGAGACGAATTGACCTGGAGAGTTTATAGCAGAGGAAATAACAGAAGAAGTCATCTCAGTAAGGAGAGTTGAATACTAGTTGAGAAAGATAAATAGTACGGTTCCTATAGGTCTATTCACAATCTGTGAGACGATAAAGGTACAGTATAGAAGGAGTGGGATATCTGAACCATGGTCGACGGATAGCTGATTGCTTATGGACGACATCAGCATTCTAAGCATCCTGTTGATTAAACAGGGGTAGATCAGTTGCACAACACCAAAATGGATATCTCACCTTCCTTAATATCTTTTGAGGCTGCCAATCAATATATGTACGTATATAAGTTTTCTTCTAAGTGGCTCCTAGTATCCGTTTCAGCTCCTCTGGCAACGGATACGGACGCTCCTCCGGCAGGGCTTTCATCGCCTCGTCGAGCCTCTTCTCTGCCAACGCAAGGTGAATGCTTTTCATCGTCACCGTCACATCTGTCACCGACACGATCCACTCGTCCACGTACTTGTCCACAGCCTCCCCGCTCAACCCAATCTGGATGGACCTGTAGCCAAGTGGACGAAAGTCAAAGTCCCGCTCTGGATCCCACTGCACGCGCACCGGGCTTGCTTCCTTGCGCTTCTCCCACGCACCGCGGTCCGCATACACTCCTGGCTCAAAATTGCTCAGGCAGGAATGTGCCAGCGTCCATTCGAAGCCCTCACGGGTGATTTCGATAGCGAGAATGCGCTCCTGGCGCGGCTTGCTCGCCCATCCCGACCGGTAGGCCATCCATAGGAAGGAGGGCTTAATCCAGGTCATGCGTTCGCGTTTAAATGGTGGTACGAATGTGCCCGCTCGGAGGGCGGGCTCTGCGATTTCGGGAGAGTAGGCTTGATAGACGGTGATCGTGGACTGGGTGTATTTGGCACGAATGCCGCGGAAGGGAGGGTTTGTGTCCATTTTTGGAAGAGTACTCGAAGGAATATGAAGGATCGTATATGACAGGATTAAGAATCACAATGTGTACAGGATAAAGCAGGCAGATTCTTGCTGAATTTGAACTTGATCTGGGGGGGGGGCTGACGAAAGGCAGTATGTAAGTAGATAACTGGTTTATAGATTTCAAGCACAGATAATGTCAAGATATATGTATTCGGTGAGAGTAAAGCATATGCCAAAGTGCCTTTGTCTGAGTATGATACTACAGAACATCCCGTGAGTCATCGGCGTTCAAGAGGCTCGTATTCGATCGACATACGAATTGGCCAACGCAAACAAACGCCATTAAAAGCTGCACTTCGGTGTCCTTATGGGGCATGGAGAGAGCATATAACCGGGAAGCAGATCAAACAAATTCCACTCTGAATGGTTGATCATCTTGCGAGCCACTTGTTGTATCGCTTGTCCCGTTCTGCCTGAAATTGTACTGTAGGAATTAATGTGCGCTCTATCTCACGGATACGCGGTTAGGGATCCTCACGAATTACAAGGCTACCTCTGTCAAGGTTTTCCTAAAATGTTCTGTTCTAGTCTCCGCTGGAGTTGTAGCTACACTTTGCTCATCGTGCGACTTCAGTTCGCGGTCTCTATCCCATACACTCGATCCAGAGCATCAAATAACACTGTGCCTGCGACTATTAGCTAGTAGTCTGTATCAATGGGCTTGGTAAACTTGATAATCGCGTGAACTTCATGCATTTTGCGCGAATACCGCGAAGGGAATCCGGGGGAGGTCGGCGTCCAATGGAAGGGATCCTTGTGCGGCCCGCTATGATATGGACTTGTAGCAAACCGCCAGTTGATTTCCCACTCCTCACCTTCACCAGTCAATGTCCTTCACATCATCTCGGCAGTGGAACCACTCTCAGAAGCCGAATTTCTGGCGTTGAAATAGCTCTTTTTTTTTTTTTTTTTTTTTTTTTTTTTTTTTTTTTTTCCAATTCTGCTTTAACATAAGTGCGCCGCCACACGAGATCATCGTACGACGGCATGTCCAAGATGGTAATGGTACCAAGCCTCCTAAGCTCTACTCTGCTCCGACTATTGGTACTGGTATCCTCCGTCAGTAGTAGAAGTTATTCTCTGTTCAGCCGCAAGGTAGTCGGAATCAGCAAAGACCGTGTTATGAAATTGGGCCCGAACCCTCATACATGAGGCGCAAACTCTCCATTGCATTGCGGCAAATATAGCAATCCCGGTACAAAAGGTTAGTGATATCATGGGAAGAAAGCAAAGCCAGTCATTATATGGACTACATGCCTGGAAAGTGACTTGATCAGGCCTGGGATAACATACTGATCAGAAGCTCTGCATGACTATGTCACCCAACTGCGCAACTTGAAAGGCGATTACATCAGGGCTGTGGATGGCAGAAAAGCCTTAGTTTGTCATGAATTCACACTGGAAGGCAGTCCATTTTACTCCGAGGCACCCTTAAATGAGTTTATCTTGTCAGATATTGTTTGCACCAGATCGACTGCGGACTGCGGCGCTGTGCAAAGTATTGAGGATAATGATGAAATTGTCTTCCCTCATGGTGACCTGGCCCCCAGGAACATGCTAGATGGTGAAAGGGCCATGTGACAGCTACCATACATTGGGAGAGAGGCATTGGTGTCTGGAATATTGCTGATATATCCAGGAATTTCAGCGATTAAGACCAATTCCTGTTTCTCCTGAACAACTATGCCACATCATTCCATCTCGGTGTGAGAGAAAACCTATCTGTCAATCAGATGGTCTACCAGGGCTGAGTGGCAGAACTTCGCACAGTCAAGCGAATCGCCAGCGAGCCCTAACTTCGGCAGTTTTAGTATGGATAGTCAACAGCACCTTGCTGGTTACTACGCGCCTCGACGGCACAGATCTCAGCGGACCGTCCGCCTTGGACGGTCGCTTCCGCTACGCGTTCTTGGTCATTTACCGGAGGAATCCAAAGCGCCCAAGGTCCTCGCACAGCTAACTTCCCCGGCGGACGTCGACCACTCCAATTGCAAAGAACAGAAAAACAAGCCCCGTGTGCCGCGTCTCTAAAAAAGCTTGGTTACACAGTTTCCTCCGAGGTCCTCTTGTCTGTCGACGGCTCCTCCCGTTCTGCTTGTGCACTCAGAGCTGATATCACGCGAACGACAGCTTGCTTTAAGTCCAATTCCTTGTTCTTCTTTGCATGTTTGACTTCCAGGAGTTCTGCCATTATTGTCCAGTTACGGGACTTTTCAGGCAAATACAGACTGGACTGTCTTGTGCTTCTTATGGGAGAGAAAACCTTGCGGGCCGCGAACTAAGATGGCCTACGTATCTCTCACTAACATTGCGAAGTGGATACGTGCTATCAATGCTGCCACGGTTTTGGCAAACTAGCTGCGAATCTGACCTTACAGAGAGCCTCCAAGGATCTCACCGGCAACCTTGTTAGAATACTGGCACCTAGTAATACAGTACATACGTGCTACTGCGGTATCTCATCGGGTTCCGGCACATGTCGTCCGTCTCACACTTCTCCCAGGAGACTCCACCTGGTTGGCGGTTTCACTTCCGAACAGTACGTCCCTGTAAGGGTAATATTGATTAGGCGATATGAAAGACCGCTGCCTGGGTTAGGAGTCTCAGACGCGTGGCTTAATATGTGAAAGCTGCTGGGTTTTCAAACGGCCTGCCCAAACGGCTCTCCAAGGTACTCGTCATGATGGGTATAACTTCTCCAGCTTTACGTCCCCGTTCTCAATCTCTTCCTTTTTGATGGTACTCAGCGCAGCACTTTGCTTCCTTCAATCATCATGGTCTCCTCATCCTTCGACCCTTCCCGTGTCGACCTCGACACCGTCGACCCTGCGGAAGTCATCTGCTATCTCAATGCATCCGAGAACGACTACAATGGCCACCTCGGGGCGCGCATATCCTCCATCTTCGTCATCCTCGTCGTGTCGACGGCTTGCACCTTGTTCCCTGTCGTGGCGAAACGGGTCCGGTCCCTCAGGATCCCGCTCTACGTCTACCTCTTCGCCCGTTACTTCGGCACGGGAGTCATCATCGCCACGGCGTTCGTGCACCTGCTGGATCCCGCGTACTCGGAGATCGGACCGAACACCTGCGTCGGGATGACCGGCCACTGGGCGGACTATTCGTGGCCGCCCGCGATAGTGCTGGCGTCCGTCATCGTGATCTTTCTCATGGACTTTGCCGCGGAGCTGTACGTCGAGGCCAAGTACGGGATCGTCAGGGAAGATCGCACCGGGGTCTTTGTTCAAAATTCCAACGGTGAAGCGGGAAACCAAGAACAAGAACAGCAACAAGCCCTGCCGGACGATCCCAAGGCAGCATGGCAGGTCTACGAGGAGAACTCCGTGGTGGCGGAGAGGTCGTTCCGGCAGCAGATCGCGGCCTTCCTGATCCTGGAGTTCGGCATCATCTTCCACTCCGTCATCATCGGCATGAACCTCGGCGTCGTGGGCGACGAGTTCTCGACGCTGTACCCGGTCCTCGTCTTCCACCAGTCGTTCGAGGGCCTGGGCATCGGCGCGAGGATGTCCGCCATCCCCTTCAGGCGTGGCAGCTGGCTGCCCTGGATTCTGTGCCTCGCGTACGGACTGACGACCCCAATCGCGATCGCGATCGGGCTGGGCGTGAGGACGACGTACAATCCCAATTCGAACACGGCCAATATCGTCGCGGGCGTCTTCGACTCGATCTCGGCGGGGATCCTGATCTACTCTGGGCTGGTGGAGCTGCTGGCGCGCGATTTCCTGTTTGATCCCTGCCGGACCAAGGACCGCCGGCGGTTGGCGTTTATGGTCTTCTCGACGCTGCTGGGGGCGGGGATAATGGCGCTGCTTGGGAAGTGGGCGTGATGCTGTCACTACAGTGTGGCAGACGGATTAGGATTCATCTCAACTGAGTTGCATGTATTCGACTCTCTGTTCTAGAAAGTTCATCCATTTTCCTTTTCGGGTTACCTGCATTCCATCAAAAGAAAAAGTACCTTATGCTCATACACAATGAAATTACAGAATTTGGAAGATCCTTTGTTTCTTTCCGTCCCTATTCCATATCTGGGTCCCTTGAAACTTTGTACTTATTGAAATCACAGACGAGAATGAACCGTGGATGATCCTACCAATGACATGTCAATGACAGACAGAGAACAGACTGTCGAGTAAATCAGCAAGTTAGACCGTACGTAACATTTCCTTGAACGAGTGAAAAGGAAGCCCCCAAAGTCAACAGGGAAAGAAAGCAACATGCATCTTTACCTGCAACAACGACTTATTTCAGGCTGACGTGAGTTTAGATAGGTTTGTTAGTTATCCAGAGATATCATATTATTGTATGCATCTAGAACATGCAAAGAGATCTATCCCTATAGGATAAAGAAATAGCAACAACATGCAGATGCAGCCGGACTTGGAAGAGAAGGAGGAGGGGAAGTCACCTGTGAGAACTGATGGACCATCTATATATGAAGAAAAGAAGAGCTCCATATTCCAAGGAGAAGAAAAGAGAGATAGAACTCCAAAACATCCTCCTTCCTCGCTCCCATTCACGTCTCGATCCGAAAGCAAGGCAGATAGAAACACAGGCATGTTGTCAATCGCAACGGAGCTCTCTCTCTCTCTCTCTCTCTCCTTTTACCATCCTCATTATATTTATACATGTATCTTATGTATCTTCTTTCTTTCCCTCTAAGGAAGCAAATCAATCCGTGTCCGGTCACTTGGTCGGTCGACCTATTAATCGAATCAAGAAAGAGGCACAGACATATATATGTAAGAATTATTGTATCCAAAAACACGAAAACAAGCAACAGGCACAAAGCACGCCGTTTATGGATGGATGAAAAAGAAGCCCCCACACCACCCGGTCTCACAGACGGAGAGATAGTTTACAACTTCGCAGCCTCCTTGACCTCCCCGATCTTCAGCTTGGGGCTGTACTTCTTGAGCACGGACTCGTTGTGGTACTACACCCGAACAAACCGTCAGCAGGCCCATCCCCAAACAAGAAGTCAATATGAAAAGGGGGGGAGGGGGAAAAAGGGGAGCAACCTTCCAAAACTGCTTCGAGGCGTCCTTGCCCGCGACGCGCTTCAGGATCTTGGCGCCGCCGGGGTGCTCGTCGACGAAGTTGGTGACGTCGTAGACGCCGCCGTCGATGATGATGTAGAGGCCCTTGTCGGGGGTGTTGTGCGCGGCGACCTCGGCGGGGGTGAATTGCTTGGACATTTTCCCTTTCCTTCTTCTTCTTCTTCTTCTTCTTCTATGGGTTCGTTTTCGCTGCGCGAAGGTAGATGCAGGGAGGTGTGGATGGGCACGCGAGCTGCTGCGGACGCGGGGAAAGATGCGGAGAAGCTCCGATCAAGATCCAGGCAGAGCCGGAAACGGTTGCGGTTGAGGACTTGGGTGTCGGTGGATAATGCGCGCCTAGAATGTGTCCTTCGACAGGGATTAAAGGGAGTGATAAGTGTCTTGGAGAAGGAGAGAGTGTGTGGAGAAAGGATGGAGAAGCTGATGAGAGAGCGGTCCTGGCCCGAGCTGGAGGCGCCGAGCCGAGGTACGTCGGACCGCCCCGTCAGACGGATTCGCGGCGCTGCCATTGGTCGGCTGAACCAGTCTAGACAACGAGCATACAGAGGGGCGTATTAGATCTATATAATTACTCTATCCGCGTAAACCAAGGGGAATAATACTAAAGGAACCACAACAACGACAACATGGCCTATAGATACAGATCATAAGAAACATTAAGATCAGGTCAGATCAGATCTTGCTCTTCTCGCCCGCGGCCCCCTGGCCCTTGGGCACCTTCTTGTTGTCCAGCCCCAGGTTCTCCAGGTCCTTCTTCTTGTGGTAGTGCGGCGCGACCTCGACCAGCCACTCGGGCTGCAGCGGCATCGTGTTGCGCATGTACTCCTTGCTGGTCAGCACCAGCTCGTAGTAGATGACCCACTTGGGGTTCTGCTCGAACAGCGTGCTCGACGGGTGGATGTACACCGTCTGGTTGTTCTTCACCGTGCGGTAGCTGTCGCCGCCGCGCTGCAGGCGCGCCGCGTTGGGGAAGAAGCCCGCCGTGATCGCCTTCTGGATGGGGACGATGTTGTTCGCCCCGGCCGAGCTGATGGTCACCTCGACGCGGTCGCACAGCCGGGCCAACTGGTCGCGCACGTCGCGCGCGCGGTTGAGGCTGCGCTGCTGCAGGAAGTTCTCGCGCGCCCACACGTAGCTGAAGTCCGAGTCCACCCACTGGTTCCAGATGTTGAGCAGCGTGAGGTGGTCGCCGCCCTCCTTGACGGTGAAGCGCGCGCGCGCGCTGTCCGCGTGGATCTTCTTGTCCTTGGGCCGGTAGAACAGCGAGCCGGACTCGCCCAGCATGGCGATGATCGAGAGCACCTCCTCCACGCAGCCGTACTTGTCCGCCGCCAGGATCGCCTTGGCCAGCATCGGGTCCGTCGGGAACTCGGCCATCTGCCGCCCGACCTTGGTCAGCTCGCCGCGGTCGTTCAGCGCGCCCAGCGCGTACAGCTGCTCCAGCGCGCGGATGATCGTCTCCGCCGGCGGCGGATCCATGAAGTCGAACTCGAGCAGCTGGTCGATGCCCAGGGACTTGAGCAGCAGGATGACGCCGCTGAGGTTCGTCCGCTGGATCTCCGGCGTCGTGCTCTCCTCCAGCTCGTTGTGGTACGCCCACTTGGTGTACAGCCGGAAGCACTTCCCGGGCCCGACACGGCCAGCGCGTCCGGCTCGCTGGGCGGCGGACGCCCGCGAGCAGGGGGTCACGACCAGGCTCTCCATGCCCGTCCGGGGGTTGAAGACGTTCTCCTTGACGAAGCCGGGGTCGATCACGTACACGATCCCGTCGATGGTCAGGCTGGTCTCGGCGATGTTCGTCGCCAGCACGACCTTTCTCGCCCCCGGGGGGGTGGGCTCGAAGATCTTCGTCTGCAGCTCGGACGGCAGGTTCGCGTAGATGGGACAGATGATCAGCTCCGGAATTTTACCTCCCAGTTTTCGAGCCGTCTCCTGTATGCTCTGCTCGGCCGCCTCGATCTCCTCCTGACCCGTGAGGAACACCAGGATGTCTCCTTTACCCTGGGTGATGTGGATCTGGAACACGGTGGTGATGGCAGCCGCAAGGTAGTTGGCCTCGGGCTGAGACGTATAGTGGATGTCAACGGGGTACCTCCGTCCGGGGATGTTGAAGATGGGCGCGTCGTCAAAGTACTTCTGGAACTTCTGCGCATCCATCGTCGCCGACGAGATGAGCAGCTTCAGGTCCGGCCGCGCCCGCGCGATATCCTTGAGCAGCCCACAGGCGATGTCCGTCGCGACGGTCCGCTCGTGGGCCTCGTCGATCATCAGCGCCGAGTACTGGCCCAGATCGGGCTCCGTCAGGAGCTCACGGAGCAACATGCCGTCCGTCATGTACTTGATGATGGTCTTGTCGCTCGTGTTGTCCTCGAACCGGATGGAGTAGCCGACCTCGTTGCCCAGCTTGACGCCCATCTCCTCCGCGACACGCGCCGCGACGCTCATGGCGGCGACCCGCCGCGGCTGGGTGCAGCCGATCTTCATGCCGTTCTTGGTGTATCCCGCCTCGTGGAGGTACTGCGGGATCTGGGTCGTCTTGCCGGACCCCGTCTCGCCGACAATGATCAGGATCTGGTGGTCCGCGACGGCCTTGATGAGCTCGTCCCGGTACTGGTAGATGGGGAGACTCTTCCTCGTCTCCTCGATCGACTGCGCCTTCTTCTCCGCGGCGTCCAGCTTCTGCTGCAGCAGGCGCTCCTCCTGGGTCAACGGCCGCCGGTCGCCCTCGAGCTTCGAGTCCAGGATGAAGTTGATCTTCTGGGTGTCGTCAAAGACGTACTCGTAATCCCCCTCGTCGACGAACTCGGCTCGCTGGATCTGGGCCTTGGCCTTGGCCGTCTGCTCGCGCTCCCACTCCTCCTGCTCGGTGACGAAGCGCTCCTGGCCGTGTTCGTCGCGCTCCACGTAGCGCTTGTAGAGAGCCTCCTCCTTCTTCTTCCGGTCGATCTTGCCCTTCTCCGTAATGTAGTCCTCCGGCAGCATGTAGCCATCGCGGTGGTCATCGATCCGTAATCTCTCCTCCGCCAGGCGGAGAACTTCGCGATTTCTCGCAAACTGCTCCTTCTCCCGGCGGGTCAGATTCGGGTTCTCGCGAAGCTCCCGCGTCTCCTCCGCGACCTGAATCCGCAGCAGGGCCAGACGCTCCGCCTCCCGCTTCTTCAGATACTCCTGACGAGACCGCAGTCGCAGCTCCGGCATGGCTGCGCTCCTGGCCTCGGGGTCCTCTGCCAGCATCCGTCGACGAGCGACCTCGCTGGCCCGCGCCCGGTCCTCGACGATCTTCTTCTTCGACTTCTCCTCATCCTTCTTCGCCAGGCGCTTCGCGAATTCGTCTCTCTCCTTCAGGTCGCGCAGGCGCTCCCGCTCCTTCTTCTCCTCAGGGTCGAGATCTTCCGAGGAGGCAGTGGACCGCGGTGACGCAGAACCATCCTCCAGTCTGGTCCGCTTGGACGGGGGATTTTCGAAATCCTCCGCCTCCGCCTCTGCTGCGCCCTCCGCGGCAGCAGCGGCAGCGTGTATCTCATCCTCGGGTATCTCCTCATCGCCCCAGCGATCCTCAAAGTCTTCGGCATCCCTCCGGCGGAGCTTCTTGGTCCGATGACGGTCGCGTGTCTCGGCAGCATCGCGACTGCGACTGCGGTCTCGCTTCCTGCTCTCGTCCTTGTCCTCCCACCGACTCCTGCCCTCACCATTCCTCCTGTCTCTGTCTCTCTCCTTCTCCTTCTCCCTGTCCCTCCGCCTCCTTCTCTCCGCCTCCGCTTCCACATTGACGGGGCCCAACCCCGCCCCAACGTCAGGCAGATCGTCGTCCATATCCACAAACCGGTACTTCTTCCTCGCCGGATCCTCCTTCCTCTCCTTGGGCTTCTCTGCCTTCTCCATTATTCCTCCACCAGCGCCGCCACCGCCCGCGCGGGCAAACAGCTCACTGCAGAAGGCGCTCACCTCCTGCTCCCCGCCCTCGAGGAACGGCTCGAGCTTCTCGCGCAGCGCGCTGACCGATCTGGCCGAGCCGGCGGTCGCGAGGACGAAGTCGATGACGGTGGGGTCGGAGGCGCCCGTGAGGCGCAGGAGGGAGTCGGAGACGAAGGTCCTGTTGTCCATGGCTGTCGATTTTGACGGTCGCCGTGCCGCCGTATAGACTAGGTAGGGACAGTAACCTGTGTAGTTTGAGGGGCGGGGCGATCAATGCCTTTGCGTAACGCGATCTCAGGAGTGTCGATGACACAGGCCCCGGCGCGTTACAGCTCGTAATTGAGGAACGCGTCGCTGCTCACTTCGTGCGAACAACCATGCTGCGCGGCGCCGTGCTGTGCCCGTGTCACTGTGTTCCCTTGCCCGCCTGAGGAGACAACGGACGCCGCTGCGCGGGAAGAAGGCAAGACGGGAAATGTAAGAGGGGTATCGTACGACAGACAGCCGTCGAAATCTACCCGCAGATTCGCGTGGTGGCGACGTCGAAGTCTGGGTGTGAACCGGGGTTATCTCCAGAGCTGCTGCGGCGAAAGTTGGAGAAGGGCGCCAAGAAAACAGACCGCCGAGCATATATTATGATGCCTCAGGCACCAAGGTGGCCACGGAGGAGTCCTGGTCCGCGCCTGCTTGTATCTAGATCTACGTCTTCGGCCATGACAAGAACCAGTCTCACTGGGTCTTTCAATTCGATCCATCTACTCATTGCTCGCGTTCTGCAAAGACCGCGTCGCTACAGACTAGGCATCACCAATTACCATGCACTGCAATCAGTCATAAAACCGACGTTTGACTTCTGTCCTGGCAATCACCCTGAATAGTAATAGTAACAGCAAGCATATGGGAAACAAATATAACGATGTCATCATCATCATCAGCAGCACCAGACCGTCTTGCGGCAGGGGTTTTAGAAAAGGATCAGAAACATAAACTAGAATACAGAGAAGACCCCCGAAACCCTTGTCTCGACAACCCTTTGTTTCGGCTGGGACCACACCATCATTAATAAAGATGCAGAAATGAAGAGTCTGGAAACCCATGTAATGCTAATGGGTGAGCAGAGGAAGGGGAAGGGGGGGGGGGAGGGGGAATATTAAAGATAGGAGCAATCTCAACAAGACAGTCCCTTGTGATCCAATGCAGATGTGCAACACCTTTTGGCATGAAAACCCGCAGAGTCGGTAGCAAACGTGACAGAAAACAAGTCCAGGAGGAAATCATAGAGCAAATCCCACACAGAAAACACCAGAATAGCCCCACAGATAATGTCAAACAAACAGCCAACCTGGTCATCATGAGATAATGAATAAACAGACAGCCGCCCCAGGTGCACATGAATCAACACACAGCACAAATACCAAGTCAAAAGGAAAATGTCCCCCATCTCTCATAGTGGCAAAGACCGTTCCAACCCTCAATGGCTTTTGAACCGGCCGGACAACAGCCTGTGTCCCTGTAGCAGCCGTTTCGCCCAATGCCATCACAGCATAGCTGCGGTCATTCGCGGAATCATCAAACAATACAAAATCCCAAGCTGCCCAACGCCGTCACTCGAACAAGCGCCGTGGATATCCAGTACCCCAAAGTGTCTCTCTCGTGGTGCGTGGTATAGGTTACACGTCAATCATTTCAGCATCTTCCGCTAGAACTTCGTCAGCGGGACCCCAGTTCCCTTCATAGACCGTAGCCCCAGCACGACGCCTGCGCTCGGCCCATTGGACTCCAAACGTCTGCAGAAGTTGGTCTGCGGTAGGACGATCTGCAGGATCGGGCGAAATCATCCAGCGGACGATCCTGTCCAAGGCCTCTTCATGGGTCGCGTCGACCATGAAGCTCGGGGGCTCCACAAGCTCGCCACTCCGGGCATAACGAGCGGCCTTCCGCTCATAGGCTTTGCGTCTCCTCGCCAATTCATCATCCCCGAATTCCTCGTCTCCAGAGTCGGACGCACAGAGATCCTCGAATGATGGCTCCTCCGACAGCGGATTCCCCGACGCGTCTCGGAAGACGCATGTGTCCTCGCTCCATGTCAGGCTTGGAACATCGCTGAGATCGCCGTTTCGGAGTTTCTGCCAGGAGACTCCGTTATCGGGGAGCTCGACATTCCCCGCGGTCTCAAATATGATCAGGCCCAGCGCGAAGATATCAGCCGGCTTGTCGTACTGTCCCAGCAGGATCTCGGGTCCGATGTACTCGCGGTCTCCTTCGCCTTCGATTCCCTCGGCGGCGGGCCAGCGTGTGGCCATGCCAAAATCGGCAATCTTCAGCACGCCCTCGAAGGTAATCAGGATGTTCGCCGGCTTCAAGTCAAGATGGATGAAGCCAGAGTCATGTATATGTTTCAATCCCTGGAATCCGAATTAGGCCTCTGTCGGATGTGAAACAGGAACTGGGGGAAGCGTCATACCAGAGACAGCTCGAGCAAGATCTTCCAGATCCGGAAGTCATCCAGTCTCGCTTTGAGACCCACCTGGGCAAGGAAGACATCCAGGCTGCCCTCTTCACAGAACTCCGTTTGAATGTAGAGGTGGCCCTTGTCCTCCCAACTGTCGACAAAGGTTATGATGTGGTCGGAGTTGGTCAGGGCCTTCAACGCCTCCACTTCGCGCAGACGGCGTTCACGGTCTTTTGCACCCGCGTAGGGCTGTTTGGACTTCTTCACCGCCCACACCCGCTCTGTCGGCGGCTTTGTCGCACTGGATGGGAGGGAGAAGATGGATGTGCACGGCTCGGTGTTCTGCTGGGATTGAGAGACCCGATACACCTGCGAGAACTCCCCGGTTCCGATGAGTTCGACCTTGTCGAACCGCGAAGTGAGACTGATGTCCACGTCCGGGGCACTGTAACCGCTCAGAGAGAGGCTGGGACGCTTCCCCGTCTGCGGGAAGTAGTCGCGCGGTCCAGTCGGGGTCGCGGGCAGGGCGGCAGGGTCGAAATCGTGCTTGGCCAAGGGCTGTTCGTTCGGTCCAGATATCGACAGTCCGCTGGGATCAGGCGGGAGGATATGCTCCTGAGGCGTACGGGGCGAGGCACGCTCGAACTTGTTGTTCAGAGGACTCGCTGCAGACACAAAACCTGTTTTAGCATGTCCCACCTGCGCAGAGGGCACACCTGCAACGTTCTTCCTCGAATGGGGACTTGGGGAATAGAAGTCACCCACGGGGCGACGATGGGAAAGACATGACGGAGGAGGGAGCGTAGAATGGGACGATTTGAAGCTCAGGTTGGCGGACGGCGAATCGTCCATCATGCTATCACTGTCCTCCTCCGTGCCCAGTGGAGATGCTCCAATGGGGGAGAACTTACAGGTCGATCCTTTGGATTCCGACAACTTATCGAGGGAGGCGAGTTGCGTACCGGCGAGCGGATATGTTCTGGAAGGGAAGAAAGCCTGCTTTGTTGGGGTTGGAGGTAGATCGGAGTCGCTCATGTACGGACTATCGTGCCTGGCGGAAGGCGACTGGCACGTGTCGTCACCGTCGACGCTGACGAAGCTGCTGCGGCGTGAGAGCTCCGGTTTGTTCAAGTTGCTGCCGAAGATGCCCATGCCCCGGGCGAATGGACCGGAGCTTGGGCGCGTGGTCTGCGGGTTAAACGGCGAGGAGGGAGCCGCGAAGGACTGGCGGACCAGCTTCGGCTTCTCAGACGCTTTCTGCGCGGTGGGGAGCATGTTGATGGATCGTTTGCACGGAGTATCCGGCATGTGCTTGTTGAATCCCAGATTGCCCTGGGCATCCACCAGGTTACGGTTCTTCTTGGAGATCAGTCCGGTGGACATGAACGCCGCGGGGAGGGGCTTCACGAGCTTATAGTTCTCCGGAGTCGCGAAAGAATCTGTTGAAGAGGTGGAATCATGCCGCGTGAACTCGCGTCCGGTGCCAGGTCTGGTCGCACCCACTGGAAGCGACTTGGAAAAGTTATTATTATTATTATTATTATTATAGACGGCCCTCGGCCGCTCGGGCTTGTGGACCGGCTCATGGGTGGGAGAATCATCCGCCAGGCTCGAGCCCGAGGAGGACTGGGTGATCGTCCTGGAGAGAGGGTGCGCTGCATGAGGGGCGTCCTTCTGCCGGTTCGAGGAGAACAGGGAGCCACCGGACGTGTTCGACGAGACAAAGGGGCTGTCGCGACCCGACTGCTGGAACAGGTTGCTGTCCAAGGACATGCGCGGGCGGATGGTCGGAGCTGGGCTGGTCGCAGGCGAGTCGGGCTGGTCCAGATTCGTCCGTGGTTTCGAGAACAGTGACTGGCGCTGCTGGAGGGTCGATCTCCTCAGCGACGAGGAGCGCTTCGGGACGTCCGCAAGGGGGCTGAACAGCGGACTCGGGGCCGGACCAGAAGAAGAAGGCGCGTCGTTCTCATTCGCAGACTCCTCGGTGGGCTCGCCCGCGCTGCTCTGTCCGCCTTCGTCGTTGTCATTATCATCGTCATTGGTGCTGTCCATGTTGTCAAATATACTGAAATCGGAATCGGCCCCAAAGCTTGCGCTGTGGACACTGCGCCTCTTCGCGGATGGGCTCCCGCGGCTGACCTGGTCAAGCCCCATGATGCCGTCGCTGCGTTTGAGGGGGCTCGCCGTAGACGAAAATCCCCCGAAGATCTCGCTTCGTCGCTTTTCGACGCGCGACAGCGTGGGCTTCGGACCCATGATGCCGTCCGGCGGCAGAATATTCTCCGTAGACGCGTTGGCGCCGGCCGTGTCGTCCGGGCCGCGGTTGTTGGTCTCCTCCGCGGGCACGACGGCAGGAGTCGCGATCACATTCTCCTCACCCGGTGCCAGTGTCACCGGCGGGGCGGGAGTCGCGTTTCCCTGGTCGGTCAACGGGTTCAACGCGCGCTTCGTCGGACTTTTGGGCGACGTCCGCGTTCGGGTTGCCGGCAACGGGCCGGTGCGGCGCATCGTAGGACGGGTGATCTTCGCGCTGGACGGATGGGGGATGGCGAACGGAGACTGGTTCGAGGAAGAACCGGTCGAGACGAGAAACAGGTTCCCGTGGCTGGCCCTCCGCGAGGGGGAGAGCGGAGAGGAGATGAACGGCGTGGTGTTCTGCGCGCGGGAGGGCAGAAGGCGAAAGTCGGAGCTCTTGGACGGCGAGCGCGACAACGACCGGCGCAGCTGCCTGATGGCCGAGCCCGCATCGACATGATGCATCCCGCTGGGGGATGGAAGATGGAGGGTGCCGCCCGCGTCGCGGTGCGGCGAAAACGTTGCGACCATTGTCGAGAATGTATCACGCGCCTATACCGAGCAAAGAGGGTGATCCTATTCTGTCCACTCCAACTCACGTCACCGAGGACGCCTCTTCGACGACCACCCTGATGCCAAACGGTATACCGCGAGAGGAGGGCAATGGGGAGTCGCGCAGTGCGGATCTCAGGCTGGCTTGGAGATGAATCGAGAGCGATGCGCGCACACGACAGGAGACCTCACTGTGTCAGATTCAGAGATCCTGGAAACGGCACTGGAAATGCTGATGAAGTCGAGTCGCGTGTGTCAGGCGAGAGACGTCACAGAGACCATTGCGAGCCGCAGGAATTCGAGGCTGTGGACGGCGCCATGCGCCCTGTTCTGCCGACCCCGAACAAACAGACGCGCCCGAGACCCGGCAGGCGGCGGCGGCGGGATGTGTCTGGTGTCTGGAAGGCGCGACGGAGACCTGTCGAGGGCCGGCTGGAGCGATGCGGCTGTCAGAGCGGGCGGAGAGAGCCTGGAGAGACACGAGCGACGTTTCCCAGGGCTGCTGGGAGAAGAAAAGACGCGCAAGGGGGTGGCAGGAAGGCGACCGCGCGCGGCGGCAGAAGCGTGAATGCGGGAGATGCAAGTTGGGGTATGGCAAGGAGCGCCGGCGGAGATGCGAGACAGGTTGAGGACGCTCGCGAGAGCAGCAGACGAGCACGCCTGGAGAACGCAGACGGCGCAGATGCTTGTAGTCGACAGGAGGAGAGGAGACGGCGAGAGAGACGAGAGACGCAGGCGGGCGAGGCGTTGAAGAGTGCATGCGCTGCGGCGTCCCACGCGCTCGCGTTGTTGTTGACGCCCTCCCAGAGCGGTCTAGCGCCGGTGCGGGACGCGCCACCGCGCCGGCCCGCGACCGCGAGTTTACGCAGGTACAGCGGCCGTCCGCTGTGAGGAATATGGGGAAAGGGGGGTGGAAAGAGAAGCAGTAGAAAAAGAAAATAAAAGAGCAGACATCACAGTCATGCAGTATCTGGTTGTGGGTGAGGACCTGTCCTGCCAGCAGAGCGTGCAGCCAGCTGTCCCTCCAGCGCCGCCCACGTATCACGTATCTTATCGACACGCTAGCCAGCCTCCCCTTACGTTGGCCGCTGCCAGAACACGCACAGAAACTTCTTGCTCTCTCTGTCGGATTCTCTACGAGTCCCTCTAATTTCTCTATGAAAAAAAAAAAAAAATTCTGAGTCCTCATAACCTTCTCTTCCTCCTCCTCCTCCCCCTCCTCCCACATCCAGCGCTCCCCTTGCTGAAGCGCACCCCCCGCCGGATCCACGTGTCTCGCGCGAACAACATCAACGTGGCCCTTCTCTCCTCCCTTCCGAAACCCTACATAGACGACCGCAAGGCATCGAGAAAGGGTGCCTGTGGCATGCAACAGGATGGGCCTAGCCTCGGTTATGATGTTGATATGGTAATACGGGGTGCTCGCGCCCTTCCCCTCCGTCGAACCCCTCCATGTCAAACACCACCATGCCGAGCTCCACACGTCCACGACACGTCTGTATGTCTCCTGGCCGCCACAGAGCAGAGCACCTCCTACCTTCTCTCCTCTCCTTCTTTCTCCCCTTCCCATCCCAATAATCCGATGGTGATAATGTCCGGTGGATACGACGCGAGGCGGGCTCTGCTGGGCCCGAGGTCCGTCGCGTCCGCCTCACCGCCTCCTGCCACCCATGGATCCCGCGCGGGACGCGACGATCAACCGTTGCTTCCTCCCTCCTCTCCCCGCCGAGATATAATCCATTCCTCCGTAGTACATGTATATCCATATGTAGAGAAAGAGATACATGTATATTTTGGGACGTGTGTCGAGCAATTGGTCGTCAATTGACTGGATTTGCAGGCCCAAAAATACTGCTGCCTTGATGAAACGAAAAAAAAAATTCGCCTATCGATAACGCTTCGTGCGCACTGGGCACCCTACGCCCCGGGACGGCGCACGACATATCGGTCAGCCAGGCCGTCTAGTCTAAATCCGGGCTTCGAAGCGGCTTAAGAATGGGGGTCATGCTCAACCGTCGAACGCGTCCTTTTTCCTCCGCCTCTTCTGCGACCACCAGCCCCCTCATTTCGCGTCGTGTGCCGCGCCTGAGGGATGCCCTCGGCTGCCCAGACGCTCCTCCGGCGCACCCCTCGCCGTCGGAAGTCTCTGCATGAACCGATGATTCTCCCGGCCTGCGAAACGTCCGCAAGATCGTCTGCGCTGCAGCCGCTCATGATGGTCTCTTTCCTTGCGTTGCGCGTGTGGGCCACCCACGGCCGGATCGCGCTCTTCGTGCGCGCTGCTCCTGCGTCCTACGGAGCACTCGTACCCTTCACGGCAGATCCTGCTTGAATCTCCTCTTGGTGTATGCCCTGCTCGCTGTTGCTAACTGGATCCCGGCGGCGATCTCGCCCAGGAACGCGCGACGGAGCTCTTCCCACCGGCCAATGCCGTGCCAGTCCGCCTGCATGTCCCTCCGCCGAGACGCAGGGGCACAGCAAGAAGAATCACCTTCGCCGGATCCGGCAGGCCTTCCAGATCATGTGCCCGAGTCGCAAGGCATTCCCCAGCGACCCGGTGGCTGGACCGACACCGGTATGGATAGGGAAGGTCACTGCTACCATTGTAGCCCTCGTCCAAGCGACGCCGGTGGATTCGAGCGCAGACCGCCAGGAACAATACTTGATGTTCTTCCACGGTCGCTTGGCCCTTTGCTCAGCCCTCGAGTCGTACGAAACCGGGTCCGGCCGGTAGCACCGCTTGACCTCTCCACATGGAGTCGCTGGAGCTCTGGCGGTGTTCCAAGTCCAAGGTGGGGTTTCGTCTTCCCTTTGACTGTGCTCCCTGAAATGCGACGGCAGATATACCGTGTTGGGATGATCGACCGTCTCTTCAGCAGAAAAGACACTTTCGATCGCACTCGTGCTAGCCCTAGATGGAACAGCAACACAGCTGCAGGGTACCTTGCGGGCATTGTTCTTCTGTGTAGACCACTCTGGTCTGATTCGGAGGCGTGAAGCTCTTCTCGTCCCCCGTGGGCTCCATCTCCAAACGTTCCGGGTATCAAGACGTTCCAGAAGTCTTGTATCTAGGGCGCCCAACGTGGCCCTCGACATGCCCGCACGCCATACAAGGTGTCTGGCGGCATTTTCCATTCAACGCAGACGTGGTCCTCAAGATCAGAAGAGCTTACCCACAGCTAGGTATAAGCGGTGTGCATGAACCTGCCATCTCCTCCTGCCCTTTCTGGTATACAAATAAAGTATCCAGCAGCACTCGAGACCCGATATCAGTCCTGACTTTCCGATGAGGAAAATGCTGCCATTTCGTAATATCAGCCAAGGTCCCCTGTATCTACATACATGTACTGTACTTTACCATGTCCCGATCTGGTGTTATGAAGAGTAGAGCTCACGCTGCTGTAGGCGTCGTTGGGAGCATCATTTGCTCTGCAGTGCCATGTTTCGGCCCGAAAGCCCTAGTACGAAGACAATATCCAGCGTTTTGTGACCTCTTGCATGTGGCTTCTTATGCTGCCATGTGCCTCACGACGCTTCCTTGAGACTCAAGGCTCGATCGTCTACGACATGAACCAGGATCTCTGTTTTATTCCTAACAAATTATCCAAGCCAGAATACTACACTCGAGTCCGCTGTCCAATGTGAAGTGGGAACGTTCAAAATAAGTAACAGGATCATTCGAGCGATCTGATCATCGCGTCAGCCGGCCTCAGAGCCTGCCTCTCTCGAATCTATTTCCGCCATCGGACATCCTGCGGCACCTCTATTCTCCCGATATGGCCGGTGCATCTGTGAACGCTCTGGATAACAGCGGCCACGAAGTGAAGAGATTCAGTCGGAGGAAATAAGCCCGGCTCTATCGCTGGTCCACCTGGTTTCAGTGTCTTTCCCTGCAAGGTCGAGTTCACCGGAGAATCAGGCACTGATGTGCGTATTGCCTCCTATTATCAGTCACCTGCATCCTGTTTGCCACTAGTCTCTGTCCTGCACAATTGAAAAGCTGATTTCCCTGACAATTGAACCATGGATCGCATTCTCATTAAAGGGGAATGTCCGGCTGTGTGCCAATCCAAATCAGGATGTACGGCATGGAATTGGAGAATTTCCTTTCTCAGTGGACCATGCACATGCCACCTGACATGGAAAAGGATCCGACAGGCAAGGCTTGTAAGGAGGCATATGTGAAGGTGAAGGAGTCCCTTGTGCTCCCAGAAGACAGAATGGAATTTCAATATTTAACCCCTCAGATGACGAGGAGATCCCAGAGGACTGGGAGGAAAAGCCTAGCCCTCGCAGAGGCAGGCACCAAGAAACGGTGGCATGTTTACCGCTACATGCATCCGGAGCCCGGCACTGCCTTTTTACATATAAGGACTGGAAGGCTGGCCAGACCAGCAAGGCAATCATCGACAAACTGTGCGTTCCCCAACCAATACAACTCCATCAGATCCAGATCATGAGTTCTACTCTGCTGTGCTGCAGGACATCTTCTGCAAGTAGGGCCTGCAGATCATTGTCTAGCTTCCAGCATCAGGCTTACACCCAACAGGCCGTCTTACCCAGGCAGCAGCTGGCACACTGAAGGCCTGCTGAATGAGCATATTTCAGCCATGGCTATATATACTACTACAACATGGACAACGTGACTGGTGCAACCTCTCCTTTCGCCAGCAGACAGATACAGACATGACCGAGTATGTCAATCAGGACGAGCGCGACCAGGTGGGCCAGCTCGGCACCGTCTTTACGCCGCAAGGCTGCTTGCCACACCCTGCAACACCCGGCGTCGGGCCATTCGTGCTGGCAGATCAATGTCGCCCCGGACAGCGCCAGTTCATAGTCCTGTAGGCTGGTCGACCCTATCCGTAGAAGGACGGATGAAGTGAAGACAACAATTTCAGCCACGGTTGTTGCATCTTAGCATATGCTGCCCAAACCAAACACCTTAGATCATGTCAGAAATCCCCCTTCATGAGCTACAGAAGCACCGTCAGGAGCTTTAAATAGATAGATGAGATATGTCTCAATCACTCAACTGATGTTTGTGATGCATCAAAGAAGTCTTTATCATATCACAGAAGAAGATTCGCCATTGTGACTCTGCTCCTTGCCGTTCTGGATGGAAATGGACGATGTTTACCTTACTTGCTAGGACTTGAAGATATCTGCCCAAGTGGCGTTAGCCTTCATGTCCAGCCGACTATCGTATATACATCGAGAGGGAAAAAGTTAATATCCAACCAGCAGATAGACATCTACCCTATCCTCACGCAGTAGTAGGTGTCTGAAGAGATTAACGGTTATCTACCTGTATCATTATTCAGTGTCTCTTAGGGACTCGGGCAGGTTAGTAGTCATTCATTGTCACCAAGATCGAAAAGCCAAAAAAAAAGGAAAAAAAAGCCTTGGCCGTCAAAACAGAAGCAGTACTTAAAATCGATGTGAAATGTCACCATGTCTTTTTCTCTTTCTGCAAGGGGGGAAAGGGAACAAGAAGAGAGAGGATAAAGAAAAAAGCCCGAAGTCCATCATCATCAGGCCAACGTCTAACTATCTGGTCTGCTTCAGGTAGTGGCCGGTGACAGTGAGCGAGACTGGCCTTTTCTGGATGAGTGGGCGAGAGAGAACTCTACAACACATAATTCTTCTGCTGTAAGAGAGGAAGATGTCGTATCTTCACTGGGTTGGTGGGTTGCACAACCAATGTCGCGTCTCCTCGTAGTGAAGCTTCATTCAGGCTGAGAAGAGATTATTCTCGGCGACGCCAAGATAGAATAGGATATCAACAACGAGCACAACAACTAGAATAGAGCAATTGTCGGTTTTACGTTCCATGGGCCATGGCTAGGCAGGCTGCTGAGAAAGACAGAAAGTTGATTCCCTCTGGCTAGCCACCACACAAAAGACAGAAAATAGACATGGTTTTGAACCTGAACTTTCTGAAAACTGCAAGATATCCAGAGCACTATTTAGAACTTACAGAATGGCTACAGAATTGCAGTATGGGTCTGATTGCAGGCATATATCATTGGATCTGCCTCTCTAAGAAAGGAAGAGGATACAGTATTACTGCAACACACACGTACGCCACAACATGAAAGCACTTATAGAAAAAAAGAATACTAGGTGAACTGCATTGAAGAAAAAAAAATCCATCAGAAGACAGATTGGAGGCGTTTAACAATCTCAAGGCAGAATTTGCAAAGGAAGGGTTTTTTTTTTCTCTCACACACTTTATTAAATCACAGGTCCTATATGTTGATCTAGATGCATAAAACAGGAGGATACACGACGATGATTTATCATTCAACTAAAGAACCAGCAGATCTGCAGGCTTCACTCGTACGGAACTCAATACAGCTGACCATGTATTTACTAAACTAAGCAGAAAGAAAAAAAAGTATCGACTAATACAACCGAAAGTTGCCCGCCTTGTTTAGGTTCCAAAGAAAATAAAGCATTATGATCCAATCTCCAATAATAAGCCAGCAATCATCTTTACTGACTGACCATACGGCAACAATTGCCATCATGCCATCACTAAACAAACATCGTTACATCCCTGCGGGCTTCCGCAACAGAAAAAGTGAATCTTTTGCCCTTTTGTTCGAGCCTCTGAGCACTGTACATCCAACGGTCCTTCAGATGGTAATACCGCACAGCACATGAGCTCTGCGCCTTGTTACTTAGTGTTGTGGTAAAACATAACCTCAGGCCAAGCTTGTTCTTGTATTGTCGAGGCATGCAAGCATATTATAGTACGATCTCAGGGCAATTCTCAGCTGTCCTGTCGGTCCTCTCAGACTGACTGTTGGCGTTGGTTTGAGGGTTTGGACGCAGTAGAATCGAGGAGAGGCGATCGAACACCTAGGTAGGCCTTTGAAAAGATGCTACCAGGCTCAGACAAACAAGAAATACCCAGTTGCCGCGTATTATATATATATATATATATATATATAAGACTTCTTAAGAAAGGAGGTCGTGGACGAAGACAGTTGACAATCCACATGAACTGATATGCAATATATATCTCCTGAGGTAGGCTGATCGGTCTACTATGTACAACCACGCAGTCATACACATATTGAGCATTCATTACCAGTGCTAAGTAATAGTATGTCGAGTTGCGTGTGCAATCAGTATGTACTGTCTATAGATAGAGTACGTGAGCCCCATCACGTTCGAACAGTCCAACCCCAGTAGAGTCCATATCGAGTCTCAAATGTTCACAGATAAAATAACTGCAGACATGACACTCGGACTGGCTGGCGCTGAATCAACCTTATCCACGCGATAGGGGTTTGTTTCCCGGATTGATAGTCCAGACACTTGGAACTGAACTCATCTATTATTCCTCTTAAGAGATTATACGGCAAGCAGCACTCCCATATCTATCGAAAGGGCTATGCGTCGCCGGGGTTTCGCAGTCCTTTTTTGAAATGACCATCGACGATCGCGCCACAGAACCATTCCGGAGCACACATAACGACGAACCCGGCATTCACAAGCTTCCTCGGAGAATATAGGCAGATATAGAGTCCAACCGGAGGCTATACATTGCTATCCACAGCCTAACTCTTAAAAATTCCGTGTCGTTACTAGCAGTCTCTAATGCAGGAAATGGGAAAACGAATGTCTGTACTTCCTCTGTATTATATTATATTATATTATATTCATCTTCCAGAAATGACTCCCGTAATATCCCTGTTGTCAACCTTCTTTTAAATATATAAAGAAGTCCCATAAGTAGGACATTTCCTTTTTTTCCCTTCCCATCTTCATTCAATTAATCATCATCCAGTTCAGTTCTCCAATACTTTCCTAAATTCCTTATCCAGCACGCGGTTTTTGGTATCCTTTTTTTCTCTCTAAATGTTTCGGTGAATCGATTGACTAGTTCAAGGTATGAGATTCGGGAGACCAGTCAGGCGGCAGTACTGTACTGTACATATGTATATAATGTACATCTTCGTTGTTCTCCTCCTCTAGGGCGAGAAATTATATTCATTCAGGTCTGGAATGGAGACCCTTACATCAAGACTCTCACCCTTCCTCCTCCCCGACCATGAAAAAGAACACCGAGCAAAATCCGAAACGGAGCTGACGAGAGCGTACGGGTTCAGTCGAGTGGCAGTCACTTTTTTTCTTCTAAACTAAACGGCAGTGGATGGGCAAAGGTGTCGCTGTCGACATGGACCATACATACGTATGTATGTACGTACATGTACTGTACAACTACTCGCTAGCCGGCTTCGATCCGAAAGTAAAGAGTAGACAGTAATATCTCTCTGTAGAGTTTTGTTTACGACCGATAAGGGGAACAAAAAAGCAAGCGTCATCTCGTCAGAGGACTTTTTTTCTCTCTTGTTCTCAGGGATACTGAAAATTGAGACAGATAGATAGGTGAATAGATTAGGTAGTAAATACCTAGGTAGGTAGGTAGTAAGTAGATACGTAGTCAAGCGAGTGTCCCTCTCGGTAGTTTCCAAATCTGAGAAGACCTGCCCGCACAGTTACAAATTCCTGTCGTAATACTTGCAAGAGCTAAGAGAAAGGTGGGGGGGGGGGGGGGGGGAAGAGAAGGACGGAATTCCAGAGCTAAACGAAACATCCCACGCCCTCCGCGGGATTGCATTTAATTTCGGTCAATTAAATCAACAGATGGGAATAGAAATGGTGATCGGCGCCAGGTATGACGGACAGATAGCATGTGCAGTGCCGCCAATCTGTTTTAGCACAAGATCGCTCGGCAGATGCATGCAAAAATCGGCAGTTGACCTGGATGCCTAGGTATGTTTTGAAATCGGCCAACATTGAGTGGTGGAGCCCTGACGACGCGTGGCGGAAAAAACAAAGATATCATTGACAGAGATCACAAGTCTGCAGCGCGGCATGCGCGGGTGACAGGTACACAGCAGCAGGAGAGTGGGAGTTGATCAAAAGGAAAAAGTCAAGCCGCAACGTGGGTCAATAGGAACTTGATAGCTGATGACTAACCGACTGTACGAGAAGTTACCCCACGCTGCACGCGCGTCATCATCGGGCAACAATCAAACGAAATCTGATGTCTGATCCTGAAGGTTAGCTAGTCACTCGCTGACTCGTGAGGCAGGAGAGAGAACATTTGACCAGGGCGGCAAAATGAACGAATAGTCTCAATGCGCTTTTTAAGAACGCGATGATGATTGGAACATGATCCCCTCTTAGGTGCAGTCAAGGATGCATGATATCACTAGCTTCTGATGTATGAAGGAAGCATAAACATGCGAAGGACATCACATCATCTGTGAAGGAACTGCGCTCTGCAGAACGTCATAAGCCTGCCCAACGTGTTGCCTGCTGCCCTATCGGGGACCTCCCAGAAGATTAAGATCGATGATGCTCAAGGATAGTCTTGCAGAGTCTCAAAAGAACAAGGGATAAGAGAAGGATCGGACATCAAGATAGCACGCAATAGAGTTTAAAACCACTTCGATCAGGGAGACACAGGGAGTGACAATGGATGCATGAGGCTTTTCGTTTCTCTTCTTTTCTTTTCCTTTTTTCCTTTTTCCTACTTTTTTTTTCTTTTCTTTTATTTTCGTCACCTTGTTTTGTGATGTATTTCCCTTATCCATCTATTTAGTTCAGCTGTGAGCCTCCGATCAAGGACGATAAAGTACCGAGGTACTGGAAGTAGGTAGGTAAGTATAACGCGAAAGAAGGGGGAGGGGATCTGCTGCGGCTTGTACGCAGTAGTCGACAACGGCAAGGAGGAACGAAATAATGTAGCTAGCACACGGCAGCGCTGCAATCGCGATCGCAAAAAAAAGCATGTTCCGGTAAAGTCCCCGTGTATGAAAGAACTACTACAGGTACGATATACGGACCATACGGCGATCGGAACCCCCTAGTGAGAGAGACCCCACGGGACCTGGAGATGCAACGCCGGATCGTATTCCTCCTCCAGTCCTGACCACCAACGCCCCACCGAGAAAATTCTGGCGGGAAATTTCGCTTCGTGCGTGGCAGGCCGGTCAAAAACTCTAGGGTTGCGGGTAGCTCGCTGGGGCCCAGAAGGTATTTCGATTGGGCTGTCCAATTGAGAATGGTTAGTGGGCTTTTAGAGCGGAAATAAGCTGGGCGTCGAAACCCTGATGTGCCGATATCTGATTTGATAAAATTCTCGATCAGTGATGCTGCAGGCTTGGCAACAGCTGAACAGCTATTCAACAGAGAGAGATCGCCAGCGTCACCACGACAGCCTGCACCCGCGGAGGGTTCATCCTGCAAGGGATCCGCGCCCATTGCGTGCTGCCGTTGGCGGGTTCTAGAATTTCATCAGGGCCGTCTCGGGTATCGAAAAGGGATGTCGATTGGAGAGCGGTGATCCGTATAGAAATCGGAATAACACCTCAGACCATGTGATCTAGAGCACGTAGGGATGAGATCGTCTTCGAGCCCTGAAACTCTGTTTCTGTTTCCCTTTATGAAGTTGGGAGGAAGCTAGGTCATCCTCCTCTTACGCGAGACTGAACTAACCGATTTTTGACTTTGCGATGGACCGGACTGCTGGTCTGGTAGCGCATGAATCCGGAGAGTTGGCAGTGGAGAGAAAGGTGCTCTTGAACGGTTGGACCACCCAAGGCCCGAGCTGACCGGACGACCTCAGCTGGTCCGAGATGGCCAGAATCCGCGTCCAGCGGTCCATTCCGGGCATCGTCCATCGTCATCGCCATGTGGCGTGGTCTTGGGCTGGGGTCTCGAGAGCGCAGAACGGCGAATCTCCGAGATGAGGATGACTGTCACCGCCGTGTTCTTCTCCATCCCGGGCGAGCTCGGCACGGGACTTGATCAGATAAAAATTTTCTCGGTTATCTGATGGCACCATGCTGGAAACGACAGGCCGGGCCCCCCGCCGCCCCGCTCTCGACGCCACGTTCCAGAGACCTCTGCAGCATCAGAGGCATCGCGATTTTTTTGCCCCCAAATAATATTCATGCACAGCCAGTCAGGATCCAGCTCGATTCGCGGCAGCCGCGGCATCTCGGAGAGCGCTTCGTCGGAAGATCTGGTGTCACTCGTACAAGTACATACAGAACCTGGACTTCGGAGATCGATCGAACTGGCACTTGGGATGAGCGGCATGGATGCAGTTCGCGTGTGTCATCGCGCGCCATCGCTTCGAGCCAAGTCCACGCAGGCAGTATCGTCGTCCGCAGCTCCAGGACGGCACGGTGGCCGGCCCTAGCTTCATGCTAGCGACCCCGATACCCGGCGTTTTTTTTTTCCCTTCTACGTGTAAGCTTTCACGGAGCTGCAAGTCGAAAACCAAAAGTGGAGTCTGCATTCATCATTTTTTATGGTTCTATTCAACTAGTAAATTACACGTGAAGCGCAATAATGATCACCTCGTGTCTAAGCCCGGAGAACGGAAGAAGAGAAAAGGACAAAAAAAGGCTTTTAGTAGGACCGGCACCTCAACATGCCAAGACAAGAAACAGCTAGCGCAACTCCTTCTCGTGGAACCTGCAATCATAGCATCGCACGGTAGTTGGTGGCCTGCACCGGGTTCCTGGCAAGTCGGTCTCCGAAGATCGAGTTCACCATCTCCCCACCTCGTGTCGCCAGCACCGACAGCAGGCTGTCGCTCAGCCCGTGGGTGCTCTCGTTGCAGCCCTGCAGGTAGATCCCCGCCTGCGCGCTCACCTTGCTCCGGTCCAGCTCCACGCTGTAGTCCCGGCCGACCTTCCAGCGGCCCTGGCCCGCCGGGCGCAGGTGTTGCGCCTTGGCCAGGATCTCCTCATGCCCGTTGCGGATGTAGCCCGTGGCGACCATCACGGCATCGACGTCCAGGACCTCCTTACTTTCCCGGGCGCCATCGAGCCTGGACGACTCGATGTGGAGCCGGATCCGGCCCTGGGGACCGTCACGTTCGACCTTGGTGACCTGGCGGCAGGGAAGGATGCGGTGCTGCCACTCGCGTTCGTTTGGGTTCCTGACCTTCTGGATGTACATGTCGAGGTAGAGCTGTTCGATGAGCTCCAGCCGGACCACGCTGTAGTTTGTCGCACGATCGGCCGCGAGGGAGCGCTTGCGTTCCTCGTCTGATCGGCTGAAGAACTCGTCTACCCGCTCTGGGTCGAAGATCTCGTTGACACTGTCGCCCGGTCAGCAACGAACGCATCACACTGGAATGGAGAGGGAAAGGCCTGTGCTTACAATGGCGAATCGTCGCTCGGCCGAAGAGCGGAGTCCCTCATGATGAGCGTCGTCTTCGCATTGGGGTATCGACGTTGTAGGTCATGGAATATCTCCGCTCCACTTTGCCCGCTTCCAACCACAGCGATGCTGTAGGCTTTGGATTCGTCCGTCAGGAGGGACGGCAGCGCCGTGCAGTAGCTCGACGAATGCAAGATCCTGGGGTCCTGGGGGAACGTGGATGGGATCTTCGGCTTCCCTCCAACCGCAATGACGACCTTCCTGGCTTTCCTTGCAGATATGGCCCCAGTCTTGGTGTTCCTCGAGAAGACGGTAAAGCAGTCGACCACAGAACTTGTAGGGTCAGTCTTGCCTGGGACCACGTCCACAACTTCCTGATCGTAGGCCACGACATCCTCGAACCTCTTTGCGCACCACCGCATGTAATCTTCGAACTCCAACCGGGGCGGGAGGAACGTTCCCAGGTTCACAAACCGAGACAGCCTGTCCTTGTTCTTGAGATAGTTGAGGAACGTGAACTCGCTGCGCGGGTTGCGGAGCGTTGCCAGATCCTTGATGAAGGATATCTGCATCCTGGAGCCGGGGACCAGCATCCCGGAATGCCAGGCAAACTGCGACTGTTTCTCGAGGAAGCACACCTTGGGCTGCCATTGAGGGACCGATTTGACGAGGGATGGATCGAGGGCATCGTGCAGGGCGATGGCTATGGCAAGGCACGCGGGACCGAAACCAACGCCAATGAGGTCATGCAGCTCATCCTGGGGCACAGCTTTCAGTCGCGATGGCTCTGGAGGACTGACTCTGGCTCCCGAGTCCTTCTCGCGACCGAGCTGGGAGTTTGTGTCTGGCCCCTGTACCGTGGAACCCATTTCGAGCGACTGTGGGAATGGATGGATAGATGTGTACCTGGCCGCCCACCTGTCAGCAAGGAGGCAGACAAATGTTGCACGAGGCAGGAGCTGGCAACAGACGGTAGAAGGAATGGCACTTTTTATCAAAGAATCCTGGACAGACGGGGGTATCTCAAAGCAGCGCAGCTGGCAGGGTGAGGTTCACGATCCGCAGCGGAGGAGCGCTGGACTTATATAGACATTGACAGAGGGAAACACATAGACTAGCTTCGTACGCACACTCCCAGCGGATCCGTTCCACAGGACAGCCAGGCCAGAGCTGCTGTGGTTCTGACAGCGGACCGGGGCTCACTGTCCCTAGGACCTACAGGTCCACTCTGCCTGTACCTGCACAGGTCCGGCGCCCTCAGCGCGATGGGACGTCATGGTTGCAGAATCAAGCGCCAATCCCACCGGGCCCTGGGGTGGACGCGCAGCGCCAGTGGACAGGAGATTTCCTCCATGATCCATAACGCGGGACCGCGGCCGGCCACAGGGCACGGCCATGGCGAGCGTTCTTCAAGAGCGCCCCGCAGGCGCTCGGCGTGGATGCCACGGAGGGACGGAGGGGAGGTTCCGCTCGCCTGACCGACGAGATTAGATTAGATCCGCACTGGCCCGATGTCGGATCGTGCTGGGCGCGTCCCGAGAAGGGGGAGCTCCGGGAGGTCTTTTTTCCCTTTTTTTTTCCCTTTTTTAACAGACAAATAACGTCTTATGCCGGATGCTGTTGGGCCGATGATGAGAGAGATCGTAGGGGAAAACAATGGTGGCTGTGATCGCACTGGTTGTATGTCGGACGTTGATGCACTTTGCTCTCTCATAACAGTGACCTAGCAGTACAGCACACACATCAAAACCCAGGACAATCGGCATGCTCAGGACGTCACTCGGATGTCGTCAGCGTCCTCCTGGATCTCACCTCGGGAGTCATCTCTCTGCATCGGTAGTATCCACAGAGGCATCGGCCATCGCAGGCGTGCTTCACCTGGTCTTCCGCGCCGTGCTATGATCCATCTCCCCGCCACGCCATGAACAAACTGAAGTTTCCGCTGCGGCCATGATGAAGCCATGAGCCCATGACGGTATGACCATGCCACCCGGCCTGTCCTCGTTTACGGCTCGGATGTGTTTCTCCACTTCTCACGAGGCAAGGACCTCTCGAGTCTCACCCCACCATCGACCGAGTCTATGCGTACCGCGTTTGCCTATGCTGATGCCCTGTAGCGGCCTCTGCGGCTATTTTTTGAAGCACGATTGCTTTCTTTGGTCCTCCTGCTGTTTGTTTTTTCTTTCTTTTTTAATTTTAATTTTTTTTTTCAATCGATGAAAAGGTTCATAGTTTGCCTGGTAAGCTTGCCTGCAAGCGAAGTTTGTTCATCTACATTGATCACCGGGACGAGCATATACCACTGGTCACGTTTTCCCAATCACATGTTGAGGCTAAGGACAGAGCGTTCCCTTGTTCCTAGATAGCGGAACTTACTGCTCCTTCTGGAAAGCTTCACTTTCCTAGTGCAAAGCGATGGCCAGTTTATTTCGTTTCCCGACCCCATCTCATGGTTGAAAGTCAAGTCCCTCAGGAGTAACAGTTGAGTGGAAATTGAACGGCCCAGGGACTCCCCTGGTAGTGCTCGTTTTATCTTGGCAACACTTCTGCGAGAAGTACCCTGTGTTTAGCCTGAATGGGAGTCTGCTGGGGTAGACTGGCCGGCCAGGAGTTTCCACAAAGCCAGATTGGTCGCAATTACCCAGGGCAGTGGAAAACATGGCCGTCATGACGGTGGACCTGCAGCTTATCTTTCCCCAATCGGACCGGAGGCGCTTCGCTGGCAAGGATGAAGACAAACCAGCCAGATACCATGCCGCCTATCAGTTATGCTCAACGAACAGAGTGGGTTTTCCGCACTCAATAGTCAGCATCACCAGATCTTATCTGGATCAGATCTGGCGGCGCTTAAGGCAGATTGTCTGAAAGCAAGCCCAATCAATTGGTCTGCAGATCCACGTACCTGCATCTGACAGCCCAGAGCTTTTTCCAATCTAAATCTTTTTTCCGCAGATTGGATCTGGACCTAAACTTCTGCGTCAAAGTGCGCTGGGAGCGTTCAAACCACACTATTGAATTCCACAATACAGGGCTTTCTTGCAGGGTTCTGGGTGACCTTTTCACTTAATCAGCCGCTCATAGAACCGTTGCATGGGGATCGTTGCCTCAGAATCATATACCGAATATCGTAATCCGGTGCTTGTGCTCATCCCCCAGTCTGCACATTACCCGGTTAGCGATCCTTGAGGCAGGCTCTGTGTTTTATCATCTTAGCTTGGATAAACCTACTGAACGCATTAATTTATCCTCCGTGATGTCGCAGCTGATGTGGTTGCCACTAGGAGCTCCGTTCAAAAAAAAAAAGGTTCCCGCATAGTGGGAAAAGAGAAGTGATCGTTATCAATGATCTTGAGACCTAGGACATTCCCTAAAATCTAATAGTTACGAAAAGTTTACCTAAAGAACTAGTCTATGTTATTACACGTCTGGCTCGACAGGGGGTCCAAAAGGAGATGGCATCTCTTATCGCGCAGCAACTCAGTCATTACTCGCCCACAATGACTTGATACCCCCATTTAAGCGACTTTCCAATTCACTTCTCAAATTTCGATGTTTCGACTTTTGGATCTTCCTTTACTCTTTTACAGGCGCAACTATTGGCTGCATCCGAGCGAGAAACCATGCCCCGCGATGTTTCGAACGTCATGAGAGAATTAGATGTCTATGCCGCGGAGCTCGCCCCAACAGCTGCAGGAGAACTACCGCGTAAACGGGATGCCGTTCCGTTGTTGAACGTACTTCTCACTATCGGTCAATGCTCACGAGACACGTCGTGCATGAATTCGGAGCGTTCTCGACCTCAAAAGGGATCACGGAATGTACGGCACAGAGGCAGCAATTAACAGTATAGTCGCCTCAAACCTTCAGGCCAGTTCCGGGATCAATCTAATTGAGCGCCCTTTTTTAAGACTTATCTGCGTGCATTGTTTCGCTGGAACAGGCCAAAGGCCCCCGCGTGAAGGACATCCTCCCAGGGAGTCAGATTAGAGCTGATAGCAGCTTGCCGATGGTTACATCACTAGACCGGTTGAGAATTCAGAGCTTTTTTTTTCTTGAATAGCGAATTGCGTGGAGATAAAGCTCAGAGCTCATTTGCTCCCTGGTGGTGAGGTTGAATGTTTCAGACAGATGTCCGGCGGACAAGTCAAGGTCAGGGGATGACGAATAGAACTTCGTGAGATCAAAGACGTAGTCTACAATGTTTCAATAGCCATCGTCATGCATGGTGTCTGGGTATCGTACTGGTCACCGACAAGGCCACAACGGACGAACTTCGACAAACCCAGCCCCGATGGCCAGGTACTACAATCAATGGTTCCCGGGGAATTTATCCTCGTTGACAGAATTTTTCGGCTTGCATCGGTTAAGATTGATCAAAAAGCCTTGGAATCGGAACATTCTCGACAGAGAGGGATCAGGCGACCCCGTGGTCAACAGGATTGTCGAGACATACTCGAGGAAGAGACTTTTCATGGTAGGTTTCTGAAACTCTCAACATACCAATCCCTAGGACAGCGAGTTTCACGGCAGCTGGCCCTGACTGCCTGACGTCCATTCAACTCGCTCCTCAACTTTGTCCTGCTGGAATCAGTCTTGAAGCTAGGAAACTCCTAGAGGCGGACTCCATATCGATGGAATCTGGTGCCTCGCAAAGAAGTCAGAAGTACCAATGCAAACAGGAGAGCAGAGATCTCAATTTCAGATACAACTGGCAAGATGGTCGGGAATTCAGGTTTCCGAAAGCTGCGCTTCATTGGTCTCTGCTCTGAAATGCATGAGGTGGTCCTTGCAGCCATATTCAGCTCGCTATGCTTGCAGCATCTGCACAAGACTCAAAGACATAATGTAACTGTGTTGACCTGGAATTTCTTCAGGGGCTGGAACTTCCCTTCGCTTAAGAAAGCTCTCTGCAGAGTTGATCATCGAAATGATCATGCGGTCTGGATCCATCAAGATCGGGACTAAGGAGAGTCTATACAACAGGTTCTTGCAGGCTTTCGACCTTACATACTCCAACATATTTATTATCTGACTGGATACCCGGATCGTATATCCACTGGTTGAGTATTTGCAGTTGTGCCTGAATGTTCATAGTGTACATGTACTGTACTGTACATACTCAATGAGAGATATTGTAGCACGGAGAAGCAACATAACTAAGAAATTTTGAACATAGGGCTGACAGAGTCAAAAATGCACGCCTGGTCCCAATTTTCTTTTTAGGCTACAAGGTTGATTTCTGCATGCAAATATGAATGAATGTTGCAGGCTGCACCATACAAATCAATTATATATGCTGGAGCCCTTGGACATTACAATACAATATCTACTTGTGAGAGTAATGTGATGTCCTATCTGTACGTGAAGGGAATTTGTTACTGTACATACATCCTAAGACTTCATCCTCATCGGTAGTAACCAAACTGTCAACCGCCCTCCTGCCTGGCCATGCTTGGATCGTACTACCAAATGTCTTCTCATCAGTCCTCGATGGATAGCGAGTAGCACAACCAGAGGCCGACGCCTTGCAATGCAGAGCTGTGTCGAGTAGATTCTGTCCATTCGTGTCTCTTAACGAACCCAACCCAACTCGGCATTTGCCCACATTCCATTGAAAGGGCCAGGGTGGGGAAAAAAGACTGATGACTTGAAAGAGAACGGAGAAGTGCACGGTGCGAACAGTGGACAGAGTTTAGTCAAAAACGAACAATAGAAAAGTGGTATTGAGCACTCTAGATATCAAGCATCCCAAAATCAGACGCCAAGACTGTGGATTAAAGACGGGATATATCATGCAAGGCTATCAAACAGCCTGTTCCGGATCTTCGTCTGCAAGGCTCCTATAGACTGCCCCGGAGCCTCCTCTTCCGCCGCTGTGCATCCGCAGTGGAACTTCGTACATCCGGTTGTAGTTGACAATCTCACCGTCCAGCATCGCAGAACCCGGCTCTCTTCTGCCAAAGTAAGGGGCGGGATCGCACCAGAAGTCGCGACAATTCGTGATGATACCGCGGGAGAAGGGATTCTTTGGCCGGGAAGAGCCACGGCGCTCGCTAAAGCCGCTTTGAGCCGTTGCGAAGAAGGTATCCAGGCCGAGAAGCCGTTTCCACTGCTGGAGGCAGCCGTGTCTTCGGCGGCGGTGAGAGCCAGATGGAAGGGCGGGATTCGGACCCTGTCCATCGAGAGACGTCGTTCCGGCCGCAAGAGCAGAGGCCATCGCTTGTGAGCTCTGATGCGCGTGATCGATCGAGTGGCCTCTCATATTTTCATACGTCGTCTGGTTCCGCGAGATCTGGACCAGCTGCACTGCGCAGAGCATCGTAACCCAGATCAGCTGCAGGCTAATCCAGATGTTCAGAACGATGGTAAAGGTGTCCCGAAGGACGAAGCTACACAGTGCGCTATTGAGAATATTGCACTGCGGCTCTGTAGGCTGCGGTAACAACTCTATGTCTACAACGACCGTTAGTCAACTCCCGAATCCGTAAATGACCCAAAGAGTTAGGAGCAGCAAGTAGGCACTTACAGGCGAAAGTCAACTGTATGAAGAGAATTATACCGATCTCCAAGGAAATAATATACAAGACAAAATGACGAAGATTGTTTGCGCCAACACAATTATCAATCCATGGGCAATGGCTATCTCAAGGTTTAGCAATGGCATATAACTCTAACATCAAGGAGGAAAAAACATACTGGTCGTGTTTTGACACGCAGCGTCCACATCGTCTGCAATGTTTGCTTCGTAAAGGCTTCCGGATCATGCAATATACGCAGAAGTTCTCCTCATCAAACTTCCAGGCGTCAAAGAGCTCATTGATGACTGCTCTCTGCTGGTTCCTGCTGCCAAGCTTGGGCACGTAACCGGGATCCTCAACCATGGAGAATATGTAGAAGTATGTTGTCAATCCGTAGAAGAGTACGAACATGAGATTCAAGAATGGATGCGACGCAAAAGTGGCTTTTTTTCACCGTCAGAAACTCTTCTTAGACCAGTCCAGCTCGACATAAGAACTTACTCGGTAGCACTTTGTGTACATATCTCACCCCGACCCAGAACAGTGTCCCTGCAAATACCCCCGCTAGATAAGGCTGGTGAATATATTAGCAACAAATACTTCGGCGCATTTTTGAGCATTTAAAATCCAACGTGGTGTCAGAATCCTGCATACCGTTCTTTGAAGTATTCTGTATTCTGAAGGTCCCCAGTTGGCAACCTGCTGTGCTACCCACTGCAGTGAAAACACTGCGAGCAGCATCATCGGCACACCAGCATATATGACCATATTACTGAGGATCCAGATAGCCACGGGGATTATGAGGAATGGCCAGAGGAAAAAGAACTTGGATACCATGTTCTTGTTTCGCACAAACGATGTCAACCCCAGAGGAAGTACTTTTGGGTTCCCGGAAGTGTCGTAGCCACACTCATTAAGTGCACGGTACCACACCCGCGTGGTATTCATCTCTGCCGCGACCGTCGCCGGTGTTTTGCCGTCCCTCGTCTTCGCAAACCTATCTGCACCGTACTCTATGATCTTCTGGATACACGGCTGTGACCCTTTCACCAATGCCCAGTGCAGGGGTGTCAATCCGCCCTCGTCTACGGCGTTTACATTAGCCCCCCACCGCAGGAATAGGTCAACACACACTGGATACCCTTTGTACGCTGCCCACATAAGGCCCGTATGTCCCTGAGGGTCGGTAACGTCCACAGGGATCTCCTGGTGTAGTAACAGAACCAGCAGGAACGCGTTTCCGTCGATGGTCGCCAGGTGCAGAATATTGTATCCCTGGACATCGGTAAGAAGAGGATCGGCTCCATACTGGAGCAGCAGTTTGACGATATAATAATGGCAGCGCTGTGCAGCCCACATCGCTGGCGTAGCCACAGACTCCCCGCCTTTCGCGTTCACATCCGCGCCAGAGTCCAGCAGGAACTTGCACATCGCATATTGATTGTTAATCGCAGCCCACTGTGCACCGAAGGACGCAATTGTCAGGTATATCTTCCCATAAAAAAGCGCATACATGCATATTTTTGGAGGTCAAAAGAAAGACAACATACGTGTAGAGGCGTGATCCCTTCCTCATCTCTGTAATTCGCGGTGTATTTCTTGCTCTCGAACAGCTTCTGTACAGCGGCGACTTCCCCTAGCCGCGCCAGCTGCATAATATCCTCCTCAATTGGCAACGGGGTTTTTACTTCGTCCGAATCAGAGGCCATATTCTTGAGCTCGACACTTTCATCTTGTTGTGTAGCCTTTGAAGGGGCTGTCGTTGCCTTCCCGTTAAGTGCTGACGGTGAACTGGAGTTCCGGTCCGCGGCGCTGCTGCTTTGGAGATCCGTAGATGGCGTCCTGGAGGACATCGCTGTGTATGAATCCACGGAGCTGCACGAGGGACAGGCGATCTCGGGTTTGTGAGGCTGGCGCTGAGGAACAGGTAGGACAGCTGTATGGTTGTTCTCGTCAAGCACTGGTCTAAAGGAACATCGTGAGGATTTTCGTTTCGTGTCTCAGGGATTTCGTGTATCGTGCTTCTTCAAAATTGTCAGGGTCGAAGGAGAACAAGAAGAGGGTCGACGGTGTGCATATGTCGAGGGCTTCACCGTGAAACCGACAGCTGAACTTGGGGGGCCTCCGCGCAGCTGTGTCGGAGTTTGTATCCCACACCTCCGATGCTTCTTGACAGCCCGGGAGCGACTACGCACGCATTTCTCAGGCTGGAATAGCTAGTACCCTATACGTACCTAGTTAGTAGTATGACACATACAGGATCACTTAAATCAAATGGGCAACTGAGCTTTTTCTTCTTTTCTCGGTCTAGATTATACAAATAGAATTTTTTCAATTTTTGTAATAGTCGTATGTATGATTAGAGTATTGCTGCCTAACCTACGAAATGAACAGCTAAAACGGCATCAAGCGAACGCCTCCAGCTTTTTCACATCACATCCAGTCACTTCGCCGCATCAATGCCTTGATAACATCATTCTCATATTCTTGGTAGATCCCAAGAATGGAGGCTCCATTAGTCTTAGTGATATTCCACACTCGGCTTTTATCGCTGTCATCGTTACCGTCATTGTCATCAGTGAATCCCAACGATTACTGAACGTGTAAATCATGCTAAGTGGCTTTCCAAATTCCTTGATCCTCTTCTTCCGAATTCTTCTCAGTGTGGCGTTAGTAGAGTTAAATCGCAACTCGGAGAATATGATCTAAAACAAGGTGATTTGCCTTTTTTTCCTCAAGCCAATCCAGGATCCTTGACACGAATACGTTGTGGTCCTCCTGCATAACGGGAAATTGCCAAAAGAACTGAGGCGAATCCTTGATTCTGCTAGAGGCTCTTCTCATTGGTATGGAATGATAAAGCTGAAAATAAAATGCCGTGGTTTGTTTATCTCAAAATCAGCCGCAACAGCAGGTTGAAGATCCGAAGACAGGGTCATTCCATCCATGTAGGTATCACTGAAGTCATTTATCTGCCACCTCGAGGGTGCGATGTGATCGTTCTGATTAGCTAGAGCAATCAGCACCAGCAGGAGCAGAGCGTTAAACCGATTCGTTATGCTTCCCGTTTGATGAAGACTCCTTCACAAGATTAATTCCGTTCTCGCCAGAAGGCATACCATTCTGCAGTGATCTCGCCTCTCTCAGTAGCATATGAGCATCGACCCTTAATTGAAAATCTATCAGGAAGCAGAAACTGATCTCAAGACGGGAAAGTTCACGCTCGCTCACTCCACCAACTTTCGCGAAACGGCTGTGCGGATAGCTGAGGTCCTCCAGGGCTTTCATCGCAACCCGTAGGCCAGCTAGCACAAGTCGGTGGACATTTCGCGGAGTGACGGGTATTATCTTTTCGACTGTCGCCAGCCTAGTGATGTATAGACTAGCGGCGAGATATACGGCTGTAGACATTGGACAGTATCGATGGAGCCGCATCAAGTATTCCTCCAACGGGATCTGTGGAGCTTTCTTCGAATAGAATCTCCTAGCCAACGCATTCTGCTGAATGATTTCTTGCGCTGCACCGTTTCTAACATTGTCCTTTGTCTGAGCGCAATGAAGCTCTGTGATTTTCAATGAGGTATTCTCAATCCCATTGTGCTCCGTTTCGCTTTCCGATTTTTCGTTTGAATAGGAAACAAGATTCATCAAAGGATCTGGGGGAATATCGCCGGTAAGTCTCACTAACTTGTCGAGATGTGCGCTGAGCATTTTCAGCGCAGTAATCGGCAAGATATTGAATATCTCATTCCCAGAGTCAACTGCGTCATTTACCACCAAAGGCGAGTTGGAAAGGTTAACGCCCTGGTTTCTCTGAGAACAGGGAACAGGCGATCGCTGCAAGGATCCAGAATCAGGATTCCGGAATATAGCTGCAATATTTGCTTCTTGGCTCCGTGAATCTGTGGCGGAGCTACTCATCGTGTCAAGGAGTATAAAGTTCCTCCTATTCGAATTTTGCAAGGGTCCAAAATGGATTTTATGCGGATATTCTATGTGGAACGGGAGGCAAAGACGCGAAAGACACACCTAAAATACAGGTGTAGATCGACGCTCGAGATAAAGAGTCTCATTGTAGAACAAAAGCCTGATTTAAATCTCGACCCCAGGCACCGTATGTTTGCTTGGATAACGGGCTCCAGCAAGAGCAAGGTAGATAGCGATGGGGACGAGCGACAGCGAAGCCAGCGAGGCCAGACACGCGATAAAGACACCAAAACGTGCGTAGCCAAGGTACGATCAATTTTGCAATCACGCAGCAGGGAAACCAATCAGCGAGACGAGCAATGGGGAGCGGAAGATAGAGGAGCCACCTAGGTACTCCTATATTTATTCACTGCCATGGAAGCAATTCCCGCGAATCCAAAGAGGAGCCAATTATAGCGGTTCATGGGGGCAGGAAAAATATAAATATGTATCAGAGTAAGCTGCTTCGATGATAAAGAAAATTTGTGTGTATTAGACAAATAACAAAAAATGGTAGCATTATTACCGTTCCGGATACGATTGGAAAAAAGAATCCGCCCGGGCGGGCGACCGCGTGCGGGAGTTTGAATGCTTGCCATGATCGACTTAGCCTACCTCGGAACATCACTAACCTGTCTTCAACCAACCCGGCTAGTACGCGTCTGGGCTGTCAACAAGGAACTTTGCTGTAGATTTGGTCTGAGGTGGTTTATGCAGCATCCGTCCGGTCAGTCACTATTACTATCGGCTTCTATAGGTTTTTTTTTTCTTTTCATATTAATTAAGCGAGGGGAGTACCTAATTAGAATCGGAAACTAGGGTTCTTACTCCATATTGAACAATACCAAAAACAGTAAGTAGGTACATTTTAAACCCACAGCTCTAGTCACTTTAGAAAGTTGTATTATGTCTATTACTGCGCTGGAAAGTCTATTTTCTTGACTGTGCGTATCGAAAATGGTACATTATTATAAGAGAAGAGGTCTCAGAGGTCATCTGCATATATAGAATAGTATGGAAGAGTATCGATGAATCTTTTTTGTCGTTGACATTATCGGTATTACAGCCTTCGCCAGCAATGGCGGCGATGACCTCTGTCGTGAACCATACGCTCAGTGCCAGGACAGGTGACACGTCGTCTTGTACAAAACCGATAATGTTGATCATCTAGAGATCTTCGACTGGAGCACTCCTAGAAGTCGCGGACGAATCTTTCCCGGTTATGTCTTGCTCGGGCCTCTGCGATGACTCGATTTCCTGTCTCTGAGATCCGACGGTTGCCATCTTGAACGACTCGGGGCTGGCGATGCACAGTAGAATCCATGGGCATTCTCTGCGTACGTCCCAGCCTGCCAGGTTGCGGTCCGGAAGATCTCGGCCAAAGGTTCCTTTCCATAAAGCGCCGAAAACGATGCCTTCTCTGTCGAGCGTCCTCGGGCTCTCTAACGGCACCTTCAGCAAACTGGTTGTTACAGTGAGGCCCTTCCTCGGTATGCCGGTTCCGTTGCCCTTCACAGGATCCGTTACTTTCTGCCCCGTCGCGAGAACGCTTTTCATAATCGACATCCGCGGCAAAGCGGACCCGTTTAGACTTAGGCCGGTTTCTTTGACGAAAATGTTCACGTATTGGCGTTAAAGGCGGGCTGTCTTCGTAATGACTGCTGTGGACCTCGACCGGGGAGCTTAGAGAAGTTCGTTCCAGCCGCCTAAGAGGAACGCGATGAGAGACCGGGGTTCTTTTCCTTGGCGGTCGCGATGGCAGGGGTGCTTCCTGTCGCCGCGGAGTCTCCGGTGGGAGGTCAGCGATAGGTGGCTGCTGCGGGCGTCTCCTTGGAAAGATGGAAATGCGTGGTGATCGTGGCCGAACTTCTTGATATGACGACCGTCGGGCTGGCCGGCGCAGTACCGCTGGTTCTTCTGGAGGATTTGCAGTGAAACGATGGAGGTCTGTCTCTCTGTCTTGCCGGTTCAACGCTCGCAGGCCTCTACCGGCTTTCGAGGTCCTTCTCGTGAACGGTATGCGAAACTCGAATACAAATCCCTTGTCCTTTTGCCTCCATTTGGAGCTATGAGAGCTCTTGCGAGTTGTCTCTGGCCGCGTTTGTTCAACTGGTTCGACTATTCGATAGATTGGACCGGACGATCCTTGCTTATCTTCGCTCCGAGGACGACGCACATGATAGACTTCACCATGATCGTAAACACGCGTGTTATGGCAAGTCCCAATACCGTCACTAAATAAACACCTGTAGATCGTCTGCCTCGTGCGTATTTCCCTTGGGTAAATGTCGGTGAATCTCTTGATAACACACATCCCTATCTTGTTCAATTTCTTCACGCTGCAGAGACGTAGAGGGGTTAATACGCTTAAATGGGTTAGCTACACGGTTCCTTGACGGATTATAAAACTGGGAGGTAGATTTGTCGTTATTAATACGAGAAGAGAGGAAGCAGAATTAGCAGGGGAAGCGCTATGAATTCTCGCAGAATAAGAGAGCAGAGACGCTTGCTATTTCTCCGCCTTCGAGAGCAGCGAATGTGCGGATCAAAAAGGTCAGAGACAAGGGGAAACATGAGGCAGGGGTCATGAGCTCATGGCACCTGATTTAACAGTGATGACAGGATGGCCAGACTTCAAAGGTCATAAGCGGAGTGAATAAAGATTGGCATTAGACGTGCTTCAATACAACAGCCGAATCCAAAGATATCTTGAAACAAGAACAAAAGGAGAGGAAGTCAAACAAAGAGAACGTCTAGTGGCTGGACCGCCAGGGGAAAATCGAAACCGTTCATGATGCATATGTACCCGGACCTACATGCATGCAGACCGGCTACAGCCTAACATCTGGGGCGTATCTAGATCCAGGTAGGAGAAAGATCATCTGAGAGCACGTCGCCGCCCATCATGGAGACAAGCGCTTCGTGCCCGCGCAGGTGCAACCTGGCTACGGGCAGCCATGTTTGATCGGGTGGACAAGGCATCTCAGGTGCGGTCAGCTCCGGTCACAAGGCGCGCAGTCGAAGTCAGCCGGGTGGGAGACTGACCAGGGGACGAGAGACAAAAGGCATAACAGAGCCCATTCCAAGTGAACAACGTCCAGCAAGAATGACCTGTCACCACTGACCACGAGCGTCATCATGTTTGATTCCCCGTCCAGGCAGGAATGACTACCTGAGGTAATCAGGTAGGTAGTAATTGGTAGCAGGTAATGACCTTGTAACATCGAAGGATGGTCTTGAATGGCCCGATGCCGATGTCAATAGGCATCATGGTTGCGGCGTGATGCGTTGATGTCCGCTGACAAGTCATGCGCCTCGCTGACAGCCAGAGGATGCGGAGGATGTGGCGGGCACCAGCCTCAACGCCCTCGTATGCGTGAACTCCCAGCTGTCAGCCTGGCGACTCTCCCCTTGACAGCCCATACGAACGAGCAGAACCCTGGCTGGTCTTCTTCGCTTCCCGGGCGGGGCGGGCCGCAGAGGATCGCGTCCCGACCGATATCGAGCCCCGGAGAGTGGCGTTGCTGAAAACCGTTCAGCAGAATCGAAGCCTTGGTCATTCATGCCACGTGCTGCGGACCATACAGATGAACCCGGTTCTATTGCGTTCTTGCTTGCAAATGCTTTTCTCCAAGAGCCAAGTTGATCCGCTCCGTGGTCTCTGAGGATGGCCTGCCCCTAATATACTCAGCAGCAAGATCTTCTCCGTATTACCCTAAATGGAAATTCCTATGTCACGGGCTGGGAGCAACACGTTACAGGTATCTCCTGCTTTGTATGCAGCACATCCTCACTATTGGCTGTCCCAAGATGTCAAGAGGCGATTACCAACTCCGGAATGTATGATCACGGACGCACATTATTTAGCAGGTATTATTCAGGTTTCCAGCCACAGCGGCAATTTCTTTGCTGCCTGCAGCAGATAGGATTGTATCGGAGACACCATGGGACTAGCTGCTGTCGACCTTTCCCGAATTGGTGCCCCAGACTGAGCTTGGCAAAAATAACTCCTAGGCCAGGATTTCCTTGCAAGGCTGAAACTTTTGCGTCAGTTTTGGCTGTTCTGTTTAGAAGGCTACGCCTCGTTTCCAGGTCGGCCTGGTCGCATGAGCTCACCCCGGGAGAAATATTTCTCAGCCCTTTAGACTGGATGAAGTGAGGAAGGAGACCTTCGCTCGACCTTAGCTCGGCCGATATTCCTTCTTTGGGATACCTGAACCGCTCCAAGCAGCAAAGCCGAAAGAAAAGATTGTCATAGGCAATATCAATCCTCACACGCTTAGCATGAACTGGAGTTCATGCTTAATACATCTCCATTCGCAACACTTTTTTGTTGCTGCCTGATATCTTCCCTGAATGTCCAGTTTTGTTTCCAAGCTGTTGCAACATCCTCGCCCAAGTTACACATTCTTATGCTTGCTATGCCGTGTCGCACACAACTGGGCGCTTCTGCGTGCGAGGCAAGAAGGAGCAGCGGTATGGGAGGGAATACAGGCCGAGGATATCAATGCACACGAATAGCCGCTGCAGCCTCTATATCGAGTGAAAGAAGAACCGGACGTGAAAAGAATATTAATCTAAATCACGGATCACCTCATCTGCCCTGCATCTTTCTGAGGTTCAAGCTGTTGGATACGGATAGCGCTTCACAGCCACCTTTCCATGAACTTCTCTCGAGTCTTGTCCCTCTGGTACAGAACATCCAAATTAATTCCCTCAATTCCTTTTTGGACAAGTCCTAGTTCTTCCTCCAGGGAAGCCAGCTTCTGTTCCTGAGAAACATCCGAAAGCGAAACTCGAAAGCTCGAATCGGCATGCAAAGACGAGTCAAGAAGTTGGGCTGCCTGATCTGCCGAGCTCAGATGCGCCACTAATGGAGTATCGGCGGCAATCCCAAGATTGTGCAGACGTTCCAGCATGCGCAGCTTCTTTTCGTAAAGGGAGTCTTTGCCTCCACCTTGCTCAGGAGGCTTACAGACCGAGTCTAGAGAGATTCCAAGGCGGCGCAGGAAACCCTCAAGGGCCTGTGACTCTGAGAGAGGGGAAATTGATTTCCTCTTTTCAGGCTCCCTGGAACGCGGAGTACTCCAAGAGGTCTGCATAGAGTCCCTCTGCAAGGCTCCTCGTCTGGATGACTGAGTCGAACACTTCTCGTCGAATTCAGATCTGTAAGCGACTGCCAAAGCCTCCATCGTTTCATGATAAGATTGGCAATCTTGCAGACGTTCTGTGATGTTTTCTATGGAAAGAGTCATCCCGATCATCATATCCAAGATCTTGAACAGATCAGTAAGCTGGAGTTTTTTTTGAGAGAAGGGGATAAACGTACGTAGTCGAGCATTTTCTCTGATGTCGACCGTAGTCGATCACGATGACTTTGGAGCTCACGCAGTATAGGTTCACTGAACTGCTGCTTGGCAGACATTTCGGCTAGGATGCCTATCTCTGGATACAAAGACTCCAGCTCCTCCTCAAGTGAGGCCAGGAGCTCGGTTTCCTGCTCTGGTCCTTCGCTGGAACCACATCGTCCAGCACAGATCGTTTCCATGTACAAACGATCAAGACGGTAGTGAATCTCTTCCGCCACATATCTCGCAAGTTTCGCGGTAAGATCTGCAACTCGGCTCCTCACCGCTCTGTCTTCCTCGCTGGATCCGATACCTGATGCGAGTTTCTCGAGACTCTTAAGTGTTCCGTCATCTTCCTTCAGTCTGGCTGCCACTAACGAAAGCACCTTCTTTCTATCCGCCGCGGCCGATTCAGATTCGGCCTTCATTCTCGTCTCAAGATCATGCGCAAGATCATCAGCCTGTAGCCCGTCAATAACGCAGGGCCTAAAGTAAACCGTGATGGGGATAGTACCGCGGCATTGATGTGTTGTCTTTCCAACTCATGTCTCCTTTTCAGTTGATCCAAAGCTCGGCTCCGGCCCAGCTCACTCTCTTTATCATTGCGCAGTTGCCTTTTGAGATCCTCGCATTGTAATGTTAAAATCTCAGTTTGTTTCTGGATCGCGGCTGTCGACGCTTTCAGCGAGTCGATCGCGTTGCGAATATCCTCATCTAGTAATGGCCGTGTTGCACCGAGATCTGGATTCTGAAGGAGGGTCTTGAGGGCGCCAGTGCTCTCTAGCTTCGCATATCTATGATGCTCATCAGCAGGAATCTCAGTCATTGTGAACGGAAGTGTCATACAGCGTTAGCTCTTCCCTGGACAACAGCGTGTCGTACCCCAGATGGTCGGATGCCCATTGGGCGTTCGCAGACCCGACAGACTCATCGTCGAATGCTGATTCGATATCACTCTGCTTGAATGGAATATTGCGCTCCCTGAGGGCGGCGATGACACGTTCTGCTGGGCTCTTGGGGTCCTCCATGGCTTGTTGACCTCAACAACTTAACGGCCAAAGGACCGCCGGCACAGTTCGCGAATCCCAGTGCCCGTGGCTGGCCGATAACGGACCCGGTTCCGGCCCCGCTGCAGCTAAACTTTAAGCACGATTAGGTAGAACCAAACCGCAGCCGCCTCAGCTATCAGGCTCACCGCAACGACGAACCTTTCAGGATCTGATAATGGCGAATAGGTGACCAAGACACAAGATGGCTCTGTGATACATTTACCATGACTACCTTTGTTATCATCCAGCTGGTAGCTGGTCACTCATCTAGGCCATTCGTCTGTCGTGGCACGGGCTGTTGGCTCGTGGCATTTCTATGCCCACCTAGGTACTTAAGTAGGTAGCTAACGCAGACGGGTATATAATTCTTGGTGTCATTGTATGGTTAGCAGTCTTCAATCGGCCGGACATCTGAGAGAGAATGACTACATGCGTGCAGCTCAGTGGATCATGCGAGGAATAGACAGCCTTTGTAATACGATAGCGTTGGTGTGTCTGACGCCACAGGTCCCAATGGCAGCTCTATTGAGTTTAGTCTTTTTCAGTGTCGTGGCTAGAGCGAGCCCTGTCCCTGCCGTGATGGAACTTGTTGATATTCTTGACCATGGCAATGACATCACTGGACTTGCAGTTGCAATATGGACCATTTCGATGATTATGGACCGGGACGTCGACCGTCCATTGGCTGGATTAGGATCATTTACTGCATACCAATTTCTACAACATCTATAGTAAACTTTTATGGCTATTTAAATTTTTTTCCAGCACACGTGGTAGCGAGATATGGTTAAGTCAAATGAGATTCGACTCAAGGAACCCCTTCAGAGGGGGGGGGGGGGGGGGGGGGAAGGTTAATACCAAACCTAGATGACATGGAATGTAATGCAAAATGGCCACAGCTAGATTAGATCCAATCTTAGTGACCAGTCTCTGCTCCCGACGGCAGCTGAACGTTTGTCGTTCCCTCATGCGGATTGGGATAATACCACGTTGTGATCGCAATAATGACATATACGAGGACACAAAGACCGCCCTCCAAATAATTCGATTTCCCGTCCCGAAGGAAGTTCCCTACCACGAGAATCGCGAGCACAAGCAGGACGATCATGAAAATCTCAAAGTTCAGATCCATGTCCTTGCCGAGGCCCCAGCCAACTATAACGGCCAGCGGAGCGTTCAGCAGAGCAGTCTGAATAGACGGACCCAGACAGTGGAAGAGTGCAAAGTTGATTTGGTTATCCCTACCAAAGTTAGTAAAGAAGAGGTTCTGTAATTTTTCACATTTACGTTGTCAAAAAAAATCTTACCAGGCTTCGTCAATCGCTGTCAAATGTTCTGCCGCCTTCTCAACCAGAGGAACAAGAATCAAACCCATGAAATTGTCCGGCACCCCTCTCTCGACAATGTAAGGTATTTCCTGTACCAGGAATACCGCCGACATACACACGCATGTGAGGGAAATGGCTATGGCAAGGATGCATTCCATGAACGTGAGCTTAGCTCTCTTAATCTCGTCCTCTCGATCCTCATCCTTGGCTTCGTCGCGCTCAAGAACTTCGTCGAAAATAGTGTGGTGGCTCTGGAGGTTGAACCACATAAACCTAGAAATTGATGAGCGTGATTTCGATAAGCAAGTTCGGGCATCCTTACATTAAGAAAGCCACCAGGAGGATGACGGCAGTAGCTCTGCTGATTTTACGGGTGTTCAGAACCAGTTCCTCGGGCGTGAAGGTACCCGTCGTCGCACTTCCGGAGAGGGCAGAGTAGAAGGCGCTTGGAATCAACAAGCCGAACCCAGCAACCAGGAGCAGCCCGGATCCCACCTCACTGACAGCTTCATGGAAGACTTGTTCGTTTCGTTTTAGACCTCCTGCAAAGAAACATAACCCTAGACAAAGCAGAAGGTTTGCCAGGATTGAACCCAGGATAGCAGCCTGAATGACAGGAATGAGGTTATTCTCTGAGTCATTGGTGATCAGAATCATGAATAGTACTATCTCCACAACAGAGCTCAACGTCGTTTCCATCAGGATCCCCAGCACTTTTGGTAGCTTTCTGGCGAGCTCCCCACCGGCGAACCCAAGCAAGTTGGCAGTTGGAACCATGGCAATGTAGTTGAGAGCAAAAACCCAAACATGAAGATCAGGCCGAGCGAAATGAATAGCGATAGCAGCCGGAACAAATGGCCAAAGAATATTGACTATCATCGATACAGTACATGTGCTCCTCGCGCACACTTTGAGAAAGTGAACTGGGTGGATTCCGGACCGCCCACTCTCTCCCGCAGCGTCCACACGGAACAATCTCCGGGAACCATGGCGGCTCTTCTCGTTATGGGTAGGTAACAGCGAAGAGCGAGCCGCTTCCTTTGGCTGGGCGCTAGAGGCTGGCAGGCTTTCCCTCCCGAATGGAGAACCTGCTCCCGGGTTTTGTGACAGTGGCCGCGGCCTGGAATGTCCCATGTCGACGACCAGTTCGGATGAGAGGAGACCCTAAGATATGGAAATGGCCAGACACGAGGCCGAAGCTCTCGCAATCTGTTTAAATAGGCTATCACGTCTCGCCAGCGTTTGTGATGGTTGGTGTTGGCAGACCTGTGCCTTCGGAGAAAGGAACGATGAACAGAAGACCCGAACGAAAGACTGACAGTGGGAGCTTTTGTCTGGGGTAAAAAAACAAAGAACAGGAAACTAGAAAGGAAAGGGAATAAGAATAATAAAATAATCAGGCTGATTGCGGGATGAGGACGGTGAGCTGGCGGGAGCGTGCTGTAAATAGATCCACATCATTGGCGGCTAGGAGGTGGCTGAGGCCGTCCAGTAGGCAGAGGCCCATGGGCGGCGGCCCGCTGCCGAGCTAGCCCACGGGAACCGCGCCAGATCGGGGACGGCGACTCTGGAACGCGATTCGCAGCCACAGGACGGAGCAACAATAATTCCGGCATGGGATCTGCAGTGCTGCACTCTGCGCCCCCATGCACGGTGAAGTGGCGTTTCTCATGCTGCGGGCTGTGCGACCATCTCTGACAGCGAGGCCTCGGCGATGTCTGGGCGCACTCTCTTTGCAGCTGTTCCAGAGTTCAAAGTTCAGCCCTTCGTAATATGGAGAATGAAGCACACCCCCCTTCCCCTCCCCCTCCAGCCTTGAAGATATCTGGGAGATCAGCTTTGATCTTATTAGTATGGCGCCACCCCAAACGTGTGTAGTTAGTCGAATTCCCCACACGTGCTACTGCAGTGGTCAAACAATCGGCCCTGAGACTTGCAGATCTTTGCATCGCATTGGTCGGAGTGCACATACTGAGTATCTGAATGTGGGTTAAGGGTTGCATATCATTTTTGGTCTTCGGATTCTTCTTAACGTTGGGTTGTTTAACGCTTTCATCGTGCTGTACATACTGATAGTAGTATTCACTGAGGCGCGATCTTTATCCTGGGACATTTTATGCCGCTCTCCTCCTAACTCTGTCAGCTGTGCTCTGGTTTTTCTTTTCTGGCAATTTGGCAGTAAAAACACTAGATCGTCTAAGCTGCCACGTTTTCGCAGCCGGTGATCCGTCACGCCGATGTCTCCAAGGAGAGAAATCTCGAGACGGATCTTATGAGGTCCTGATGGGCTCAAGGTCCTCTGTCTTTCAAAGTAATACTGCTGTAGGGAAACTAGGAATTCTGGAAGACTTATGTGTTCCTTACAGAGTGGAACTCAATTTCCAAGAAAACAGGGCAACCTTTAATCAGAATCTACTCCGTATTTGAAACCATGAATGATTCTAGCTAAGATAGCGACCAGTGATCTGACTAAGCAATGTCATGCGCAATCATTATCGTATTGTGGAGAGGCCACAAGATTAGGTTGTACGTCCTACCTACCAGGGACAGTGGTGGAGTTTGAAATGCTCTAATTTTATACTACTCATAATTCATGCATTCCTTACTTCAGGGAAATTCTCAGTCATCGTGTGAGTTGAGTGTTTAGGAAAACAGTGAGACTTGAAGACAACATTGACAATTTAAGTCTAAAATGCATACAATTCAACCATAACAGGAGCTCCCGGGGTACTTAAGTAGCAAGTACATAATGAAGTAATAGGTAACCTTTAACAAAGTAGTAAGTAGATACAAAATTGTCGTTGTCGATCAAGCCACCATGGAGATGCCGTGAATTGTTCCTGGCCGCCGGCTGCCGCCGGCTATTGTCGGCGAGGGGTAAGAACGACTTTTGCATTCAATCACGGAACAAAAGGTCTTCGCATCATTATTCACTTGCCATATTATCTGGCTGCTCTGTTAATGACCCGCTCCTCCATTTTCTTATCTCTACTTTTCCCTCTTCGTCCTCTACACATTCTTCCAATATAGGCCGTTCATGATGTCATCTGTCACTAGTGCAGCCACCCCGCCGGTGGTGATGGATTCGATCTTGCAGCACATAGGCAATACCCCCCTCGTCAAATTGAATAAGCTCCCACAAAGCCTTGGAATTGAAGCCACTGTCTATGCGAAACTGGAATACTTCAACGCAGGAGGGAGTGTCAAAGACAGGATTGCGTTGCGGATGATCGAAGAGGCGGAACGTGCGGGGAGGATCAAGCCCGGAGATACTTTGATCGAGCCCACAAGTGGAAACACGTAGGGGTTTAATGTTCTGTTTGCTATTAAAAATGTTGAAAAGACACTTACTTTGATTCTAGGGGCATTGGATTGGCTCTTGTTGGGGCTGTGAAAGGTCAACTACCACGCTTTCCTTTGCTCTGTTTGGTTATGTAGAGCTAATGGTATATCCAGGCTATAAGACCATCATCACGCTTCCTGAAAAGATGTCTGCTGAAAAGGTAGCTGTGTTACGTGCGTTGAATGCGACTATTATCCGTACTCCTACGCAAGCTGCCTACGACTCGCCCGAATCTCACATTGGAGTCGCGAAACGCCTCGAAAAAGAAATACCAAATGCACACATACTGGACCAGTACGGCAATGAGAATAACCCGTTGGCCCATGAGCTGGGCACGGCGGAGGAGATATGGGCTCAAACTAATGGAAAGATAACAGCCATTGTTGCAGGCGCTGGGACCGGTGGTACCATCACAGGGCTGTCCCGGGGGTTAAAGAAACATAACCCAGATATCAAGGTCATTGCAGCGGATCCACATGGATCCATTCTGGCTTTACCTGCAGAGTTAAATGAAGAACATGCAAACAAGCCTTACAAGGTTGAGGGAATTGGATACGACTTTATCCCTCAAGTTCTCGACCAACACTCTGTGGATAAATGGTACAAGACTGGCGACAGGGAGTCTTTCCAATACGCCAGGCGTCTCATAGCGGAAGAGGGTCTACTTGTAGGTGGAAGCAGTGGAAGCGCCATTGCAGCTATGGTGAAAGCAGTGCAGGACTACGGCTTCGGAAAGGATGACGTCGTGGTAGTTATTCTGCCTGACAGCATACGAAGTTACCTTACCAAGGTAAGCTGGAATATTTTTTGCCCCTCTGTTTATTCTAATTCCTAGATTATGGTATCTTCCATGGCTAACAGCTTTAGTTTGCCGATGACGACTGGCTTGCTGCGAATGACCTTTTACCATCACCACCCCCCGAGGCTGCTCCAACCACTCCTGAGCTGCCGGCCCGCGGACTGAAAGATCCCTTCTCTGGAGCTAAAGTCAAATCTCTCAGATTAAAACCTGTCACAACGGTCACATCCGATTCCCCATGCGAAATTGCGATCGAACTCATGCGGGAGAGGGGGTTCGACCAACTTCCTGTTCTTGCTCCTACTGGCAGGAGACTTGTAGGCCTCGTCACCCTGGGAAATATCCTTAGTTGGGTTACCCATGGGCGCGCCACTGGTAAGACTCCAGTTTCAGACGTGATGTTCGATTTCTCGAAACTCTCCGAAGTCGTAACGGATCCAAGGGATCTTGGATCAGCATTTTCGGTTGAAGAGGGCGAGCCCTCAGCGCCACAAGGAAAGCAAAAAGGAAAACGCCGAAAGTTCTTTGAGATCACAATGGATACTCCTCTCAGTGTGCTCAATCGATTCTTTGAGTGGAATAGTGCAGCAATTGTTACTGAAAGGGACGAGCACGGAACTCTCAAGCCTGTGGCAGTTGCGACAAAAGTTGATCTGCTCACTTGGATGATGCGCCAGAAACAAGTCTAGAATCTGAGTTATCACTCTCATTGTTTATCTTTTTATCGCTTATCATCTTCTTAATTTCAGACCAGGACTGTAGCCTTTTATTCCTAAGAGTCCTGGAGTTGGTAGGGTCTAAGGATGTTGTGATACAGGTGTTATCAGGCTGGATCGCAGTCATTGGTGCAGGTTGAAAGTCATGGATGGGACAGGTTAGATCGTATTATAGACGGTTTATTCTCATTTTCTTTTATGCGGTCTCACACTACTACTCAATGATCCTTTATCATTTAGATCCTAGAGGTGCTATTGATAGCGCATGTCGGAACAAGGGCAGATCCGGCCTATGCGCCTCTTTTGAGGCAATGACGTTGGATTGATGAAACATACCACATTGTCCTCAAAACTTATTTTGTAAGTTAAAGAAACTACAGCTGTTTCCTTTCGGTCATGAGGAACGCTTGAAAAATTTTTATATTGAATCTTATGAGTCTTATTCTGAAATTTACTCGGCCAGATTGAAGTTAGAGACTTAGTCACCGTTCGTCACTGACTTTGTGGATAATGACAGGCATATTTACATATAGAAACTTTTCTCTACGTGACACCCCCCCTCTTGACAGCAAGGTTGCGGTTATAACTGTGAGTTTATAGTTCGCAGAGGTCCTTGTCTGATATGTAACACTTAAGAGTTCAACATGGACGCAGAAAAGGAACTCGCTGATTTCTTGAATTTCTCACTCTCTAGGGCGGCCAAGGAGGCATAGGACGAGGCAAGCAGCACCCTGCGATTCGCTTTATATTTCGTATCTATAAATTTTAAGGAATGCTTTGATTTTCTAATCAGATCCACCCGAATATCAGAAATCGCTGTTCAGCTCCTGCTGCATGGCATACGGAAAGTTTTCATCCTCGCTCGCAGCAAGGAAAAGTACAAGACTGCCCTAGAAGAATGGCGCGCGCGCAGGGATATCTATCTGGGAGAAGAGGAAGAGAGAGTCGAATTTGTCTCGTGCGACCTATCAGACATCCGTAATGTCAAAGAAGCTGCGGATCAGATCAAGAGGAAGACGAACAGGCTCGATATCGTCATGTGCAATGCGGGTATGCTGCCCTTGTCGATAAGGCGCCTTGTTGGAAAGGAAGACTGGAAGATCATCATGCCTAACTATCTCCAATAATAGGTCTGGGTGTAACACCTCAGTACAAGCTTTCGCCTCAATCCATCGAGTTGATTTTCGCCTCCAACTGCGTTGGTCACCAAGTTCTGGTGACCTTGCTTTTGCCTCTCTTGAAGGAGACTACTGTCAGGTACAAGACCGACGCCCGCGTCGTTGTCACCAGCTCATCCATGCATGCCGTCTGTCGTCACCTGGACTTGTACCTCCTGACGGCCCCGACACGCTTCAAACCCGCCTGCTACGATGGTATATGGCGTTATGGCCGCTCGAAGCTGGGAAATATTCTGTTCACGCGGGAGCTGTCCCGACGCCTGCTTTCAGCCCCAGATGAGGGGAGCAAGAATATCTACGCCAACGCCTTCTTCCCAGGAAATATTGCAACAGAACAGGTCAGCGTCTGGAGGGAGTACTTTGGGCGTTTCGGGGCCTGGGCAATGGGGAAGCTGCTCTCCGTTATGGGGCAGAATACAACCGATGGCGCTGCCACAGGCGTCTATCTCGCCGCGAGCAAGAAGATACCGGACGAAGACATCCGTGGAGAATACTTTATTCCAATTGCGAAGAGGGATGATACCAGTTCCATCGCCAAGAACATGAGGCTTGCACGGCAGCTTTGGGTGAGTTAATAAGCACCTTCCATTCTGGCCCTTACACCTGAGAGCTTCACTGCTAACGTGGTATCAATTATGAAAGGACTGGATAGATAGGAAAGCAGCAGAAGCACTTGGCGATGAGTGGCAGACTGCGGATCCCATCACCTCATCGCCTGGTTAATCTTCAATAACAATAATGGTTACAACCTAGGTCCTCGAGATGCGAAATACTAGCTCGAGACCATTGGTGGACTCCTGTATGGTATGAAGTGATTCGCAGCAGATGTACCGTAGATGGAAAAGCCGCTGAGCTGTATATCCAAGCGGGTAGACATTATTATCGTTTCCATGTGCGTAGAATGGATATTCAACCAGATGCCAACAAAAATACGGTATCATTAGCCCAATACATAAACGGAAAATTCACGTGAAGGCAAAGTCTACAAACACATTCCGATCCATTCCTCCCATTTGCGTACGCCGGATCCAACATCTGCCTCGTCATCACCCTTAACGGCACCGCCGACTACATCGACTTTTACGCCGACTTCCTCTTTCAGGAGCTTGAAGCTGAAAGTACCCTGTCCATCATCTCCACCCAAGATCTCCTCTTCGCCTTCATCGACTCCGGTGTCGACACTAGCATCCACGAGACCCTTGCTCCTCGATTTCCTGATTCGGTCGAGTTCCGCCTCCAACTTGTCACGCACTGAAGCTGGAGGTAATGCAGTAAACAGGTCTTGTTTGTTTGCCGCGACAAGTACAGGGACCTCGGTTGCAACTTTCGTAGAAGATTTGCCCTTGTTCAGGGCTCTTTTTTGGAGGATAAGGAGAATGTCATGCAGATAGGTAGCCGTATCTCTCAATACCTCATCACCTTCGGACAGAGCAGCGGAGTCAACGACGAAAATGACAGCACGCAGTTTTGATTTCTGATTCTTCGAGTCCAACATCGACAGGAACTGTGCGATGCCCTGGGAATCTCGCAGTTTACCATGGCCGGGAGTATCCCTCAAGTGGTACTTGACTGGATTCTTTTCAGCTTCCGCTAGAGAGGGGTCGTTGACGGAGCGATAGCGGTTCGAGGCGATTGGTACAGTCGGAGGAAGACAAACGGTAGTAAAGGTAGACGTCTGAGAAGTATGAGTAGGCCGCGCCGGTTGCGCAAGGCGAGAAGATTTCGACTCGAGCTGTGGGGTCTCTTAGTAACGTGTGGCTTCTCTTTCTGATCCGCAAACTGGGCGAAGTCGAAAATTCAAAGATTTCGCATGGGAGTCTTACAAGTGATAGTAAAGCAGTTTTACCAGCCCCGCTGGGTCCAAGGAGTATGAAAGAGGTCGAGGGAGGAGAAGCTACTTTTCGGTAGAGCAAATAATGTAGCACAAGGGGGAAACCGAACGCAATGATGGCCGTCACTATAATGGCGATGGGGTTACCATCGAGCAAGTTGGTAGCGATATTCCTCAACGAGGACCATTCCAACTCTCTACCCATTCTGAAGAATATATTCAGGAAACAGATTTAAGGCATGGGACTATAAGATTGAGCGGAGAGTCAAGGGGACATGAAAACGGAAATGGAGCAAATAGCAACAGAAACGAAGTCTTGAGAAAGATTACCATTGATTGCGTCTCAGCCCAGCGCCGAAGTTTGAGAGCGCCGGACCAGCTGGACTGACCGGGGCGGGCCGCTGCAGCAGCTCGCCAAATCGGCTTAGTGCCCGTTCCGCAGCGCATGGCTGACCTCATCGACGACGCCGAAGACACGGCCTCTCGGGGACGGGCTGGGAGTCCAGGACAGGACCGGCAGCCAGCAATCGGCTGATTCTTCATCTGTTTCGTGTGTACTGTCACTCGTTTGTACTGTGTCTTTCGGGTTTAACGTCGTACTCAAGATGAGATTTATCCAGCCTCTATCCCTTTTATTGGCGCTCGCTTCTGCGGCCCTGGCTGATGTTGAATTCATAACTCCTGTCGCCGGCTCAACGGCCAAAGGAGGAGACATAATCACGGTCCAGTGGAGGGATTCTGGAAAGGACCCAAAGCTCTCTAAGCTGTCACGATACGACCTTTTTCTTTGCGCTGGTGGCGACACGGAGGATTCATATGTAGGGATTCTATCCCTTTCCCGCGCGCACATTCAATGCGGCCGACAGACTTCCCAGGGACTTCTTTCTGACTGACTTATGACTGGTCTCTACAGGAGGAACTGGCGCTCCTCATAAAAGATGGTGCCTTCGCACGAGGAAACTCCGTATCTTTCAGGATTGACCCCGAAGTTGGCGCAAACGAACAGAATGCATAGTACGATACCTTCTCTGCACCCCGCAAGCGGCAATTTAACTCTCCAGTGGACGCTGGTTGCTGATCTTTTTCGACATTGCAGTTTCCTCAAAATGGTCTCGTCCGGTGCGGATACCTCGGTGATCAACTACTCCAAGCGCTTCACTCTCACGCAGATGACCGGCACATTCTCCTCGCGTGTAAAGACCGGAATTCTTTCTGTCTCCGACACCGATGGACCAGCGATTAAAGAGGACGATGGGCGTGAGGAGCTCCGGAAAAGACAAAAAGACATGTTCACTGTGCCGTACGAGGATCAATTGACCGGTCTGACGAGATACGCCCCGATGGCCAAGCAGCCAGGAACAACAATAACGGCCAAGACTCCGAAACCTCAATATCCGACCAGTTCATACGTAGTTGCTACGACTTTCCTCCCGAAACCGACGATCGTAACTACATTGACCGCCCCTCAAACCTTCTCCACTTCCAGCATCGAGAACACGGTTTGTACCACGTTCCTTTCTTTGCCTGTCCTGGTTCAACTGCTAAGTGGCCGTCTGCCTAGGCTTCTCCTGCTCCCCATCCTGATGATGACATGAAGAGATTTTTGAGGAGGTGGAATGATTGAGTCCTGTTCTTCTATACGGAGTTTCTGACGGGTCGGAGTCGATGGTTAGATATTCATATCGCGAGGCATACGGAATTTTGCCGGTGTCATATTGGTGCACTGTTTGGACAATTTCTACTAAGGCGTTTTTGACAGATGCTAGGTATCTGTGACATTGTATACAATTGCTTACGCGGTCTACAGACCTTTAGGTCTATTCGGGAAGCCTGGCGATTGATAGCTTTTGTTTAGAGGTATCTAACGATAGTAAATTCTATGACCTTTAGTTGCACTCCTTGCCAGAGGCACTGCCTTCTATTTATAAAATTCCCCGCAAGACAAGAAGTCCGGGGCGGATCGGTCCCACACTGTTAACTAGACAATCCAACTCGTTCCCAAACTGAACAGGTCGTCGATCGTAAGACTCATAGAAATTGATTACTTATCCACTGTACAAATTCCTCATCTGTCTCTCGGTCCACGATGCAGGTATACTTATCTGTGCACTTTCCACTCATCCAGTGCGGGCGTGACAGGTCGACTTGGCCTTTCACTAACCGGAAAGAATGAGATGTTCTCGCGAAGGGCCACATATTCGCTATCTGCATATCCCAAAATGGAGCTGATCTGGGTACTTCTGACTCCCTTTATGCGAGCAATTTCGGCACTGCCGTAATTGACAAGGGCTCGTCCCACTTCTCGTGGCTCCTCTCCGTGATGAGGAAAGTCGCCGTCCAGAGCATCCGGGGAAGGCCTTTGGACAACAACAAGTCGAACCGCTTCATGCTGAGAGAAGTGACCCTCGACGCCCACAACGCCGGCGGGAAGGAGACCAGCTTTGTTCTGCAGGGCGCTGTATGCTCCATGGTCGATATAAACCGTTCCATGAGGCTTAAGTCCATGAAGCAGCCAGAAGGATCGCGATTGGATTGGGGTTGTGGAAGGGAGGAAGCGTGTGTGGAGAGGAGGTCTTGAGGGCGGCGGTGACCGGGTCGCTGCGGACAAATCATCTGGGGCTGAGGCTCCATCAATTATGCAAGAGTCTGCAGAAGTATCGTTTTGAATTCCTTGAAGATATCTGACAATTTCATGGATATTTCCAGGTTTCGAGCTCTTTGTGATGATGGTCGTCACACCAACGCTTGTCGCCAGTTTAGCAGCGACGATCTTTGTGCTCATTCCTCCAGTTCCCAGGGAAGAACCAGCCGTCGAGACATCAGCTTCTAAGGTCGAGATATCAGAGACCACCTCAATTGGTTGCGCGTCTGGATTTGTGCGTGGGTTGGAGGTGTAGAGGCAGTCCACGTCCGTCATAAGGAATAAATAGTCTGCCTGAACCATGGCTGCGGTGATGGCCGACAGCGTGTCATTATCGCCGAATTTGATTTCCTGAAGAAGTCATCAGTTCTTTTTTTCATACAATCATGGAGCTAGAATATATCCGTACCGCAACCGCCAGAGTATCGTTCTCATTGACTATAGGGATTACGCCCATACCTAAAAGCTCCGCAAAAGTGTTTTGAGCATTGAGATATCGTGTTCTCTACGCATCATGTGAATAAAAAGAAAATCGCATACTAAGGTTTAGGTCAAAAACGAATCCTTACATCTGCGATATCACTTCTCGTCAGCAGTATTTGAGCGACTGGCAGGCGAAGATGGCCGAATAAGCTATCCCAGAGACTCATGAGTCTGCATTGCCCGACAGCGGCCAATGCCTATAAAAGCAGGTCAGCGATAGCATATTCAAATCACGACATATAATCACATGTGCTTATGCTTTCCACACCTGTATACGAGGGAGATGTTTCGGTCTCTTATCCACATCCATCCTCCGCAAACCCACGCCAACAGCGCCCGATGAGACAATGATGACTTTGTGTCCATCTCTGTGGAGCTTTGCGGCAGTCTCAACAATCGATGTGAGGATTGATAGAAGCGGTTCATGAGTATTCTCGTCCACGATCGAGCTTGTCCCTGTGGCAATCAAAGGTTTTAGCATTCGGAGCACATATGTATCCGGTCTGCAACGTCATCGTATCTCCGCACCTAATTTGATAACAATGGTAAGGCTTCGAGAGCCCTTCATGGCGTTATTCCTATTCCCCGGAAGCTCAATTCCACACACAGAATGCACCCACAGAACAGCAACAGAGAAAACCCTCTCCTCGCACCGAAATACTTAAACAACATTAGGGCATCCGGGGTTCTTGCGCGGCTCCGAATCGGAGTCGAATCAAAGAAATTCAGTATATTCTGCCTCCCGTCACCGCCTCCGCGAGGGAGAACTTTCGCTGGAATTGCCGGCCGCGTCCTCAGTCCTCGAGTCTCTCAGTCCAATCACAACTACAAATGGCGGATTCACAGTCGGCAGGAGCAGGGTCTCCTTCTGAAACGCCAAAGGACACCGGGTTTATCCCGGGCGATGATATTTGGACCCAATGGCGAAACATATTCGCCATATTAACGGGGAAGATGACGGAGGAAGGAAAAGAGCAGTTCCGCATCGCACGGGACATCCGTAACGAGGCTGCGGACTGTAAGAGGTGCGAAGAGCAGCGTGACTACCTTTTGAAGTACAGTGAGTACTTGCCCTGGAAGATGCTCTGGTTTCAAACGAGTTTCCTACCGACGGTGGCTGAGAGTTACCTAGGCCCGATCATTCGATTTCTTAGCGATAACATTCGCCAACTCGGAGGCGATATTTCCAGTCACAATATCTATTGCCGCCGCTGCACGCAAAGGAAAGCAGGTGGTTTTGATCCAGAGTATGGTATACAGATTTGCGCGAACGAGATGAGGGATCAGGGTCACCTAGAGGACACCATGGCACATGAAATGATTCACGCATATGACCACTTGAGATTCAAATTAGACTGGACAGATAATCTGAGGCATGCTGCATGCACAGAGGTATACACCCAATCTTGATAATTGTTGATGATCATCGATAGTCGTGCGCGCTAATGGTCGACAAGATCCGAGCCAGCTCACTGAGCGGAGAGTGTAGATGGGCTCGAGAATTCTTCAGAAGAGGCCAGTGGAAATTGACGCAGCAACATCAGGAATGCGTAAGGCGAAGGGCTATTCTTTCGGTCCGCGCAAGACCTAATTGCATAGACGACGCTCATGCAGAAAGGGTAGTCAACGAGGTCTGGGACAGCTGTTTCAGAGATACACGGCCTTTTGATGAGATTTACCGATAACACTACATATCAGTGTGTACATGAACCTTTCAATTCGATGTTCTTCGCAATTGTGTATGATTAATTTAAGCAGGTGAGGTGAATGGTGAGATAATCATCGTAGGTTCTAGAGGAGAAACAGACTATCCAAACCCATGATTGACCATCACTCCCCATTAAACAGCAAAAAAACACCATAAACGCAAAAAGATCCTGTTATCCCAACCAGAGCGCCATAACTCCTTATAATCAAAATGACGATAGCAAAGAATCAGATGTCACATCATGCTTTGCCGTCCTTACTACTACCAGAACTTCGTTGTGCCGTTCTCTCGCCTTTTAGACAATGCTTGAGAATCCATGGGTGCTGTTGAATCTCATCAAGAGGAATTCTCTTCTCAGGGTCGAGCACAAGCAACTACACGGAGTCAGCAGATGCAAGAATGACATAATTAGAAAGGAAATTTCAACCGTACCCGTTTGATCAAATCTTTCGCCTCGGGACTCACAAATGATGGGATTGTCATGTCCGCTCTTGCAATCCTTCTCTGTGTCATGATGGGTGTGTCCTCAAACGGTGCTTCTCCGACCAAAAACTCGTAGGTGAGTACACCCAAACTCCACAGATCAACCTTCTCATTGTAATAATTATCTTGAGAGCCTGGCCTGAGCATCTCAGGCGGTAGGTAGTCCAAAGTCCCACACATGGTCTGCCTTCTGTTATTTGGCGCGTGAACGCTCCATCCGAAATCACTAATTTTGATCTCTCCATGGATTCCAACAAGAATATTCTCTGGCTTGATATCCCGATGCATGACATGCTTTTTATGCAAGTATTTCAATGCAGCGGTCACTTGCGCGATATATTGAGCGGCCTTCCACTCTGGGAATCGGTGTTCTTTGCGGAGATGCTTGTACAGCTCGCCTCTCCCTGCATACTCGAGGATCAAGAAAATGCGCTTGCTGTCTTGGAAGTGACCATAAAGTCGTAGCACGTTGGGATGTCGCAGATTGCTCTGAATTTCAATTTCCCGTCTGACCTGCTTTTGTACTCCACCCTGCTGCAGCTCGGACTTGTGAAGGACTTTGAGTGCACAGACAAAGCCAGAAGAACGTTCCTTTGCGAGATATACCCTTCCAAATTTTCCTTTGCCGAGAGGCTTTCCGATTTCGAACATCCCAAGGTGCAATTTCTTCGGAGCTGGTTGCTCGTAAATGGGAGTCGAGGAGCGCTGGTCATTTTCGTCGGAGTTGCGAGATCCAGTGGTGGTAACCGCTACCTGTTGGCCCTTACGTGGAGAGGGAGCCTGGCTCGAATTGAGCTTTGCTTCATTTGTGTTTTGAAGGGCCAGTTTCAGGAGATTAGAGCGGTTTGTATTAGAGGTTAGCTGCGTCGATGATCCGAGCCCTGAGATGGACACCGCCGTCGACAGTGAGCCCTATGTCAAATGTCTTTAGCCGTGGTATCTTCTCGAGGTATAAACAACCTGAGTACCTTGGGCTTGCTGTAAATGCCACCGGTGCTGACAGCGCCATTTTCATCACTAATAGACAGGTGCTCAAACCGAGCCTCCAGGGTTCTCGTCGCCATATTATGATTAGAAGCAGGCAAGAATGACAGTTGATTAACAGACAAATGAACGAAGGTAACTGGTTTGCGGCGTAGGTGGGCTCTAAAGAAGAGCAAGCATTATTAAGTGGAAAGAGTTGCAGGGAATAAGGAGGACTTCTTCAGATTTGAAAAGATGTAGTCTGAAGGTAAGGATGAAGCTGTGGGAGCCCGGATGTTTACCATGGTGTTCTTGCAGCGAATCACCCCGGCAACGCGCCGGCCCGCCTCTCCTCCGGCAGCCCCTTTGCCGCGGGGCATCTGCGCGACGGCGCGGTGGACCCGCGACACTCAGCTTTATGACAACTGCCGCATCCTAGCAGTGTTGTGACTGGGTTTTTAGCAGTACTCGGGCTCGGCTTCTCAGGACGCCTCTGCTTTTTTGTGCAATCCAGTCACCCTCACGCAGCGGCTATTACGCGAACTCGCATATTCTGAGTGCCACCCGAAGAGATGGCTCCAAATGGAGGCTCTGCCTTGGTTTCCGCAAGCAGCCCTGCGCCTACACAGTTTCCTTCTTCTAGCTCGCCAAACCCCAATACAATTTCGATCAAGGGCTTCAAGATCACTACCCAAAAGCTGCCGATTCTGAAGGCCGGGCCCATAGAGGATATGACAAAAAGGCTTGGAATCGCTCCGCCGGAAATGATTTTCGGTGACAATTTTGTGACTATTGAGCATCAAAGCAGTGGCTGGGGAATCACCTTTAATGCATTCGACGCACTGGATCGAGTTGACAAAACTGGCGAGAAGATGTTGCAAGTTGCCTACTCAAAAGAATGGCAGAAGAGCAGGTATTGAAACCTCGAATATGCAATGCCCTCTCCGATCCATTCGCAGCTGATTCAGAACCAGAGAAAATATGCACGAAGGGATCAAAGAAGTCGTCAAACCATTTGACTGGTCCTACAGCACGGATTACAAGGGCACCCTTCACCCTACTGCCCCGCCGTTCGAGAAGAGCAATACCCCAATCCCTATCGAACTGCTAAAAAGACCCGACCCTATCCTGTTCTTCGACGATGTGATGCTGTACGAAGATGAACTGGCGGACAATGGCATTACCATGCTGTCATGCAAGATTCGTGTCATGCCTTCACGGCTTCTCCTACTTGCAAGATTCTTTATGAGGTTGGATAATGTGCTATTCCGACTCAGAGAAACTAGGGTCTATATCGAGTTCGATAGTGGTGAGGTAATCAGAGAATATCAGTCCAAAGAATTGGAATACGAGAAAGTTCGACAGGTAAGCTTCCAGTCTCTACCGGGTTTTGAGAGCACAATTCGATTATTGACGGCCTGAAGGCTCTAGCAAGCACCCGGGAAGATATCCCCGCTGTCATGAGAGATCCAAACAGGCTTTCGAGTATCCTGCCCTTGGTTGAAAAAAGCTTAGAACGTGTTGTCCTCGGAAGTTGAATGGGCATAAGATCACCCGGTGACCTAACTCTTCCACGTTGGATTTTTCCCGTCTACGCTCACCACCGGCAGTTCCACAACGGGCTCCGATTTAAAGGTGATTGCGGTGCCATCTCCAGAAAGACAAGGTCGCAATGCCGAGATGTCCAGGGCGAGCAGCTTCGGGACCACTGTATGGCACTGAATGCCGGCATTGGCGCAACGGGAACTAGACGGAATGAATGGTGAGAATGTAGCAAGGGAAGGTAGCTATTATTCTTGTCGAGACATCGACAATCTAATCTGAGCAGTTGAGTTGATTGGGTGCAAACAGAAGGCCCTCCACCGAAGGGCCCGAGGACCCGAGGGGAACTTTGTACTATCAAACAATGCAAACTCAACGAGAGCAGTCCAACGCCCAACTTTTGTCCTGCGTAGTAGTCGGGACCTGCGGAGCATTTCCGCGTGCAATTTATGACCTGAACAAAGACTAAAACACGAATGGTAACACCCCGTTCCTTACGACAATGGCATCCAGCATACCATGCCTACGAAGTCTAGGAGAACGATCACGAATATCTCACCAGGTACATATCCACATGCTGCTGCCCTTGCTCAGTCGACAAAATAAGAATGTCCTCACAGCTCACAAGGACTTACCTTCCAGATAAAGACGTCAAGAATTATATCTAGACACTCGGCTGCATCATGTCGCTCCGTTTCCATCCTGGTTCCAAATGCTTCCTCTCAATCACGATCAGAGTCTAGACCCCCGACCTCATTCTTCGCATCGGCCTTGAGGCGCAGTGACAGAGATTTCGGGCTCCCGCGCCCCCTTCTTCCAAGAAACCCCTTACGAACCGAGCGGGCCTATTCGCGACTAGCGAAGTCCGTGCTACCGCGCCCTGGAACTACGGCCGAGACATACGTCGCGTATGGCTTCACGCAGAAATTGTTCGAAGCATGTTCCGCCCAGGCAGATTACAGAATCCCTCAAGCATCTCAAAAAGGAGCGCAGGTTCCGAAGACTCCTGCTGGCGAGGATCTTGGAGTCGGAGAAGGGTGGTGGTATGAAGGTTCGTCATTTCTAGTAAAATGTTCTGGGAGCAAAGCTTCAAAAGAGAGGCTTCAGACTGACAGTTGCGGATAACCACATCAGATCTCGGTCTTCTCCCAACATTTTCCACCTGGTCACAAGTCACCTTCCTACACATGTATCTTCTAACTGTTCGACTGCGTGCCTTGCCGTACCCAGAAAGCCTCCACACGTACTCCCGTCATCTAATTGACCACTTCTCCCACAACGCCGAGCATCGTATGGACGTCCTGCACGGCCTGACCAGCCGCACAATCCGAAACAAATATCTCAAGGATCTCTTCATCCAGTGGCGGGGTATCCTCGCCGCATATGACGAGGGCCTCGTAAAGGGCGACGCTGTGCTTGGAGCCGCGGTTTGGAGGAACTTGTGGAAGGCAAGCCATACTGGTCCTGACGGCCAGGAACTGGACTGGAGCAAGGTGGCCCGCGTCGTGGCATACATGAGGCGGGTGCTTTCGGAGTTGGCTAGGGTGGACGAAGCCGACCTCATCTTTGCTCTGGGTCCCAGCAGCACAGGCAGTCCTGGTATCTTTGGATACAATGACGCAGACAAAAAATTAGTTGAGGGTACAAGGTGAGATGTCACAATTTTTATTTCAGTCTAGACTGAGTCGGAAGCGCCCGGGTAGCGCCAGTTTGAGAACCGATTGTCGTGTTATATTATCTCCAACACTAAAGAACGATTGGGACTGTATCTTACACCTGCACATTTTGTGCTTTTCGCGTGATATGTATGACTAGACAACTTTTCAAAATTGCACGAGTAAAAGAAAGTCGGCGATCCATCTAGATATTTCGATTTCACAAAAGCGGAGCTATGACTACTATATGAACCCCATTAGGATTACTACATAGGATAACACCTATTTTGCGGCCAAACCAATTCACCTGGTAAAATGTTAATACATTCTCAAATATTGGGTTCCATCCACACCCTTGATTATAAATGTTCTGCTTTGCATTTTCTTCTCATGAAGAACAGACCGACCTCAGTAAAGAAACGTTGCGTCCACTGGTAGGGCTGCGTGACCCATCCTAAACACACAGCTCCCCGTAGAAAAGCATCGGAACGCATTTCATGAAATACAAGAGCCGACCCTGTTATAGGGTATGAAATTTATCTGATAATCTTTCTGGTGGGTGTTTTAAGAGATCTCGGAAACCACCTGAAGACGTGGATGCGGACCGGCTTGCGTTCCGTACCAACCAGAATTGCGTTGTTTTCGCGAGACCCAAAACTCTGCATGGCACCAAGAAAGAATATATGACAGCACTTCTTCCCCAACTCGGTCGACCACGCCTTTTCCGGAGCTTCAACTTAGCTCTGCGATCCACATATTCAATCCACAAAGCTCGTTGGGTCTCTTCTCGAGGCCATATCCGTAAGATGGAGAGCATTATCAATTCGCCCCGCGACCCCAACACGCTTAGCAACTATAATAACTGGGTTTCCACTCATGTTACTGCTAATCTAGACATCCTCTTTGATCAGCAGAAGCTTGTCGGTAACGTCATCCACAAGTTGAAGTCAATCACCAATGGCGAATCCCGGGATATCATTCTCGACACAAACCACCTAGACATTGGCGAGGTCAAAGTAAATGGTAAACCGTCGGAATGGGAGCTGCTTCCTCGGCTCGAGCCTTATGGAAATGGGCTCAAGATCAAACTTGACAGCGGCGTTGCACTTGATGAGATCGTCGAGGTTGATGTATGTTCCGATCACCCCTTGGGCCTTCATGACTGCCGTTTGCGACTAACCATGCTGCAGATATCAATCAAAACCACGGACAAATGCACAGCACTCCAGTGGCTGACGCCTGCCCAGACATCCAATAAGAAGCACCCGTACATGTGTAGGTGATGTCGCAGTGTCAGGTCTATGTTAGTGGTTGTTGACCTTGCTTTCCCGTGACTAGTCTCCCAATGCCAGGCTATCCATGCCCGTTCTATCTTTCCGTGCCAGGACACACCTGATGTTAAATCAACGTATGATTTCAATATCACGTCTCCCCTCCCTGTCATTGCCAGTGGGCTGCGTGTTGGAAAGTCAGCCTCGGCCGCACGGCCTGGACATTTTGTCTACCAGTTTCGCCAGGAAGTGCCAATTCCGAGCTATCTCTTCGCTCTAGCCAGTGGGTTAGTAGTAATTTCCATATGTTCGCAAGATATCCGAAAATCAAGCATTAACATCGATGCCAGTGACATTGTAGAAGGCACAATTGGACCTAGAAGCGTCGTCGCAACCAGCCCGGACAAGCTCGAAGAGTGCAAGTGGGAACTCGAAGCAGATACCGAGAAGTTCATAAATACTATCGAGGTCGGTTTAAAGCGACCATATGTTGACGTTGTGATTGCTGATATGATACCAGAAAATCGTCTACCCATATGTTTGGGGCGAGTACAATGTGCTGGTGCTGCCACCTAGTTTCCCATATGGGGGTATGGAAAATCCAATTTTCACGTTTGCAACTCCCAGTATCATTTCCAAGGTATGTCTCACGATATAGAGATCTTCCCTCTCGGTTCCGATGTTTTCGAGGCACTTCGGAGTTCTCCCAGGACTGAGATTATATGCCTAGGACCGGCAAAACGTCGACGTTATTGCGCACGAGCTTTCCCATAGCTGGAGCGGGAACCTTGTCACAAACGCTTCGTGGGAGCACTTCTGGCTAAATGAAGGCTGGACTACCTATCTTGAGCGACGGGTTAGTTCCCTACCTCAACGTTCCTTTTTCCCCCATCGTGTCTCACTGACGGGAACACAGATCTTAGCTGCCATGTGAGTGTTAAAGCTAAAATGTCTCAGGTCATCATACTGATCAGAAGCCTGTAGACACGGCGAGCCATATCGGCACTTTTCAGCCATCATAGGATGGAAGGCACTGACCGACTCTGTTGAGCATTACGGTCATGACCATGAATTTACTAAACTGGTCATTGACCTGAAGGGTAAAGATCCCGACGACGCATTTTCGAGTATTCCATATGAAAAAGGATTCAATTTCCTATTTCACTTGGAGAATCTGGTTGGCAAAGATAAATTCGACAAGTTCATTCCACATGTATGTGCCCGTGATTTGCTTGCGCAATTTTTATTGAGGCTAAATATTTTGTAGTATTTTACTACGTTCAAAGGGAAATCCCTCGATTCATACGAGTTCAAGGCGGCCGTATTGGATTTCTTCTCCTCTGATGCAGAAGCTTCGAAGCTCCTGAACGACCTCGATTGGGACAAATGGTTCTACTCGCCGGGACTCCCACCCAAGCCAGATTTTGACACGTCCCTCGTCGACGTTGTCTACGAGCTTGCGCGAAAATGGCAGACTCTTCCCGAGTCGGGTTTTACACCCAAAGAATCTGACATCAAGGGCCTTATGGCCAACCAGATTGTTGTTTTTCTGGAACAGATTCTCCTGTTCGAGAAGCCGCTGACTCCAGATCAATCGAGGCTGATGGGAGAGGTCTACGGATTTGCAAAGAGCGAGAATGTGGAGGTTGCGAACCTGTACCTTCAGGTCGGTCTGAAGGCAGGTGATAGGAGCGTAATTGAGCCGACAACGGAACTATTAGGCAGGATCGGACGAATGAAGTTTGTGCGGCCACTGTACGTTGACACCTACCTGCATCATCCGTCTCCCGCACCAAAACCCATCCGCCGCCTCAGTATGTACCATTTCGCCGGAGCTGACAGTATCCAGGTATCGAGGTCTTCAGAAGTTCGACCGTGCGATTGCTATCGAGACGTTCGAGAAGAACAAGGATTTCTACCATCCGATCTGCCGAGCCATGGTGGAGAAAGATCTCTTTGGCAAGAAAGACGCTTGAGAAACGATGTTATCATTAACAGTAACTGACTCGACTCATGGAGTGTTGGTCCTATCATCACTATATAATAATAAAAATGTCTGATCCTGCCTCTCCGACACTATGGCCCATGATAATAAACAGGCGCGGGTCCTTGGCCTGGGTTACGGCCCACGGATTCCACGTGAAGGCCACATCCCGCTTTGAGGGCGTCATAGCTCAGCGCATTCGCTGCGCCGGTACATACAGAGGACTTTGGTCCGTAGGCGTCTCATGCTTGTAGGCACCCACCAATTCAAGATCTATGGCCGCCCTGTGAACTGCGCTTCTCACTCTAGCAGGAGAGGCAGAAGCATTGCTGCGCAGCAGGTACGCGGACTCGACGGACCCTGGTGTGAGGGTCGCGACTCGCCATCAGGACGCGGCGGAGGCTGCTGGGGCAGAGCGACTCTGATGAGTACTCTGCTGCTTGACGCGACTTTATCTAACTTCCTGTTGTCCTAAGCTTGAACATACCCGGTAGGCAGGAGTCGCAGTACAATAGGTAATAACTTGGAAGTTCGTTATGTAAGTATTGTACTGTACACATGCATTGTCCCATGCGCTTAGACAGATGGGAGTCGGACTGGCACAGGTATAGTGGTAGAAAACATGTGCGACATACTCGTGGACCCTCTGTCACCATCCCAAGCTCTACCCAAGGTAAATTTCGAGAACTGCGTGCAGCCCGTGCACCGATACATGATCCGTCGGGCTGGGCAAGCTGCGAAATCTCCTGGTTCCTATGCAGCTCCAGCTCCATTCGTTCAGTCGTTCCTTTCCGTTCTCCTCGTGAAACTTCCCCCTCTCTCGATAACACTATGGCATCAAGCAGCGCGAGTTAGCCCACATTCGTTACGCTGGAACTCGGCCTGTCCGCGCTGCGCGTCTGTTTCCCTGGACTTTGCTAGCTTGGGGGTCGACGTCTGAACATTTCAACACGCCGCTGATACTCACGAACAGTATGGACGCTCCAGAAGTGCATATTCCTGGTGCCGAGAGCACAGATGTGGAGATGGGTGAAGCACGGAAATCCGTTGATGCAAAGGGGACGGAGAGCACGTCCGCCGCTGGCGTTCCTGAGGAGGACGGAAGGCCGCCCGAAGGGAAGAGTCAAGGCCTCAAATTTATCGAGTATGAGCTTTCTTCCAATTTCCAATTCCTCCACCTCATTCCTTCCCTCAATTGCACAAGCAATGACATGGACGGGTTGTATGGCATTTCCTAGCTAACAACTGCTCGCAACTGTCGCCTTTCAGCTACTTGAAGTCTCCAATAGTCGAACTTGTTATAGGTCGCGGTGAGAATGAGACGACCTTAACTGCCCATGAAGCTTTGCTTACGAAGTCTCCTTTCTTCGCCGAAGCAATCGCCGGTCTCAAAGAAACCGGTAGTGTACGTTCTTGCGTTCGATTTCTTTGCTTGTCAGCATTACCGTTCGCCTCTGTTTTCTTTCACGCACCCTGTCTTCTACCAAATTCGAGCCGTCGATGTGCTGGTACTAACGGTCGTTGAGCCCTTAGCGGCGGATATATCTCCCGGACGAATCTCTAGATGCTGTCGGATGTTTCTTACAGTTCCAGTATACTGGAGAGTACTTCCCGCGACGAGTTAACACTCCTGGCGGCGGTTTGGAGCCGGATCCCTCCGTTCCCGAGATTGATGATACTGGAGAGCAATTGCTTAAGCATGCGCGCGTCTACACGTTGGCGGACAAGTTAGGATTGCCTGCCTTGAAGACGCTGGCGCACTCGAAGATTCACCGTATCAGCAGCACCGCGCGCGGTGAGATCGCTTATGCCCGCTACGTATATGCAAACACACCACAGGAAGACGTCACGATTCGCAAGCCCGTTGCAGCTTTCTGGGCTACGAGAAGTCATGTTCTGCGACACGAAGCCGAAGAGGAATTCAGGGCCATGTGCCTGGATTTCCCCAAATTTGGATATGACGTCCTGAGCCTGGTTCTTGATCAAAAAGAAAAGCGTTCACAGGAAAAAGCAGAGGCCGATTCTTCGGTCAAGGGAAGTGCCCGTAAGAGGCCAAGAACTGAACTATGAGCCGAAGATGATATGTGCCAAATTGTTCAGACTACGTTAGACGATTTGTGAGTGTATATTAATGTATCTATGTAAGTTTCGAGGAGCCCCCAATAAGGGGCATGTCTTTTATCTTGGTCTTTGCACATGCAGTTGTACCAAAAATGGTGAGTTTCAACGATCCGACTATATGTTGGTCTAAGAGAGTTTAAACTGCCTCAAGGAAAATCGGCACCGTCTCGGATATATTCCAGCAAGGAAGTGAATGTCGGATCGAATCTAATGCGGCGGATGCGACGGGTTCTTCATATCCCACACTGGATGTGTGTTACGGTGGTTCGATAAAAAAATGTCGCTTCTGATTGGCTTAACCTGACGCTTCTGCTGCCAGCGTTTCCACCTCTTCGACGGTCTTGGGTGTTGTTGTCAGATTCTCGTAGCCGTCGCGGGTGATAAGGATGTTATCCTCGATCCGCACGCCTCCCACATCCCAATACCTCTCCAGAACATTGGCATCAATATATTTGCTCAACTCTGGTGATTTGAGAAACGGGTCGATGATAAATCGACAAAAGTAAATCTGCATTAAGCTGTTAGAATAGGCCTAAGCTAAATAGCGGAGGGCCAAGGTTAAGATGCAGGGAGAACGTACTCCGGGTTCAACAGTGACGACACTTCCTGCTGGCAATCGGCCCCTAACGCGAAGATACCTGAACATAGTGTCTTTGTCCTCATAGTTAGGGTTACCTCCTGTATCGTGGGTGTCCATTCCGAGGTAATGCCCAAGGCCATGCGGGAAGAAGGCCACACTGATTCTCTTCTCAAAGAGTTCCTCTTCTGAACCGCGCAGGATGCCAAGTTCCAGCAGGCCACGGATTGCGATGCGGTGGGCCAGCGAGTGCACATCCTCCCACAAAACGCCTTCCTTGAGCATTGCCATAGATTCCGTCTGCATTCGCAGGACAAGATCGTAGATCTGACGAGATTCGGTGGAGAACTTCCCAGAAAGTGGGAAAACACGAGTAATATCGGAACAGTACGTTCTATACTCTCCTCCCGCGTCGATGAGGACATTGAGCTTCTTTTTCTTAGTCACTGGGTCAATCAGGTCCTCGTCGTTCTTCTGATAGTGGAGGGTTGCCGCGCTCGTGCCGCTGGCGACGATAGGATGGTAAGACTGCTCACGGCAGCCGTTGGCGATACATGTCGCAATGAAGGCTCCCTCGATTTCGCGCTCGTTCGTGGCAGACCTGGCTGCTTTGAGGGCCGCAATGTGTGCTTTCGCGGAGATTTCGTTGGCTTTACGTAGCAGCGCAATCTCGTACTCGTCCTTTACGACACGGGTATCCTCGATTGCCTTCTTCAGGATAGAGAAGTTCGTCTGGGCAAACGGCGAGAATGTCGTATCTTCGGATACTTGCTCCGGGATGGCAAACGCGGTTGCTTTGCCTTCTGACTGCGACGCAATCTGGGCGAGAGTTGAGTTGACTTCGGTAGTAAGCAGAACGCGGTCGACGTCGTAGCGCTGCAAGGCCTCATCCGGCGAAAGCGGTAGACCGGACCAGATGACGGATTCTGGGTCAATTGGGGGGATGAAGAGTATCAATTCGTTTGCTTTGATATTATAGATCAACGAAGAATCCGGGAGCGGACACCCAGAGAGATAGAAAAAAGGCCGACGCTGTCTAGAGGGCTACTCAGTCAACACCCGGGACCATGAAATCGACATGTCTCAATGCGTAGAGCACAAACCTGAAAGGAACTGGCTCGTCATTGTCTTCAATGAGACGAGTCTTTTGCGCTTCTAAGTAGATGATACCATCACCATCATGCCCGCGCGCCCGGAGGTACTCGGCAACTCTACGGGCATGAGCTTTTGCGGGATACTTCCCCGCAAGGATAGTATCAACCGAGGACATTGAGCCTTCGGTTTAATTTTTTTTTAAAAAAAATAGTGATCTGTGAGGGATACGGCAGTGGGAGAAGCGAAAGCGGGTGAGCCGTTGAAAGCGAGGGGCTCAAGCACTGTCGATAACGCGGGGCGAGAAGAGCGGGGGCTGTCCTTCGGCAACGTGCAACATTATATCAGGAGCAACGCTTTACAGAGTACATACATAAAGAGCGCAACCGCGTCATCAGCCAGAATAGAGGTTGCGTCGATCAGAGATGAGGGTGACCATTATTAAACTGACGACGTACAGTACTAGTAGTACGGTCTTGCCCAACTATTTATACTGTTCATTAGACAACATTCGGCTCATTCACCAGGCTTTTTCCAAGTTGTATGGAAGAGCTTTCCTTTCATATCCGACATAACGGGACAAGGAACTACAATAGTCTATGTTAAGCCAGGTCGAATGATGGATACGCTGCATTGACCTAGACAATAGTTCGTAGGAAGTCACAGACAACGCAACCCCAGGCCTCGATATGGAAACGACACTTTGCCCAACAGACAGGTATCACAAGCATATCTAACTCAAGACAAAATTGGATGTAACAAGTAATTCCATGATATCAAAAGAAATATCGAAATCCTTCATCTGAACGGACTGTCCTGATTACCAGTTACGATCACATCCTCAAACTCCATTTGCCATTTATCAACCTCTGCAAACTTCTTTGCTTGCAGCTCTAATTCTTCGCTGAAGAACCGACCTCGAGACTTCGATGCTGGCGAATAAGCGTCAGAAGCAAACGCCTCAGAGGCCGGTGGTGAAGACAACGGGGAGGATGTATCGGAGAGTTGATTCTCCTTGCCTCCTTCTGGATCGCGGCGGTAACGGGATGAGTAAGTAATCCGATCGCGTGGTTTCGACACCTTTGAAGTCGAAGCAGCAGAACTTGCTGTGGCTGTTGTAGACTTGCCCGTATCATTGGTACCGTGTGCGTGATTGTTCCGGCCCTTCTTTCCGCTGTCTCGGCCCATCCGCTTCGACTTGACCTTTGCATTGGTCGCGCTCTTGGATTCAGCCAAGGCCCTTCGGCGTGGCCTGGAAGGCAAGTAGCTCAGCTCATCATCATCATCGGAACCAATATCGCCATGATGCCGACCTTCCTCTTCGCTCTCGTCGCTTGGAAAGTCAAAATCCGCAGCTACGTTCCGGCGATGCCGGCGTCGACGAGGGAGGAATTTCTCTTGGAGGATCGCTGTTGACAACTGCACATGGGGCTCAGCCGCCTTTTCATCTCCCTCGGTGGTAGACTTTTTGATTTTTTCTCTGGTAGATCGCGGGCCAGTTTGCCCTGGAGACGCGATGATCTCCTCCCGTGGAGCGGCCACCGGGCTGCTACTCATGGGCAGCGCCATGGTCTGGCTAAATACCTCCGGCTCGACTGGGGCCGCAGGTAGTCCCTCGCGAGAAGCACAGGCTTCATCCTCGTCGCTGCCAGAGACGGACGGGGCTCTTGGTGAGTCTTCCACGAAGCCGGGAGGCGACTGAGGCACTTGCACTTCCTCGGGTGCCCGCTTCCGTTTTCGCGAGCTTCCTGATGATGGCAGCGGAGGGGTGGATGGTGAGGTTGTCAATGGCTTTGAAAGGAGCGACTTTCTTGCAAGATTCAATGGGGTTGATTCGTCTTCAGGGCTCAAGCCGCCAAGGAAGTCATCGTCATCATCCAGATCAGAAGATCCGTCAGCCTGCATCATCTGGAGGATACTGGGCTGTCGCGGCCTCCGTCTAAAATTGCTCAAGATTGAACTCTCGAAGGCGGGTGTTCCAGGGATCCTGGAGCTCATGTCTCCTTTTCGTCCTGCAAGCGAGAGGGTAGATGAATAGCCCCGAGCTCTTGTCGGCGGCCTGCTTCCCGTGGCGACACGTTCTGCAATGGGCGACGACTCGATAGCTTGTTCGTGCGACTTTGCGACAGGCGTCTGGCTCTTCGCTTGTTGCGTCTCTTGCGACCCGGCAGCACTTTCCAAGAGCTTCGACAGCGGCGAGGTGTCCCGCATGTTTGCTTGGTTCGTCTTGTGGGCATTCTTGGTGTCGCCTTTTCCTAGGCCACCGCTCATAAATGCTTCACGACTGGTGATTCCTGAGGAGTTGGGAAGGGCAGGAACAGCTGTCACCAACCCATCACTGTCATCACTATTGCTATTGCTATTGCCGTTGGCATGTAGCACATCCTGCCTTGTAGGCCTTGTGTTCCGTGCAGGGGCGATAGACTGGCTCTGTGATGCCAAACGACTGCGTTTTGCTGGCGGTCGCGGCATGATGATGAATGGATGGTTTAGGACCTGAGTCGCAATTGCGCGTCTAAAGGCAACAATGGAATAGGTATAATGTTCAATGCATATCCTCTGGACCCTATTCTTGGATCCAAAGGAAAGTGGTGTAGACACTGAAGTTGGGCTGTGCAGAGGTGTCGCGTCGACCGCGTGCGGAGGGTTTGTTTTGGCGCGGAGCAAGCGGGACGCGCTCAGCAGACGATGGAGCTGGCACGTGCGTTGACTCAGGCACGCCTGTCTGTAGTGTACACAGCGCCTCCCAAGAGAAGGTCAGTAAATCTATTGGAAACCGTCAATTCCTCTGTGCTGACTGGGCATGTGTGTTCCTGGCCATGGGTTTATCCATGATGAACCTTTTTTTTTGGGGGGGGGGGGGGGAGCTTTACATTAGACCGTCGTTTCTCGGAAGCAACCTCACATTACTTGTACTATCTTAGGTGGCTAACTCTGCGGAGAAGCATGCAGGGATATGCAAGCGTTTGCGGGGAAGACGCTGGCTGTCTCCGCCTTTGTCCTTTTTGCTCAGGGATACTTCACGGTGGTCCTTCTGCTCTGCAATGGGAGAATCTGCAGGACATAACATGCATGCAAACCGTCCCGTAGCACCAGAACGACAGTCGGCTGGATGCACAGATGGAATCTCCTTGCTGCCACAGCATCTGCTGTTGTAGCCTCCCACTGTAACCCTGCTCTGGCGGCTGCCTGGCCAGAGAAAGGTGACTGTGTCCGTTATCAGCCAGGCGGGAGAGGGCACCCATCATCACGTTTCCCAGCCCTCTTTCTCTCCCTCCCTGCCTCCCTCCCCCCCTCTCTCTCTCTTCGTCACCTGTTATTCACAAGGACTGTGTCCTGTCAAGTTGCCTTGCTCCCTAAAACTCCATACTCATCACAAAGTCTTTCCTGATCCCTCAGTCTGCTTCGTCCCCGCCAGCCAGCCCGCACACCGGCTCCCCTGTTGCTTTTCCGCCAAGCGGCCGAGGTGGCTGCCACAGTCCCGGTTCTTCTGGCCATGCCCTGGATCCTTCACTGAGCAAGAAAATCACTCATCATCACCCGAGAGCCTCCGTGTCCCCTTATGCCATTTCCTCGTCCACACTCTGGTTGACAGAACCGCGAATCTGGACAAGATCACCGATTGATCGCACTGTATAGAAGCCTGTACCTCGTTGCTGGAGTCCGTGATCAAGTCCCCTGGATCCTTGTCTGTCTTTCTGGACTAGCTCTTTGGTCTGCCGCCTCGACCTCAGTTTGGAGATGTCAGTCATTCTAGCAGCTGCTTATCTCCTTGGACGTTAATCCTGCTATGCCGCGCGTCCCTTTCTAGGAGTGCCTCCCTTTGATTCAGACGACAGGTCCTGCGTACACATAAGATGCAAGCTCCGCTTGGATGGCCGCTGGCAGTGTGAAATTGCGCATGCAATCCGTTTTTGACCCGTCAAGTGTATCCGGACTTGAGAGGAAGGTAGTCGAATCGCGACTGACAGTGCACCATGCCCTTTTCGCCGAAGAAAGATGTGGTAATCGACTTGGTCACGACCACTCTCAGTGATGTCCCTACGTACAAGAAAAGGAGGTCCAGCTCAGATGCGGTAGTATATCCGCGGAGGCGAGCCACTATCGCCGTACGTATGCCATATGCTGTCGGCTTCTACTGGAGGTACTGACCATGTGCATGACAGTGTGAGATTTGCCGGTCACGCAAGTCAAGATGTGATGGAACGCGGCCGAAATGCCGGCTTTGTACGGAACTCAATGCAGAGTGCATCTATAGAGAACCCGGTATTAAGCTGGATGCAGGCGACAAACTCATCCTTGAACGTTTGACAAGAATCGAAGGACTCCTACAGTCGAGCTTGATTGGGAAGACCGCTCAACTTGAACCGTCTACTACTACTCCTCCAGCTGCCAGTAACGACACAAATCGCGGCGGTGAGGATCTCGTAACCAAGGCATCTAACGCAGTCACGAACCAAGGGGATATGTCGGCCGTTGAACTGGGCCCCTGGGTAAGCCCTCCTGCTAATATCTCAGTTATGCCCAAAGTGCATACGACGCCTGCGCTGCACCTTTTACAGTGGCCCCTGATCCGGGATCTGGTCTCTCGCCCATACGATCCCCAGAACCTGCTGCAGCTCGAAATGTCCCGAGAACCGCTGCGGATGAGATCTACTGTAAGCTTGGATCTGTCCGACGCGGAAATGTATGTCCACGCCTTTTTCGAGAGAGCCAACGTCTGGTACGCCTGCGTGAATCCGTATACCTGGACACGGTATTACAGAACTGCTCTTTCGCAAGGTTTCAGGGAAGGGCCTGAGAGCTGTATTGTCCTGTTAGTTTTGGCCCTCGGAAGTGCCAGCATGGGGGGAAGCATCTCACGTATTCCTCCAGACCAAGAACCGCCAGGCATGACATATTTTGCGGCTGCTTGGAGCCTCTTGCCATCTCTCATGATGCGAAACTCGGTACTCTCAGCGCAATGCATGCTTCTAGCTTCAGCATACCTGTTCTATCTGGTTCGCCCGCTAGAAGCTTGGACGTTATTGTCAAATATCAGCGTCAAATTGCAATTGTTACTTGGAAGCCCTGGGCGAGTTCCACCCCATTGGAGAGAAATGTGTGCACGGGTCTATTGGAATACGCTTCTCTTTGAAAGTGATTTGCTGGCTGAATTAGACCTACCACAATCGGGAATTGTGCAGTTCGAGGAAAGTGCGGATCTTCCCGGAGGGTTTGAAGAAGAAGAGTATGATGATGATGATTATGACGACGACGACGATGATGATGACGACGATGGTGACGACGACGAACCGGTCGGTCGTGACGAACTCTGGTATTTCCTCTCTGGAATCGCCTTGAGAAGATTGCTCAATCGAGTCAGCCACATGATCTACCAAAAAGACAGCCCACTCACCGTCGGTTCGCTCGAACCGATTGTCTCAGAGTTGGATTTTCAGCTTTCCCAGTGGTATGAAAGCCTTCCTCTTCCTGTACGATTCCCTCATACGCGCACCCCGCTGTCGGATCCAGTCCAGACAGTCTTGAGACATCGTTATTTCGCATGCCGAACTATAATCTACCGTCCGTATATTCAAATTGTATTGGAGAACGAACAAGCAGCAATGGACCAAGTCGTCCGGGAGAACTGCCGGCGGTGCTTGGACGCTGCCATACGTCAGCTCGAGCACATCACTACTCACCATGCTGGCCATCTCCCGTACCTTTGGCAAGGTGCTTTGTCGATGGTCTCTCAGACACTATTGATCATGGGAGCAAGTATGTCACCCGCACTCTCGCCATTACTGCCGCCCCCGATACAGCTGGATGCGATGATCTCGGCTGTCGTGGCTGAGGTGGAGAGGTATGCTCATCTCGCCCCGAGCCTGAGGCTATCAGCAGAAATCATTCGCGAAGCTGAAGAGCGACGTCAGATATTTCTACGAACAGCTGGTGTACGGGTTTGACATGTTGATATGAAAGGATTCGCGAGGCCGACATGTGGCTTTGCCTGGCATGGCACGTCCTTTTGGCCAGAGCAGACTTTTTTCGTACTGCCCTCATGAAGAAAAGATCCTGTTGAAAATACATGATATGAAATGGAAGGTTGTCTGAAAGATTCTGGAAGAGGTACCTGAGAACATACACTATCGCTTTCTGATATTATGATTTGCAATGTGAAAGTGATCACCACACTGTCAGATGACTTTCTTCCTAGTATATATATATAATAATATGAATTTTGGCTTTCTACTTTCGGACAGGCTGGGCTCTTAGTTTCATTTCCAGATCAACATGCCGTCTCACTGTCCTAGTACAATTCGTTGTAACTCGCAGATTCCCCAGCTACTACATCCATGTAGTCAATTCTTTCCTGGTCGTTCCGTGCATCGAACATCCACTCATTTTCTTCAGCGGGAGTTCCGCAACCTTTTGATGGGACAAGATCGTCAATGCATCTTTCCTTCACAGTTTCAACCTCTCTCATGGACAACTTTGGAAGTAAATTGCATAGTGTACTGCCCGCTCTCTTGACAGACGTACTCAACTTGTGGATTTTGGGGAAAAAGCTAATGTTCTTTTACAGGGCGAGCGAAGAGCTAATGAAAGAAGTAGCATTTCAATGACTTTATATTTACATTATCTCTTAACAGATATACTTACTACATCAAATGTATTGGGAATCTGCATCATGTAGATAGACTCTTGTGGGCTGCAGTAGTGCGTTCGTTGGTACTTTGGGAGCTAGAAGTTCCTCAATTGAAAGTAATCCGAGTAGTATGTGATATCTGCGTCAGACAAGTCCTGACATTGCCAACTGATGGGGAAATTTTTTTCAACCCTTCCAAATGCGGGTCTGCGCGATCTTTTTTTAAAAAAAAAAAAGTAGGAGAAGGCGATTAAAGCTGAATATAGATCGTGAAAGAATAGATGAACAGGGTAATTGACAGGATTGTGCAGGCAGCCTAATGCAACAGGTAAACTATTGAACATGGTAATGTCTACATGTTACAAATAGAATAAAATAAGCATAAATCGCTCGATTTGGACACATTGCCAGAAGTGGGCGACCCGGAATTGACCAAATATAGACAGAAAGTCGCGATGTGTAGATAACAAATATGAATAGAATGGCAGTGCACAAACGCGAAGAAATACTGTGAGAAGGGGGTATGGATCACAAGCCAACTGCCACGGAACTACAGCTGCTCCAGAAAATTATTGCAATGGAAAGGACAGTAAAATTTAGAAAAAAAAAAAAAAAAGAGGGTAAAAAAACAGGCTGCCATTCCATTTGGTAATTTAGAATAGGATGGTAGTCTTAGGATCATGGTATCACAAAAAAAATCAATGGAGTTAAAAATAATAATCATGGTACTCATTCAACGTTATTCGCAGTCGCAAAAGTGTCGTTTAAGTTGGACTTTTTAAATCAAAACCCATTCACTACCTCGTTTAATGAACTTATCCAGCATCATGCTAACATCATTGAGGGCAAAACGACAAACATAGAAGCCGAAGAACTCAGCGGCATGCCGCGTGCTAAGCTCCAGGCCGACAAGCGTCGGCGAGGAATGCTTGAGCCCCGGATCTTCAACCTGTCGAGCAATTTGATCTAATCGGGTTAGTTATGACGTCTTGGTTTGTCTTCTCACCGCGCGAGGGAGAAAGAACTCACCCAGCACCTGTACGGCATCGAACAGCCTTGCCAAAGCACCCATGTAGGTTGCATTGGGTCCAGTAAACTGGAGCTGTGTTACGTCCCTCTTGGCGACACGAGTGCTTGGCGTTGCAGTCATAGGTAGCGTACTCATTGTCAGGTTATCTTTACCACTTTCTTTCGAACTGGATAAAGTCGTCGCATTAAGTCCAGAATTCTTGGATCTTAGCTTCCGCCAAGACGTCAGGTATGACTTTCCTGATCCGCTAGAAGTTTTTAGTGACGATGACTCCGAAGCTTGGGCCGCGTCCTCTGAGGCGGCTGTGGATTTGAAAAGTTGCATAGAGCCTTGAACCCCTACTTCGTTGCCTAGCTTCTTCGACAAAGATGCCTGTACTTGATCAAGAACGTTCTCTAGTGACTGCATCTCCTCAAGAACAGCGTCGGCATCATAGGTGTCAACCTGGGCAAGTTTGAGCAACGCGGCAGTCAACAAGTCGCAATTTGATACCTTCTCCTCCACGGCCTTGATTTTGACATTCTTGACACGCCAGACATCCCTCGGAACAAATAGCTTTGTTGACAAATATCCACCGCGAGGGTGAGCGATAGTCTGATAGAGGCATCTCATGAGCCAGAAAGGGCGGAGAAGAAAAGATTCTGGGCACGGCTCCAGAGGTATAGGAGCATTGGCAGCCATTGGATTAGGCGAACCCGGGCTGGTTGGCGAGTGAATATTGCTATCGAAGAGATATAGACCGCCTGTCGGCAGACCATTCGGAGTGAAGTGGGCCCCGGTTGGTGTCGGCAGGTTGGGAACAACGCCAGTTGGCATTCCTTTCTGCAAGTCTAAACTGGGAAATGTAATGCTTGAAGGAGTACCTGGAGAATCTGTCGAGACTTCAGGAGTCGAGATCGACATGTTTCTGGCTCGAAGCGCTCTCAAACTTGATGATGAGACGTTTTTCCTTAATTTCTCGGGGCCTGAAGGCAGTCTACCAATCGGGCGAGAGGGCGAAGGTGCACCGGAGCGGCCGAAATCATCACTATCTCGGGTCGCGAATTTTGTCAGCGGTACAGCTGTCGGAGATTCGCCAGCGAATGAGTCAATTGAACCATTCCTCCCATAGAGAGTTCTCGTATAAGGCGTCCGCGACTCGTTGCTCGGTGAGACAGGAAAGCTAGTTTTTGGTTCATCCCTCGGAGGCGGTGGTGGCGGGCTCGCCGCAGGCATTGATGGAGGCTCCGTTTTGGGTGCCTGTGAGCCAGCTGGTACCCGGGTGTTGGTTTCAATTTTGAGCTCCTTCGGGTTCTGCCCTGACAGTCGTCTTGCTCTCACGCCTCCACCAGGTGAGCCGAAGGTAGATGGTGACGGTGCAGACTGCAGAGGAAGAGTAGGGGGACTGGATGAAGGTATTGGTGGAGGTGGTAACGTTGAAACTGGCGGGGGAGGAGGCAGCTTTTTCGATTGCATCTTCGAGTCCAATGAAGGGAGTACGATGCCTTCTGCAAGCGTCGACAGGGAAGCCCCAGCTGTAGTCGTATTTGATGCAACTGAGCTCCCCCAAGTCCTGCCGGAAAAGCTACTTGAATCTGATTGTCGGGGCAGTGCCGACTTGGACTGTAGATCGAATTCAAAGTCGTCCATCACGTAGCCCTTTGTCATCTCCTCCAGTAACCGCTCTTCCTCCTCGGCCTCCTCGTCCACATAGTCGGAGTCAAGAGCGTCCGAATGCCCAAGCATGGTCTCCTCTTCGATACGTCGTTTCTCTCGACCGCGCGCCATTGCAACCTGAGCTTCCCGCTCGGCCTCTCTAGCTCTTTGCTTTGCTAATTGGACATTTCTGCGGGCGTTGTATACGACATCGTCATCGTCATCGTCATCATCATCATCCAGGAACCCATCATATGCATCTGTCGCAGGTTCCAAGCCTTCATCGTAAGCAGCCTCGACGGCTGCATCCAAGGCAGCATCAAATTCGGCCTCGGTTGCATTACTATTAGCACGACTTTGCCTTCGGCGCAAGTACAGCGACGACATTTTGGAAAGAGTTGAGGAAGGAGACGAGGCGCCAGATTCATCAATGGTATCGAGCCATGATGTTGATTCATTACTGACATCCCGCACTTGTTGATTCGAACGAGAATGTTGTAACTGGTAATGGGATAGATGGTTGGCACGGTCTGTTCGCTCAAACGATGCGCCAGGGGAATACGGCCTTCGAGGAGAAAGCGGGCTTGGCATATAGCAATCCTCAGAAAGAGGCGCTGGGTTCAGCGAATGCTCAGATCGAACTTCATGCTTATTGGAGTCGGACCGAGAGTGGAAGGTCGGTCGCTCAGACTTCGGCGACGAAGCCATGTATCGTAGGTCTTCGTCGAATGCAGAAGGTAACAGTGACTGACGCCGTGGCGGGATCCGTGAAGGTGCCAAAATGCGAGGCTCTCCAGCTCCTGACGAATGAGAAGACTTGTTGATGATTTGTGCAGCTGTATCAGTCTCAATTCTGGCAGCGTCCCCTTCGTCGCCTTCAAACGACTGGAAAGCATCACCGGCAAAAGATTGCCCGCTGAGAGGTCTCTCAGGAAGAGCTTTGCCATCGCTTTGCTGGGATGAAAGATCTAACTGCCGAAGTTCATTGATTCGACTTATGTAGGTATTGCGCTACAGAAGTCAGTCCCTGAAACGCCGTGAGGACCTCGAAAAGAAAAATAGGGGAACTTACGATCTCCTGAAGCTTCAACTTCTCGTCATCGCCTCCATTGCTACGTTGCATTACTAGCTGCAGCAAGTGGCAGGCATCACTGTAAGCTTCGATGGCGCCTTCGAAGTTTGCCGCGTTATCGAGAAGCACGGCCGTGTTCGCCTTTTGCAGCGCTTTCGACAGCATTGCTTTCTGCGACGGGATTCGGTGTTGCCGGTCACGATCTTTTTCCTTGCCTGTCGACGACCTTGAACTGGCCCCAGTTGTATCTCCGCTAATACTTCCTTTCGTGTTTTCCCCCCGGCTATGCGGATACAATACCCTAGAAGCACGGTCCCCGCTACGATCCAAATTGTGGTCAGTGTGCGCTGATGGGTCCTGTACTGTCTCTACACGCTGGAACTCCGTACCAAGATTCGGAGCAGCACTTCCAACGACAGGCTCACCAACAGTACCTTGCGGATTGCGCCCGGTGCCAGCTTCTGGAGTTCTCCTACAAGAGTGGTCCTCAAAGTAGTCAATAGGTGTCGAAGACGGAGCTGAAGTTGTGATATCAAAAGAAGCAATCAAATCAATAGAAGGATTAAATGACGGCGAGAAGGTCGGTGGAGTTTTGACTTCTGGAGGAAGAATAGAGTGCTGGGAAACCTTCCGCGGTGAGTCCCTAAGTGTGCTCAAAACGCTCTTGCTCGAGGGCGACTGAGAATGTGTGAGGTTCCTCGGCGGACTCCAGGACTCAATGAGTGATCCGACACTTGATTTTCTTGAGAATCCACCACGACTCTTGTTTGCGGACTGTGGTGGACTCCTGCTAGAGGTTGTCGATTGAGACCAACGGTTTATACTGCCGACGCCGTCTTTGATACCACCAGCACTGCTCGAACGGTTGTGAGCAGTGCTTGTGCTCCTTTCCAAGGCTGTCTCCGAAGTAACGGGCGTCAGAGCGCCGAGTCTGGTGTCGGGTTCTACAGGACTCGTGTTTCCCCCTTTGACGAAGGTATTCCGTGAAGCCGGACGAGACGAATGAGAAGCGGCTCGATGGACAGTGACGATAGACGAAGATGTGGCGGAATTGGACCTTGATGTTCGACGTCTGTGAGAAGAGCTAGGTGTAGCATTCGACGTCGAGTAATGCAGCATCTCTGCGGAGCGCGCAGTCAAGAAAGGTGGATTGGACTAGCGAATAACGCCGATTGAGAGCGCAGCGGTTGGGTCGGTTTTTCAGACCAACCGTCTTGCAGACAACAGGCGACGCATAAAAGCCGGGATGGTGACGTTGGTCCTCTGATGAACAGGAATAGCGGTAACTTGAGACCGTAGTTCTATCCCACAATCTAGGGAGTCGCGCGGCTTCGAATTGAGCTTAATCCCTTAAGGCGCTCGGATAGTAATAGTAGCTGCAAACTACGCAAGTGGCCCGATGTAGGATACCTGCAGGGCCGTGCACGACCGAAAAGCGTCCCTGTCCGAATCAGGACGTCACTGTCGACACCGTTTCCTGGATCTCGCAGGTTCGCTAGTCGACGTCGGGATATCGGACGGGCCGCTGCCTTGCAAAGACAATCAATGAGAGATGCAAGGCGTCCTATGATATTAATGATAATCGACGCGAGCGATCGAAGTCAAACAGATTGAATCAGTCACAGGTAACTGAAAAACGAGACAGGGAGGGCAGAAAGACGATCTTGAACGAAGGAAGCCGTAATAAAGACCCGCCAGAGCAAAGGCAATAGGGAGACTTGATAATAAACGAACACGATGATGTGGACAAGATGGGTCCGGGGTACCTGTTTCAAGGGTTCAAGACAGCATAAGCACGGGTGAGGTGCTACAGCCGCGAGGAAAAGCGAAGACTGGTGAAACACTCCAGGCCGCGAGTTGTCGCGCTCATTGTCCGATAACCATGAGGAGCTTGCGGTCGGGTCGTATGAATGTAAAGGAGGGCTGGAGGCTTTCCGTGCGATTTGGCGGAAGGGCCCTTATGCTCGTCTTCCCCTGCCCTCTTCGCGCGCGATGCTTTCTCGGTACGGTCTCTGCGTGCAGCTCTCTTCCGTCTGCCGGCACATGCGCATCGCCTTTCAATTCATGCCACAACCATCAGAATATTCCAGCCTCTTGTCCGGGTATTCCGATCGGAGCAGGGCGACGACCAACAAAAGGAGGAACGGCGCAATGGTACCGTCACGGTCTATTAAAAGACTTGCAGTGAGGACCGTGAGAATGGTGGGAATGAAGACTCGGAGAACAGATAGCACGAGCAGTTCCACACAACGGATGACCAAGGGAATGTACGACCGTTCCGCCGGACGGGCAGTGTCTGTGCGATATATGCCAGGCAGGCTGTTGATCCGGAGGTTTCTCGGTTCGTCAAGTGGACGTTCCCCGGATCGCAGCAAAAGGAGGTTGATAATAAGGAGAGGACGGATGCAGCAGGAAAAGCACCAAGGTTCCCTGGGGGTTCTAGGGAGAGCAGGCCCGTTGAGAAGAGAGATCGAATGAAATAATAAGAACAGGGAAGGGGTCAGAGGGTGGGGAAGGGCAAGCAGAGCGGCTGGCGGAGGGAAAGGGGGCGAGCACTCCTTGCTCTCGCATGTCCTGTTTAGCAGCACGTCGCTGAGAGTCTGGAGCGGGTGTCGCGCCGTCGGAAGCGGCTCGACCTCGCCCCATCGCACCCGTGCCCCCCATCCCGCGGCGCGCCATGCGGTGGAGAGGACGGGGCGTCCAGAAGACAAGAGAAGCCTCCCCCTTCGAGCCCCTGGATGCGGCGACGCGGCGGAGGCATGGCGCACCCAGCACGCCCGGGTGTCCGGTCCATGCCTGCTGGACATGTATCATCAGGATGGGTGTCGACCTTGGGAGCCACCCATGAGGTACCTAGGCCGTAACCCGATCCGAGCGGTCGATCACGGCAGAACCGCCCCTCCCCCTCCCAGATAGGTACATGTATGAGCACGTTTCAGCCGCTATAAGGTCCGAGAAGCTGCTATCGGAGGGGCGAATTCAACGAGAAGCGCATCATAGATACGCTCTACAGCGAGCCCGCCAAATATCCAGACTGCAGTGGAACGAACTCATGTCAGCCTTGATTAAGGAACATGACGAAAACGCCGTCCGGTTTTACATGAGGAATATTCAAGGAAACACCGAATTGAGTGTAGGGAATCCTTCGAACTAGGTCAGCGGGACGTTCGCCGGACGGGATCTCAGTGCCGTTGATTACATGAACGATTAAACACATCAAGTGGCTTTAATCGGAACTAGGGATGCAGGACTCCAGACTCTCCCGGTTTCATGAACATCGGTTCCCACCTCCTCTCACTCATCCTCCTCGCTTGTGGCTTCAATATTCTTCTTTGCTAAAGTTGCATTCCTTTGGGTCTCCTGTGGACCTCCATGGTCGGCATTTCTCCCTCTATCAATATCACCCTTGTCTCTAGGTTCGCTAGCAGTCCTGGAGTAATCTGGACGAGGTAATGACTCTCCCTTCTTGCCGAGCGCAGACTCAATTTCAGGAAGCAGACTGACAAGTGTAGCGAACTGGTCTACTGGCATGGAGATTCCCTGAAGGAGAACACGATGGTTAGAATCAATTTCCCTACATACGGCAAATTCATGAACGTGAGATAAACCAGTCTAACCTTCTTTCCAGGTAGCTCATTTCCGTCTTTTTCATAATATTCTCTGATATTGACCATAGTCCTCCCCTTAAACGAGGAGACCGTAACCCGCCGGAGCCTTGATATTTCCCAATATACGTCGCCGTTTGAATCTATTTTGCCGGCTCCGCCCGACAAAGTCCGCAAGGTTTTATTGTCTGAGCAATTCGTGGAGCTTGGTTTCACTTCTGTCCTGGCCTTTTTTGGGCGGCTATGGTCGTCGCTGTCGTCGATGAAACCATCATCTGACTCATCGACAGCTTGAGATTGGCGTTTCTTGGATTTCGAAGCCATCGCTGATGAAGAAAGCCCGTGAAGGATGAATTTGGCGACAATTGAACTATACTGGTAGAGGGATATATGAAGGGATTGAGGAGAAGATGTCCTGCAAGATCACAACAAAAAGGAGATGACCGTTGTTAAGGGTGGTCAGGCAGAGTTCAGTCTCATTGAATCACGACACGGGACGCGATGAGCGCGTCACTGGACACGTGACGATAGAAGTGATAAGAGAACTTTACTATTAGGTAGCGGACGGCCCCGCCTGGGCCTCTTGATAATATCTCAAGTGGACCTTCCAAGAACCTTATCACAAAGGCAGCCAATGCTCCCCATCTTTGACTATATCTAGCAACAGATATCTGATGCTAGATGTCTTGCTGATTCTACTAGTAAAAGCAGCTGTGGGAATCTGAGGTCTGAAGGTGCACAATAGTGCATTTTGAGGAACCCCGTATTCGAAGTCTGAGTTCAAGGTATGCAATTTTGACCTCTATTTTCTCCAGCAAAGCATAAACACTTGACATGAGTCTACTCTTAGATACTTTGTATGACTATTTCCAAAGTCCATGTTCGACATACAAGCCCTGTAGCAACTGTTAAGTCAAAGGAGTAAGCTCTTTGGAAGTACCCGCTGCAGTGAAGATCATTAAAGTTGCACACATAGCAGCGAAGGCTTTGCTTCTCCATTGTCCAAGGTGCCCCTCGAAGATCATCGTTGAGCGATGACCATCTGGAATAATGACGCGACAATGAAAAACCGTAAGAATAAGAATTTCGGTCGAGATGTACATACATTGACAAATACAAATAGCAGCATTTGTCCCTTGAAACCCGACGCGTGACGGAACTCCAGAAAAGAAAGCCGAGAGACGGTTGAATGGTTAGAATACTGAAACAGAAGACATTATGTATCTAAGTTCCTGCAGGTTCTTCCGGTAGTCTGAATTTTATTGCATCATGTCAAATTACTCGAGATGCAACGACCTTTATGCTGCGATCGCCATCTGGGAAGAATATTATTACCACCGTGGAATAGAACGTCTATTATAGAGTAGCCGCCTTAATAGCCTGTAAAAGAAGGGCAAAGATGAAGCCCCGAGCGACTATATCAACTTGAAGGCAGTCAAAAACTTTTCCAAGTGCTTCCCCACTTGCAGCGGCCCCCATAACGCTCCGTAGAGCCTGGGGCATGCCCCTCTGGACAAGCAGCTTTCGGGCAGTCACCCTCAGCTTCTCTTTCTCGGCTTCTGTCGGCGGGGGAGGCCATGACTTTAGCTCCTCTTCTGTAGGTAGAGAACTCTCGCGCAGTTTCCTAAGATGAGCTGCAATTGCTTCATCAGACGTGTAGGCGTCAATCATGGATTCCTGAAGCAGAACACGAATCGCCTCTAGATTGGGATTCCCAGGACGAAGAATGTACGATTTCGCAGCGTTCAAAATTGTCCGTCGAATGTTCCAGGCAGAGGATAAAGTATACAGTTCGTTGATAACTGCGAATATCAGCTCTACTGCCATTCGAGTCTCTTCTTCAGTGATAGGACTACTCGGTCCTCCTGCAACATTCGGTGAAGTGGTTGGTTGTGGAGTCGTCAGTCTTAAGTCATTCTCGTAAGGGCAAGAACTGGCTTCTATAGGATTTTCTGGCTTCGCTCCACTGACCGAATGAGGATTTTTTAAACCAGCATAATCATCCGGTATAGAGCTTGGGGGTGGCGGAAGATTCATTGTCTCCGCGTCCAATTCAGGCAGACTTGTATTGCCGCTTATAATAGCACTTTGACATGGAGTTTGTCCCATTCTGACCTCCTCGTAGCTCGATGGCGGAAATGAATGTGATCTATTCGAGAGCGAGCCTTGTTTGTCTCCTAGCAATCGCTGGGATATCTGAGCCTCGTTTATTCCTCTATCCAGCTCCGACAGGGTCGTAGAGCTCCCAAAGGTTTTGCCGTCCTCAGATGCTCGGCGAAGTTCTTCCTGTGAGCTGTTCCCGATCGATGCATCCCACAAGTGCCAACTCTTCACTCTCCCTGTAGACGAGCTAGATTTCTTGTTTGCCCCACCAACACTGCCAAATACGCTACTGACTCCGCCGAATACGGCCTTGCTACTTTCGGCTACCCCCTTGGGGGCGCTGGTTAGAACATCCAGAACACCTTTCCCCACAGTTTCCAATGAAGTGTGGCCTGGGAATGAAAATGTAGCTCTTGCGGGAACTCCTGCAGGAGGGGGGCCTACACTTCTGTCCTTTTCGAGGAATCGCCTCATACGCTCACTTTCCGCGAGTGGTTCATGTTGAAGAGCATCTCGAAGGTATCGTTCGAGGTTTTGCCTCAGAACCTGCTTTGTCTGTCCTTTCCACACAGGCAACGTGGGATACTTGTCCATGAAACTATGGATGTGATGGAGTCTCGAAATTGGTCCCAACGCGTCATGGAGGGATTCGAAGTCGGCATATTTCCTGAAAATCATCCACCCAGGGTGACGTGAAGAAGCCGGCTCAATCTGGAGTGAGTAATCTATTGTAGGCTTTGTGCGAATGATCCCTTTATCGCCGGGTTCGGACCCATCGTCTATCAATACAGAAGCACCGTGAAGAGTCAAGGGCGGTGTGGACTCTGGTGTCGGTGCAGTTGATTGGGGCTGCAGAGCTGTGGGCGTCGGCGATGATAGAAGTTGGTCAAAATTTGTGAAACTCGTCCTCTCCTTGTAGACTGGCCGATCGCTTTCTCGTGGGCTTGGCATCGTTCCAGCAGATCCAGTATCACCTGTCTCGCTTTCGGCAGGATCTCCAATCTTCCCACTGTCTGAAGATGTCGCGGTAACGACCCCTTCTGTAGTTGTATTGGAAACTGATTCTCCACTTTCACTCCGTGTTACCTGCCGCTCACTCCTTCGCAGCGCATCTTCATTGGCGATCATCTCACTCAAACGCTTTGTTTCGATAATTGCCTCTATCGTGGCTTCATCTGGTTGTGCGGACCGTTCCTTTTGAGTGTTTGAGGGAAACTGGAAATCGCAGTGAGAACTTTCCGACGATCTCTGTGGCGCAATGCCTTCGCTAACAGAAGCTGAGTCAGAAGCCTTATTCTGGTCCTTACGCGCCCCTTCAACACCAGCATCGATGGCATTCATTATTTCAGGTTCGCCTTCTTGGAAAAGAGAGATAATCCAACTATTGATGAATTCAGGACGCGAACAGCTATTAATGGTAGATTCCAAGACAACCCCTGAAAATATCTCTCGAAGGAAGTTCCTCACCGGTTGACATGCATAGGCTTTAGAGTCAAGGAAGTTAGACAGAATATCGTCTGCGATCATGTTGAGCTTCTTCCGCTGCTGCTTCACAGACAAGACATTGGCTAGGCTGCTTTCTGGAAAATCTTCCAGATACTTTTTGATAGCTCTTTCGGGTGTCACCAGACTTGAAGTTGTCTCAAGAGCCGTGGAGAGTTCGCTCAGAAATACAATGACCATTGACGAAGAGTTCGTGAGGAATTGTAAGAAGGTATCCGCAGGTCGTTTACGAGAGAGATGAGACGATACAGAGACGATAAAGCCAGTCAAAATTCTCCGACAAGAGAGAGGAAAGGTTGATTCCGAAGGTAAAATCCGCGCATACCAACAACTATTCTCCCGGTCAGCCCATGACATGCCATGAGAGGTGCAAACTTACTTAACATAGTTATTGATTATTGCATCCGTGAGCGACGTTAGAGCAGCGGCTGTCGCAGGCCGAAATCTGGAGTAATTCAAGTCGATATCTAATTCCTCCTCTGCCGCCCTCGGACCAGTGGTGTCATCAGCACCGTCTTTAGCAGACCTCCGAAGCTGCCAATCAAGTAATCTGTTGGCTACCTCCAGGCCCAGCTCTTTCCTCCTGTGTTTTCTAGTATCTGAGCCATTATCCGGTGAGCCACTGTACGTTCCTTCCCAAGAAGCATGTAAGACGATGCCCGCGACAAGTCCGATCAGTAGCAGTCCAAATCTGCCAAGTAGGACAAACGTGGCAACTGCTAAACCAGCAAAGACGGCAAGAAGGGCTTCATTGCTGGCATTTGAGAAGAAGTGGAGGATATGGTCGGCAAGGGGTTGGGGCCGTGCGGAATCAGATGTTTGCTTGTTGAAGTGCTCACTGTTCTGCCTCGTCAAGTCGGTTTCAGGGGCGGGTCTCTCCGTCTGTCGAGCCTGGCCGGACAGAACGGCGGCCTCAATGGAGCCGTCCATGGTCGTCGCATCGGAAATTATTTTCAACTGTAGCAGGATCAGGTCGGATAATTCATATTAAATCAAAAGGGATTGGGTATTCCGCGGCCCTGAATTAGGAGCGTTGGGCAAGGCGAGGTGACGTTGGACTGCGCGAGAACATGTAAATGGAAAGTTGTCGATGTTCCAGAACTTTGGCGGCTCACCCTCTCCTTGTTTGGGTGCAAGTCGCATTCGCCAAACTTCAGACGGCAATGAGGTGACTGCCATGCCTTAGTGCAAGCAAAGTTTGATTTACGTCAACTTTTTCTCTTTTCTCCTTGGGGAAAAGAAATCTTTCTAAAGGCAGCTGTTCTCATGGCTTTCTTTTTGGCATTATCTGACCGCTAACCCGTACGTCTCCTGGTTGCTGCCATCTAGGCTGGCGGTCCTACATAGCTAAGTACCTTGATAGTAGATAGTCGTTACATACAAGCTCATGATAGTACGTTACTGCCATAGATTTGAATTTGAGATGCAAGAAATGCTAGTCTATATAGAACACGGAAATAATTGATAAGATCATGAATGTACCCATTCATCATTTCCTCGCCTGCTTTGTCAGGTCGGCGAGGCATCTAAAGCAACCTGAATGGGGCTTAAATCTCCGCTATCCGAGTGAATCCAGGCATTCAAAGAGCATGCATTCATGCCAGATGCAAAGAAGATGGCGGGTCCTGAAACTGCGGCAATCCAAGACTTCAGAATGTCACCATAGATCAGAATTTCGAGCACGTCATTCTCCGGACTCCCTTAGTATCAAATTACTGAGAGACAACAAAGGACCCCAGACTCGGTCCTTTCTGAAGCGATTCCAGTCAATGCCGGGGTCTTGCCAATCTTACCTGTCGACTTCGGCCTTCAATTTCGAGCCAGCCCCAATTGGTTCAATGAGGATCAAAGATCTCAATTGTTGCGTTTTATATATGAGATAGTTACAACCATCCTGGAGTCACTTAAAATCAACGCATGAGGTGCAATTACCACCCCGTTGCATGAAGTTGAGACGCCATGAAAAGTAAATTTTGAATTTAAATAACAGGGTGCAACCTCGCACCTACAACTTCTTTCTCAGTATCGTAAATTGCAAACTTTGTTGGGGGGAGGGGGAATGTACAAGATAGGACTTTGTCGTATTCCCCTGGGCCTTCGAACCTTCTGCCCTACTGGAGTTTTGGAGCATAGCAATCAATAGTTGTCGATGACAAGTACTGGACAGATAATTGAACCATAAGCAGGCCAGGCAGAGCATGATTTGTAACACATTGTCACATTCGTAGTATTATTATTATTGGATGGCCGATGTGACCAAGATGCACAAGGGGAGACGATTAGGAGAAAATTTTTCAGTAGTATGGAGTACACTGGCAGAGAATTCTGTAGTTAAAGTACTGAAAACGCTAAAGCACCTCAGCGAGCCCCCGGGCCGGGTTATCCTTTAACCGAACGATAATTGTCACTATTCCTGTTTAAGCTCACCCCCTTTTTCCAAGCCACTGGACAGTGCCCAAGTGGAGAGTACGGAGTACAGTACACTCTCTACTAAGGTAACAGTATGTACCTACTGCATCGCGACTTGAGAAGAAAATATAGCGGCGTCATAGATGACATCGGATAAGAACAGTTGATATAATACGTAGTAGGTGAACCTCCAAAACTTGGGAGCCAGATATCGAGTTGAGTAAGAACGACTGGTGCTATGTTCTATATTTCAGATCTTGTTTGCACACCCAACTCGATGACCAACCCAGGACCTGACAAATCCATAGCCGTATCTGTTACGACAACTGCCGTCAAGAAAAGCATATATATAAAATCTTTTAGAACCAGTTAAAATTGACTTCATTATTTCAAACGATCCTCTCTCAATAATACCCAATAAATATTTGGGGAACAACTACCACTTACAGAAGGGCTTCTGATGAGAACGGGCTCCAGTACGCATATCGCTTGAACATAATGACCCGTTTAAAAGATCATATCGAAGTCCTTCTTCTGGATACTGGATAGATCATCAAAGAAGGCTCAATAGGTTCAATCCTATAGGGATAGCCAGATTGTACAGTACATACGCCTGTGCTACAGCCATTTTCTTCAGTCCTTGTTAAAATGCTTCTCTAACAAGTCTGCTACTGTTCTTTCGTCTATGACGGACAATTACCGCACATTTTCCAAATTCAAAAGAAAATTTGCGGACTATGGTAAATCACACAAACAATCATCGTCATCCGAGTAACGAACTTGAAAATAGAGGGGGAAAAAGTTGCCTCAAGGACCACAGACATACCAAGACAGAAAGGGAAACTGAGTTAACCGCGGCGCCTGCGCCTGCGCGTCCTGGACAGCATTTGGGAGAGCATAAAATGGTTCACATCCTCGTCAGCCCAGTAAGAAAGATGGCTGGCGATGCTAGCAATCAATGATATATCGAAAGCCCCCCTGCAACTCATCTAATCAGCAGTCCATCCTCCAGAAATGATACACCTACTTAGGGATCTGGAGCCTGCTCGGAATATGCAGGATAGTCTCTTACTCTTGCACGCTGTAGTCCACTCGCCCATTAGAATTCAAGGCCCTCACTTTGGCCTCCTCATTTTTGATTTTTTTCGCACGCTCTTCAGCTTCCAACCATTCAAGAGCATTCTCGGAAGCTTCTGAGGCCCCCCTCCTTTGGCTAGTTCTCTTTTTCCGGAAGCCTTCAAAAAGCGTCTCCAATTCCGTGTCAATCAGGGTCTGTGAGTTTTCTTCGTCTTTCCTGGAATTAACCTCCTTGGAACTAGAATGGTCGCGTCCATTGCTCGAGGGTTCTGAATTCGTAGTGACTTTAGTCTGTTGTGAATGCGAAACGCTAGAGCTTGACGATGCCTGAGATGGCGTATCCTCCGCGCTCAGCCCCAGACTTCGGTTCAGCAGACTGCTAGCGACGCCAGACGTGAAATTGGTCCAGAGAGATCCCACACTTTGACCAACACGAGTGCTAATATTCGAAAGGCTTTGACCTGATGCTGTCCATATACTCTTTTTGACAGATGGCAAAGGCTGTGGCTTGAGCGCAGCCATAGCAGGCGATATCAGCGGCTCAAGACGATAACTTACCGGATCAGAAGGATGAAAGATATTATACAGCTGTGCACACTTGGGGGAAGACACAGTGGGGGACACACAGTCAAAAGCACGCCCCGAGGCTACATTTGTGGGACGATCTGCAGAAGCCGGTGTGCCAATAAAGGACTGACGCTCACCGTCGAAGTCAAGAGGATTTTGAATAGACTCTGCGCCCACAATTGAGCGCCCAGCGATAGTTTTCCCTTTTAACATTTGAAAGAGAGCAATAGGTGAACCCAAGCAGAAGAACTCCTCGCATTCAAAATCGAGAGGGAAGGAGCCTACCTCTCGTGATTGTGTATCGGATTTGTTTCTAGTCGTAGTACCCGTACGTTGAGCGGATGCCGGATTGCTCGGTTGCTGACACAGAATGTCGAAGAGGATGGCACTCCCAAGTGAATGGCCACAAAGACTGACGGAACCTCGGAAAGATGGGTTGCGTTTCTTGAAAAGGTTATAAATCCGATTGCATTCCTGTTGGACTATAGCTGCAATATGCTCACGATAGGCACTTTGATAGAGGAGCACATCCATTGCCAAATCAGAAATGAGATTTCGAACTGCGGGAACACCCTCGAGCGTGATATCGGCTAGACTGGGGTACTGGTCATCTTCAGCGGCAAGGTTATCGGCGTCAGCAAGGTCAAGCTCCCTGCGGCTCTGCCTAATTTTTTGCATCGGAAAATCAAGCAGATGCCGCCAACACCTAACTCGTATCTGTTTGTTAGCCAGCTGTCAGAACGGGAAGATATCCAAAATAGATGCTGGACAAGATCAACGTGAAAAAGTGAGGTTCTTACACAGGCAGAACTTGGACTCGACAGTTTTTGCTGCTGTCGGCAAATGAGGAATTAAGTGCCTGTAAATCAGGCGAAGCAGCATACACGCTCTTCATGGTCTTTCGCAAGACATTTACATCATGCACAAAATTCATACTCTCTAGTCGCAGCCCGAGCCGCTGACCGATCCCATGTGTGACAAGAACTAGGTGATCGATCTCCCTTCCTCTTTCCTCGCCATCGGCCTCACTTGAGTCCTCCATCTCCTTTTCCTCCTGCCTACGGGCTGCTTCTTCAATCTCGGCGGTATCACGTTGCTCACCAGTCAATGATGACATTTTCTCAAACGTTCTATGCTGTTCTTCCGTAGCATTCTCTATCTGTGACACTTGGTCACCGGGAGTAAAGGCAGACAGAGAGTCCGGCGCAGACTTCCGTTTGGGCTTTGCAGAATCTCTTTCAGAAACCCCAACCGAAAACCCTTCCCTTGGTTTTCCCTGACCATGAGACTTCAGGTCACTACCTCTAGTTTCAGTCGTCTCTTTAGGCCGCTTCACCTCAGTGAAACCGCGAACAACTTTTGTGCCAGGAACACCTCCAAATCTTTGATATACTGTACTGCTCATGCGGGACATAAAGTCGTCGTAAGTCAACCATGCTGTCGACGAATCGTGATAAGTCACAGTGCAGTTCATATAAGCACCAAAGAGGCGATAACTTTGAGGCTCATTTACGGGAGTAGACGCTGAATCTGCGGCAGCATGTTCGGCATTGTAGGAAGAGTCCGCAGCCCTGAGCTGAGACGTACCCGGAAGCCAGCTGGAATTATCAGTGGACTTCCCTGACTCACTTGTATTCGATGTTGATGGAGGCCGGGACTTTGACTTCTGTTGGTCATGGAATCGCCACGGTTTCACCTTAAGGAAGCCTTCTTCTAGCTGAGTAGCCAGATTTTCCTCGCAAGGCTTAAGCGTAGATCCTTCTTGAAAGAACCAAGTTCCCCGACGTACTTCGTATACGGGACCAAGCCAGTATGCCGGACTAAGCTCCCTCCGCTTCACGTCGACATCAAAAAGAAAATCTTCATTGACAGGGACTTTGACAGAATCTTGTTCTGTTGCCCTCACATTATGCTTACATCCAGCTGCATCACTTGCGTTCTCTTCATCCGCAAGCTGCTGAAAGGCAGCCTCGATCGACTGGGAATCCTTAAACGAAAACGGAACAAACTTCTTAGGCGGGGGCAGAGGCTTGGAACTGTCCTTCTTCTGATCCGCGAATACTGGCTTCGATTTGGGAGTGTCAACAGCGTAGAACCATCTGACCCTCAAAGGAGGACAATCCTTAGGATAATCACGAGGGCTCGGTCTGTGTCTGCGAGTAACCGTATGGTCTTCGCCTTGAGAGCGCTGTAGACCATCTTTTCTGTCAACATGGTCGGCTGTGCCGGGCTGAGGGGTTGTACTTCGGGAGATGTTCCATGGGGAGATTGCTCCGAGAAAAGAACCTTTCTGCTCTGCGCCTGGCATCGTCCTCCGGTAAACCCGGAGAAGAGACGGTAGGCGGGCCACTGCGAGACAAAGGGCTTGCCAGGTCCACTAGCGATCTTGGAGCAAGTCAGGAAGCAGACGTCAAAGCAGAAATGTTTCCAATTTTGCCCTTTGCGGCCTATTCAATCAGCCGGCTGATTAACTGCTGGGTGCGGCTCAATCCGTATCACACGCTGGTGCCTAGACCAGCGAAGGAAGCAAGAGAGAGTGAACGATTTGAATGTCGTCGTCTCGGTAATGAGATCAATCGGCGATATTTTGAGTTCAGGAGCCCCAGTGCTGCAAAGCTCCAGAGTGTAGATAACCGTGACGTTGGAAAGCTAAGAGCATAGAAATAGTCCAAAAATGAATCCCGCGTTTGTGTAGACTAGGTGTCGATGGCTTTGAGGTTTTCGAGATCATGGAGTGTTGGAGGAGCACCCGGACGTAAATGGATATGCCCAGAGCGGATCATCACATCATCGGGCAGCGGCAGCGCCAACCGGTCACTCAGCCACAGCCGAGAAGCGATAAGAAGCTGAAGAACCAAAAGCATCTTCAGCTAACCTCTTCTCTTCCTTTTTGGTCTACATTGTGCTCCTCGATCTTTCTGCCGGTCCTAAGTCCCCTGCTTCACTTTCTGCTGGCTCAACTTGCGTTTTGCTTCTCATCCTCGTTGCTCAGAGGGACCGACGCGCGGACAGGCGAAACTGACGCGAGACTTGATCTCCAGCTGAGCACAAGCGGCGGCCCCTTCCCTTTTTGGTGCCTCCTGTCTTCACCCGGATCGGCGCAATCAAACACCCAGTAAATGCGGTAGATCCTTTCTCCATCGTGTCAACGCCCGGATTCGCTTTTTTTTCGAAACGGTTCTGCCTATATAGCGAAGGACTCAATCGAACACCATCCATACAAGGAGAACCCCACCCATCTCAATCACCAAGCCACACTCTCCCCACCACAAGTACGCTTTCCCAGCAGCAACAATGAATGTACTCAAGCTTCAAAAGTAGGCCGTTCCCCCCAGAATGTGGTCGCGTCACGAAGCCAGCTCATCCGCGTTCCCATTACTCTAACTTTTTGCGCATTCGCACTCACACTTCTGACCAAACAGGAAGTACCCGCAGTTCGACCAGCACGAGATCTTCTCCCTTCAGGACGCCTTTAGAAAATTAGATGTTGATGACAAGGGCTACCTCGATGAAGCTACCGTGATCAAAGCCACGCAGCAGTCGGAACGGCAGCCGTACGATGTCGTCCGCCAGGCGTTAAAAGAGGTGGAGCTCGACAGCTCGCGACGTGTGGAGTTTGAAGATTACGTCGATGTATGTACTACATTTATGTCCTTGTTACTGACTTTGAAGAGAGCTAACGTTATTCTCACAGCTCATATCCAAACTCCGTGGAGCTGCTGCTGTTCCTGCGCAGGGCAGACCTTCCGGAGGTCCAGTTAGGGCAGCCGCTTCTACGCCAGGCAATGGAGCACCGGCGCCTCGCCACATCTCCAAGGGCAGCGTTGGAGGGAAAATACATGTTCAAGGGTCTTCTGAAAATGTTACGCACACGATCAATGAAGATGAGAGGACCGAGTTCACGAGGCACATTAATGCTGTTCTTGCCGGCGATCCGGACGTTGGTCACTTGCTGCCTTTTCCCACGGACACCTTTGAGATGTTTGATCATTGCAAGGACGGCTTGGTGCTTGCAAAACTCATCAACGACAGTGTACCGGATACAATCGATGAGCGTGTTCTGAATAGGCCCGGCAAGAATATCAGACAGTTGAATGCGTTTCATATGACCGAGAACAACAACATCGTAATCAACTCTGCCAAAGGTATCGGCTGCTCGGTTGTCAATATCGGAAGTCAGGACATTATCGAGGTCCGAGAACATCTTATTCTAGGCTTGATCTGGCAGATTATTCGCCGTGGTCTTTTGGGGAAAATCGATATCAAGCTTCACCCGGAACTTTACAGACTGTTAGAGGACGATGAAACTCTCGAACAGTTCCTTCGACTACCACCGGAGCAGATATTGCTTCGCTGGTTCAACTACCATTTGAAAAATGCGAAATGGAACAGAAGGTGAGTTACCTTGTTTATCTTTGGCACGATCGGGTATTTATTCAGCTTTGTCATGCAGAGTCACAAATTTCTCGAGCGACGTAAAAGATGGAGAAAACTATACTGTCCTTCTCAATCAACTAGCTCCGGACCTGTGCTCCCGCAGTCCTCTTCAGACAAGAGACCTGCTCCAGAGAGCTGAGCAGGTGTTGTCAAACGCAGAAAAGCTAAATTGTCGCAAGTTTCTGACACCTACATCGCTTGTCGCTGGTAACCCGAAGCTCAATCTTGCGTTCGTCGCAAACCTGTTCAATACACACCCAGGCCTTGATCCTATTACTGAAGAAGACAAGCTCGAAGTGGAAGACTTCGATGCTGAAGGGGAACGCGAGGCCAGGGTGTTCACGCTTTGGTTGAATTCTCTGGATGTGCAGCCCGCGGTCAATTCGTTGTTTGATGATCTCCGAGATGGGACTATTTTGTTGCAGGCTTACGACAAAGTCATTCCTGGTATCGTCAACTGGAGGCACGTGAATAGGCCCCCCGCGTCAGGCGAGGAGATGATGCGCTTCAAAGCAGTAGAGAATACAAACTACGCCATAGAGCTTGGGAAGCATAACGGTTTCTCTCTCGTGGGCATCCAAGGGGCTGATATCACCGACGGCCAGCGTACATTGACTCTCGCCCTAGTGTGGCAGTTGATGCGGAAAGATATCACAAATACTCTTTCTTCTCTGGCACAACGGATGGGCAAGCGTGAGATCACAGATGCTGAGATGATCCGTTGGGCAAATGACATGTCTCGCAAAGGCGGGCGATCCTCCACAATACGAAGCTTCAAAGATCCATCCATTGGCACTGGTCTCTTCCTTCTTGATGTGCTTAACGGCATGAAAAGTAGTTATGTTGATTATGACCTTGTGACTCCGGGTCGGACAGCTGACGAGGCATACGCAAACGCGAAGCTGAGCATCAGTATAGCCAGAAAGATGGGTGCGACCATCTGGCTAGTTCCTGAGGATATCTGCCAGGTCCGCTCACGTCTGGTGACTACTTTCATCGGTAGGTTTCTTCTTCCCGGGACATTGGCTGTCAGCTCTTTTTTCCAGCTGTCTATAGTTGACGTTATCGTACTCTTGATGTCTCTTGAGGCTAACAGTTATCACAGGATCCCTTATGGCTACTTACGAAAAGATGCAATGAATGAGCAAAGACAGTGCCTGAGAGTTTGGTGGTGAGATGCCGATACCAGTCAGACACCTCGCATATAACTGGTTCCCTATCCTGTCCATTTTCGGCAACGGCTGCAGCCGACCTCATGGTGTGTTCTCGGGAGCTCTCTGCACTAGTCGCTTTTGCTCATCCTAGGTTGTGATTGCGTAAAATTGAATTTCTTTTACACAGCCGTCTCTTTCGGTATCAATCGGTATACCAATGCTACGTACGTCTCAGAGGCCATTATCTGAATTAAAATATTTTCCCGATCGGAGAGATGCTATCCTGGAATCCCTTCAGATTTCCAATGTAATATCAAACCATAAATAATCTGGATACATATTGCTTCCTTTGAAAGCAGACAAGGGTAAGATGATCCTCTTGAAACGCAAACTAGGGCCTCCTACATTGGGGATAGGATGCTCTCTTGCATACATCTAGTTATAATATTTGGTCATAATCTGGTATTATCATCGGGGGGCTCCCTAATAGTAGTCTTTGAGGATGAAGAGGTTGACTAAAAACCTTGGTGGCGAGAGATGGGAGTGTTAATTGTTACAATATACTGGTGGTCATATGATTGATCTACAGCATGACAATTCCCAGTTTGAGCTTCAAAGGGATAGTTAAATCACATGGAGCGTCCTGTAGACAAGCCGTGTTTGAAACTGCTCCATGAAGCGTATAGGCATTGCTTGAACTAGTGGACGGTCTGCAAAAAAAAAATGCATGTTCCTTTGAGAATTTGATTACTGACTTGGTGATGTCAGCCGAACGGCAAATCCGTGCTACACCCCAGTGAAAAGAGTAATTTGATAGAGCTAAGTGGTCTTCGGAGAATTTCTTCACTCTCATGACGTTTTGCGGTTGGGAAAATTCAGTCGGTTTCTGTTCTCATGAATCGTACAGTACAATTTCCGATCAGCCATTTCTCACACTCAACGGACTCTTTTGGAGGGGATGGAAAGGTCACAAAACGCGAACGCTGACCTGCTGCGGAGATTGACAACGGCGCGTTTATACCGCGGAGCTTGTCGGCTTCGACAAAACTGGGATGGGCGACGTGGCCGACCCATCAGTTTCAAGAAGCGGATAACGTATTTAGCTTGATATGTGTCTTCTTAGTTCAATTGTTTCAACTCGAACCGGGACGTAACTGTTTACGCTGGGATGGGATCAGGGCTCTGTATGCGAACTTTGGGTGCCTAGGTACAGTACATACTCCAAAGCAGTAGCCCACGACGCCGATTTTCCTACAGCCCAAATTTGTTCTCATTTCTTTCAATACAGAATCCACGACCGGATCAGCTCAACTGGGCAGGTAACCAGGAGGACCGGTGACCCAGACCATGGGGTCAAAACAGGTCTGTTCAGCTTTTCTGGGCCCCCGCGGAAGAGGCCAGGCATAACCACAGAATAGCCATTTGCAGCAAACTGATCCACAATATATTGAGCATTTATGAGCCGACGCCCGATTACATCCCTGAGAATGAGAATAGCATATTTCGTCGAGAGGTCAGCGGGATACGATAAGTACCTAGGTAGGCATCCACCGCGATGTGGGAACATCAGCATTCAGGCACAGAAGCTGCAGGGCAAGAGAAGCCACTAAGGTTGTCGAAAAGTTAAGACCGCCGAAAAAGGCAATGGCAAATACAGTACGTGATATATCATCTTCAAGTTTCTTAATTTCTCCCTTTGCCCCACCCTCATGCTTGACTCCCGCGACGCAGCACTGAGAAGGTGCGTAAAACGTCATATTTGTTTTTACACAATAGAATAGCAGTTTAAGATGCAAGTACACGACTGATAGGCACCAAGATACGAATTGGTGGACTGTAAACAGGAGATGATAGAGTGATTTTACAAGTTGTGGCTCACTACCCACTTCATTCGACCTATTGAGTTACTTACTAGAGCTAGTAATTCTGTTGATACCAGTTGGGGAGTGGTTCCAAATTCTATAAACGTAGAATATAACATATAGTGCAATTATTGATGATTCTCAATAGACAAGCCGTAACCTCTGGCTCTGCTCAGTAGGCTCGAAGAAAGACTTCCAGAGGGTTAATATCACACTAATTAGAGCCTATCAGAAGGCTTCTACATGTCATTATAGCTGCCTACCGTTCTGACTGCAAGTATACTATCCATTTGACTGATATACGATAGTAATCAAGGGCCTACATGCTCGCTGCTTTTAGAGGCTTAAGAACACCCCTTTATAAGCACTTCATACCTTCCGCGCTCCGCAGACTGTGCCTGCAACACTGTTATATATAGATGCAGACTCGCCTATCTTCTAAATGAATGGGAGACTGAAGGAGGGAATATATACAGGTAATAGGAAAGCCCTAGCAACTGCAATGACTCACCTAGATTTAGATGATGGCAGGTTAATTGGTAGAGAAAGGAAGAGAAGGCAGATACGTACGCACATGATCCAAAATACGCACGAAATACGTGGGACCTACTTACGAATCATATAAATTCGTATACGTCAGTTGATATTCTAATAATACTATAGACTTTTGAGGCGGATACTGACAACCCGTAGCCTGCCGAACTAGTGGAAGGCTCTTTACACAGCGTCTAGTGAGGAAGCACCTGCTCGTCAAACCCCAGGAAGTGATGATGTATGCAATACTAGTCTCGCTTGTTTCACAAGACCTTTTAAGCTACAAGATGCTAGAAGCACCTGAGTTCAAGCATAAAGGTCACATTTCTGGATGAAACAACTCCGAGGATTGTATATTACCCAATAAAGGTATCATTAATTAGCTAGCTTGGAAATGGTATTGAGAGCTTCCAGGACAGCACTTAGATGATAAGATAGAGACTGCACAGAAGAGTCGGTCCAGTGAAAATTCCCAGTCAAAATATAACATTGCCGAGTGTTCTCCGTCCTCGCAGCAAGCTTGTTCGGCTGAGAGAGACGAGGGGCAGCTGCAGCATTTGGAACATCAGCAGGTATCCTCTCAGCTGTCGGAAGATACACAGCATAATGAGTTCATGTACGCAAGCAGATAGCAGAAACGTCACAAATGTAGCCGACGAACATGACAGTTTGAATGCGCTTATCGAACTATGGTAGACGTGGCGAAGGAGAAAGTTATGTACTGGCCGATTCCAGTCTCGCGCAAACTGGTCCCATGAAACGGAGTTCCACCACTCCCCATAGAAACCGCGGTCTGCGAACTTTGTAATCTCGGCGAGAGCATTGAGCTGTAGGGGCATTGTCAACCACCGCAGTGACAAAGTCAGGCAGGGGGACCTTTAACACTCGAATAGATACAGCAAGAAAAGGGATTGGATACTTACGACACATTCCCAGATCACATAAAATGACAGGAGATACTCCATCATGAACGGGAAAATTAGGTCACTGAGCACCAGGGAAATTCCTTCAGCCTTTGCTGGAGAGTCAATCCCTCATTCTTCATCTGCACTGCCGACATGACAACAGAGTATATCCACGCCTGAGAAACAGCAATCATAACGCCAATGACACCGAACGTAGCTGCAGTCTTCTCTGCTACATATAAGCAATTGATATTTCCTGTCGCGGATACTCTAGCTCATATACCAACGTCGGTAATGGTATGAAGCCGTAGAAATCGCCAACATTGAGGTTGTTCGGATAGTGGTTAGCAGTTACTAAGCACTGCCCTTTTAATTCCTCCGTCAATAAATCGATCTCCCATTTTATGAGGCACTGAAAACCCCGGATTTGCTCAAGGTCTAAAGGCGCAGCAGATTATATTGCTTCAGCCGCGGCGCTGATTTCCTTCTCGATGCCGCAGAGCTGATTCAAATCCTTCCTTGTAACGAGTATCGACGGCGATGGAGACTATTCAAATCATGCGAGCCAAAACGTGGTGTGGTGAGCTGTAAAGAGGATTGTGTCGCAGAACTTTCCGTGCCCAAATCTTTAAGTTGGAGGAGCTTAGCTTTCAATAGCATGCGCCTCCTGTACAGTTCAGACACCTAGCATCTGGTGTCAGCATTCTAGGAATCTGTACAGTGCATTCATGGGTTGAAGGGACTTCACATACAATGGCCATTGTAAAATGCGTAGCTGTGCTGTTTCGTCAACATGATCAGGCAATGGAGTCCAATAAACACAGTGTGTGTCCATGGCCAGTCTCGATGATACGTCCACCAGATAACGGCACCAAGGTAGAAGGTCTGCCAGGCCTTGTACGTTTAAAATTCAGGTTAGTCAATATTCTGTGGTAGGGTAACATACAAAATAACAAGTTTGTTGGAAGGCTCCGTGGACCCTGAAGACCTACATTCTGTGTAATCCAACCCGAACGGTTCCAGCTCAGATACCCCTTTTCAATTGCTCGCTGGAGAAGGAGACAAAAGATCGTCGAGCCACACAATACTCCATCGGTGAGCCCGAGTACTAGGACATCCTTGTGAAACATTAACCGCAAAATTTCGTTCTTCCCCCACACAGTTCCATAAATTCTCCAGTTGTTGGCAGCGACTCTGACTAGCATCAGGGCCACCCCAAGCCCAAAAAAAGAGTAAAGAAGCCATGGAAAGGTGAAGATGCGCTGGCTGGGTTCCGACGATCGAAGGTAGTGAGCTGCCTCGTGAAGACCAAGTCCCGAAATTTAAAGCGCTGCTTTTTGATATTTCCGAATTCTTCTCTCTCAATTCTCTGCCTCAAGGTATTCTGCAGTTCGGCATCGCCTGCAATGAGGAGGCATTGGCCAGCCTGTCCCGCCTTCTCGAGCTTTACCGGGATGCTTCGTCGCCTGAGACTGGAGGGAGGCTGATCCAAGGTAGCGGAATGTCTTTGTCTTAAATCACCCTCAACTGCCGCAGATACTTTTGAAACCAAAAAAGAATCAGCCTCATCCTGTACACACAGTGATGAGGAATCTGAAGTTCCGGCGGTAGCCGACGTCCCATCCCGGATCCAGTGTCACTCTCTGTCGGAGGATTAGGAGTAGAGAGGCCAGTATGTTCATTAGAGAAATCACTTGATAGACGCTTCCGTAGCCCGGTCAGAGATCCCTGGGACGGTGACTTCACCTCAAGGGTGAGATATCTTTGTAAGACATTGCAGTGCACCTATATCAAATTCCCAGCATTCCACACAAGTATTAGTCAGACAATATATATTATATATCAACATATAGATAGTCATGCAGAGACAACGAAAGGAGCCAAGGTTTTGCAAACTATTTTTCATGCAAGTGGCTGTGGCTGTGAGGACAGACATTTCAATGTCCCAACAGGCAAATCTCCTATTTCGCTGTGCTCTGAAGTTGAGGAGTGTCTTGGTCTTTGTCAGACTTTGGGATAATATATAAAGGGTTCTGTACACAAACTGATGCAAAGGTTTGTGAACTAATGACAATGTCGTCTAGTCAACAAACCCAGAAATTTGTACAAGCAGCCTAGTAATATCTTATAGATTCTGTAACTAGAACAGGAAATGCTGACAAAGCATGAAAGTGAAAATGACAACCTGTGGCACTTTGGCTAATGCGCCCTTGTGGATATCACAACCACACCTCACCAGTACTCCAATTAGAAATCAGGAGACTGTGCTATAAAGTAGGAGCGCATAAATAACTATTTAATAATACCTATTACTAGCCCAGCCTATGACTAGTCCCTCAGCACGATTCTAACAGAGAAAACAGTAAAAAAAGAAGTTTCATAAAACTGTTTCATAAAACTTCGATCTACAATTGACACATAATCACTTTAAACTGCAACAAATGTGTTCTGGCGGTTAGACTGCCTACCGAGTTATTATGATCAATAGAACGTGATGCAGTTGCCAATTATACATAGGGCGGGTAGTGGTTATTCGTAAACTCGAAATCCTTTGCTAGGGAAGGGAGGGTCTTTCAACTACCCAGTGCAGGATTACACTGCGTAACCCGACACAGTGCAGGAAGTATCATGGTATACCTGCGATATAGCGGTTGAACAGAAATATTAATACGAGCGATGTCTATCATGTTTGGACATGTCGAACGCATCTACAGTTAAGAATTCGAAACTACGATCGACTTCCGGAACGACATGCTGGCTCACTCGAAAATCGACGGGTCCGACGGGGGAGGGTGGGGATGTGATGTTCTCGATTCTGATATTAAATTCTGCGAGTACGGAGGACGGGCGTTGCTTTTATCGACGAGGACAAGGGACGACAGAAAGTCGCAGTGGAAAAGGAAACGCTCGCTCGACGTTCGATCGGCTTGAATCGAGCTGCTGACCAGATAAATACCACTGTCGACGAATAAAGATCAAGCACGCGGGGCTAGAGGAACTTGCCATCACCGCCGCTGGAAAAGAAACAAAAGACAAACTGCAAGGAAACAAAGGAGATAAGGGGAGGGACGACAAAACATTGGGCTTGGATACCAGTCTAGAGCCTTCTGGAAAGAAGGAGCACTTTCCCCGCACTTTTGAGGTCAAGTATTTGGCACATCACCTCCATCAAGCGAGAATGGTGGAACTGCAGGTGCCACCTTGATAGAAACTGACCAGGGAGAGACAGTAGGGTAGGTCAATGTGAGTGGCGTCTAATATCCAAACCGACCTACTCAGCAGTATCAAGCTCGTCGTGAGCGGAAGTCAGAGGGTCCAAGGGAACTGAGTAAGTCAGTAGAGCAACCAGCACATGTCGAGGGTGATACCAGACCTTTCCTGTCATCACCATTCGCGCCATTCTCACGATCGTCATCTCGCCTGTCCCGGTCATCGTCACGTCTATCCCTGTCGTCTTTGATGTCTCTGTCCCGATCATCAGGACTGCGGGAGCGGTCACGCTCACGGTCGCGCTCACGGTTGTGCTCACGGTCACGCTCACGGTCGCGCTCACGGTCACGCTCACGGTCACGTCGATCATAGTCCCGGTCGCGACGGTCATCTCTGCGAGGGGAGTAGTCACCGCGCCCACGACGAGGAGAAGGGGACCGCCCACGACGAGGAGGAGTACGGTCACGTCGACGATCCCGGCCCGAGTCAAAGCGCCAAGATGCAGATGGAGGAGTGCGAGCCCACTACAAATTGGTCAAAGAGCTGCCAAATACAGCTTTGACGGTTGGGAGTTCTTACCTCGACCTTTAGCAAATCATCACGTCCGATCCGCTTGTTATGCATCTCATGATAGGCATCATCCGCATCGCGACGACTCTCATACTCGACGAAAGCAAAACTATGAAAAACTTAGAATGGAGCGCATAAGTCTAGTACGAAATGGAAGTACTCACAGACGACTGGAAGGGGTGCGTGGAGCAGGAATATCACAGCGAACAAGCCGGCCGTACCTGGAGAAGGCAAGTTAGATACAAAATTAAATGGAGACGGGGAATAAATGGGTAGAACGAGGGACGCATGGGGGATAAGAAACGGAAGGAACGTCTTGTCTGTCCAGGAGCAGACACTGAACGAGGGGTTCGATTCGGTCATAACTGTCACTGGCCTTGGATTTTTAAGGCCGTCGAGCGAGCGAGGAGACTTTTGAACGAATGGGTAGACGGCTTCGATGTCAAAACCTCGAGGCTCGGGCGAAGAAAGAACGGGAATGTGATAGGACTTTCGCGGGGATCGAGTAGCGCACAGCACCGACGAGTAGGACGTACCGTTCGAATTCGTAGGCAAGATCGCGAGCTCGAGTACCGTGGCCGAAGCCAGTCACATAAAGGGTGGTTCCAGACCGAGACATCGCGTCTGTGGACACTTGCTGATGTACGAAGATAGACACGGTACGATCTGAAGCAAACGAGGGCAGAGATAGATCGTGTTGTGTGGGTAGAGAAAACGCTTAGTTGGAGACTGAGAGATGGTTGCAGGATGGAGGGAGAGAGAAGAGAAAGGCTCCTGCAAAGGTTACGAAGAACAAGACTAGGGGAGACCACGCGCACCAGAGGTGAAGAGACCTGGCCTCCTGCAGGAGGAAGACGGACGAAGCCCAAGTGGTCAAAAGCGCGTGGGGCACTTTATTATTCCAAACGCCCGCCAAGCCCCTAACCCATGCGCTTTTGAGGACCGCATCTACGGGAGCGGCCCACGGCCAGAGCCGAGCGAGTCGGAGCGACTAGGGCGGGTAAGAATTCGATAGCAAACCGTCAATGCTATCAATCTGCATTATTATATACCAAGGCGGCATTCTATACAACTCCACTCCCCTCTCCTTCACTCGCTTGTCCTTTTTCAATTCGATCCTTTTTTTTCCTAAGCCGGTCCTCTTGTGCTCACGTTGCAGCTGTCTCTTTTCCTATCGGAGCAGGACGGTACGCGCCGCTGGCCCAATCTCTTCCAGGTGCTCATAGCTTGAGTAGTTTTTCGTCACCAGGTATCCTTCCTTGCAGGCCTTAACACTTGCATGTCCCAGTGTCTCGACCATCTAAAACCATCCCTTGGATCCGGCTTCAGCGGCATACCTGTCAGCTTTCTCGTGATGATATTCTAATCAAACCTGGGGAATTACTGCGGCTCTCTTCATGGCCGGCACAGCATCAACAGAACAGGCATTAATCTCATTTGACGTTCCTCTCTAGCCAGCCCATAGGCAGTCCAGAATTTGCTCTTTGTGGTACGCCATCGCCGCCTATTAGACCGAGTTTTGTAAAAACGGTGTTTGCCGGGCAATTATACATCACTCACTATACAACGTGTCGTTCTATCGATAGATCTTCTTTCACAATGAGTTTGAATCGCCAGGACACAACGAAAAATGAGGAGCTGAACAATGAATCAAGTACATCAATGCAAAGTCTGGCGCATTTGCCATCGACTTCGCCTAATCTGGGGAAGGTGAGGCCTCGGCCGTGGTGCTGTGTTTTTCTTGACTTACGCGCTTTTTGTTTAGGAATCTCTGTACAAACAGCAGGCATCCCTTTTCAGTCAAGTTAGAAATGAACTTGCCGAACCTGTCGTTGCGGCATTCATAGCGGGAGGAGTGGCCGGTGCTGTTTCCAGAACAATTGTCTCACCGCTCGAACGTTTAAAGATATTGTATCAGATTCAAAGTGCTGGCAGAGAAGAGTATAAGATGTCAGTTTGGAAGGCTCTTGTGAAAATGGGTCGAGAGGAAGGCTGGAGAGGTTTTATGCGTGGGAATGGCACCAACTGTATCCGTATTATTCCTTACTCTGCAGTGCAGTTCGGGAGCTATAACTTTTACAAGAGAGTAAGCATGGCTTTGAAACTGTCCCATCCAAGTGAATCACAGTTTAGGGGTTCTGGCACGATTCTTTCTAGACTCCTGTCGCAGCTATTGTCTTTCGCTAGGATAAACTCTACGGTTGGAGCCCTTGCAGTACTAATCTTCATCTCAGTTTGCAGAACCGTATCCGGACGCCGAGCTTACACCGATGCGTCGCCTTATCTGCGGGGGTATGGCCGGGATTACTTCAGTTACTTTCACTTATCCGCTCGATATCGTCCGTACACGACTGTCGATCCAGTCAGCATCGTTCGCTGCTCTTGGCAATCGAGCCACTAGTGAGAAGCAGTTGCCAGGCATGTTTCGAACTATGGTATTGATGTATAAGAATGAAGGAGGATTCCTTGCTCTATACCGGGGTATCACTCCCACAGTGGCCGGTGTCGCTCCATATGTGAGTGTGGCGATCGTGGAATTCCAGTTATCTACCTGCAGCTGACAAGATCACAGGTCGGACTCAATTTCATGACCTACGAATCAGTACGGAGATATCTAACTCCTGAAGGAGACAAAAATCCTGATCCCTACCGTAAGCTGCTGGCTGGAGCCATCTCGGGAGCGGTTGCTCAAACTTGCACGTACCCATTGTGAGTTAAACCCGAGCTTCAGGCGTTTGCTTCAGTTTTTAATTATTATTTTTTTTTTTTCCATCAGCGACGTTTTGCGGCGACGTTTTCAGATAAATACTATGTCTGGAATGGGTTATCAATACACCTCCATTTGGGATGCCGTTAAAGTCATAATAACCGAGGAAGGATTATTGGGCTTATATAAAGGCATTGTCCCTAATCTACTCAAAGTAGCTCCCAGCATGGCGAGCAGCTGGCTCAGTTTCGAGTTGACTCGAGATTTCCTTGTCAGCCTGGGGGATGATAAGTAATCCCTTCACGGAGAATCAGCTACCGGCCAATCGTGCGTTTCTATAGTCGGTAACCACTATGACGATTGCAAGTCCATATCATGGATCTCAGAAGCAACGCTCGCCATTTCCAGATATACGGAATTTTGAGTTACAACTTCCTTTCGCTATCGTGTATATCAAGTATTCTTAGTTAGATTAAGATCTGGAGTTTGAAAACCATTTTCGCTAGAGTCTTCCATCATCCCATTGTACGAAGGCGTGGAGCGCAGTTTTCTACTTGCAATAGTAGGTTTGGTTGCCATGGGCTCTGGGTGCTGTGAAAACCTTGTGTGGAAGATGAGATCCCAAAAACCGAAAATTTGGTCAAAGTGGCTCTGAAGAATGATCTCAAGAACAGCACCTTTGCATTTTAACTGGAATATGTTTTCTCTTTTGACGACTTTTGAATACTGAACAAGTTATCAATAGCTTGGAACTGTGAGTTTTGAAAAAGCAACCACCCGACTCCTACCGCAATTGGAATCCATTGTCAAAACCTCACTTATGAGCATGAGACAGCTGGTTAGGACACTGCTTCGATATTTGTGTCAAGATTTCGCGTAGCCTTGAAGCGTCTTATAGGTAGTAAGAGGTAAGTAGTAGTCCATACCCTATTTGAAGGTCTCTACCCCAGTAGCAGTCGGGAGCCGTGAACTTGCTTGGCGGGCGCCGTTGCGATGACCAGGTGCCCAGGCCCCAGTGCAGACCCACTAATGCCAATCTGGAACTAGCGTAGGGCTCAACCCACACACATTGTCCATCTGAAAATCGTCGACCAAAAATCTCACCAGCTTCATTTCGCATACGGTGCGACAGCTAGGCAACTTCAGGGTATCCCATCAGACGCAGCAGCCATGGGTAGGTATCTAAATCTAAATCTTGTTGAGGTCTTAACGATTGATACCTCTTTGAAACAGTCGGTTACCTTGGAAGATTTGCTGATCATCAAAAACGCAGGTATCGACTTGGACCGTCACCATGTGCGCAGCACCCATCGCAAGGCGCCTAAGAGCGACAATGTCTATCTCCAGCTCTTAGTGAAGCTGTACCGCTTCCTTGCCCGTATGACTTCCCTTCTTACATGTCCATTTCAGTTGTGAGGGGCAGGAACACCATGGGGAAGGCAGAGACTGATTAGAATCATCTGACAGGCCGCACGGATTCGAATTTCAACAAGGTAGTGCTTCGCCGCCTTTTTATGTCTCGCATCAACCGTCCGCCTGTCTCGCTCTCTCGCATTGTCTCCAATGTTACCGAGTCGCACAAGGGCAAGACCGTTGTTGTTATTGGAACGGTCACAGATGACAACCGCCTCCTCACGGTCCCAAAGCTGTCGGTTGCTGCCCTCCGCTTCACTGCGTCCGCCAGAGCCAGGATTGAAAAGGCTGGTGGTGAGACTCTGACTTTGGATCAGCTCGCTCTCCGGGCGCCGACGGGAGCGAACACACTGCTGCTTAGAGGTCCAAAGAACGCCAGAGAGGCCGTGAAACACTTTGGCTTCGGTCCGCACAGTGGCAAGGTGAGTGTCCATCAGAATCTCGAAAACTATGGACTATGCTGACTCGGTGTAGAAACCGTATGTGCAGAGCAAGGGTCGGAAGTTCGAGAGGGCTCGTGGACGGAGAAGGTCTCGTGGCTTCAAAGTCTAAAGAATCATGTTTATGGGAATGTATCGGTTGCGGTACTGAGACCTTCGTATTGCTGGGGTTGCTAGTCTGAATGGACGACATGACTGCACAAAGCCACCTTGTGCCTTTATTTCCTAAGCTCAAGAGCTCACAGCTTGCTTTCTACATAGCTAGCATGGCAAATTTCACATGTCTGACTCTGGACTGGAAATCATGAATCGAAAGGGAATAAGAATCTTTATTTCTCTATGTACTATGAACTTCACGATGGGCACTGTAAATGTATATTTCACAGGTGAAAAGAAGTAGCCTATTTGCCATCACCTAAAGGCAAACTCTGGTGTTTCCACTTTCTGCCGCCTGGCCCTTCGAAATAGTCACCTGCTATATGACCATCGCCCCTGATCAAGTATTTGTATATAGTCAGACCCTCCAAACCGACGGGACCTCTTGTGTGAATCTTGTTCGTGCTTATGCCGACTTCGGTGCCGAAGCCATATCTCATACCGTCTGCAAACCGAGTGGACGCATTCCAATAAACACCAGCGCTATCCACCCCGTTTAGAAACATTTCAGCAAGTTCCCTCGAACTGGTCAAAATGATATCTGTATGCTTAGACGAATGCGCATTAATATGGGCAATAGCTGTCTCAACATCCGAGACAGGTGAAGAGGTTGATGGGATAGTCTTGACCGCCAGAACTAGATCCAGGAACTCGGTATCATAGTCATTCTCAGTCGAATCTTGAAGCAGAGACTTCTGAACTGCCGGCAGCGCCTTCTCCAACGCAGCTTTGGATAGCTTATCGCAGCGGAGAGTTACCCCCTTGGCATGAAGAGCTTCAGCAACGGCCGGTAGTATTGTCTCAAGGGCATCTTGATGCACAAGAAGAGTTTCGAGAGAGTTGCAAGCGGCCGGATAATCTGTCTTTGAGTCCACTATGACTTTGACAGCAGTAGCCAAGTCTGCATCCGAATGAAGATATGCGGAGCAGAGGCCATCAGCATGTCCCAATACGGGAATCCTTGTGTTGTCTTTCACATAACGAACAAGCTCGTTCGAACCTCGAGGAATGACTAGATCAATCAGTGAATCCTGCGCGAGCAGAGAAGAAATGGCATCCCGCGTCTTCACTAGCTGGATCGCAGAATTGGGGACCTCTGTCCCCGAGATTGCGTCCGAAATTACTTTCGAAATTGCAACAAAAGATTCGGTTGACTCCTTGCCACCTGGGTCCGTGTCAATGGAAAATTATGGTCTAAGCCGGAGGCAGACGCACCTTTCAGGATTGCAGCGTTTCCTGACTTAATAGCCAAAGCAGCAATATTGGCGATGACCTCGGGACGGGCCTCAAATATTATCAACAGAACTCCTATGGGACAGGTGACCCTCTCTAAAACGAGACCATCATCCAAAAGCGTCCTAAGGGTCACCTTTCCGACTGTAAGGAAGAAATCAGCAATATCCTATGGAGGCGGGATTTTGTACCCACCTGGATCATCCAGATCCCGTACACTCAGAACACCTTTCAACATATCTTCATATTTCCCGGGTCTTGATAAATCAAGCCTTTTGAGAACACTCTGACTGAGCCCGCCACTTGCAGCAGCATGAGTTGCTGCCTCCACATCTTTCGCATTTGCTTGAAGAATGATATCTCTATTTTTTAAAAGAGCGGCGTGAAGTGCAGTTAATGCTTCATTACGGGCGGTATTCGACAGCGTTGCTAGACGCCGTGAGGCTAATGATGCAGCCCTTGCGACTTCAACAGCGGAGGATTCCGTCAGTGACATTTTTTCTGTCGGCAGTCTGAAACCAACCCAGAACCCTGAATGTTTTTCTGAGAGTATTAAGCAGTGATACAAGAGGGACAGTAGCAAGAAAGAAAAATTTCTCTAGCCGAATCGTAAAGTCTGCTCGCAATGTCCGGAACGCCGTATTTGAGAGCTGATAAAAAGAAGTTCAGGAGCTCCGCGGCTCTGTGGGGTCTGTTCTAGCAGCTCCAAGCGATACAGGTAGTGACGACTACTCTGGTTACCCTTGCTTCGATTGAGACTTCGCAAAGTACTTGGAAGGGATCTGCGAATAGGCTATCGACCTCTTCATACACTACTTACTATATCCATTGACATCCGTCCAGGATGCTAAGGCTAGAATCCATTCCCGATCCCGCTGTTCCAGAGTCAGGCTGTAGCACTGCCGAAGGCGGTGAGGCATTCCCTTCCCCACGCCAGGTGATATACGTCAAATGATCAAATCTGCCTAATACATACCGAGTAGTAGATTACTCCGTACCTTAGTAAGTCCGAACGTCATCATCGCTGCCGATCCGCGGTGGCCCGCCCTCCTCCCCGCAGGTTCTTCTGTTAATTCAAATCCGAGGCCGTTTGCTTGAAGTTTTACGTTCCAGCTAATGCTCACCAACAACCTGCAGTGTTGAATGCACAGAATATCAGAACTTCCTGAGATCTCTCTCTACGGTTGTATTATGAGCAGCGTTAACTGTGCTGCCTCTTATCCAGCCATTGAACCACATCACTGCTCATCTTTACTCCCACAGAACCAAAATGGCAGATCTTCTCCCCCGCCTTCTTTCATTTTCTCCGCGCCTGCAACCTTCGCAGGGTATTTCTGATGAGGACTATGACGCGCAGATACGTGACCTTGTTACGTATCTGAAACAGACATTTTCTGGAAATGCTGTCGGGTCTGTTGGTGAGAATGAAAGCCTTCTAGAAGTGAGTCTCACTGTATACTGCCAGATGGTCAGCGTATCAAGTCCAGTTTAGGATGCCGCTCATAGTACTTCCGTCCTCTACATCCTGTGAACAGGAACTAATATCTGTCTGAGTCCAGCATCTTGATCCTTCCATACACACGCTATCCTACCTCTTTATACTCCATTCGTGCATTCTTGCCGCCCAGAGCAGGACAAAGGAAACTTTTCCAGAAGACATGCGACCTGGGGGGAGACTCTGGTCGAAGGCTTTATTGTTCTTGAAGACTTTCGATCCGGTGCAGGTGAGATATGCGGGCCAGGAATGGCGCAGACTCGTGGAGTTAGTAGCGAAAGCTGCGGAGACGGTTTCAAAGGCAAGAGGCGAAATGTATACTTTTCGAGACATCCGAAGCTGACATAAAAAAGCCTCTTCTAGCAGTTCAGCCCATAAAAGATGCGATGCTTCGTCTAGACCCTTCATGCTCGAGCTTCACTTCCACCCACGTCCTTCTAAGTCGTCTGTGTCTTCATGCGAGGGCGTATGCCGTCGCACTGCCGATAATCGACAAAGATATATGTCATTTTTCGACGAGCTCTGATCAGATATACCTAAGGCGGCGCCGGCCTCTGTTGTGCGCGCAGCACCAGACTAGCGCGTCCTTCATCACTCACGCTTCCGGATTTTCAGCTAAACTCACATACAGGGATCATCTCAAGTACTTCTTGTACGGCGGCATGATATATATGGGGCTAAAGCAATGGGAAAAAGCGCTACATTTTTTAAGCATAGTCATTTCAGCTCCATGTGTCAATTCGGTGAGCATGATCATGGTAGAAGCATACAAAAAATGGGTTCTCGTGAGCCTGTTGGAAAAAGGAACTGTTAGTTTTACGCGACCCCTCTACATGTGCAGCTGGAATTAACAAAGAATATGATCAGCTTGTTCCCCTACCCAATAATACCTCTCCTCAGGCCGCAAAGGTATACCGGTCGCTTGCCAGGCCTTATGATGCACTCGGAGAAGCCTTTAAGAGCGGTGACTTCGACAGGTTAAGAGCTGAAGTCGATGTTGGTCAGCCGATCTGGCACATGGTAAGTGCCCGATGTTCACGGCAAATGTCACAAATTACTTGTATATGCCTCTCATTGTGTGTTGAGGCTCGATCACTAACTCTGTCGTTATTGTCAGGATAACAATACGGGACTCGTTCGTCAAGTGCTAGTCGCATTTCGCAGATACTCTGTTCTCAGACTAGGGAGCACATTTGCCGCCCTAAATATAGCTGATGTGGCACGCCGCACCTCGCCTAATCCTCCGGACGTTGAAGAGACCGAAATGTTTGTGGCATCCTTGATCACGTCCCGGACACTCGATGCTACTTTGCTTCATTCCAACTACGGCAAAGGTCTCACAATGCTCCGGTTTTCCGCTGCCGCTTCGAGCATTGACGCGTCCTTGGAGGCGTCAATCCGAGAACGGCTGATTCAAGAGAAACAAAGGCTAATGGTTCTCATGGATAATATTGAAGAAAGTGATATGAAATTGGAATTAAGCAAAGAGCATGTCGATCATCTGCGTAAAAGCCAAAAGCGGAAGGACAGTGCAGCTAAGGACGGTGCTAGCATGGTCAAAGAGGGGAACGATTTCGACATTGACGAGGATATGATGGGTGATTTACAATGATGAAAGGAAGGGGGGCCGCGCAGCATTAGGCATGCTTAATGGAACTTTCCGTGTCTTTACGAGTGATTACCAGCTTTTCTTTTTCTACCATCCAGGTCTATTTACATTGATATTCGATCGAAAACCCCGGGATGAGGCATTAACATTGACGACTTGTGGGAATCAACATAGCAACTTGTACAGCGACTGTTGATTGGAAAGAGAATGGTGCCCAGGTTGTCAAAAAAAGGAAACAGGGTAAAAACTCCAAGTCACCCATTATGCACTGATTCATGAACTGGTCATCGTATCGCGCGGAGCATCAGCTGGTTTCTCAGTCCTCATCTCGGAAATGGTCGACTCGGTGCCTGAAAGGTCTGTTTTCCGGGCTTGCGGATTCTTGGAATAGTAATTGGAGATTGCAGATTTGATGGCATCTTCAGCAAGCATTGAACAATGTACTGCACCAGTATTAGCACCAAACACAACGACCTAAAATTCCACGAAGAGGAGGGACCGGGAAAGGCTTACACTTCACAGGAGGCAGGCAAAGCTCTTTTGCAATCTCGGTATTGCGGATCTTGGCGGCCTCTTCGAGGGTCATACCTCGCACGAGCTCTGTCAGATAGCTAGAGCTAGCGATGGCGCTGCCACAGCCGAAAGTTTTGAATTTCACGTCACTGATGGTGTTGCTCTCTCTGTCGACACGGATTTGCAGCTTCATGACATCGCCACACGCTGGTGCGCCAACCAGGCCGGTACCGACATCAATGTCGTTTTTCGACATTGACCCAACGTTTCTAGGGTTGCTATAGTGGTCGAGCAGTGCAAAGAATGTTAGACAAGTTCAAGAAATAAGGGTTCGGAGATGACGGCAGGAGACGACAGCGCCCAAGCGGTGCATGTCACCCTCTGCCCTTCAACTGAAGCAGGGATATTTCGAAAGCAAACTTATCTTTTTCATGGTAGCCCCGTTTTGGTACAGTAGGAACGGGGTCTGGGACTTGACCAGGTACTGAGATGGCAGGCCTGACGTGGGGGGTCATGGGCCTGCCGGCTGAACGAGGGGCGACAGAGAGGACTCGTCGGATCATGATGATCAGAGCTAACGGTTCACTTCAAGGATTTTAGGCTAGCCTCACAAAGTTTTGGAATATACATCAAAATCGACATAAACGGTTTCGTGTTAGGATGAACTGCGTTAATGTGGCTGTCAAGCGGTTGGTGATGGAAGGTGGCGAGATATTTCCTGACCTCCAAGTTAAAGACCTCGGGAGGGTTTGTAAGCTGAATATGACTAACCAAACCTGGCTGTTCCCTCCCCTCCCGAGGTCTACTATCCGTGCCCATGGGTCTAAACCCATTCGGGTTTAGACACCCTACTTGGCTTTCACAATTCACTCTACATCAAATGCAAGGACTTTTGATGTTATTTCTTAGTAAGCTGTTAATCCCTTAACGTAATCTATAAGCGAGCTGGCCACCTACCCCAACACGCGACGCGTTCGACCATTTTAAATCAAGATGTCTACACCACAAAGCGATCAAAATACCTCTAAAGAAGGCAGAATTCTTCTTGCTATTAGAGCCTTTTGAAATGGCCAATTCTCTAGTATGAGGGCTGCTGCTCACACATATGATGTCCCAAGATCAACTTTGACTACCCATCTTCAAGGTCAAACTGCACATGCTGATTTAATACCAAATAATTAAAAGCTTACCCCTACTGAAGAATCCACCCTTGTGGAATGGATATTATCTATGGATGAACATAGTCTGCCATTGCAGGCTACTACTGTACAGCAAATAGCAAATCTATTACTAGCTGAATAGTTAAAATCAACATTAACTACTTTATCCACTGTTGGCAAATGCTGGGTGCAAAACTTTATTAACTGCTACAAGAAGCTTCAATCAAAATATAACTAGAAATATAATTATCAATAGGCTCAATGTGAAGACTCAAAAATCATTTATAAATGGTTTCAACATGTGTAGAATGTTATTCAACAGTATAATATGGTTGATCAAGATATCTATAACTTCAATGAGACTGGCTTTTAAATGGGTGTAATATCAACTGCCAAGATCATCACTAGATCAGATTAATTATCTAGCTGTGCTAGATTCATACAGCCTGGAAATTGTGAGTGGATGACTATTATTAAGTTAATTAATTCAACTGAATAAGCTCTACCTCCAATGATTATTTTTGCAGAAAAGATATATCAATCTTTGTGGTATAAAGATATACTATCAGATTAAGTGATTGGTATCAGTGAGAATAGCTGGCTAATAATTAACTTGACTTATTTTTGTTATGGATCTTGCCATACAAAGGTCAGATAATTGTAGGACTGAGGGAAGCCACTGATCAGCATATAACTAATCTGATCACCGCGATTATCTTGATCATTGCAATCACCTTGATCATTATGATCACCAAGACTAGGGAAACAAGTATGTATATAATAATACTTTTTTTAGATAGAATCTGACCCTTATGGTTGACTCATATAGTAACCTGTCATATAGACATTGCTAGTAACACAGGCTATTCTTATTATTATATTGCTCACCTCCTTGTTTCTTGTCTCTAAGATAAACCCAACAGCCCTTTTAGGTCTAGTTATTTAGGCCTGTTGTTACACTTCAACCACCTTTCTTGCAGGAAGCAAGGCGTGTTGTGGGCATTCAAGAGATTGCAAGCATGAAGAGATATATCTCTAACCAGGAGTTGGCCCAAGCAGTAAGGGCCCTACAGGAGCAAATTCAGCAATTGCAGGAGCAGATTCAGCAGTTGCAGGAGCAGATTCAGCAGTTATAAAAACAGTTACAGGGACAGGTCAATAAGAATATATAGCTACAAGAACAAATAAGATACCTTGAGCATCAAACACAGGAAAGCAATATAAGACAGACTTTTAATTCCAGTCAGAATTCAACCCAGCAGATTAAGGTGGCCAAACCAGATCTTTTCTACAGAGAAAGGAAAAAGCTCCAGATATTTATTTCTCAGCTAAAGCTCTACTTCTTTTTCAATGCACCAGATTTTCCAGATAAAGACAGAAAGGTTATGTTTGCAATAACCATTTCTAAAATATAGCAGCTCAGTGGTTCAAACCCTATCTTAGAGATTGAATACAAAAAGCACCTGAGGAATGTTAACTAGAGATTAATAAAATATTTAATAGATTCTCTATCTTTGTGGCTAAGATAAAGCAGAACTTTGGAGATCTTAATAAAGTCAGAAAGACCACCTATATTATTATAACAATCCAGCAAAAGACCTCTGTTGCTGCTTACACCACTGAATTCCAGCAAGCTGCAGCATATCTGAGTGACTGATCAGATAAATCTCTTATGAAGCACTACTGTTGCAGATTGAAGGACAAGATTAAAAACAGATTAATAATCTATAAGAACTCTAAGAACCTGAATGTGCTTATTAATCTAATTATCAAGATTGATAACTGTCTCTTTGAATGTTGCTACCAAGCCAATCCGCCACACCAGAATAACCAGCAACATATCAGAAATGGAGGTGATGCCATAAAACTGAACAGCACTAGTTAAAAAAACTCCCAGAAGGACAAGTTTAAGCAGTCTGATAAGAAGCTCTAAAAACCTAACTCTAACTGGACTAAAAAACAGAAGAGATACTATAAGCAGAAATTATACATCCACTGTGAGAAGAACAATTATATAAGATGAAAATATCCTAACAAGCCTAAGAAGAAAGAAAAGAAGCAAGCTGCTATTACTCAGAAGAAGGAGGAAGACCATGCTGTTTATTACTGAACTGCCTGCTATAATGATGACTGCAGCATTTATTGTTCAGAGAAGAATGCCAGAGGCTAATATTCAAAGCTGTTTAAATCAAAAAACTAGACAGCTCTGCCAGGAAGAGATACTTGCAGAAAGCACAGCTAGAGTCTCTATACCTTAATACAAGTGCTACTGAGGAAAGACTGTATCAGCAGCTTATTGTTAACAGCAGAATCAACAGGAGAAAAACAAGAATTATAATTAATAGTAGAGCAACTGGAAATTTTATCAGCAATATTTTTGTCATCAAAAACTATATCTCTTACCAGGCAAAGGAAAAACCCTATAAACTAACTATAATAAATAAATCATCTAGCAACTATAAAGATGGCTGGATATGAATGAAAACCAAGAAATCCACTTTAAGAATTGAACAGCACTCTGAGCAAATTAATCTGAACATCACACAGATTTCAAGGCATAATATTATTCTAGAAATACCCTGACTAAAGACATATAACCCCTACATAGACTGGAGAACTGAGGAGATACAGTTTGCAGAAACATCTAAAAGCAGTATAAGACCTGAAAGACAGCCTAAGAGGCAACTAAAGACTGTGGAAATTTAAGAGATATCAGAGAAGGCACTAAAACACATATAATAATAAAGAGAGCAAGTTGGTGTGCTATATATTTGCCTTAGAGAGATCAGGGAAATGAGAACTCTGATAAAAAAGCAAAAAACAGTCAAACTCTTTATTTAGAAAATGAAGAATGTGCTACAAAAATACTGAGACTTTCAAGATGTCTTCCAGAAAAAAAACAAGAGACAACTGCCAGAACACCAGCTGTAAGACCATAAGATATTATTAAAGCTAGAAATATAGCTAGCCTTTAAACTGATCTATCCTCTCTTGAAAAAAGAACATGAGGCACTACAGGAATATATTGATAAAAATCTAAAACAAGAATATATTAAGTTATTAACTTCACCTGCAGGATATCCTATACTCTTTGTCTTTAAGAAGAATGGGAAGCTACAGCTCTGCATAAATTATCAGCAGCTCAATAATATCACCATTAAGAATCACTATCTACTGCTGCTTATTTCAGAGCTCCAGGATAGATTTAGAAAGGCCTAATATTTCACCAAGCTGAACTTGTGTGAAGGCTATTACTTAGTTCAAATAAAGAAAAAAGAGGAATAAAAGACAGCCTTCAAAACTCATCTAAAATATTTTGAATATACAGTTATGTTATTCAGACTCACTAATATGCCTGCCACATTCCAGAGCCTAGTCAACAACACATTGCAGGACTATCTAGATATTTTTTATATGGCCTACCTCAATAATATTCTCATTTATTCAGAAACCCTAGAAGAGCATAAGAAGCATGTAAAGAAGGTCCTGAAAGCTCTACAAAACAGAAAGCTCTCTATAATCTCAGAGAAATATAAATGGCACATTCAAAAAGTAGAGTTTCTAGAATTTGTTATTACCTCAGAGCACATGAAGATGGATAAAGAGAAACTAGCTATTATTAGAGAATAACCTACTTCTACTTTAGTCAAAGAGATGCAATCCTTTCTTGGATTTGCTAACTTTTACCAGAAATTTATCTGGAATTACTCCAAAATTGTGGAACCCTTGATATAGCTCACCAGAAAGAAGCAAAGCTTTAAATAAGAGAAAGAACAGCAAGCAGCATTTAAAAAATTAAAGCAAAAGTTCTGCAAAGAGCCTGTTTTGAAGATCTACAACTCAGAAAAACTGGCTATATTGAAAACAGATGTCTTGAATTACACCATTGAAGCATGCCTCAGCCAGTCAGATAAGAAAGGCAGGTTACACCTCATTGCCTATTATTCTAGAAAGATAACATCTCCAGAGCTGAATTATGATATTCATGACAAGGAGTTACTGGCCATTGTTGCAGCCTTAAAGAAATAAAGATACTACTTAAAAGAAGCCAAGCATCAGACTTTAATATACTGTGACTACAAGAACCTTGTTCACTTTACCACCACCAAAGAGCTAACCTGGAGACAAGCCAGATGGGCTGAAGAACTAGCACAATATGATATCTGGATTATTTATAGAAAAGGAAGAGAGAATGTCAGAGCCAATACTCTTAGTTAAAGACCAGACTACAAGACAGAAGGACTGGGAATTCAGCCTGCAATCTTTAAAACTAAGACAGATAGCACACTTGTATTAGCCAGGCAGCTAGCACCAGCTTTTCAGATCACTGGATTATGGGAGGAAGAAATTAAGAAGGTCTATAAAAATAACTCTATAATCTAGAAACTGATGAAGATTCTAAAAAGATCTGAAATATAGAAGCTTACAGAAAGGGATTCTAACATAACTATAGAAAAAGAAGATATTATTCTATATCAAGAATTGATCTATATGTCTATTAAACTTCAAGAATAGCTGGTTAAAGATATCCATAAAGCCTCAGTGCATAGCCACCAAGGAATGGACAAAACTATTAAATAAATCACCAGAAATTTCTATTTCTCAGGGCTCAGAAAGATAGTACAGAAAGTGGTCTCCCAATATAATCTTTATATAAGGAGCAAGACCACTAGATATGCATTATATAAACTTCTACAATCTCTAGAGACACCAAAAAGATCTTGACAATCTATATTCCTGGACTTTATCACTGATTTACCAGAGTCTGAAGAGCCTCTGATTAAAGTGAAATATAACTCAATCCTGGTCATTGTGGATAGACTCACTAAATATGCTTATTTTCTACTGCATCAGAAGACAGCCAATACAGACAACTTGATATATACCTTCTTACAAGTGATTGTGGGAAACCATGATCTACCAGATAAAATTGTATCAGATAAAAATAAGCTGGTTATATCCAAGTTTTGGCAATTCTTGACACAGCAATTAAGCTCTAAATATAAACTGTCTACAGCAGCTCACTCATAAACAGATAAACAAATTAAGCAGATTAATCAAACCCTGGAGCAATACCTTTACTGCTATATTAATTACTAACAGGATAATTGGGTTGAATTACTGCCTCTGACTCAGTTTGCATACAATAGTATAAAGACTGAAGCCACTCAGGAATCACCATTCTATACCAACTATAGGTTTGAGCCTACAGCATATCAGAAGCTTATCTCTAGCAAAGTTTTGGCCCAGAAAGGAATCCTCAAGGCAGACCAATTAAAGAAACTACACTGGCAGCTAAATCTAGATATTCAATTTATTGCTTACTGAGCAGCCATGTACTACAATCAACAGCACTGGGAGGCACCTAAATTTAAAAAGAAGAATAAAATCTACCTTCTCAGAAAGAACATTAAGACACAGAGGCTCAGCAATAAATTGAATTTCAAGAAGATCAGACCCTTTGAAATTGAAGAACAGATTGGGAAAGTGAACTATAAACTTAAACTGTCAGAAAATATAAAGATATACTCTGTTTTTTATGTTTCTTTGCTAGAACCAGCACCAACTCATGCAACAGTCATTACTGAAACCAAAGAAATATTGCCTGAAAACTCAGAAGCAGATCAAGAATACAAAGTAGAGAAAATACTAGACAGTGGTTATATAGATGGTCAGTTCAGATATCTGGTTAAATAGGCAGGATATAATGATTCAGAAAATACCTGGGAATCTTCTAAGAACTGCAAAAAATGCAAAAATCTTATCAAGGAATTTCACCTCCAGAACTCAGATTATTCAAGACCAGAAAATCTACTGCCCCAGAAGAAAAAAGATTGGCCAAAGAAGAATCTCAAGAAGAGAGATAGAAGGAATCCACAAACAAATTAACCCCTAAAGTATTAGATAATCTGGCACTAACAGCAAAGTTGAAAGCTACTATTTAATTATTAATAAAAGATCTCTTATAATTCTCTCTAGAGGATTAATTCTCTTGACATTTAACCTTCTTCAAAGCCTCAATCTCAGCCAACTCTTGCTCAAATAAATCTTGGCTATGGTTGTCAAGAAAAAAAAGCAGATGAAACAAGCAGATCACTTTAGCCTGAGAACCAGCAGCTTGAAGGGTTAAATATTGAGCCTGCTGAGTAAAATATTGAATCTATTAAGTGAGACCCTAAATTTTAGCCTTATCCCACTTAATACTCTGCTGTGCCTCCTCTAGTTGGGACTGAATGCAATCACATGCTAGGTCCACACACTGGAACTCAGCAGGTGAAGGCATCTCTTCAGGGAATTGACAGCAACCCCCATAGCAAACACACTTATAGCAGTATTTGAAGTCAGAGGAAATCCAACAGCAATAGCAAGAGTAAAGTTAACAGTTCAAGCACTGGATTGATGCTTTGGAACTGCTGCAAAGGATACAGGCAGCCAAAGTATAACAACAGGCAGAAGCACTAGATATAATGGATGTTAGAAAAGAGTTAAAAGAAGAAAAAGAGAAAGGGGGAACTCATCTTCTTATAGGCTTTTAAGACAAAAGCTGCCTAGAAAAGAAGTAGTGTTATGGACCTTACTATATAAAGATTGAATAATTGTAGGACTGAGAGAAGCCACTGATCAGCATATAATTAATTTGATCACTGTAATCACCTTGATTATTGCAATCACCTTGATCACTGTGATCACCTTGATCATTATGATCACCAAGACTAGGGAAACAGGCATGTATATAATAATACTTCTTTTAGATAGAATCTGACCCTTGTGGTCAACTCATATAGCAACCTGTCATATAGACATTGCTAGTAACACAGGCTATTCTTATTATTATATTGCTCACCCCCTTGTTTCTTGTCTCTAAGATAAACCCAATGGCCCTTTTAGGTCTAGTTATCTAAGCCTGTCATTACACTGGCTTAGTCCTATATCAGCCAGATTAAGTGCTTTCACAACTTTATATTCAGATAAAGACATCTACACTATCTACTATATTTTACAGTAATTAATTAGCATCCTGAATCCCTGTGTAACAACAGGCCTAGATAACTAGATCTAAAAGGGCTGTTGGTTTATCTTGAAGACAAGAAACAAGGGGGTGAGCAATAAAATAATAAAAATAAGCTTGTGTTACTAGCAATATCTATATAATGGTTTGCTATGTGAGTTGATCATGAGGGTCAGAATCTGTCTGAAAAAAGTGTCATTATATATATATCTGTCTGCCTGGATCAATGACTTGTTTTGGATCATTCTGGGTGTTTGAATCATGGAGCTCTGTTGGATCATAGAGCTTTGTTGGATTAGGATGGGGAGGTTTAATCTATTGTTATATGCTCCCTGCATGACATACCCCTCCTTTATGCCAACTCCGGCTATAACAGTACACCTGTGAGCTCTGACTGTATCTAATATATGCAGTGGATTTGCTGCATCAGGCCTGGTTCCATATAAGCCAGAGCAGGTACTTGATCAGCTTTATATTTAATTAAAAACATCTACACCACCAGGCACATTCTATAGCAATCAATTATCTAGCTGGACTGCTGAGACACCAAAGAATGCTAGAGAGCTTAAGAAGCAGTCAGAGCTAATCAAATATTTTTAGCAGCAGCATATGCAGAGACCTCCCAATCCAATTAGTCAAGCAGTTGATTAAGTGGTCAAGAGCTGCCAAATCACAATGAATAATGCAGTGCTTTTAGAGCATGAAATCAAGCAGCTACATATGGCTAATTAACATCAAAAACACAAGCAAAAGACAGCTAGATCCTATATTGCTACCAGGGGGATTTTAACTGCTGAAGAAGGCCAGCAGCTTGCTGAGCAAGCTGCAGAATTGCAGGCAGAGGCAGCTGACCAAGCTGATATGCAGCCTAAAAGATGTGCACCACTGCAGTGCAGCAACTGCAATATTCAAGATCATACTAGGGTCAGCTGTCTTAGTAAATAGGCAATTATTTTACATGTAGATAGCTTCAATTTGGGGGTGGTGTGGTGAGATAATTAGATATCTAATAATAATGGTGTTGGTGGGTGTTTCGCTCAGTGATCTGTTTCACTCAGTGATTGATTATGTTATAAAAATTATATTATATCTGAATTTGATCAATTCTGCACTTAAAATCTGATTATTTTATTATATAAATTACAGCATTTTTTACATCTTTAACTGCTTGTCATCGACTGTTTTTCATCTTTAAAAAAAGATATATAAGAAGAGAATTAAATTTAGCATGCAGTAAAACATTAATTATATTAATAAACAAGACTTTCTAGAAAGATTGCATATTAATATATATAATAGAAAGCTTTATTTATATTCAATGCCTGCAGTAGATTTGCAGCTACTGAATTAATCTTATATCAGTTATATTAAGTGCTTTTATAACTTTATATTGAGATAAAGATATCAGTATCATCTTCTACATCTTACAGTAATTAATTAGCATTCTGAATCTCTAAAATATTTTTATAATATTAAGAGATTAAATTTAGCTTTATATTCTGACTTTTAAGCATCTATTAAAACATTATTTACAAAGCTCATCAAGTTCAGAAAAACAAGCTCTTAATCAACTAGTTAAAAGCTGTCAGATTGCAATGCATAACACTATTCTTCTTGTGCAGAAAAATAGAGAGCTACAAGCTGTTAATCAATATCAAAAAAGAAATACTTCTAGATTATATCACTAATATAAAATTAATTCAGTAGCTGCAAATTCACTGTAAATATTAGATGCAGATAGAGCTTTTTATTATATATATTAATATGCAATCAGAAAGTCTTACTAATTAATATAATTGATACTCTACTACATGTTAGATTAATTCTTCTTATATATCTTTTAAAGACGTAAAACAGCTAATATTAAACAGTTAAAAATGTGAGAGATGCAGCAATATATAATAAAATAATCAGATCTTGAGTGCAGAATTGATCAAATTCAAATATAATATGACTTTTATAATTATCAAGAATTAACAAGTAATCTTTACTAATTGCATGAATATAAATATGCTTGTGAATTTTTTTTTACTCAAAGCAAATCAAGCTGATTATTTAATGTAATTCATCATCAAGCTGTGCAGACTACTGAGCTGTGTGGTTATTATAAAGCTGCACAATCATTATCACTTTATTGCAGTTTTTCAACATATCATGCTATAGCTGATATATCAAAAAGAGTGTATGCAGCTGATACTTAATGTTTATAAAAAATTTTTTTTTCAAAAACTGCAGCTGTTAAAGCTTTTGATATGTCTAAAAATTTCTATAGTTTATGTTAATAAAACTACTTCTCATGAAAATACAGTTATTAATTGTCAAAAATTGATAGATACTGAGAAAAATATACTTTCAACATAAATTCTTGATATGAATTAGTGTAATTTATTTCTGTAAATATCAACTATATATTATCTGGCACAGTTATTGCTCTCTATACAGCTTTTATTTTCTCAAAAAACTTTTACTGACAAAACTAAGTAACTTAAGTAATTTATTAAGCATTATAAAAAACTCTGCTTTAAATACGGCTAAAAATATGACTATTGGCAAGCTAAATGTGAAGATTCAAAGCTTATTAAAAGCTAGTTTGAACAAGAACTTTCTATATCTTTATTCTACAGTTTGCTGTGCTCTATCATCAGTCAATATTTAAAGTGAATTTGCAGCGACTGATCCATTTTTTACAACGTATAGCACAGTTTAGACAAAACTTCAGCTAATATACATTAACTTAAGCAGAAAAAAAGTGAATTTAACATATTTAAAGTTAGCAAAGAGTATTTTCTTCTATAGTAAAACAGACAGTTAATAAAATAATTAAAAGTGCAGAGATCATCATGTAAAATCTGTTAAGCTTTCATCTGCTTAAATGAAATATTTAGATTCTTTACTTTTTTAATATTGATTTTCTGCATAAAGCTGATAATCTCTTGCTGTAATAAAATAACCCGAAAAACAACAAAAACTTAAAAAAATATGAGATATAATTACAGAAATCTCATTCTTAACAATCACAAAGACTATCAAAATATAGTAATTGTAATCAGATAAATTATAATCAACTTAAATATTCTAGTAAATAGTGTCTTTTTTATGTACAGTAAAATATATTGAATTTTATTGCAAAAAAAGGTTCAAGATTTATGGTCACTTTGATGAGTGCATATTTTAATTCAAGAACTGCACAGCTCAGTGATCACTCAGTTTGAAAATATATTTCTATATTATCAGCTTAATGCATCTTTCCTGCAAATATAATCATGGAATGCAAGGTCCATTCAGATAAGTCAATTAATTTAATCGTAGTTATTTATTTGCAATTTTGTGACTATATCAATCTAGTACAGCTAGCTAAATTGATTTAGGTTAGTGATAACTTTAACAGTTGATATCACACTCAATTAAAAGTCTGTCTCATCAAAGTTATAGATATCTTAATCATATTATATTATTGAATAACATCTTGTATACATTAAAATTATTCACAATAATTCTTAGATTTTTGCATTGAGCCTCTTGATAATGATATTTGTGGGTATATTTTAATTGAAGTTTCTCATAGTGCTTAATAAATCATTGTATTTAATTCCTGCCAATAATAATTGCTGTAGATGTTGATTTTGATTGCTTAATCAGTAGTAGGTTTGCCATCTTCTGTACAGTAACAGCCTGAGATAGCATGCCATATTGATCTATAAATGATATTCATTTGACAAGGGTAGATTCTTCAGTAGATATAAGTTCTTGACAATTTGGTGCTGAATCTGCATATAAACTCCAGCTATAAAGAGAAACTATTAAGATAGATTTTGACATATATCTGCTTTAGCAGCAGCTCTAATACTAGAAAATTGATTATTTTAATAGACTCTGATTGCTAGAAGAATTCTGCCTTCTTTAGAGTTATTTGATCACTTTGGAGTGCTGATATCTTGATTTGAATTCATTTAGTATGTTGTATTGCATTCTCGGTGGCTCACTCAGTGATGTGGCCTGCTCGGTGGTTGATTACATTAATACTATCTGATTAGAAAGAAGCATCTTTAATAATCAGTAAGAGATAGATAATAAGATTAATTAAATATTGTAAAGAACTTGATCTGAATATAATTGCGAATATAATTATTAACAAGCTCAATATAAAGATTTAAAAGATTATTAAAAAATGATCCCAGCTTATTTATAATATTATATAAAAAATATAATATTCTAAAACAAGATATCTACTTTAATAAAATTAATTTTTAAATAAGATGAGTCACCCTTTACCTTCACCCGCCTAAAAGTTATAGAATCGATTATTTTGAATCCTATATACAACACCACCTAATATGCTTGCCATTCAAATATACAGCTTTGTAGTCCAGTTTCTAGAGCTGCTTTTGACGTCTTTTTAGCTTCTAATTCAGGCTGTCTGGCCTGAATTTAGCTTCTTCTTTGGCAGTTTCCTTTATAGCTTTCTCATTTTTCAATATCAGCAATTTCTTTTATCTTTTGATTCTGAAAGGATTTTAATTGCAACTGCTGTTTGTAAATAATGGCTTGTTGAACTGCTTGATTAGCTGTAAGCTGCTTAATAGTCTTTCCTGCTTTAGTTAATACTGTACAGGCTTCTCTGCCAAGCTTATACTTCTGATTAAGAAGCTAAATTGTTTCATATATATGCTGTTGGTTTTGAGGAGTAGATAAAAGTAGATGTGAATTCAATTTAGAGTGCCTTGAACTTAGAGAAGTGATAGATCTAATGGTAAATAGTTGAATTTGCGGTTGAGAGAATCAATACCTTTAAATAAGTTTTATAAGACTAATTCAGCTGCTTTCTATCCCTCTTTGACTATCTCTGAGTTCAAGTATATCTTCTGTATCTGATTATAGTATTGAATAAAGTGATCTTTCTTGATAAAAGCTGCATCACCAGATATAATAGCTTACTAAGCTCCTGACAGTAACGTAATCTATAAGCGAGCTGGCCACATAAGCGAGCTGGCCACCTACCCACTGCCAAATCTATTCAAACTGCAATTAGACTATCAACACAGCAAATATTGAAGCTATATACACTATATATCAATTACTTAGCGCCTAGAGCATTGCACCCTAGTATGACCTACTATATTATATGTGCTGCATGTTGGTGGTGCCCACTTTTGTGGCTGTAGATCTGCCTGCGCAACCACCCCTTCCTGCCCTTGATCAGCTTCTTGAGCATGTTGCAGTCCTTCCGCACCTGTTAGAATACCTCCAGTAGCTATATAGGACCTAGATGCATTCCTCTTTCTTTTTTGGTGCTGATTGGCAGCCTGTAACTCTTTGTTTTCCTGTGCCAGAAGAACTGCATTATGCATTGCAATCTGACAGCCCTTGACTAGTTGATTAAGAGCTTGATTTGCAGGACTTGGTGGGCTTTGAGAATGGTGTCTCAATAGATGCTTAAGAGCCCAGGTCTGAAGCTTCAATTCCTTAATATTATGAGGTGTCTCAGGGATCCAGGATGCTGATTGATTGCTGTGAGATGTAGTAGATGGTGTAGATGTCTTCATCTGAATATGAAGTTGTGAAAGCACTTAATCTGGCTGATATGGGACTAAGCCAGTAGCTGCAAATCCACTGCAGATATTGGATGTGGATAGGGCTTCTGTTCACACAGATTAATATGCAATCAGAAAGTCTTGCTTATCAATATAATTAATGCCCTGCTATATATTAGATTCAACCCTCTTCCCATATGCCTTCTTTAAAGGTGAAAAGCAGCCAACATCAAGTGGCTGAAGAAGATAGAAAGAATGTGATGGCATGCATAATAAAATAATTATGTTCTGGATACAGAATTGATCAAATTCAGGTGTGATATGGCTTTCATGATTATCAAGAATCAACAATTGATATTTGCCAATTATACAGGCATGGGTATACTTATAGAATATCTCTTTAACTTAAAATAAGCTAAGTTGATCATTAGTTCAGCCATTCTCACTGACACTGATCACCCAATCTGATGGTATATCTTTATACCATAAAGATTGATGCATCTTTCCTGCAAAGATAATTATTGAAGGTAGAGCCTATTCAGTTGAATTGATTGACTTAATAACAGTCACCCACTTGCAATTTCCAGGCTGTATGAATCTAACACAGCTAGATGATTGATCTGATTCAGTGATAATCTTGGCAGTTGATATTACACCCATTTGAAAGCCAGTCTCATCAAAGTTATAGATATCTTGATCAACCACATCATACTGTTAAATAACATCCTGCACACATTAAAACTATTTATGAATGATTTTTGAGTCTTCACATTGAGCCTGTTGATAATTATATTTCTGGTTATATTTTGATTAAAGCTTCTTGTGGCAGTTAATAAAGTTTCACACTCAGCATTTGCTGACAGTGGATAAAGTAGTTGATGTTGATTTTAATTGCTCAGCTAGTAATAGATTTGCCATTTGCTGTACAGTAGTAGCCTGCAATGGCAGATCATGTTAATCCATAGATAATATCTATTCCACAAGGGTAGATTCTTCAGTAGGGATAAGCTTTTAATTATTTAGTATTGAATCAGCATGTGCAGTTTGACCTTGAAGATGGGTAGTCAAAGTTGATCTTGAAACATTATATGCATGAGCAGCAGCCCTAATACTAGAGAATTGGCTATTTTGAAAGGCTCTAATAGCAAGAAGAATTCTGCCTTCTTTAGAGGTATTTTGATTGCTTTGTGGTGTAGACATCTTGATTTAAAATGGTCAAATGTGTCATGTGTTGAGGTAGGTGGCCAGCTCGCTTATATGGCCAGCTTGCTTATAGATTACATTAATGTAATCCACCACTGAGCAGTGCACACCACCAAGCAGTGCAAAGATTCTAGCAGAACACAATGCCACAATGCTGCAAATTCTATTAGGAATCTATCCACAAATGAATATGATAATGATGCTATATACTAGGTAGGCCTATTTACTAGGGCATTGAGTCCTAATATGACCAATCAGATGGCAGTTACTGCATTATAGTGGTGCTTGTTTCTTCCACTCCTGCAATTCCCCCTCTAATGCTTGCTCAGCTTCTTGAGCAAGCTGCTGACTTTGAGCACCTGTTAGAATACCTCCTGAAGCAATAAAGAATCTAGGAGCTTCTCTCTTTTGCTTTTGATGCTGATTAGCAGCACAAAGCTCTTCTATCTGCTGCTGAAGCATGAGGACTTCATGCATAGTAGATTTACATATCTTTGCCAGCTGACCAATTGCTTGATTTGGAGGGCTTTGAGAATGATGGTCAATAAGCTTCTTAATAAGTTGCATCTGCTTTTGCACCTCTGCAGTAGAATGAGGAGTCTTTGCAACCCAGGAGCCATGAGAAGAAGAAGGTGAAATAATTTTTTTAGACTAAATATTAAGTATATCTAGCATGTGCTGTGGATTGAATGGCACTAAGCCTGTTGCTGCAAATCTACTCTTTATATTGGCTGCTGAAAGTGCTTTTCATGAAGACTGATATAGCAATAAGAAGCCTTACTTATCAATATAATTAATGCCAAGATGCATGCTCTTCTGAACCTGCTGCCTATAGGCCTGCTTTAGGGGAGCAAAGCAAGAGACATCAAGAGACTATAAACAATAGAATGAATGTGCTGATATATAAAGAGGAATGATTTAATAATTCTTGCAGAAGAAGTTAAAATCTGCTGTAGCATGACTGCTATAGTTATTTAGAATAAGAAGGCAATATCTCCTTATTGTATATATTACTGTATGCCTCTCAAAGACCTTTTTTAGCTATAGCAAGCCCAGCTCATCATTGGTCCACTCATTGTCACTTAGGCTTATTGTTCAGTCATGAGGCAGATCTTAGTACCATGTAAATTAATAAACCTTGCCAGCAAAGATGATTATAGAGAATAGGGCTCAGCCTGTAGCATTAACTAATTTAATAGCTGTTATCCATTTACAATTCTCAGGCTGTATAGCTTGCACACAGCTTGTAGAATAGTGAGATCCAGTGATAACTTTTATTATAGATGTCACACTTATCTGAAAGCCTGTTTTATCATAATTATAGATATCTTGTTTAAGAATACCATATTTTGCTACAGTATTTTGAACAAGATTGAACTAATTCTTAATAATATCTAGATTCTCACATTGTGCTCATTGATAATCATACTTGCAATTGTATTTTGATGCAAGATAATTATGCTGCTTGATAAATCAGGTCACCCAATTTAGATCAATTGATGCAGTATTGCCTTTATAATCAGATAGTAATAGATCTGCTATTCTGTATATAGTAGCATAAGATGGTGGTAGACCTCACTTGTCCATATCAAGAATCTATTTTTTGAGTGAATATTCTTCTGATTTTATAAGCTTTTGACTATTTAGCATGGTATCTGAACATGCTGTTCTGCTGTAAAGTCAATACTGAAGAGTCTATAAAGGCACATCAAATGCTGTTGCTGCTGCTGCTTTACTTCAAAACTGCCCATTCTGATAGGCCCTTATAGCTAATAAAAGACAATCTTCTTGATTAACTACAGAATCTGATAATTTTGGTGGCATATTAGGTGGTTGAATAGGGGAAGATGGATAGAGGGGAAACTCAGAACTTTTACACTACTTAGTAATATATACTGCTTAGTAGTGGATTATGTTAACATAATCAGACATCAAGCAGGCCACATAACCAACACCTATTATATTAAATATCTAGTTATCTCACCACAACACCTCTAAATTGAAGCTATATACACATAAAATAATTGTCTATCTGTTTGGGCAGCTGACTCTAGTATGACCTTGAATATTGCAGTTGCTGCACTGCAGTGATGCATGTTTTTTAAATTATTTATCACCTTCTACTACTCCCTCTGCTTGCAGCTCTGCAGCTTGCTGAGCAAGCTGCTGATTTTCTTCAGCAGTCAAAATATCCCCTGTACCAATATAGGATCTAGTTATCTCTCACTTGTGTTTTTGATGTTGATTTGCTGCATATAGCTGCTTGATTTTATGCTCTAAAAGCACTGTATTATTTATTGCAATTTGGCAGCCCTTAACCACTTGATCAACTGCTTCACTGATTGAGCTAGAAGGACTGTGTGTATACTGTTGTCAGAGATTCTTAATAAGCTTTGCCTGCTTCTCCAGCTCCCTAGCATTCTTTAGTGTTTCAGCAGTCCAGCTAGATGATTGATTGCTATAGGATATGCCTAACAAAGTAGATGTTTTTAACTGAATATAAAGCTGATCAAGTATTTGCTCTAGTTTATATGGAACCAGGCCTTCTGCAGCAAATCCACTGTATATATTAGATACTGTTAGTGCATGCAAACACACTTGCTGATAAATTGCAATAAAATTTTTCTTATCAATATAATTGATGCTATACTGTATATAGATCTGTGTTTCCTGCCCATATGCATGTTTCAATGGCCCAAAGCAGGCAATATCAAGCAGCTGTAATAGATGTGATGAATGTGGTGGAAGATATAGAGGAATGATCATATTCTCAGTGCAGAATTAATCAAATTCAGCAGATGCATGGCTGCTATGGCTATCAAGAATTAGCAGGCAATATCTCTGTGCTGTACAGGCTTTAATATATTTATTAAAAACATCCTTCAGCTAACACATTCTAAGCTTATCAGTGGTTCAGCTATTTTTACTGGTCTCAATTGTTCAGCCCTTTGGTAGTTCTGTATACCAATTAGATTGGTGATTCTGGGCTGCAAAAATAATCATTGAGGGCAGAGCTCAGTCAGCTGAATTGACTTCTTTAATCATAATCATCCATTCTTAATTCTCTGGTTAAATTGCTTTAGGCTGATCTCTTATCTCAGAGCCAGTAACAATCTTTGCAGTTGCTATCAATTTCATTGAAAAGCCAGTTTTATTAAAGTTGTAAATATCCTGTATCACTTCACATTATATGCCTTTGCAGCTGCTTGAATGCTTTTTATTTAACCTGATTGAATTGCTTTGATGGCAAGCAAGATATAGCCCTCTTGCTGAACTGCTGAATCTGCTTGTTTTGCTTGTTTTGGTAGCATATTTGTAGTTGAAGGTGATGAATATGTTGTGTTGGTTAGTTACATGGCCCACTTGATGTCCTGGCCTGCTCAGTGTCTGATTATGTTAATGTAATCCACCACCGAGCTGGTCACACCACTGAGCTGGTCAGCCACAACACCAACACCAAGTTTTTGACTATTACTACTACCACCACCTGCCACCACCACCTAATGGCTGATATATCTAGGGAGGAACATCTTCAATTGGCTCTTTAAACCTATAAAAAAGGCCAAAAGGCCAATTTCTATCAATCTAAAAGGCTGCAGATGCATTTGATGTGCCTAAAAGCATCTTAATAACATATGTCAATAGAACTACTTCTTGCAAAGATTTAATTATCAATTATTAAAAATTGACAGAGACTGAAGAGAATACACTTTTAATATAAATTCTGGATATAAACTGATATAGTTTATCTCTGCAAATATTAACTGTATGCTATCTAATACAGTTATTACTATCTGTTTGGCTATCATCCTCTCAAAGAGCCTTCATTAGTAGAACTGGGTAAACTAGTATATCAAGCACTACAATAAACTTTGCTCTAAATACAGCTAAAAGTATAATATATAAGCTGTTATCCTTCTTGTACAGAAAGCCTGCCTTTAAAGATAAGAGAGCTGATTAATTTGAATACATTGTGTGTTTGGAAGTGGGCGGCTCACTTGAGTGGATGGCTTGCCTGTGGATTATGTTAACTGTTAACAAAACTTAATCAGCATCTAAAAATAATGTAATCCACCATCAAGCTGGTCACACCACTGAGCTGGTCAGTTCTCAGCCAAGAGTTGCAGCTCAACACAACTGAAAATCTTGGAGATTATTATAATAAAATCTATTATATTTTCCTATATAAAAGAAAAAGAACTATTTATTAAGATATTTAAGCTAATTATAATCTTCTTGATTGCAATTATTGTATCTTGATGGTCTTTATAATTATCAAGATAATTCCTGTAATTGCTTATGCTTTTAAGCTTTTTGCTGCTCTTTAGCACCTGTTAAGCTTTCCCCTGCTTGAATAAAATATCTAGATGCTTGTTACTTTCTTTTTTGGTGTTGGTTTTCTATGCAAAGCTGATGAATCTTTTATTATAATAAAATAGCATTCTGTATAATAATCTCTGTATATTTAATCATCTTATTTACTGCCTGTTCTATAGTGGAAGAAGATAATAATTGATAATTTTAGAGATGTTGAATTTGCTTCTTTTGCTGGTCCAGTTAATATATATGAGTTGATGTCTTATCTAGGCCAAAAAATTGATTGCTATATGCTATAAAAGATAGTGTTGATGTCTTGAGCTGAATATGAAGCTTTGAAAGAACTCTTTTAAAGAATAATAAAATCAGGTCAGTTACTGCAAATCTATTTTGAATATTTGATGCTGATAAAGCTTATTGATGGACTGCAAAATAGATATATAGAAAATCTTTTTTATTAATAGAATAAATTCTTTTTTATATCATCTCCTGAGTCTTCTGGCTATATAAGCATTTTAATGGTGAAAAGCAGCTCACATCCAGCAGTTATAGCAGATAAGAAGAATATAATGGCATATATAAAGGAATTATCTTTCTTTCTGTATAAAACTTGTTAAATTCTATAGTGGCATGACTACTGTATTTATCTAGAATCAAAAGATGATATCTCACAACTGTATGTAAAGCTATATATATCTTGAAGATCTTCTAAAGCTATTTAAGGCCTATCTCATTATTTGTCTAACTATTCTTGCTGATGCTGATTCAGTAGTCATTTAAAACAACTTAATATCAACAAGATTGGTGATTTTCTGCAGTAAGAATAATCTAAGAAGATAAAGACTTATTTAATTGTATTTACTATAATAATTGCAGTCACCCATTCACAATTCTCAGGTTGTATAGCTCTTGCATGACTCTCTCATGTTTCTGATCCATAGACAATTTTAGCAGTTGAAATCACACCCATTTAGAAGCCAGTCTCATCTATATTATAGATATCTTGTGTAAGGATTTCATAATTTTAAATAATATTATGGAACTGCTTGAACCACCTCTTAATCAGCTCTGGATCTTTATAAATATTTAGCTTGCTGGTAAGACCATTTAAAGACAAAATAAGCTGCAGAGGCTGTGAGTGAGAAATCAGCTAGCTTTTCAGCTACAAATATAAGCTCCATCAAGATATAGTGATTGCTATATTATAGAGCATAAAGGATTGAGTGCCTGCAACACTCTGGAACTTAGATATTTGTAATTATATGCTGTTTTGGATAGTATATAGAGAATCAAATTTTATGTGGTATTCTGAAGTGGCCGGCTCGCTTGTGGATTACATTAATGTAATGTAATCTATAAGCGAGCTGGCCACTTACCCACTGCCAAATCTATTCAAACTGCAATTAGACTATCAACACAGCAAATATTGAAGCTATATACACTATATATCAATTACTTAGCATCTAGAGCATTGCACCCTAGTATGACCTACTATATTACATGTGCTGCATGTTGGTGGTGCCTGCTTTTGTGGCTGTAGATCTGCCTGTGCAACCACCTCTTCCTGCCTTTGATTAGCTTCTTGGGCATGTTGCAGTTCTTCTGCACCTGTTAGAATATCTCCAGTAGCTATATAGGACCTAGGTGCATTCCTCTTTTTTTGATGCTGATTAATAGTCTGTAACTCTTTGTTTTCCTGTGCCAGAAGAATTGTATTATGCATTGCAATCTGACAGCCCTTGACTAGTTGATTAAGAGTTTGATTTGCAGGACTTGATGAGCTTTGAGAATGGTGTTTCAATAGATGCTTAAAAGCTCAGGTCTGAAGCTTCAATTCCTTAATATTATGAGGTGTCTCAGGGATTCAGGATGCTAGTTGATTGCTGTAAAATATAGTAGATGGTGTAGATATCTTTATCTGAATATAAAGTTGTAAAAGCACTTGATCTGGCTCATATAGGACTAAGCTAGTAGCTGCAAATCTACTGCAGATATTAGATGTGGATAGAGCTTCTGTTCACACAGATTGATATATAATCAGAATGTCTTGCTTATCAATATAATTAATGCTCTGCTATATGCTAGATTCAACCCTCTTCCTATATGCCTTCTTTAAAGGTGAAAAGCAGCCAACATCAAGTGGCTGAAAAAGATGAGAAGAATGTGATAGCATATATAATAAAATAATCATGTTCTAGATATAGAATTAATTAAATTCAGGTATAATATAGCTTCCATGACCATTAAGAATCAACAATTAATATTTGTTAATTGCATAAGCATGAGTATGCTTATAGAATATCTCTTTAATCTAAAGTAAGTTAAATTGATTATTAGTTCAGCTATTCTCACTGACACCAATCACCTAATCTGATGGTATATCTCTATATTATAAAGATTAATATATCTTTTTTATAAAGATAATCATTGGAGATAGAGCCTATTTAGTTGAATTGATTAATTTAATAACAGTCATCCACTTGCAATTTCCAGGCTGTATGAATCTGACACAGCTAGATAATTGATCTAATTTAATAATAATCTTGATAATTGATATCACACCTATTTGAAAGCCAGTCTCATTGAAGTTATAGATATTTTGATCAACCATATTATATTGTTAAATAACATCTTGCACATATTGAAACTATTTATAAATGATCTTTGAGTCTTCACATTGAGCCTGTTGATAATTATATTTCAGGTTATATTTTGATTAAAGCTTCTTATAATGGTTAGTAAAGTTTCACACTCAGCATTTGCTAACAGTGGATAAAATAGTTAATATTGATTTTGACTATTCTGCTAATAATAGATTTGCCATTTGCTGTACAGTAGTAACTTACAATGGCAGACCATGTTGATCCATAGATAATATTCATTCTACAAGGATAGATTCTTCAGTAGGGATGAGCTTTTGATTATTTAGTGTTAAATTAGTGTGTGCAGTTTGACCTTGAAGATAAGTAGTCAAAGTTGATCTTGGGACATCATATGCATGAGCAGCAGCCCTAATACTAGAGAATTGGCCATTTCAAAAGGCTCTAATAGCAAGAAGAATTCTGCCTTCTTTAGAGGTATTTTGATCGCTTTGTGGTGTAGACATCTTGATTTAAATGGTTGAACGCGTTGTGCGTTGGGGTAGGTGGCCAGCTCACTTATATGGCCAGCTCACTTATAGATTATGTTAACCTATAAGCAAGTTAGTCAGATAGGCAAGTTTGTCAGTCCCCAACTATGCAACACATCTTTTTATACACTATACCATAATGGATGAATTAAATCACTGATTTACTAGAGATCAGTTCTCTAGCAGCTAGGACATGTTCTAGCAGTATGTTCTGATAAATTATATAAGCTGCACTGCAGCAGTGTCTGCTTTGCTGACTGTGAATCCAATTATCTAGTCATCTTTTTATACATTTAATTAGCTTGCTAAGTACATTGTAATCTCTCTTCAGCTATTAAATATTCATCTTTAATAGTTATATAGAATTTAGATGCATTCCTTTTCTTAATATTGATTGACAGCTCTTAGCTCTTTGTTTTTCTATGTAAAAAACAGCATTATATATTGCAATCTGATAGTTCTTAATCAATTAGTTAAAAACTTAATTTGCTGGATTTAATAAAACAATATTTTAATGAGCACTTAAGAGTCCTAATCTGAAGCTTCAATTTTTTAATATTGTAAGATGTTTAAAGATAAATTTTGAAATGCTAATTGATTGCTGTAAAATATAAAAGACTATATAGATATCTTTATCTAAATATAAAATTGTAAGCGCATTTAATTTAATTATAAGATTAGTTTAGTAAGATTGGCTAATATTTAATCTAACTACTAATATTTTTAACCTATAAGCTGATTAACAGTTTAATTAAACACAATCTTGTTCAATAATTTATATATATATATACATTATTTCAAATGTGTTTTAGTGGTCTCTGAGACCTATAAATTTGTTGTCTTTTAAAGACGATTAGGAGTTTAATCTTTAAAAATATCTTATCTTAGAATATTAATCAATTTGATAAGCTTTTAAATATATTTCTTTGTATTGTTATAATTCTAATATTGAATTGTTAAAATGACTGCTAATATTATAATATTCAAGGATTTCTATAGAGCTATATCTCTTAATATAATTCTATATTTTATAGATATATCTTATTTTTATAATTTTACAAAGAATTTTCTCTGATATTAATTTGTAAATCAGAATATATGCTCCAAAATTCTTATTCCTACCACTAGTGATATTTATAATATTAATATTTATATTGCTATTGATGATTCACACATATTCCCTAATATTTAATTACTTTAAATTTATCATTATTACTGCACAATATTTACATATTAGTAGAGTCTTTCAGTAATAATTATCCTAACAAAATATTTAATCTGAAGTTTAGTTAGAATTATATCTTTTTACTTTCTTACTCAGCTGATTAAGGACACTGAGCCGGACAGGACATCAAGCCAGACAGCAAACCACTCATCAACACCAATATATTGAAAAACCAGATATCTAACAGCACTGCCCAAAATTGAAGCTATATACATTATAGGTTATTTTCTAGAATATTTAATTTTAGTATGGTCAATCACATTGCAGTTACTGTATTCTGAAGATGCTTATTTTTGACTTTATCCTACTGCTTAATCATCTCTAACATAATCTACAAGCAAGTGGCCCACCTAAGCAAGTGGCCCACTTCCTACTCATATACAATGTTTCATTCTCTATAGCAGCCACAGATTCTAATATCTAATATGCATTATTTCTTAGCTCTATAATACTAAAGACATATTTATATAAGCATTATGCTTAACGTAATCCACCACCGAGCTGGTCACACCACCGAGCTGGTCAGCCACCACACCAACACCGAGTTTTTGACTATTACTACCACCACCACCCACCACCACCACCTAATGGCCGATATATCTAGGGAGGAATGTCTTCAATTGGCCCTTCAGGCCTATAAAAAGGGCCAATTTCCATCAATCCAAAAGGCTGCAGATGCATTTGACGTGCCTAAAAGCACCTTAATAACATGTGTCAGTGGGACTACTTCTCGCAAAGATTCAATCACCAATTGTCAAAAATTGACAGAGACTGAAGAGAATACACTTTCAACATGGATTCTGGATATGGACTGATGTGGTTTACCTCCACAAATATCAACTGTATGCTATCTGGCACAGTTATTGCTATCCACCCAGCTATCATCCTCCCAAAGAGCCTTCATTGGTGAGAACTGGGTAAACCAGTATATCAAGTGCCACAATGAACTTTGCTCTAAATACAGCTGAAAGTATGATTACCAGCAAGCTAAATGTGAAGATCCAGAGCTGATCAAGGGGTGGTTCAAGCAGTTCCATAATACTATTCAAAATTATGGAATCCTTACACAAGATATCTACAACATGGATGAGACTGGCTTCCAAATGGATGTGATTTCAACTGCCAAAGTTGTCTGTGGATCAGAAACACAAGAGAGTCATGCAAGAGCTATACAACCTGGGAATCGTGAATGGGTGACTGCAATTATTGCAGTAAATGCAGCTGGATGGGCCTTACCTCCCCAGATTATTCTTGCTGCAGAAAATCACCAATCTTGT